>Ga0209207_1000060_pt1 | contig 99091 bp, 83 predicted proteins | sample SaghotsprinmetaG_FD_184140 | JGI IMG/M metagenome (GOLD analysis project Ga0209207, IMG submission 184140) | Hot spring microbial communities from South Africa to study Microbial Dark Matter (Phase II) - Sagole hot spring metaG (SPAdes) (version 3) | ecosystem: Environmental > Aquatic > Thermal... | reverse complement strand
AGTACCGACAAAAACGACGATAAACCTTTACCGTCTCCGCAAGCAGCACACGCTGCTCAGCCGTCGGCTTAAGGTTCCATTTGTCAGTGCGGACAATAGGCGTTTGGTTTAGCACGGAGCTACTGTATCACGATAGTGTTGCAGTCTCCCCTTTGGCTACAACTGCCGCGCCTTGACTCCAACCGGCTAACGCGAGGTTGGAGAATGCGGCGCGGATTTTGTTCAAACGTCAACGAATCACACAGCTGTGTTTTATTAACCTACGAAACGTTTCAATTTTTAGTCCAGTGCTTACAGGAATCAGCGGAGACTCATGATGAACATTGACCAAGAGCTTAGTACACTGATGGATATTCTTCGTCCGAACCGTAAAGCGGAGCGCCGGTTTGCCCAAGAGCGCATTTTAGAAGAACTTTACCGAATTTTAATGTACCTCAATAACTACAGCTTTGACCTTGCTACTAAAGAGAGCGAAGAAGTTCTCAAAGTTTTGCAGCAGAATTATGCCTCGACAATTATCAAATCCAGTGTTGAAGCAATGCAGATTCTGATGGTCACAATGATCCATGACGAGAACCTGAAAAAGTTTGGATTCCAGAATGTTGATTTAATTAAAGAGTCCTACCGCCTTGAGATCTTTTGTCTAGTTTTCATGGCAGCGTGTTTCTTTGAGATGGTTTCTATTCTCGAAGAAGAAGAAGAAAAAGAAGGAACCGGCAAGTAACTTCTAGGTACATTTTATATGGACTTAGCCAAACTTCGTGCTACGTTTAAGCAATTCAACAATTTGTCTGTTACAACCCTTCACGCTTGCCATCTCCTGCTCAATGGGTAACAGTCAACCGAATGAGAACTGTAGACAGTTTTACTAACGTTTGGTGGATCGCAAAATCAGATTTTCCCAAAGCCGATAACTCAAAAGTTCTACGCCCATATTGCGACTCAATGCTCAGTTTGTTGAGGAGAGGCGATTTTAATGCTGGAAAACGTCCTTCCGGTCACGATATTAGTGAGGATGGTTTTCTGCGAGATTGTGGGGGGTCGATTGCCCACAACTTCTTTGAGCTAGATAGCATGGACGCTGAGCGTAAAATACGCTTACCTGATCCTTTTAACGCCTTCTCACTGTCTAACAGTGCTTCTAACGATTTCTTTACGCGAACTTGTAAGGAAAGAGGTATTAAAAAACCTCATCCTGCCCGAATGCAGATGGGCTTAGCTGCATTTTTTATCCAATATCTAACAGATCGAGGTGATTGGATATTAGATCCTTTCGCTGGTAGCAATACAACTGGCTATGCAGTCGCTCGTCTTGGTCGCAGATGGATAGCTATTGACGCTAAGGAAGAATATGTAGATCAATCAAAAATTCGTTTTGAAGACCCCGCATTGAAAACCTCAACTGAGCAATCCTATGAGTATCAGCAGACAACTCACGCAAACTAATTTTTTTAAGCGTAAGCAAGAAGGTGAAGATCTTAAATGGGATACAGGGCTTTTTGTTGGTCGCCCATTTCGCCTAACTTATAGCCGAGCGAAGATTTTAGTCGCTGATGCTTGGAAGCAAAGAGCAAAAGGTATTCCACAGGGATGCTTTCTGCTTGCCTACTATGATAATGAGCCTAATGAGCAGAGCAATGCTGAGGCAATTCTTCTTCGTGTGATTCAACCAACCAGATTGCCAACTGATCAAGAAGTCATTAGCAGCATGGTTGAGTATTACAAAGATGATATTCGTACAGGTACGAATCAGCGATCGCAGCTAGACACATTCACCCGATATGAATTTTCGTTTAGTGGCTTAGAATGTTCTGTTTTGGGTTCCTTTTACATTGATTCACAAAATAGAACTCGTTTTAGTGCAGATTTAGAGAATTTCTATAGCGCACACAATTATTTAGTTATTAAACCCTCACCTGATATTCTGAAAGCCATTGTTAATTATTGGGAAAATGGTTCATCAGGAGGGGTAGGAGACATCAAAATTGGTAAGGTTCGTTATAGTTCTAGTCGTCGCTTCCAACAAACCGAAGAAGATGTGCCTGTATATGTGCAAGCTCCAGACTTTGCAGGTAAGAGAACAGCCTTGTTTGGTATGACAAGAACAGGGAAGTCCAATACAGTCAAAAAAATTATTCAATCCTGTGTTGAGATGAGCGATAATGCTCCACTTCAGTTAGATCAGGATGCGGAAAGCCCAGAGGAAGTTCTCCAACCTCTTACAGAAGACAATAATCCTAAATATCCAATTGGGCAGATCATTTTTGATATCAATGGTGAATATGCTAACCCAAACCTACAGGATCAGGGCACAGCAATTTTTGATATGTATCAAGACCGTACAGTTCGATACTCAACTGTGCAGAAACCTGGTTTTCTAGAGATGAAGGTTAACTTCTTCGAAGAGGTTGAGAACGGTTTTGAGCTAATTAGATCGTATCCAACGATTTCAGATGACACTAACAGGTTTGTAGTTAACTTTAAATCCGTTGATCTAAATCAACCTGAAGATTATGCTACAAATCGCTCAGCATCTACCCGGCACGATCGACGTGTTGCAGTTTATCTTTGCTGTTTATACAGGGCAGGCTTTCAGCCTTCACCCAATTTTCGAGTTAGGTTCACAGCAAACCAGGACGTGCGTAATGCAGTGCGTCAAGGCGTTGATCCTAGTAGAGGTATGACTCTCGAAGACGCTTCAAATTGGTGGGAGAACCTCTGGGATATCTATGAAGATAATGCTATTTTCGCTAATTATAGACAACAGAATGGACGTGAATGGGCTGATGAAGATCTGAAGGCTCTTTTAGTTATGCTTACTCGAAAAAGTAGGTCTGGTGGAAGGGCTGATTGTTCAGGGTTTCGAATTCTTAATCCTGTTCGAGAACAGCACACTAGCACCCTCCAAACTCCTTATGATCAAGACATTCTTAACAAGTTAAGACAGGGCAAGATGGTCATTGTAGATTTGTCTTTAGGCAATCCTGAAATTCAAGCTATGTTTAGCGAACGCATTTGCAGACGCATTTTTGCAGATGCGGTCAGTCGCTTTACTAGCACTCATGCTAATAACTTTATTCAGTTTTACTTTGAAGAAGCCCATAATCTTTTTCCAAAAAAAGACGATAAAGATCTATCTCAGATTTACAATCGGCTGGCTAAAGAGGGAGCTAAATTCAATCTTGGCTTAATATATGCAACTCAAGAAGTTAGTTCGATCAGCAGTAATATTTTGAAAGCTACGCAAAATTGGTTTATTTCCCATCTCAACAATGAAGATGAGATTAGAGAACTACGAAAATATTACGACTTCAGTGATTTTACTGAAAGCTTAATTCGCTTTAGCCAAGATACGGATAAAGGGTTTGTTCGGATGAAGACCTACAGCAATCCGTTTGTTATTCCTGTTCAGATTGATCGCCTTCCTCCTGAAAACTTAGCTACCACCTAACTTCATTGTAGATATGGGCTATCCAAGTAAGAGTAATCGTCGTCCTTTTGAGGCTGCAAGCAAAGCATCTCATCACCACATTATCAATGACCCTGAAGTTCAACAGTTAATGTCTCGGATTTACACTCCTCCCAGATCTGAGGAAATTCCTTTAGAGGATGTAACAATTGATTTTGAACCACATAAGGAAAATCAAATTGAAGCCATTATTGCTGTAGATGGTGGCTATACTGAAGCCGTTCTAGAAAAGGATTTCCCTTCAAGAACAATGCATTTTTTGCAGTTTGGGGCTTTGCTATTTAAGCAGGAAGATTTAGCAGAGCTTGATGCATCTGCATTTATTGCTCCAGAGGATATGGCGAAGCTGAAAAATATCAATCGGCTCAAACTAGCCCTCCCAACTAAAAATATACGATTTCAAGATGAAAGTACTCTAACAGGAAGTATTTTAAAGGGAATTTATGAATTCTTTTCAAAAAGCACTCTGGGCGAAGAGCAAAGTTTGATCGATACTCTTGCATGGTTTGTTTTTCGTCGCTACAAGCAGAATCAAAGAACTGAGGAAGATAAGCAGTGGAATCTTGCTACTAATCCTTTAAGTGTAGAGGGGAATTCAGTTACTCTTGCAGAATCAGATATGGACAGGCGATATTATACGTTTCCTTGTCCTGAAACGGCAGGAAGAATTTATCTAACAGATATTTTTCGATTACACGAAGCTATTGATGAAGACTTGGGGGCTACAGGAATACTTGGATATTTAGTGAATGTAATTGAGCATTTAATTATTATTCACATAATCCGTCAATTACTTCGCTATCAACCAGATACTCTAAATAAGGTTTTCTTTATTAAAGATGGCTCAACAGGCTTTTTTGGTCAGACAGCAAGACTACATGAGCCAATGCGTGATTTAGTCAACTGGCTTCTGGATAAACACAACATTGTCTTAGCAGGTCTGGAAAAAAGTGGAGCTTTCGTAGATCATGCTCAGTCAATCCAGCAAAATTTAGAGCCTGGTAAAGTGCTTATTTTAACTGATGATTATATTTACCGTTATATTCTTCCTGGTCCAGGTGATCCACAACGTCCTTATGCTTCAACCAGTAATTATGGACACAAAGTAATCTTTAAAGCTCGTAATGGACAAATGTATGTTGTTTCAATTCCAGTACAAGAACTCAAGAAGAACCCAACTGTAGATGATTTACCTAACTTACAAGTGATTTTGGTTAACGTTGAAGCTTTACATTGTGATATGTACGATTCAGCACTCTTCCCCGTAGCTTTGGTCAATAAGTTGGTTAGTTTGTCAGCACATCCTAGCCAGCGCATTTTACAAAAGTTTGCAAGTCAATCTATTGGTCGGTAAATTTTGGTTATTTACACATATTGAGTAGTGCCAGCGACCTAACACTGCGTTGGTGCGGACGGAACAGAGGTTATCGGTTAGGTGTGAATGTTAGACTTGGCTCAGAAACACTAGGAGGGCGATCGCTGTGGCTTCTATTACCCTTGACCTCTCAGAAACTCAATTCCAAAAGCTGCAAGATTTAGCAACTGTTCATGGGATTGCGCTCGAAGTTTTACTGAAGGCAAGCCTGGAGGATTGGCTCAACTCTCAAAAGCCTGAGTTTGTTGATGCAGCCAATTATGTGCTGACAAAAAATGCTGAGTTGTATCAGCGGTTAGCATAATGCGTTTCCTGACGTTAATCGAGGTGCTGGAACTACATCGCAGAGTCATTGAGCAATCCGGTGGAGCATTTGGTATTCGAGATATAGGGTTGTTGGAGTCAGCGATCGCCCAGCCCCGAATGACGTTTGATGGAAAGGAGTTGTATCCAGGTTTGCTGGAAAAAGCAGCAGCATTGGGGTTTTTGATTATCATAAACCATCCATTCGTAGATGGAAACAAACGTACAGGTCATGCTGTGATGGAGACTTTTCTATAGCAATCCCAAGTCATTTATGAGAATGGGAAGGGACATAGTGAATCTCTATCAGTAGATATAGGATTGGCTTCTCTCATGAATCATCTGGGATTGCTATAGTCCTGAATGGATTAGAAATTAACGCCTCTGTAGATGAGCAGGAACGTGTTGTGTTGGCGATCGCATCAGGCAAACTAGAGCGTGAGGTATTTGTAGAATGGTTGCAGCAGAACACAACCGCTAGCTAACAAATCGATGAAGCGGACGGTTGAGAGATCTTGACGAGGTTGCCAAAGTTGTCTGCCACCGCTTATCTTAGTCGTTAGCCGCTAGGCATCATTTCAGCTTCTATTTTTGCTATTGAAGCAAAGTTGAAAAGTCAAAAGGAGACAATGATGGATGATCATCCCGTAAAGCAAGAAATAGCCAAAGCTGACCAAGCGATCAACGAACGTGATTTTGATACTGTAGCTAGTTGCTATACAGAAGAAGCGGTATTGGTGGTTAAGCCTGGGACGCTGGTACAAGGTCGTGAAGCTATTAAAGTAGCTCATAAGAAAATTTCTGACTGCTTTAACGATAGCCTTAATGTTTCACAAGGTGACATGGTTATTATTGAGGCAGGAGATATAGCGTTGGTTTTATCGAAGACTTATATTGCGTCTCCTGAAAAGCCAGATTCAGAGTTTTCCAGTGAAAGAAATGCAATTTACGTCTATGTAAAGTCTGCTGATGGCAAATGGTTGTGTGCTATTGATAATTCATACGGTGTAGAGTTATTAGGAACATAATGCCTAACAACGCCCATGCACGCCGACCCTTGCGGAGTTCATCGGTTACGAAGCAAAGGTTATCTGCGGCAGGTGAACGCAACCATTAGGTGGCTCTTTGCTTTTCCGGTATGGTGGGATACAATCCGCCTGACAGCGATCGGTCAACAGTCAGGACCCGCTCCAAACCTTTGCCTGGATTCGTGGCCTGAAGGATCGGTTTTAAGTAACAGAGGCAGGTCAATCAGGAGATGCAATCGTATATCCTTGACACCCTCTACCTTGTGCTCAGGGGGCATCTGCTCAGGGAGCATTTGCTCAGGGGTGGAATGTGATGTCCGTGTGTTGGCCGCAATACCCGTGCGATCGCAAAACAAGCATAAGATAGAGCTATCCGACTAGCGCTAAGCCGACTGAAGCGATCGTTTGCCATCCTATGTGCGGGTCCCCGTCACTGGTCCCGGCAGCAGAGCCGGTTGTTGTGCCACCCTTCGATCATTTTTTGGTCTGTGGCCTGGGAAGTCTGGGCGAACATTGTGTGCTGAATCTTAAACGTTTTGGGGTACAGGTGAGTGCGATCGAACTGTCCCCACCTAGCACCTGGGAAGTGCCCAACCTCGCCACGTCCCTCAAACAATTGGTGATTGGTGATTGTCGTCAGGCAGAAATCCTCCAACAAGCGGGCATCGATCGCTGTCGGGCCGTGTTGCTGGTCACCAATGATGAACGGGTCAACCTGGAAGCTGCCTTTGCCGCACGCTTGCTCAATCCCCAGGTGCGATTGGTGGTGCGATCGGCGAAACAGGGCTTAAACCAACTGTTGGGTGAACAACTGCAAAACTATGTTGCCTTTGAACCAACCCAGCTATCTGCTGATGCCTTTGCCCTAGCAGCCCTGGGTAGCGATATCCTCGGTTTTTTCCAGCTAGAAGGGCAGTTTTTGCGCATCACCCGTCGGGAAATTAGCGCTGAACACCGTTGGTGCAATCAGCGCCAAGTTCAGGAACTGAATACCCGGCGGCGACGCGTCCTCGCCCACCTCCCCCCCGGCCATGCCCCAATGGCTGACTTCCATCAGTGGGACCCAGAAGCGGTGATTCGCGCTGGCGATACCCTCATTGATCTGGAAGCTGAGGCCGATCGTCGCTTACCGACTCATCCCCCAAATGAGTCAGCCTCTTGGCTCCAAAGGGGCTTAACCTCGCTCCAGAAGCTTGTGAATAGCCCCCGGCCCTTAACCACCCTCTGGCAATCCCTCCGGCAACTGGGGTACAGAGGTTTTGCAGACCAAGTCCAACGGGTTGTGATCATCTGTGGCTTGACGATCGTGGTTTTGTTATTGCTCGGTACGATCTTGATCCATAGTTACTTTCCCGATACCATCAGCCGCCGCGAAGCCTTCTACGCCACCGTAGTCTTACTCTTGGGGGGCTACGGCGATGTCTTTGGGGGCGTGCGTTTAGAGGACCCCCTCCCAGGCTGGTTACAGTCCTTTAGCCTGAGTCTGACCTTGATTGGGACTATTTTGGTCGGTGTGGTGTATGCTCTGCTCACCGAAAAACTGCTGACTGCAAAGTTCCAGTTCTTGGCGCGGCGTCCACCGATTCCAACCCAGGGGCACACGGTGATTATTGGCATGGGTCGGGTTGGTCAGCAAGTGGCGGCCCGGTTACAGCAGTTTCAACAACCCCTGGTGGGGGTAAACACGTCGCCCTTAGGCGCCGATACCCTGCCCCAGATGCCCCTGGTAGTTAACAAAGAAATCACCCAGGCGTTACCCACTTTGAATCTCAGGACTGCCAAAAGTGTGGTTGCGGTGACGGGAGATGAACTGGCCAATCTAGAAGCTGTGTTAACTGCACGGGCCGCCCACTCAGCAGCCAACTTGGTGATCCGCACTTACAATCGCCGGTTTGCTGAAAACATGGGGCGCTTATTCCCCGATGCCCAGGTCCTATGCGCTTCGGAATTATCTGCCCAAGCGTTTGCGGCGGCGGCTTTTGGCGAAAAGGTGCTGAGCCTGCTCCATTTCGATCGCTGCACAATCCTGGTAACGGAATACCAGATTGAAACCCAGGACACCCTGAACCACCTCTTGCTCGGTCAGGTGGCCTATGGCTATGGGGTCATTCCCATCCTGCATCAGCGATCGGGCCAGTCGGCAACGCTCATGCCGAGTGATGATCTCCGCCTACAGGTTGGCGATCGCCTCGTCGTTCTCGCCAGCATTACTGGCCTACAGCGCATTGAACAGGGAGACCGATTACCTTGCCAGTGGGCGGTACACATCGATCGTTTACCCCTAGGGGCCGATCGCAGCGTTCTGGAAGAAGAAGCCCGCACGATCGTGTCCCTCATTGCCGGATGCCGCATTAATGAGGCGATCGCGCTCATGCAGCACATTCCTGGCACCCTACCCTTACCCCTCTATCGCCATCAAGCCCAACGGCTGGTCAAACGCTTACGTCGGGCAGGCTTCCAAGCTCATGTCACCCCCATAAAAAAGATGGATCACCCTGATGTTCCGACGCTTTTTACGGGGCCTTTTGAGATAAGCCGATGACGAGATTTGAACTTATGACCGTTCGAGTTTAGCTGTATTTACTTTATGGCGTAAAACCCAATTTCTCTAAGGCTTACCGGAAGGTGGTAGACATGCTACCACTTTTTTTCTACCAGTTTGCTACCAATTGGTGCTAGGGTAGAACTGTCGTTATGCTCTACCAAATGAGGTTAACGGTCATGGTTGCAGACTTCACAGGTCAAAAGTATAAGCATGGGACACCTAAGCTAGAGGTAGACAAGGGTAAGTTGCGTATCCGCATTCCAGCATCACTCATGGGTGGGAAGCGCTCGACTCTGTCCTTGGGACTGGACGATACCCCAGAAAATCGGGTTGAAGCCGAGAAGCACCTAGCTGCGATGTTGGCGGATATCAATCTGAGTCAATTTGACCCTACCCTTGAGCGTTACCGCAGCAAGCTAGTAGCGCGTGTGGTTAGCTTGCCGACGCAGGATGTCACCCCAGCAATACGCGATGTCTGGACTCAATACGCCAATTTCCGCAAGCCTAGCGTATCCCCTAGCACGTGGGGACATCAATATAAGGATGTAACCGCCAAAATTAACGCACTTCCCCCTAATCTAGGGTTCAACGATGGGTCTAAGATTCGTGACTATGTTTTGTCCCACCACTCAATGGATGCTACGCGTCGTTTCATGATGCAATTAAAAGCTATGTCCAAGTGGGCGTATGGGTCAGGCATCATCAATGCCGATTATTTCAGGGATGTCCCTAACGTCACTGTTCCTAAAAATTGCAAGGGAGGGGATGACGGCGATATTTACCCATTCACTCGCGAAGAGAGAGATGCAATCATTGCTGCTTTCGAGTCAAACCAGTTTGTCCCCAAATGCGCCAACAAACTATCTGCTCATTCACACTACGCCCCATATGTCAAGTTTCTGTTTTTCACAGGTTGCCGCCCTAGTGAAGCTATTGGGCTTCAATGGAAACATATAAAGGATGACCGCATTTTGTTTGCTCAGTCTGTCGTGGACTGCGGCAAAGCGCTAGAACTCAAAACTGGGTTAAAAACCCAGAATTTCCGCTACCTACCTATCAACTCGCAGCTACGCGCGATCCTAAACAGTATTAAACCTGACAATGCCACTCCTGATGATTTCGTGTTCCCATCCCCTAAAGGCGGGTTTATTGATGTTGGCAATTTTCGTAATCGAGTATGGGTGAAAGTACTTGAAGGCTTAGGACTGGAATACCGCAAGCCCTACCAGACAAGGCACACGTTTATCACCTTATGCCTTGAGAGTGGGATTGACGCTAAGGACGTTGCCAAGTGGGTAGGGAAGTCACCGGAAGTCATTTATAAGCACTACGCGAGTGCTAAAAAGGAATTGAATGTACCTGAATTATAGGGTTAGTTATTCATAATGATTTTATGACCCATGCTTAGGACCCCTATAACACATTCTGCTGTAGGGGTTTATTTATGACAAAACTGGTAAAACCAAGGAATACAAATGTAGGGTGACGGGTTAAGTGCAAATGCCTAGCCCGGTTTTTATTGGCTTGACTTATGCCCTGCATAAGCTTGAATGATCAATGGGATTAATGGGGCGACTGGTAGTGCTACCAATTGGCTACCAAATCAGGCTACCAACTACCAATTTTTATCTTTCCCCTTTTTATCTTTCCCCTTAATGGAGCAGATAACGCAAAATGCTTGCTGTATAAGTGATTAATAAGTGATTATTAGTGAAGCCGATGACGAGATTTGAACTCGTGACCGTTCGATTACGAATCGAATGCTCTACCGCTGAGCTACATCGGCAAAACACGGTCGGACCGTGGATGACAGTTTTTTAGTATAGCACCGGATGCTCCCGATCTACGGGATCTATATGATTGTCATGGGTGTCTAATTGTTGCCACCATCGCACCATCCTGCGGCTGGCTGGTTTGGCATAGTAATAGTGAAAGAAATGCTGCCCCCCAGGACACAACCATAGGGTATCACCGCGATCGGGGTGCAGCCAAGTCTGCCATTGGGTTAGGCAGTCCGGCCCAACCACCGTGTCGTCTTGACTGCCGCAGATCAGCAAGGGGACTGGCGCCCCCCCCGCCGCAATTTCCCCCCGCTGCAGCAAGGAATGGGGCGAAGGAGTTTGATCCAGATCCCGTTGGAGCCGCCCCACTAACTCCCGGCTGATCGATCGCACCGATTCGCCGAAAAGCTGGGACACCATGAGCGACAGGACAAAGGCGCGATCGCAGCGCAACAGGCGGCGATGGGCGTAATAGTGGGCTTGCCAGCAGTGGGCTGGTTGCGGTCCTACCCCCAACAGGGTTAGGGATTTCACCCACTCTGGGTGCTGGCGGGCGTAGAGCAATCCCAAGGTTCCACTTAAGCCATGTCCTGCCAAATGGACCGGTTGGCCGTGTTCGCTCAAAAACTCATGCAGCAACGCCAGAGGGACCGTGAGCGAGGCCGACTCATCCAGACTTTGCACGTAATCCCAGCGGAGTACCGATGTCCAACAGGACAATTCCCGCAGGAGCGGACGATGCAGACAGCCGAGATGACGGCTCAAATTCAACCAGAGAACCTTGTGGGTCAGTGCCATAGTCTTAATAAGAATTATTTTCAATAAGTATAGAGGGCATCCCGGCACTGCTGTCAACTTATTGAAAGTTATTTCCAATTATTAAAGTCAAGAAAGTGGCGGTTGTGATGCTTCACAGGGGGCGACTGTTGGCTGTGGGCGCAGTTCCGTAACGTGAGTCTTGACGTCAGGCGGAGTATAGCTGCGTGCTGCCGAGCAGTAATCTGGGACAATACGCATTAATGGCACCCGGCTGGTAGTGTGGGCTTTAGCCCGTTACGCCTGAAGTCGTTACGACAAACGTTGCAGTAGATCTGCTTGGAAGCTAATGAAAATATCTATGAATAAAGACTAGCTGTTTGTGGCAATGGACCCTTGCAATGATGCAAAACGGCTTACTGCATCGACGGAATGCCGACGGTGGTTGCGATCGCGGCATGAACGCCCCCCATCGGCCCAGCCATCTGTATCTGATTTCGTTGCGGGGCTGACCTGGGATTTCAGTCATCCTGGGAAGGTGACAGCCCCCGACGTTTGCGGGCTTCCATTGCCCGTTCCAGCAAATTCAACAAACCTGGGGCTTCTTCCTGAAGGCGCAACAGGAGTCGTTCCCCCTCTTCCAGATCGCCGGGATCTTGGCCTGTGCGCATTACCTCCCGCAGGCGGGGCATGGCAATCTCATCGACAATTCGCACTAACGCATCCAGGCAGCGATTGAACTGACGCTCGGTCAGGGTGGCATCCTCTAGGGGGAACTCGATAATGGCACGAATCTCGCCATCGGAGGGGTCATATTCCCACTGCAACATTTTGGTTTCCCAGGAAATACAAAGCATGGTCTGTAAAATGGCCGCTTTGTAGGGATGATCCTTAACCCCGGTGAGGACTTGTGGCGCATAGATCTCAAAGAACTCCCCTTCTTCGCCCAATTCAATCACAATCAGAAACCGCTCGACATTCTCAGCTTGGACGCCCGTAATAATTTGCGAGGCTTCCGCATCAATGCGATAGGTCCAGCCGTGGTGATCGAGATAACCAGCGATTTGCTGTAACGTTGCGCCCATAGAAGTTCGTGGTCGTGGATACGCGCCAATGGTGTGTAGTTTACCCCAGAGTTAGGACACCTCGGCGATCGCGATCACCTGCTGGCTGGCAGCGGCACGTCGGGCGGCATCCGCGACCTTCAGGGCATAGAGGCTGGCGGCTTGGGTCACGTAGAGGGGCGTACCGGTTTGCAAGTAGGCCAACACTTGCTGCATATCCTGGGCGAACAGACCCCGACGGCTACCGAGGGTAATTGCCTGGGTGCCGATCGCCGTGACCAATTGCCCTGCATCCCCGTCAAACATGAGGGCACCGTGTTCTCCCTGGATCGTCAGCGATCGGGCGGCTTGCCAAAGGGCCTCCCCCTTCCCGTAGGTCACCGTTGCCAGGATGCCGCTATCAAACTGAAGTTGGGCCTGACAGAGGCAGGTGGTGTAATACGCATCGCTGGGCGCGATCGTGGGATCATCCCAATAGCGCAATTGACAACTGACTGTCGCGACCGTGCCCAACAAATCGGTCAGGCGGTGAATCCGAGATAAGGCTCCCATGAGCGGAAAACCAAACCAGTCGCGGTGGTAGGTCCAGCGGCGGGCGACCGGACGTTGGGGGGTGACGGTGGCATAGTCTACGGCGAAGACGGCCCCCACCTGGGGTAAAAACTGGCGGCTGGCCTGGTGGAGTCCTCCCAGCAGTTCAATGTGCTCAATATGCAGCAGCCGTTGTCGCGATCGTGCTAGGGCAATCAAGGCTTCTGCCTCCGCGTAATCCAGGCTGAGGGGAAACTCAACGACGACGTGTTTTCCGGCTTCGAGGGCGGCGCGCACGATCGCGCCGTGCAGGTGATTTGCCGTAGCCACCAGAATTAAATCGATATCGGGGCGGTTCACCAGGGCTTGCCAGGTGTCACAGGCTGCTAAGGCATAGGTTTGGGCAAAGGCTTGGGTCTTGGCTGGCGTATGGCCCGCAACGGCAACCAGGTGAACGCGATCGTCCGCCCGCAGCGCGTCTGCCCTAGCCGTAGCCGCATAGCCCGTGCCCACAATCCCTACCGTTAGGGGGAAGGCGATCGGACCTGCCACAAAATTATCCCTACCGAAATCCATTGCCACCTTCGTCACGATCTTGCTTCTCCCGGTTGCTTCTCCTGAACCTGCGCCCTAGGGCTTCTAAATAAGATTAACTGATAGATAAAACACGATGGCTGTTATCTAGCCAATCTTTGACTATCTAGGCTGATGGACGATCGGGACGACGGTGACGGATCACGCACCCCCCCTAAACCGAGGCAATTTCATCCCAAGCTAGATCTCGCAAGGGTTTTGACGCTCATGTCCTCCCTGGGTTGCTGGCTCCCAGGGGCAACCGCCGGACCGATGCCCTCCCTCGCAAGAGCCTTAGCGGGACGGCTAGCCGAATTATCTATAATTTTTTCTTATCTTGAATAACCTATTAAATTTTATTACTAATTGCCCCAGGGTTCTCTGGTAATCCGTGGTTGCAAGACTGTTTTTTTCCCGTAGTATCAGAGTTGAAGCTGACGCGGGCGGCAGTTGTTAGCCTCTGGCCAAGGCGGGTTCCGCAACCCAGTCTAGGGCTACCGTTCAGCTTGAGACGCCGCTTTCATCTTAACTTGAGAGGAATTAAGTACATGGCAACTTACAAGGTCACCCTAATTAACGAGGCTGAAGGTCTCAACACAACGATCGACGTTGATGACGACACCTACATCCTGGATGCGGCAGAAGAGCAGGGCCTGGATCTTCCCTACTCCTGTCGTGCGGGTGCCTGCTCGACTTGTGCAGGAAAGATCACTGAAGGGACGGTTGATCAATCCGATCAATCCTTCCTGGATGATGATCAGATTGCTGCTGGCTTTGTCCTAACCTGTGTGGCCTATCCGACGTCCGATTGCACGATTATCACTCACCAGGAAGAAGCCCTGTACTAAGACCTGCGTCTGGCAAGAGGCCGCTGGGGGTTGGTCGCTAAATCCAGGTTTCTTGCCGACGACTGTCTATCTGTCCCATTGGCAATCTAAATCCAATCTAAATCATGGTTAGGTTTCCTGAGGATGTTCCATGCACTTGGGAAACCTCTTTTCATGTCTTTCATCGCTTTTCCTGGCTTGGTCGGCGATCGGTTTTTGGCACGATCGCTTCATACCCCTTCATTCCAACCACTCACGTCCTGTCCTAATAAGCTTTCCACCCGCTCGGCTAGGGCTGTCTGTCCCTGGGCTTCAAATAGGCTGGCGGCGGTGCGGAGATCGGCAGTGGCTTCCCCATAGTCTCGTCGTGCCAGTTTGATTTTCCCCCGTTCGAGATAGGCGATCGCGGCTTCTGGCTGGTGTTCAATCACAGTATCCAGGTCCGCGATCGCCCCGTCGGGATCACCCAACTGCGCCCGGATTACCCCACGATCGCGATGGGCGACCCAGGGATCGGGGTCTTGGGTAGCGACGGCTTGTAAATCGGCGGCAGCGGCTTCCGGTTGCCCCAGTTGGAGGTAGAGGGCGCTGCGTCCTAACTGTGCCCGTCGGGAGTGGGGATGTAGGGTTAACACCTGGTTATAGTCGGCCAAGGCTGCTTCCCGATCCGGCTGATTGGCTAGGAGTTGCGCCCGTTCCAAGAAACCCCTGATCAGACCAGGCTTGAGCCAGAGGCCATAGTTAAGATCGGTCAACGCCGCGTCGCGATCGCCCAGTTGGGCTTGGGCCAGTCCCCGCTCCACATAGGCATCGGCCAGGTTGGGATTGAGCCAGAGGGCATAGTTGTAATCGGCGATCGCTTCTTCGAGGTTACCCAATTGCCGTTGGGCCATACCGCGACCGAGGAAGTCCAAGGCCGAACTCACCTCCATCCGCACGACCCGATGCCAATCCTGCATCGCCTCTTCCCGATAGCGGGGATCAGCATCGAGGTCCGCCCCGCGTTCGGCTAGTAACAGCCCCCGGTAGACATAGGCACTCAACAGGTGGGGGCGCAGGTGGATGGCCTGTTCGAGATCCGGTTGGGCCGCGTCCCACTGGTCCAACTCTAGCTCGACAATGCCCCGGTGCAGATAGGCGAGGGCGGCGTTGGGGTGGGAGGCTAGGACATGGTTGAAATCGGCGATCGCGGCGGTCTTATCCCCCAGGGCCGATTGGGCCATCCCCCGATGCAGGTGGGCCACCACCCAGTCTGGTTTCCGGGCGAGGGCCTGGTCAAAGTCCGCGATCGCCTCGGTTAGCCGTCCCAGTTGCATCAACACCTGCCCCCGTTCCAGGTGGGCCGTACTCGCCAGGGGATCGGTAGTAAAGACGGCGGTATAGTCCGCCACAGCCCCTTCCAAATCCCCCAGTTGCCACCGCAGATGCCCGCGACTGCTATAGACACTGCTCTGGTTAGCATCAAGGGCCATCACTTGGCGCAGGTCCGCCTCGGCTCCCGTATCATCCCCCAGCTTGGCGCGGATGGCACTACGGCTCAGGTAGGCTTCAGCGGAGTGGGGATCGAGGGCCAGGACGGCTTCCAGATCCACCAGGGCACCTTCCGTATCCCCTAGGGCAGCACGGGCCGTACTGCGACTGAGGTGGGCGATCGTGGAATCCGGGTCAATCGCCAGGGCATCGTCAAAATCATCGAGGGCACCCTGGGGGTCCCCCAGCAGCGATCGGGTTAACCCGCGTTGCAAGTGGGCGACCACCGAGTTAGGACTCAGGCGCAGGGCACGGTTGAAATCCTCCAAAGCTTCCCGACGATCGCCCAACTGGGCACGAATCATCCCCCGCCCCAGGTAGGCATCCACAGGCGTGGCACTGAGTTGTAGGGCACGGCTGAAATCCTCATGGGCACCCTCGCGATCGCCCATTTCGGCCCGGACGGCACTGCGATCGAGGTATGCTTCTGCCAAATTCGGCGACAACTGCAACGCCTGGTTAAAGTCGCTCAGCGCCCCCTGGTACTCCTCCAACTCCGCCCGCGCAATCCCCCGGTGGAGATAGGCATCCGTCAGGCTAGGGTTAAGCTTAATGGCCTGATTGAAGTCGGCTAGGGCTTCCTCCTGCTGCTCCGCCCCCAAGCGCAACTTCCCGCGCTCCAGGTAGGCCAAGGCCAGGGGTTGCAATTGTAGGGCCTGTTCCAGATCCGCCATTGCCCCCAGGCGATCGCCCATCAGCCCATGCATCAGCGCCCGTTGGTAATACACCTCCGCCGCCCGTGGGTTTAAGCGCAGCGCCTCGGAGAAGTCAGCCATCGCCGCTGGGAAATTCTTCAGTTGGGCCTGGACTCCCCCACGTTGGATATAGGCAGCTAAGGAATTCGGCTGCAACGTGATGGCCTGGTTGAGGTCGGCCAGGGCGGCTTGCAAATCTCCTAGTTCCCGCCAGAGAAAGCCCCGTTGCAAATAAACCAGGGGGGAATTGGGTTGCTGTTCGAGGGCCTGGTTAAAGTCCTCCATTGCGGCAGTGCGATCGCCACTGCTGGCCCGCACCATCCCCCGCTGGATCAGGGCCGCGATCGCGTGGGGGTTCAGGGCCAACGCTTGATCAAAATCCGCGATCGCCCCCTCGTGATCGCCCTGTTTCGCCCGTAGCATGCCTCGTTGGATATAGGCCGCGCCCACATTGGGCCGTAATTGCAACGCTTGGTCAAAATCCGCCATCGCCCCCGTGCGATCGCCCAACCGAACCCGCAGCTTGCCCCGTTCCAGGTAAGCATCATGGGCATTCGGGTTAAGCTGGATCACCTGGCTGAAATCGCGTACCGCATCAGGAAACTTGCCTTTCGCCACTAGGGCCATTGCCCGCTGCAAAAATGCTGCCGCGAACTTGGGGTAACGCTGGATCGCTGCCGTAAAGCTCACGATCGCGCGGTCATAGTCCTTCGTTTTGAACTGCGCCAAGCCCTCGTTAAAGCAGGTTTCAGCACTCATCGTTTCAGCACTCATCGGCTGTCCTCCCTCGCCTGTAACTGCAAACCCCTATGCAACCCGATCCCCTACTACCGCCTATCCCTCCTTTACCATCGCTCTCCTGTCCCCTTTCTTCTATCTCCCCTCTCTTTGCTGTTTCTTTCCTGTCCCCTGTTGCCTGTTGCCTGTTGCCTGTCCCCTGTTGCCTGCTTCCTATCCCCTCCCCCCTACGATCGTAGTATTAACCCGCAACCCAATCCCGCGAACACTGCGCAACTTAGCTTTACAAAACAAGCCGACGATCGCTTTAGATTTCTTAAAAAAAACTGGAACAATGGCTACGATGACCACGGTTCCAGTCTGGGGTGAGTTGGTCTTGGCTGAACGGCAAAAAGGAAGGGATTGATGCCAGTTCAAGCGAGGGATGCGCCGTTCATCTCTACTCGGCGATCGCGACAATTAGGTATAGCAATCCTAAGTCATTTATGAGAATGGGAAGGGACATAGTGAATCTCTATCAGTAGATATAGGATTGGCTTCTCTCATGAATCATCTGGGATTGCTATATGCGATCGCGACAATTAGGATGGGATCATAGCGATCGCTGCGATCACCCTATGCGCTTAACCCTACTCGCTTAACCCGATAGGCTTAACAAATGTCTATAAAACAATTTATCAAGAGGGATTGACCAACTGTTCAACAAAATTTTTTTCTTAAGCTGCCGAAGGATCGGCGACGGCTTCATGGAAGCGGGTAATTCCCATTGGGATTGCCTCGTGCATGGCCACAGACGAGGCAAAAGCCATCGAGTTAACTAACTCACTCGCGGTGGTTTCCACTAAGCACGGCTGGACTTCCTCCACCCAGCGGACCGGTTGGGGTCGGTGTTCAACCGCTGGGGCAAGCGTTGGGGTAAATGACAAAGTCCCCACGGAACAAGACCGCCAGCACCCCTGAACCGTGACATTGAGCAGTTGGCAATGACCGCCCCGGCGTCCTTCTGGTGTATAGGACTGGCAGTGCCGACAGGCGAATGCAGAACCATGTGGCGCTTCCGAGGTGTGCATCGTGTTCTTCCCTCACTAATTTTGATGGCTATTTCATCATCCCCTACTGCCCCAGCGGTACCCTTGGCCATCTCATCTAGTCAAACCCTGATGCCACCGACATCAGAGCGATCCCAAAGTAAACTGGAAGTGTTTTGATCTCTTTATTTTCTCTTTAGAAAGCCAGCGTTTTTTTGTTAAGGAATATCATCATCTCCCCCCTAAGATAGACCGCTGCGATCGGTAATCAGGTCAGGGATCACGTTAAACCTGAAGCCAAGTCCGCAACAAAATGCCTTTATGTTCGAGTCCAGTCGGGGGAGAGGGCGTCGGTTTGACGGGCACAGAGGGCACACACGGACCAACGGGCCAATTCCCCTGGGGGGGTGTGGCAGTGGCATTGGGGACACAAGGGTAACGGCTGGCGTTGTTGCTGGAGGCGTTGTCGCCAGTGTTGAAAGGCGGTATCGGGGGTGAGGGGTGCGATCGCCCCTGGCGCGATGACCGGGGAGCAGGCCGACGGTGTGGCACTGGATGGTGTGGCACTGGGATGATCTTGGTCTTCGGGGCGATCGGCATGGGTCCCTCGGGATGGGTCCGACCACTGGGCGGTGGAAAAGTGAATATCCGTGAGGGGGTGGGCTAGGAGGGGATTGAGCTTTGCCAGGATGCGTTGGCGCTCAAAGCTGAGATTTTGCGCCCAAACGGCACTGGCCGTCGCGACACACAGGACCCCCCGGCGAATCGTGATTGGGCGGGTTTGTTGGGCCACGAGATCGCCCACCACTGCTGGCCAGTGATGTAAAAGCTTTTGGAAGTGGGAGTGCTGCTGCCAGGTGGGTTGCTGTTCAAGGTGCTGGAGCAGTTGGGGGAGGGATTGCCAAGGCATAGGGCGGAGTCAGTGGCAAATTGCCATTCTGCTGTTAGGCTATGGGCCGATCGGATCGGCGATCGGGCGCGATCGCGTGTGCAGCCAATACTTTACCCCCAAATCCCCGAAGCCAGCGCGTTTAGATCAAGGGCTAGATCGCCGGTGACCGGGAGGGCGCGATCGGTTCAGGGTGGGTCTCTGTTGCCCCCAGTGTGGTGGCAATCGGTGCGTTCTTAGTCTGTGCTCGGCGTGTGTGCTCGGCGCTTTCTCCGTGCAGTTTCTTGGGCATTCTCAGCCTGTGCTCGGTGCGTTCATTCTGTTTCCGGTATCCCTATGCGTCAAAGTTCTGTGACCCCCGCTAACCCCTCTGCCCCAGCCCAAGGGTTAAAACCCAGTCTCCAAGCTGTTCTGGGCTGTTTAGATCTCCAGTTGGAGGAAGAGTTAGCCCGGTATCGTCGCCTTAAGGCAGGGTACTCGGCTCCCCCCCGGCGGGTGTTGGGGCAACGTGCTGCCTCACCTGCGATCGTGGAGCTATTTCAGCCCCATCCGGCTCCTACCCCATCCCCTAGGGCGGGTGTTGTTTCTGCCCCTAGGCCCCCCATGAGTGTTGCGGGGGGTACTTTTCCGGCTTCAGTAGCCCCCCCTGCCCCCCCGCCGCCCCCTGGAGTTGCCGCACCGATGGCCTCATCCCCTGCCCCGATGCCCGCCTCACCGCCCCGTCCTGCCTCCGCCTGCCCAGTCGCGGCACCGCCCCCAGCAATGGCCCGCTATCCAGAGGGAACAGCTATGCCTATCCCCAGCACGCCCCTCTCCCCGCCCCCTGCGCCAACGGCGATCGCCGAGACGGTAGACACATCCCCCAGCCCAGTTCCTCCCGACGCGATCCATGCCCTGGCTGTTGTGCCCCCTACCGCGCCCCCACCCCCACCCGATGCAGCCCTAGCGGTTGCGCCTCCGGCATCGGAGGTTCCATTACCGGAGGATTATCTGGCTTCTACGGAAGCCTTGCTGCAAAGTTTGGCAGAGGAAGAAGTCCAGGATGAGCCTCAGCCCAGCGCGGAGAAAGCCAATGGCGGGCTGCTGTCCCCCTTGGGGTTGGGGTCCCTGCTGTTGTTGCTCCTGTCCAGCCTGAGTTTGGGGTATGCCCTGCTCAATCCCGATCGCGTTCCCTTCCTGGCCCCCCAGTGGCAAGGGGGTGAGGCCCCAACCCCATCGCCCCCGGTGTCCTCCCCCGGCACCCTACCGAATGTGCCCAACCTGGCAACGGACGAGTTTGTGGATCTTAAGCTGGATACCTTGGGGACCCTAGCGGTGCCGTCCCCGTCCCCGACGGTTGCACCCAGCGCCAGTCCTTTTCCCAGCGCCAGTCCCTCCTCCAGCGCCAGTCCTGCCCCTGACCCCGGCGGGAACCCTGCGGCTGCTAACCCAACGACACCGATCGAGACGATTCCCCTGCGGGTAGTGCAACCGCCAACCCGTTCCCAGAGCGTTGCCCCCGTTCAGGCTCCGATCGCCCCTCGTTCCCAACCGGCTCCCCCCCCGCGATCAGCGACGACCGCCCCAACCAGTACCCTTCCCAGCCTGCCGGTTCCGGGCACTACTGCGCCTACTCCCACACGAGTGCCCGTGGTCACCCCGACTGCACCCACGGCCACCAGTAGCCGATCGACCGCCGATCAGACTGCCCGATCGACCGGGGGAGACGCGGGGCGCTCCCAACCCAATCCCTCTCCCGATACCTACAATGTGGTGACTGAATACCAAGGGAACGCATCGCTGGCCGAGCTACAGCAGGTGGCCCCTGGGGCCTACCTCCGCAATTACAGTGACGGGATTCGGGTCCAATTGGGCACCTTTGACGATCGCGCCAGCGCCCAGGAAATGGTCAATCAACTGAATCAGCAGGGGATTCCCGCACGGGTGCAGGCTGAATAGGTGGCTGAATAGGTGGCTGAATAGGTGGCTGAATAGGTGCCTAAATCAAGCTGAATCGAGCTGAATACCCTGGCTGGGTTCCAGGCGATCGAAGACAGTGCGATAGGATAGGGAAAACAATGTATAGCCTTGGGGGTCTGGGCGGTAGACTTCCAGGTGGATTTGGTCTTTGCGCAACCAGGGAGTAGGAAATGGGGTTGTTCGATCGCATCTCACGGGTACTCCAGGCTAGCTTCAATGCCCTTGTCAGCGAGGCGGAGGACCCGGAGCGGGTTCTGGAACAAGTAGTGGCCGAGATGCAGGATGAACTGATTCAACTGCGGCAGGCCGTTGCCCAAGCGATCGCGACCCAAAAGCGAACGGAACGCCAGTGCAAGCAAGCAGAGGCCACCGCAGCGGAGTGGTACCGACGGGCCGAGTTGGCCATGCAAGCGGGCGACGAAGTCCTAGCACGGGATGCCCTCACCCGGCGCAAAAGCTATCAGGAAACAGCCCAACTGATGCAGACGCAAATAGCGCAACAGGCGACGATCGTCCAGAAGCTCAAGCGGGATATGGTGACGCTAGAGAGCAAAATTGCCGATGCCCGCACCCGTAAGGATCTCTACATTGCCCGTGCCCGATCGGCCCAAGCCTCCCAACGGTTGCATGCCATGCTAGACCAGATGAACCCCCAAGGGGCCATGCAAAGCTTTGAACGCATGGAGCAAAAGGTGATCGAGTTAGAAGCCCGCTCCGCCGCGATCGCCGAACTGGGGCACGATGATCTGGAACAGCGGTTTGCCGCCCTAGAGCAAAGCAATGAAATTGATGCGGATTTGGCCTTGCTGAAACGCCGGCTGCATCCCAATGTCCGTTGGGAACCGGGGGCGGAGAGTGGGGAGTCGGGTGCCAAGCCTTAGGCCGGGGGAAGCGATGGGAGTTTGCGTGATTCCGATCGGGACACGATCCGCCTGTCAAGAGCATTCCCCGATCCTCCCGTCAAGATCCTCCCGTAAGGGCAGAGCGCTAGCGGTCGATTAAGCTAACCTAGTAGTAAGTTAGCCCTGCTGCTTAACCCTCGCCCGCTGGTGGACGCTGTTCCCTGGGTAGGAGAAGCCATGATCCTCATTGTTTGGTTAGGTGCGCAAGGTGTATCCAGGGGGGCGGGATCGGGGTTAACCGGGATCTAGTGACCAGCAAGGACACCATCATGGGATTATTCGATCGCGTCAGCCGCGTAATTCGCTCTAACCTCAATGCCCTCGTCAGTTCTGCCGAAGATCCAGAAAAGATGCTGGAGCAGGCCGTCATCGACATGCAGGAAGATATGGTCCAGATGCGACAGGCCGTCGCCAATGCGATCGCTAGCCAGAAGCGGACGGAACAACAATATAACCAGGCCACCACCGAAGCCAACACGTGGCATCAACGTGCCCAACTGGCCGTGCAAAAAGGCAATGATGATCTGGCACGGGAGGCACTGAACCGGAAGAAGGTAAGTACCGAGACGGCCAATGCGCTGAAGGCCCAATTGGACCAACAAACGGCCCAAGTGGAAACCCTGAAACGGAGCATGGTGGCCCTAGAGGGCAAGCTGTCGGAGGCTAAGACGAAGAAGGATATGCTCAAGGCGCGGGCAAGTGCCGCCAAGGCCAACGAACAGTTGCAAAGCACCCTGGGCCGGATGGGGACGAGCAGTGCAATGGGGGCCTTCGAGCGCATGGAAGAGAAGGTCCTGCAAATGGAAGCCCGTTCCCAAGCGGTCGCCGAATTGGCTGGAGCCGATCTGGAGAGCCAGTTTGCAGCCCTGGAGTCCAGTGATGTTGATTTGGAGCTAGAGGCCATGAAGGCCCAACTGCTGGGACCGGCCAGTGCCCCTAACCAGGCCCAACTACCTGCGGCAGAAACCCCAGCTTCCCCGCGTGACGCCGTGATCGATGCGGAGATGGAGGAGCTAGCCAAGGAGCTTGATAAGCTGTAGGTTCCCGCGCACAATACCAACTGTGTGTTCACACCCCCCCTAATCTTGTCGATTGGGGCAGTTCAATCGGCTGGGGCGGCTCAACTGCCTCCATCTTCACTGCCTCCATCTTCATATTAAGATGTCGATCATATTAAGGTGCCGATCGGGTCTCCGCCTGCGAAATTAATAAGAAAGCATTAGGCTTTCTGAGGGGGTGGCAAAGAGGGGCCACAACTCTGTTACGCTAGGTGAGCATTTAGTAATGCTTCCTCCCTCACTCCTTACCCTCCTTCAGTACAGTCGGTCTATGCAATTCGCCACCCGTCTTCGGCCCCTCCAGTCCAATGTGTTTGCCGATATGGATCAGGCAAAAGCCAGAGCCAGGGCGGCAGGCCAGGACATCATTGACCTGTCCCTAGGATCGTCCGATCTTCCCGTCGAGCCGCCGATCCTGGAGGTGATCGGTCAGTCCCTCTTTGACCCCAGCACCCACGGCTATCTGCTGTTCCACGGTACCCGCGCTTTCCGTGAAGCTGCCGCCCAATGGCATACCCAGCGCTACGGGGTGCCGATCGATCCGGAAACGGAAGTACTGCCCCTGGTTGGTTCCCAGGAAGGGACGGCCCACTTGCCCCTGGCGGTGCTGAATCCCGGGGACTTCGCCCTGTTGCTCGATCCGGGCTATCCCTCCCATGCTGGGGGCGTGTATTTGGCGAGTGGTCAAATTTATCCGATGCCGATCCGGGCGGAAAATGGCTTTTTACCGGTGCTGGCGGATGTGCCCCAGGCGGTGTTGCAACAAGCCCGCATGATGGTGCTTAGCTATCCCCACAATCCCACCACGGCGATCGCCCCCCTGAGCTTCTTCCAGGAAGCTGTGGCCTTCTGCCAAGCGCATGATCTGGTGTTGGTCCACGACTTCCCCTATGCCGATATGGTGTTTGGGGACCCGAAACCCCCTTCAATCCTTCAGGCTGATCCGGATAAAACGGTGGCGATCGAATTTTTCACCCTGTCCAAGTCCTACAACATGGGCGGCTTCCGGGTAGGCTATGCCGTGGGCAATGCGGACCTGATCCGGGCGCTGCGACAGGTCAAGGCGGCGATCGACTTTAACCAATATCGGGGCATTCTGAACGGCGCGATTGCGGCCCTGACGGGACCCCAGGAGAGCGTGGCGCGATCGGTCGCTGTTTTCCGGGAGCGGCGGGATGCCTTTGTGCAAACCCTGCACCGCTTAGGCTGGGAAGTGCCGGTGCCGGAGGCCACAATGTATATCTGGGCCAAGTTACCAGCCCCCTGGGATCGGGACTCGATCCAGTTTTGCACCGCCTTGGTAGAAGCCACGGGGGTAGCGGTGGCCCCAGGGGCAGGCTTTGGGAAGTCGGGCGAAGGTTATGTGCGCTTTGCGTTGGTACATGATCCCCAACGGCTGACGACGGCGGCGGAAAAAATCGCCAAATTTCTCTAACGGTTGATGACCTGATGACCGATCGCGGGCAACTGACCCGGTGGGGGAGGCCGCTGCTGGCGATCGCGATCGGGATGGGGATTTTGGGAACCGTCCTGCGCTTTGCCCATCTGGATAGCAAGGTGTTTTGGGTCGATGAGGTGTTCACGGCCCTGCGCATTTCCGGCTATACCGAGGCCGATCTCAGCCAGTTTTGGCAGCAGCATCCTTTTTTCACCGCCCAGGATCTCCAGCGCTTTCAGACCCCCGGTAGCGAGAAAACGGTCATGGATACCATTCGGGGGCTAGCGGTCCAAGAGCCGAACCACGCGCCGTTATATTTTGTTTTGGCCCGGTTCTGGATGACCTGCTTGGGCGCATCCACCGGGGTCTTGCGCAGCTTTTCGGCGGTGACCAGTGTCCTGAGCCTGCCGCTGATGTATCTGTTGGCCCAGGAATTGTTCCAGGATCGGCGGGTGGGGGTGATGGCCCTTGCCTTGTTGGCGGTTTCCCCTTTGCATATCCTGTATGCCCAGGAAGCCCGACCCTATAGCCTCTGGGTATTGATGACCTTGCTGGCCAGTTGGACCCTATTACGTGCCCTGCGGCTACGACAACGCCAAGCCTGGATTGGGTTTAGCCTATCCACCTTGCTGGCGTTCTATACCTATCCCTTCGCCCTCTTTATTGCGGTGGGGCAGACGCTCTATGTGGGGGTGCTGCGGACCCAGTGGCCGGGAGCGCTGCGATCGTGTCTGTTGGCCCTAGGGGCTGCGCTCCTCGGCTTTACGCCCTGGTTAGTGGCCCTGATCCAAAATGGGCAGCGGGGTGCCCAAATCGCCGCATGGCAAACCCAAAACCCCGCCCACGGCCTGCCCGAACTGATGCTGAACTGGGGATTGCACCTGACCCGACCGTTACTGGATTTTGAAAATAATTATCCCGTTAGCGTTACCCAGCCGTTTCCCTACCTGCTGGTGATTCTGGCGGCTGTGGCGCTGGTGGCCTATGCCTTTTACACCCTCTGGTCGATGACACCGCGCCGGGTTTGGTTATTCCCCCTATTGCTCATCCTCCCCTTGGCGGCAGGGGTGATTTTGCCGGACTTACTCCTAGGGGGACAGCGATCGGTGGCAACACGCTATTTCCTGGCAGCTACGTTAGTTGTGCCCTTGGTGATCGCGCATTTGTTGGTGAGCTATGGTCAGGCAACGTCGCCCTCCCAACGCCGGGTGTGGACGGGAGCGATCGCGGGGCTGTTGCTCCTGAGTACCCTGGCGAGTGCCGGTAACGTCTTGGCGCAAACCAGTTGGGCGAAGCAGGGGAACTATATTCCCTATGCCGCCCAGAGGATTAACCAGCGTGAGAATCCCCTGGTGAGCAGTGAGCGGGATCTGTGGTTGTTGTCGTTGGCCCATGAACTGCGATCAGAAACGGTGATTCAGGTGTTCAACAGCCGTGTCTCGCTGCCGTTGCTACCGGTGGGGTTTAGTGATTATTTTCTCTATGCAACCCCGCCGGAATTTGTACAGCAATTTGAACAGGCGTCGGGGTTGCAGTTTGAGTCGCTCGAAGGGTTGGAGAATGTGCCCCTGTGGCAGTTGCAATTACCAGAGGGGTGAGGGTGGGGCGAGGTAGCGATGAACCTAGCCCCAGCCAGGTTGGGATTCCTGCCGATCGCCATAGTTGGGGGCAATATCCTGGACGATCGCTTCCATGTTGGCGATCGCCGTGGGCACCGATCGCGGATCAACAAACATCACCTTGCTACTCTCACTACTCCCAATTTTCGCCCCCATCTCCAGATAGCTTTGGGCAAGGAGGAATTGTAGAGCCTTCGCATTCACCGCGTCCTGTTTTAAGGTATTGGCAATAATGGCCATTGCTTCTGCCGTTGCCTTGGCCTGTAAAATCTTCCTTCGCCCCTGGGCCTCTGCCGTCATGATCGCTGCCTTTTGCTGGGCTTCAGCCTCAATCAGTTGGGCCTCGGCTTCTCCCCTGGCCACATTAATCGCCGCTTCCCGTTCCCCCTCGGATGAGAGAATCGCGGCCTGTTTCTTGCGATCAGCGGACATTTGCAACTCCATTGCCCCTTGTACCGTTTTGGAAGGGACAATATCCCGCAATTCTACCCGGGTCACTTTCACGCCCCAGGGTTCCGTGGCAATATCCAGTTCCCGCAGGAGCATCTCGTTTACTTCGCTGCGGGCTGTAAAGGTTTGATTGAGGTCTAATTTGCCCAGTTCGGAGCGGATTTGGGTCAAGACGAGATTGACCATTGCTGCCTGTAAATTCTGGACTTTATAGTAGGCACGCTCTAGATCTAAAATTCGCCAATAGACAACCGCATCCACCGTAATCGATACGTTGTCGCGGGTAATACAATTTTGGGGCGGGATTTCTAACACCTGCTCCCGAATCGTTTCTTTACAGGCAATCTGGGATAGAAAGGGCGTGATAAAATTCAGCCCCGGCTCTAGTTTGCGTCCATCATACCGACCGAGGAACTCTACTAAGGCTTCCTCGCCTTGCTTGACAATCCGAATACTGCTCCCTAAGGTTGTTGCTCCCGTTAGCAAAAGGAAAACCATCAAAAAGAATTGAGACATATTAACCTCACTTACGGGTGATAAATTAAGGTTTGCAATAGGGCCGCTGAGACGACAACTAAGGTATTGCCTTCACGACGGAGAACATATACCTTTTGATTAGCGGCGATCGCCTCATCTCCTTGTTCACACGTTGCTTGCCATGAACTCCCTTCGTACAAAACACGACCGGTTTGTCCCGGCAAAATTTCTGTCAATGCCGTCGCATCCGTACTGCTGGCAATAACCCCTTTCTTGCGTCGGATAAAGATCGGACGAATCCAAATGATCAAAGCCATTGATAACCCCATCCAGTACAAAATCTGGAGGCTAACGCCATCATACATAATGTATGTCCAGATAAAGCCCAAGGTAATTGAGGCTCGCCAGAGAATTAGCCAAACCAGCCAAGCACTGGCCCCCATTGTCAAGGCAATCAGACGGTAGGGCGGCGGAACCTTACGGTGGATAAAAAACTCAAGCGTATAGAAAAATACCCCTGCGAGAAACCAAAACCAGAGAGGCGTAATCATTTTTTTAGTCGTGTGAATTCGATGGCCATAATTTCTGCCAAAAGCGACGATCGGCTTCCAGACAGGTTAGGCATCACCGCATGGTGACTATCATAGTCATCCAGAAATCAAAAATGGAGTGAATATTTCAGATTTCATTGACTTTTCACTAAGTCAAATAGTCTGGTTGGTGATAGGCGATAATAATATGTCCTTCGATAGACCTAAAATTCAACAGCATCTTTGCTGGGATAGATATTTAGGCAACAAGAAGCCCAGTTTGATAAATTTTTGATGGGCCATCTAGTGACTGCTGCGGCTATTTACTGATTGACGCTGTACCGGATGAACAGATCGGACCATTGGCGGCGGCAACGGGAGGCGGGATACTGCCGATGCCTGGAGAATTACTTTCGCAGATGATGGCTAGGGTGGTGGCTTCCCCGATCGCGGTTACAAGACCCACTTGAACCATCCCTACATAGCTCTTAAGCGGAGCCTGAAGCGAACTACCCAAAATAATGATGTTTTCATCAGCGGCGGCAACGTTATAGGGACCATCGGTCCCGTACTGGTAGTGAGCCGTTTGGGTCGGTAGCCCCACCGAGAGCAGGTCTAAGGTTGGGGCAAAGGTATGTTGCTCCAGGTAATACGCCTGCTGGGCACGGACGAAGGCATTGGTATAGGTTTTGGCTTCCGATTGTTTCGCCTTATTGGCCTGGTTGAGGAAAGAGGGCAGGGCGATCGCTGACAGCAAGGTCACAATCAAGATCACCACCAAGAGTTCAATCAGGGTAAACCCTGCCTGCCTATCTTGCGGTGGCTGGGCTTGATTGAGGGCGATCGTGCCAACGACAGTCTTCATGCTTCGCTTCCTCCCTGATGGATGGCAATTTGGGAACGTTCAAAATTACCAATTCAGTGGCCAGAGATATAATCCACATTTCTTCTAGGCTACCCAAGTATTGGTTCATACCGATCAAGCAGATTACTGGACCCTGCTGGTATGTTCAGCCCCCCTAGCGTTGAGAGGCCGTTAGTCATGAACATTCTTCACCCCATTTGGCTCAGAACCGGAGGATGAATGAATGTGCCTAGCCCCGATTGAGAGTCTTGTTAGCAAAGCCTGACAGCTACCCGCTCCACCTGCCTCCACCTGCCTCCACCTGCCTACACCTGCCTCCACCTGCCTCCACCTGCCTCCACCTGCCTCCACCATTGTGTGAGTTGTGCCCTAGTCTGACTGGGAGTAGCGCATTTGGGACAAAAGCTGATACAAAACGAGTGTGCATCCTCCAGTACTCCCGGTACCCTCTCTGTACCCCCCAGTGCCGCCTCAATCATGGCTCGCGATCCTGTCCATCTGTCGCCAATGGGAGGGCAGGGGAGTCACCAACATCCGCATCAATGGCGTGTTGGCGGGGATCACTTGCCGTATCATAGGGTTTGGCGTTGATTAAATTACTCTGAACAAGGCGTTATGGATATCCTGACCCTCGGCTGGGTTTCTTTGTTAACTGTTTTTACATTTTCGATCGCGCTCGTTGTCTGGGGGCGCAACGGCTTCTAGACTGCCCTATTGGCTATGGAACTATCCGTCCAAACCGCTTTAGCCCTGACAGCCCTAGGTCTGCTAGTGGCGGTCACGGGTGGTATTGCCTATCTCACCTTTGCTGAATGGCGCGATCGCCGACGCCAGCAACAGGAACAACGTAAGCGCTAGTCGCTCTGAACTTGGGCGACTGGGTTGAGCGATCGCACGGTGGGTAAATCTTGACAACCGTTATTGAGGCGACCGCTGCCGGCGATCGCCATTTAGGCGACTGTAATTCAAGTGACCGTAATTCAAGTGACCGTATTTGCTGTAGCGTAATTGAACGCAAATTGACCTATGACACCTTCCTCCTCCACCAAAACCCTCTCGGCTCCAACTTCTGCCCCTGTCACCTGCGATACGCCCCCAGTGGATTCCCGGCAACGGGTGGGCACCTTTATGCGCCAATTGCAGGACAGCATTTGTCAGGGGCTTACCGAACTGGATGGTGAAGCCACCTTCCGAGAGGATAGCTGGACGCGGGAAGAGGGCGGCGGGGGTCGTTCGCGGGTGATGCAGCAGGGACGCATTTTCGAGCAAGCGGGAGTGAACTTCTCGGAGGTCTGGGGCGAACATCTGCCGCCGTCCATTTTGGTGCAACGGCCCGAAGCGGCGGGACATAGTTTCTATGCCACGGGTACGTCAATGGTGTTGCATCCCCGGAGTCCCTATATCCCAACGGTGCATCTCAACTACCGCTACTTTGAGGCTGGTCCCGTTTGGTGGTTTGGGGGTGGGGCCGATTTAACCCCCTACTATCCCTTCCGGGAGGATGCGGTGCATTTTCACCAAACCTTCAAGACGGCCTGTGATGCCCATAGTCCCTACTATTACCCGGTGTTCAAACCCTGGTGTGACGAGTATTTCTACCTGAAGCACCGCGGCGAGACCCGTGGCATTGGCGGCATTTTCTTCGACTATCAGGATGGCGTGGGGGAACTCTACCACGGCCCCAATCCCGATGGCCTTGCGGCCCAGCGCAGTCGGGATCTAGGCGCGATCGCCCCTCGGAGTTGGGAAGATCTCTTTGCCTTTATCCAAAGCTGTGGGGCAGCGTTCCTCCCGGCCTATGTCCCGATTGCAGAACGGCGGCAATCTCTGGAATATGGCGATCGGGAGCGGCAGTTCCAACTCTACCGTCGGGGTCGCTATGTGGAGTTCAACCTGGTTTACGATCGCGGCACTCTGTTTGGGTTGCAAACCCAAGGCCGTACCGAGTCGATCCTGATGTCCCTGCCTCCCCTAGTGCGCTGGGAATATTGCTACCAACCGGAAGCGGGCACCCCAGAGGCTGAACTCTATGAAACCTTCCTGAAACCCCAGGATTGGCTCGGCGAAGCCTCATAACCGGCTAGGCCACTGGCTTGAGCCGGTGTCACCTGCGGCTAGTACAGTAAACATAAAGTTTTGCAATGTTTGTAGTAACGACTTCAGTCGTTGCAGGCTAGAGCCAACACTACAAGCGTTGCAGAATTTTCTTGTTGATCTACTAGTGCCCTGTCAAGCTTGACTTTTTAGGGTAGATCAAACACCGTGCGACCCAACAAAACGAGTGAACGGGTTGTGGTGATCGCGAGGACGATCGAGCGATCGTTTAGAGACCGGTTCCCCCTGCTTGCCGATCCGGCTGGACTAGCCCCTGGATTATGATCAAGATTACGGGTGAGTTCTGCGATCGTGCCCCTAGGCCAGATCAGGGGTAGGCTAGATTATTGAAAACCGCATCTCAGATCGTGGCTTCCCCTGATCAGGCATAATAAATCTTTGGTAAAGTTCGGTAAGCTTTAGCTAATGAGGGTGAGGGATTCGGGGAGCGATAAGTCCCGCGCTGTACCTGAAGAGAAGCGAGGGTAGAGAAATGAGGGTAGAGAGAAGCAAATCTCTTGCCTCACTTCTCCCGTCTCTTTCCTTCTCAAACATGGACTCCCCATGCTTGTCGATTCCCCACCGCTACCCGGAAGCAAGCTACGATGGAAACCAGACAAAGCCAATCAGTCTTATAATAATCTTGGCTCGCAGCCCACCGATTGAGAGTAAAAGTCAGGCATTGCCGGGACCTCCAAAGTTCGGGAACTGTACAGAAATACTGCTGTTTTTGGTTCGATCAGTACCCAGGGACACTGGGGAACGGAAACCGCCTGTCAAGTCGGTCTGTCGGGGATCTATGACCTAGATAAGTGGCGTGGGGCAGGAATACTCAAGAGCGATCTTGGGAGAGCCAGCGCTGTACCCCCAACCCCCCGCGTGCGGGGGCAGGAGCCAGCCACAAGGCAGGTAGCAGGTAGGGGCCATAAGCGCTGTACCCCCAACCCCCCGCGTGCGGGGGCAGGAGCCAGCCACAAGGCAGGTAGCAGGTAGGGGCCATAAGCGCTGTACCCCCAACCCCCCGCGTGCGGGGGCAGGGGGCAAGGTGAGCGTCGGGAGGCTGTCACGGGTTACTCTGGGTAATGCTAGAAGTGGGGCAGAAGCGGGCATCCTTAGCTAGAAGCAGTTAGCAGTAATTGACTAGAAATGGCTCAATGCTGCTTCCCGCAAGGTGAATCAGCCATAGTCTTTGAGCAAAGTGACGAGAGGGTGGGCAACTTTCATGGATCAGACAACGCACACAACCCAAGATGGAACCAAGGTGATTGTGCTAACCCCCAGTGGGCGGCTGGATATCACCACGGCTTGGCAATTCCGCCTGAAACTCCAAGAGGTTGTTAAGGAAAGCCCCCACGTCGTGGTCAATCTGGGGACGGTCGATTTTATCGACAGTTCTGGTTTAACCTCGCTGGTAGCGGGTATGCGTGATGCTGACAAGGCGAATGGGAGTTTTCGGATCTGTAATGTTCACCCGGAAGCCCGATTGGTCTTTGAAGTGACGATGATGGATTCGGTGTTTGAGATTTTTGAGACGGAGGCCGAGGCGATCGAAGGGGTGCCACGGGGCATTGCCCGCCGTTAGAGTAGCTAATTGTGTATGTCCGTCCGTCATATTTGCCAGACTGAAACGCTGGATTTACTGGAATGGCCCCGTCTCTGCCAGCACCTTGCCACCTTTGCCGCAACGAAGCTGGGAGCACTGGCGGCGCAACATCTGCAACTGCCGACAACCCCTGCGGCCAGTCTGACCTTGCTCGCCCAAACCCGTGAGGTCTATCAACTGGAGGCAACGCTGCCCCAAGGGCTGAGTTTTGCCGGTATTAGTGATATTGGGGGGGCCGTCGAGCGGGCGACACGCCAGGGGATTTTGTTTGGGGAGGAGTTGCTGGCGATCGCGCACACGCTAGCGGGCAGTCGGCAGCTACGGCGGCTGATCGATTCTCCTGGCGAGACGCTGCGCGAACAGCAAAACCATCTGGGTGAATTGGATGCTACGGACACCGCCCCCTATCCAGTCCTGCGGGCGTTAGTAGCGGAGTTGCGCACCTATCCGGAACTGGAGCAGGAGATCCATCGGTGCATTGATGATCAGGGCCAGGTGAGCGATCGCGCCAGTCCGACCCTCGCGCGGATTCGGGAAAATCAGCGATGGCTCCGCGAGGAAATCCAACGCACGCTGCAACGGGTCCTCCAGCGGCAGGCCCATGCGATCCAGGAACCCCTGATCACCCAACGGGACGATCGCTTTGTGATTCCGGTAAAGCTGTCCCACAAGGAGGTGATTCCGGGCATTGTCCACGATACTTCAGCCAGTGGGGCTACCCTCTACGTCGAACCCTACCTGGTGGTCGATCGCAATAATCACCTGCGGCAACTGGTGCGCCAGGAACAGGCCGAAGCTGAAGCCATCCGACAAGCCTTGAGCCAACAGGTGGCAGCCGTGGCCGAGGATTTGGAACGGCTGTTGGCGATCGTCACAACCTTGGATCTTGCGGCTGCCCGTGCCCGCTATAGTTTCTGGCTAGAGGCCAACCCCCCCCGGTTTATCGATCCCCGCGCGGGGGAAGCGATCACCCTGCGCCAATTGCGCCATCCGCTCCTGGTCTGGCAACAGCGCCATGAACAGGGGGGTGCGGTAGTGCCGATTGATCTGCGGGTGGCTCCGAACCTGCGGGTGGTGACGATTACGGGGCCGAATACGGGCGGGAAAACGGTGACGCTAAAAACCCTGGGGTTGGCGGTTTTGATGGCGAAGGTCGGGTTGTTTGTCCCGGCGCGTGAGCCGGTGGAGTTGCCCTGGTTTGACCAGGTTTTGGCGGATATTGGGGATGAGCAATCGCTCCAGCAAAACCTTTCGACGTTTTCCGGGCATATTCGTCGGATTAGTCGGATTTTGGCTGCCCTGGCTGAGACGGAGGCTTCTCAATTCAAAATTCAAAATTCAACTTCTTTGGCAGGCTCAACTTCTTTGGCAGGCGGGATGCCTATCCCACAAGAGGATCTGGCAGGCAGGATGCCTACCCCACTTCCTCCTTCTCACTTCCCACTTCCCACTCCCGTCAATGCCCTGGTGTTGCTGGATGAAGTTGGGGCGGGGACTGATCCCACGGAGGGGAGTGCGTTGGCGACGGCGTTGCTGCACTACTTGGCGGATCACGCGGGGTTGACGATCGCGACGACCCACTATGGTGAACTGAAGGCGCTCAAGTACCAGGACGATCGCTTTGAGAATGCGGCGGTGGAGTTTGATGAGGTGACCCTATCGCCGACCTATCGGCTGCTGTGGGGGATTCCGGGCCGATCGAATGCGCTGACGATCGCGGCCCGGTTGGGCTTACATCCCGAAATTGTGGCGGCGGCGAGACAGCAGGTGACCCCCAGTGCTGAGACGGATGTGAATCAGGTGATTGCCGGGTTGGAGGAGGAGCGGCGACAGCAGGAAGCGAAGGCGCGATCGGCCAGTCAACTCCTGGAGCAGGCGGAACGGTTACATCAGGAGGTTGCCCAAAAGGCAGCAATGCTCCGGGAACGGGAGCGGCAGTTGCAACAGGTGCAGGAACAAACGGTCCAGCAGGCGATCGCGGCGGCAAAGCAGGATATTGCTAGTGTGATTCGCAAATTGCAGCAGGGACCCCAGACGGCCCACGCCGCCCAACGGGCAACCCAGGCATTACAGGCGATCGCGGATCAACACCTGCCCCCACCCCCGCCAGTTGCGCCCCCCAGTTTCAGGCCCCAGGTGGGCGATAAAATCCGAATTCCGCGCCTGAATGTGACGGCGGAGGTCCTGAGTGGCCCCGATCCGAGTGGCGAGCTAACCGTGCGTTTTGGGCTGATGAAGATGACGGTAGCCCTAGAGGAAATTGAATCCCTGAAGGGAGAAAAGCCCCAACGTCCGGTGCGGGAAGTATCCGAAGCGAGATCGAAACCCGTGGCGGCACCGACCCAAGCGGAACCAGCGATCCGGACTTCGCGCAATACGTTAGATCTGCGGGGAATGCGGGTAGCCGATGCGGAGATTGCGATCGATCGGGCGATCGCCCAAGCCCACGGTCCCCTCTGGGTGATTCATGGCCACGGGACGGGCCGCCTGCGACGGGGCATCCATGCATTTCTGGAACAGCATCCCCAGATCGATCGCTTTGAACCGGCTGACGCTGCCGACGGGGGCAGTGGCGTAACCGTAGTTTATCCCACCCCTTAGTGCCTCTTCGTGCCCTTTGTGTCTTTGTGGTTAGGCTTTTTAAAGCACTAAGCCCCTAAGATTACTGGCTCATGGGAAGGGATGGCTGACGGACGATCGGTTCTTTGCCATTGCTGGCGATCGGTTCAACTTCCTCCCGGAGCAGGATCTCACGGATGAGACGCACGATCGCCCGTTGCGCCAGCCCCGATACCACCTGTTGGCCCATTTCTTGAACCTCCGGACGGAAGAGCAACCCCGCGAGGGCCGGTAACTTTTGCACGGGATCGAAGCCAGGGGTTTCCTGGAGAATCGCCAAAATCCGCTGCACTGGCTCTAGTCCCTGGGATCTGGGGGCGGGTTGGGCACCGTTGGCACTGGGTTCGGGACCGCCAAACCATCGGTGAGCGATCGTTTGTACGGTCTTCACGGAGAAGGCATCCAATTGCTGCACCAGTTCCTCGGTAATGCGGTGGCGGATCAAGGCTCCCCGTTCAGAGAGGAGAAATTCGATCGCCTGATCAAAAGCTTGATCGAAGTCGTAATCGGTGCTAGTGCGAGCATTGCGCAACAGATTTTCTAAGCGATTCCAGCGGAAACCGTCATCGCGAAAGAGTAAATCCCGTAAGGAAGCCCGTAACTCCGGTGCCGGATCGGTGAGCAACCTTTTAGCGATGTAGGGATAGGCTTTACTCAAGACCTTGAAGTTGGGATCAACGTTAATCGCAATCCCTTCCAACGTGACCAGCGATCGAATAATCAAGGCATAGTAAGCAGGCACCTTAAACGGATACTCGTACATGAGTTCCGAGAGTTGATCGGTAATGCTTTTGAAATTCAGATCGGCAACGCTGGCCCCCAGGGCATCACTAAAAACATTGGCCAAGGCAGGCACGATCGGGCGCAGATCGGTTTCCGGATCAAGAAATTCCAATTTCACATAGTCTTCGACTAGGCGCTCAAAATCCCGGTTAACCATGTGAACCACCGCTTCGATCAGCCCATAGCGCTGGTAGGGTTTCACCTCAGACATCATGCCAAAATCAAGGTAGGCCAATTTCCCATTGGGCATGGCCATGAGATTACCGGGATGGGGATCGGCGTGGAAAAAACCATATTCCAGCAATTGCCGGAGGGAACACTGGACACCGACTTCAATGAGTTCTGTCGCATTAATGCCCTGTTTGCTGAGTTCTTCTAATTTGGTTAATTTTGTCCCCGCAATCCACTCCATTGTGAGGACCCGTCGCCGGGTATATTGCCAATAAATTCGCGGCACATAAATCCCTGGTAGGTGACCATAAAGTTTGGCAAAACGTTCCGCATTCCGCCCCTCGTGCGCATAGTCCATTTCTTCAAAAATACGGGCACCAAACTCATCCATAATCGCAACAAGATTGCTGCGAAGTTTGAGCCGTTTCTGGCCCCAGTTTGCCAGTCGGCGCAGGATATAGAGATCCAGGGTAATGCGCTCTGCCAATCCAGGACGTTGCACCTTAACGGCGACAATTTCCCCGGTGTGTAACTGGCCTTTATAAACTTGCCCTAGGGAAGCAGCAGAGACGGGTTCGGGCGTTAATTTGGCATAAATATCTAGGGGTTTTCCGCCTAATTCTTCTTCAATAAACCAATAAGCAACTTCGTTAGAGAAGGGAGGGAGTTGATCTTGTAACTGGGCTAGTTCTTCTAGATATAACGGTGGGACTAAATCAGGCCGTGTTGACAGGGCTTGGCCCACCTTAATAAACGCGGGTCCCAATTGGGTTAGGGTTTCCCGCAGTTGTATGGCCCGTTGACGCTGATTGACTTGCACCTTTCCCCGGCGGCGATCCCACCAAAGCACCAGGAAAAACCACAGCAGAGGCATAAAAATACCCAGCAGTCGCCCGAAGGCTTGGAGCGGTCGCCGATCGTAGTATTGGGTAATTGCGATCGGGTCATAGCGCAAATCTTTGGCCAGGGTGGCAGGATCGGCATCATCGGGGATCAACGGCTCCTCCGGTTCGGGAATGGTTTCACTCTCGACGGTGACGATCGTCAAGCTGCGGGAGGGATGGGGCAGGGGGCGATCGCCCGCCGAACCCTGAACCTGTGTCTTGGCCTGTACACCCGCCTCGGTCTTCATGCGCTTAACCCACTAGCAGTAATGTAAACCATTGTAACAACGGGAGCCGATCGGGGGGTAAGGCGTTTCAGAGGCACAGGCGTTTGACCTCACCCCAGGATGCTCTTTTTTTTACTTGAACGCTTGAATGCTTCCCGTTGGATATTGGCCAATCTCGATGTTGTGTGTCATTATGGCCAATGGGATGAACCTTCTCAAGCTGTCGCCACGATCGCGGCTTCTATAGCAATCCCAGATGATTCATGAGAGAAGCCAATCCTATATCTACTGATAGAGATTCACTATGTCCCTTCCCATTCTCATAAATGACTTGGGATTGCTATAGACTATCATTATTTGCTTAAAACTCTCCCCTGTTGGGCATAGTCATCACTTGGAGTAATTTTTCGAGAACCCACATTGAATATCCTAAATTTAGGAGCATTCAAATATCCATATTTCTTAAGTGTAGTCAGAAAAATTGACATCTATCTGTTCCTAGAGAATTTCTTCTTGTCGGCTATAGTTTCAATAAAATTTTATCACAGCTTTTATAACAGCAATGCATTTATTGTTTCGTTGGGTAGCGCAATAACATTTAGAATGTTTGATAAATCATGATTAGTGTCGATCGGAATGAGTCGACGAAGAAAGGGTTTATAGCGAAAGAGTTTATAGCCTTTAGCCTGAAGATATTCAGCAACAGGGATATTCGCTGATTTCTGACCTTCAATATTTTCATAGAGGATACCCGGCATAAATTTTTCTAAGAGTCGATCGCTTCCCTGCAAAACCTGCATCTCGTGACCTTCAGCATCAATCTTCAGCCAATCTACTTGAGCAAGATTTTCTTGATCAATGAGATCATCTAATCGAAAACAGGATACCTCCTCAAAAGGCCCTATTTGATCAGCTTGAGAATCACCATCAACAACAACTTTATTGAGTTCACTAGCACTGGCTAGAGATAGCCGAATTGTCCCTCGACGATCGCTCGCTGCACCTTGACAAATCGTTACCCAGTCTAGCTGATTCAATTGTTTAGTGACTTTTAAATACTGTATACATTGGGAAAAGGGTTCAATCGCGAAGACACGTCCAGTGGCCCCTACCCTTTTCGCAGCACTAAACGTGTAGATACCCGCATTAGCTCCAACATCAATCACCGTCATTCCTGGCTTCAGCCAATAACGCCAAAACTCCATTTCCTGCTCAAACCAATCCCCTTCCGCAATGAGGACCCGTGTGACAATGCTCTGAAAACTGGGTTCAACCGCCATCAGTAATGACTCATCAAACGGAACATAGGTCATGGGTGAATCGATCGCTAATTCAGTCCACCGCCATGATTGGTTATCCTCTGGATCGCAACCAAGCGGTGCCTGACTATTCAACCAAACCTGGGCTAAATCCAAATGCCCCATATCACGATAAGCCAAATAAAGCGCTTGTTGCGTGACTGCTAGGCTAGGCGCGATCGTGTGGGCACGATGGAGATTAAACAACCCCTCTTGGCGATTATGACTCAGGTTGGAAATACCTAACTTAAGATGAGTTATGGCTGAATCTGGTAATAATTGAATGGCAAGATTTAAGAGCCTTAAGCCAAAACTATTATAGAAAATGAGATGAATTTGACAAAGAATTTCACAGGCCAGCTTAAATGTCTGATTATACGCATCACTCTCGACAAGGATATTAATGACTTGCCATTGGTTACGTTTTTTTAGGGAAATATCTTTCAACGGCAAATATATCAAGCCAGTGTTAGTTGCATTTTTAAAACGAAAGGCGTGATCTAAAAAGCCAATAAAATACGAAAATATACCTTCTAAATATTCATCATTATCAGAGGATATTAATTGATTTAAGATGACAAGGTGGATCAAAGGAAGTGGATGATCATGCAGATCGGTTGCTTTTGTGAGTGCGTCTAATGCCATCTCAATATAGACAGATCGCAGTGTCAAATCTTCCACTTGCTGTGCTTCAATCAAAGCAATTACACCTAAGTTATTCCAGTCCAAGGAAGTTTGAGGATTTTCCCAGTTTGTCTGTGCTAATATCTGTTCGATTTGCTGTATGACTGAAGCGTCTAAATCAGCATAAATAGGATTCAAGTAGGCCCGATAGCGATCGCTGTAGGAGTAGGTTGATTCCATAACTGGCTCTCTGTTAACCGGGAACACTTCAAGTTAGCTTACCCCACATAGCAGCCATTGATAACAGGGACACAGCCAGATTCTAATTAGGTGGCTAACTGAAGGGGACTCAACCTTAGTTTTACCCCACATTGCCAATACCGCCAATACCCCGATACGCCTTTGGCGTCGCGAAGCTATCGCGGCGCAACATTCCGACACCTAACAGCGCCAGACAGCGGGCCAAGCTCAGACCCACCACTACCACATTTGCCACCTGGGGAGAAGGCTATTCGTTAAGATTAGTAAAGTCCCTCGGTAATGGAGTTTCGGAAAGGCCATATTCTATTTCGTAACAATAACATTCAAGCTAATTAGAGTATCAAGAATTCTAATTTTACTACAATCATTAAAAAGATTAAACTCAGAAACCCTTTTACACTTCTCGAAACCTACTTCAGCTAGATACATACACAAAATATCAAAGTCAAAGCCAACTTTATGGATATCAAACTCATTAGTTTGGCCACCAAATATAATTTGCATTAATTGGTGTCGTTCTAATGGAATAAGATTAGGATTTAGGTACAGCCAGCATAAAATCTTGAGATCTGGAACGCTGATATAAAGTGTTCCTGATGGAACGAGAACGCGATGCCATTCCTTTAATGTATTAATTAGCTCATTGTTAAGATTATAGTAAAAATGCTCAAGGACATGACTTGCATAAATAGCTGATACTGAGTTATCTTCAAACTGGTTTAGGCAAGCTGCATCGCCAACAAAATCAACTTCTGGGCGATCTTCAATATCGAGAATCTTCCAGTCTGGATGGGCTTCTTTACCACCGATATGTAACCTTAACTCTTCCATGTGCAACCAACCCTTTAGGCTAATATTTCTAGCAGCTTGCCCCACATAGCCGCAATTGATAACAGGCACGCAACCCAATTCCAGTAGACCTAGGCTTGCGTGGGACTCAACCTTAGTTTTACCCCACATTGCCAATACCGCCAATACCCCGATACGCTTTTGGCGTTGCAAAGCTATCGCGGCGCAACATTCCGACACCTAACAGCGCCAGACAGCGGGCCAAACTCGGACGGGTCACCACCGCATCTGCTGCCTGAGAGGAGGAGCATTCGTTAAGATTAGTAAAATCCCTTGGTAATGGAGTTAACGATCGCGTGGCTCGCTACAGTTCCCATACCCCCACCACCCGGCAACACCTACTGCAAGCCTTAGGGTTAGCTGATATGGAACCCCTCCTGGCCGTGATCCCGCCGGATCTGCGCCAGCCTGCGTTTACCTTACCCCCCGGCCAATCAGAGTTGGAAGTTCGGCAATTATTGCAGCACCTCGCCGATGCCAACTGCCACCTCGATCAACTGACCTGCTTTCTGGGGGCCGGGTGTTATCGGCACTTTATCCCCGCCGCCGTGTGGGCGATCGTCGGACGGGGGGAATTCCTCACCAGCTATACCCCCTACCAACCGGAAGCGGCCCAGGGGACCCTGCAAACCATCTTCGAGTTTCAAACTGGGATTGCCCGGTTAACCGGCCTCCCGATCGCCAATGCCTCCCTGTATGACGGAGCCAGCGCTACAGCGGAAGCGGTGCTCATGGCCCTGCGCCACCAGAAAAATCGTAGCCATCTCCTGATTGCCGAAAGCCTCCACCCCGAATACCGAGACCTGTTGACGACCTATTTACAAGGGCTGGACGTGACCCAGGCGATCGTCCCCACGGCGGCAACCGGCCAACTGGACCTGACCGCGCTGCACCACCAACTCGAACAGACTGCCGACACCTGCGCCGCCGTGGTTGTGCAATCCCCGAATTTCTACGGCGGGGTCGAAGAACTGGCGGCGATCGCAACGGCGACCCATCAAGTCGGTGCCCTGCTCATTGCCGTCGTCACCGATCCCACCACCCTGGCCGCGCTCCAATCCCCCGGTGATCTGGGGGCGGATATCGTCGCGGGGGAAGGGCAGGCATTGGGCACGCCGCCTAGTTTTGGCGGGCCTCACCTGGGGCTGCTGGCGGCCCGTCAGGCATTTTTGCGCCAGATTCCCGGTCGCTTGGTAAGCCTTGCCCAGGATGCCCGTGGTCAAACGGCCTATACCCTCACCCTGCAAACCCGTGAGCAGCATATCCGTCGCGCCAAGGCAACCAGTAATGTCTGCACCAACCAGTCCTTAATGGCGACGGCAGCAGCGGTCTATATGGCTTTGCTGGGGCCAGAGGGGTTGCGCCAGATGGCAACGACGAGCTTGCAACGGGCACATCACTTGGCAGAACAGATTCAAGCCTTGCCGGGGTATGCCCTGGCCTATCACGGACCGTTTTTCCATGAGTTTGTCGTGACCTGCCCGATCGCCGCCCAACAGGTGATCGATCGCGCCTTGGCGGCAGGGCTATGTCCTGGGGTGGCCCTCTCCCGCTGGTTCCCCGATCGGCCCCAGGATTTGCTGGTATGTGTGACAGAGATGAATTCCGTGGCGGCGATGGAGCAGTTGGTGGCGTTTCTGGCCAGGGTCGCGGCGGGAGAAGATTAACCCCCTAGCCGAATCCCGAAAACCCGCAGGATACACCGAGCTAGCGCCCCATGAGCAGGGAACCCGGAACAACTTTTTTGATCCAGGGGGTGATCAGGAGTTGCGAGGGCATGAAGGAAATTGGTTCAGTGCCCGCCAGGGTTTGAAAGGTCAGGTCGGGGGGAACGGCGATGGCTTCGCCAGTGGGGATGCGCAGGCAATCAATCTGCGTTCGCGCAGCATTCCCAACGGGAGATCGCGTAAAGGGGCGCAGGACTTGCCAGACGATATACTGGCCACTTTCACCAGCAATGGCCTCCGCTAAACAATTCTGGTCGCGATAGGCAGCAAGTTTGGCTTTCGCCTTCAGGCGGGGGAAGAGGGCCGTGGTGCGATTGGCCTTAAAAAAAGGAGCCTGGATAGGCCGGGGCCAGGTGGACCGTAGGAGGCTGGGGTCGGTCTGAAGTTGGGTGCAGAGGGCGGTGATGCCGGTCGCAGCTTCGTCGGCCTGACTGAGGTGGCGTAGATCCAGCCGGACAGTGTGTAACCCAGCGGCGGCTAATCCCTCTAGACGATCGAGGATAAATTGATCCTTGTCCAGAAACATCAGGGTGCCGTGTGGCGTTTCCTCGGTGGGAAAGTGGCGTTGGGGCGTATCGGCAAAAGCCACATGGGCGGTGAGGTCTGCTGCGTCCGGGTCCGCATCCGGGTCCTCTGGGCTGGGAACAGGGCTGGGCAGATGGGCCGCTAGGAGCGATCGTGGTGAGTAAAACAACAGAATGGGGCCGACACCGAGGACTTCGCAATCAACGGGTAGCTGTTGGCAATAGTCAATCAGGGTGGCTTCCGGCAGTTCGATTGACATCACGAGGCGGGTCAGCGACGGCCCCAGTAGGGCACACCACCCCTGCAAAGCCTCCCGGTTATGGTTCCCTGTTTCGACAATCAGGTGAATGGGCATCTGGGGCCAGTGGGCCTGCACCCACGCAGCGGCACCCACATCACTCACCCGCATGGCGGCAAATGGTGATAAATCCCAACTCTGAAGGCGATCGCAAATTCCCTGCATCACCGGCTCCGGCATGAGAATATCCCACACCAGCACCGGATTCAGACCCCGTTGCTGGGCAGCGATCGCCAATGCGTGTGCTGCCGTCAGCGACAATTTCCCTTGGCGGGCGGTTAACCTCGGCTCCAGCAACACTTCCCGAACCCCCGGCGCGGCCCCACAGGCCTCCAGATCCGCTAGCGATCGAACAAACGTATTGAACTGGATTACCATTGCCTGCCTGCCCTGCTGAATATTCCTGCCACCCTGCCCCCTAGCAGGGGCTTAACCGGGCAGGTTTCAAATCTGCCCCTTGTATGTTTTGTATGTTGAGGATTAGGTAACCCGTCTGCCCCTCGGTCAATAATACCGCTCTGTAGCAAGGGTACCTGTACATTAGAAAAATACCTGGTGAACCCGTTTGCCCTAGGTGCTTGACACCGGATCGTAGCCTTGCTCCCACGTGCAGTTCCCGCCGCTGCTAACTCGAACCAGCGCGCTTAGGCGTTGACCTCGCATTGGCAAGGACGCGTGCCCAACGGGACCCAAAACCTACTCCCAGTATCCGCCATGAGTCCTACACCCCCAACCCCCACCACTTGGGTCGGCATTTTGGGTCGGCATTTTGGGTCGGCATTTTGGGTCGGCATTTTGGGTCGGCATTTTGGGTCGGTATTGATGTCTGTCAAGCCGCCCTGGATGGGCACATCCTGCCACAAGCCCTAGTCACGCAGTACCCCAATCCGGATACCGAGATGCAAAGGCTGCTCAGCGATCGGCAACCCCACCCACCACACTGAGTGGTCGTGGAGGCGACGGATGGGTTAGAACGCCCCTTGGTCAGTGGCTTACACGCCGCCACCATTGCCGTGGCAGTGGAACCCCCGTCCAGTCAAAGCCTTTGCCGTGGCCTTGGGTAAGACCAAAACCGATCAACCCACTGCCCAGGGGCTTGCCTGCTTTGGCCAACTTGGTGGCCAACATCGGAGTAAACGCCTGATTCAGGGCGGATGTACGGCGGTGCGCTGTGGTTTGTGCATGGCCACCTTAGCAGCAAGCCGGCATAATCCGGTGATTCGGGCTTGCTATGAACGGCGGCTGGCACGGGGTCAACTGAAAAAATTGGCCCTGGTTGCCTGTAGGCGCAAGTACTGGTCATCCTCAATGCGATGAGGCGTAAACACCAAACTGGGCAGGCTAATCTGGCGGCTGATCCTACTTAAGCAGATACGCTCCCTCAAGCCGGTACCCATGCAGAACGGCCAACCCCCAGGCCGTCCGTTTGTTCTGCTGATGGGGGTAGCGGCAAAAACTTGCCCCAACCTCTTGACTTGCAACACAATCGCTACCAATGTTGCGAAACTTTATGTTGACTCTATGTTTACTGCACTAGGGTATCTCTCTTGCGGCTCCAACGCCTTGAGCTAGGCTGATCGCGCAGCGTTCCCGAAGGGAAATTGCGCCCTTGGGAACGTAAATTCCTCGCCTAGGGGTTAACCCAAAGCGCTATAGTTTCAGACAGGTAGACGCTTTTGTAGGGCTGGGTAGCAGTATGGTTTTCGATTGGTTTCGTCGGCAATTTAAGCGCGAGGAAGAAGCCCCCGAACCGGGCGACCCTACCCCACCCCCAGCCCCAACCGCCGATCGGCCCACGATTACCCCGACTACGACTCCCACTGCGGATGCGGCCCCGCCTGCGAGTTCTGCCACGCCTGCCAGTGCCGATGACTATTTGGCATGGGCGAAAGCGGCCTATCAAAATATCCAACGTCAGCAGATAGAAACCGCAGCCACGCCTCCTGCGGAATCACCCACTGCCCCGACGGAGCCAACCCCGGCAGCAACTCCCGAACCGGCCTCTGAAGCGGCTCCCGAACCGGTAGCTGAACCCCTGGCTGAACTGACCACTGAACCCGTGGCAGCAGCGGTCACTGAACCCGTCGTGGAACTGGCACCTGAAACCGCCCCCGCATTGGCCACCGAACCCTTGGCGGCACCGGACCCCATCCCCTCGGAAGCACCTGCCCCCCTGCCTGAAGCGGTCCCACGGGGCACCGAACCGGAACCGACACTAGCCACACCGGCCCCGATCGCGGCTGCTCCAGAAATCCCCCCAGAAGTCACCCCAGAAAACGTGTCCGACGGTCCGGTCTCTGCTCCTGGGGAAGCGGCGGGGCCTGAAATCGAGCCAGTCGTTGCCCCTGCGGTTGAGCCGGAGTCTGCGCCACCTCCTTCACCGGCAACGGAGCCTGAACTGGTGACGACACCCCTGGCCGTAGACACAGTAGACACAGTAGACACAGTAAACACTACGGCTGAACCGACGACAGAGGCGGCTCCCCTACCCTTCTGGGCGAAGGCGGAGGCTGAACGCCGGGAACGGTTGGAACGATTGAAAGCGGGCGCGATCGAAGAACCGGAGCCGGAACCCACGCCCCCCTCTCCCGAACCGGAAGTGGCAATAACGGGCCTTGCCTTTGATGAAAACTTTATCTGGTCGGCTGAGGTGCTGGCGGCCCAAGGGCGGCGACCGGAGGAGATTTCGGTGGAGGAAATTACCTGGCTGAAGCGTCTCCGGCAGGGGTTGGATAAAACGCGCCGGGGCCTCGTCAACCAACTCAAGGCAATCGTTGGGCAGGGTCCCCTGAACCAAGCTGCCGTCATGGAAATTGAGGCGCTGCTGCTCCAGGCCGATGTGGGGATTGCCGCGACGGATTATATTATTGGGGCGCTACAAGCCAAGTTACGGGAGGAAGCCCTCCCACCGGAGCAGGCGATCGCCTACCTGAAGTCGATTCTGCGGGGAATGCTCGATCGGCCTTTGCAAGACACGGGCAAGCCAATCCTGATTCCCGAAAAAGATCGCCTGAATATCTGGCTCATTACGGGCGTGAATGGGGCGGGCAAAACGACAACGATCGGTAAACTGGCCCATCTAGCCCGTAAGTCGGACTATAGCTGTCTGATTGCCGCTGCCGATACCTTCCGCGCCGCCGCCGTGGAGCAGGTGAAGGTGTGGGGACAGCGCAGTGAGGTTGAAGTGATTGCCAATCCCGGCAAAAATACCGATCCCGCTGCCGTGGTCTATGATGCGATTACCGCTGCCCAATCGCGGGGGACGGAGCTATTGCTGGTGGATACGGCTGGCCGGTTGCAGAATAAGAAAAACCTGATGGATGAACTGAACAAAATCCGGCGGGTGATTGATAAACAGTCCAACGAGGCCACAATCGAATCCCTCCTTGTGCTGGATGCGACCCTGGGCCAAAATGGGTTGCGCCAAGCGGAAGTGTTCTCGGAAGCGGCGAATTTAAGTGGGGTGATTTTGACCAAGCTGGACAGTACGGCGAAGGGGGGCGTGGCCCTGGCGATCGTGCAACAATTGGGCCTGCCGATCTACTTCATTGGTGCGGGTGAGGGGATTACGGATCTCCGACCTTTTTCCAGCTATGAATTTGTTGAGGCCCTGATTAGTGGCTAACGGCAAAATGAGCCGTTCACAGAAAAACTTTTAGTTGCGAACAGATAGGCGGATGTCTTCCAGGCGCATCCCCAACAGTCGCACATCCCGGTTACCGGGCAGTACACTCGCAGGGCTGGAGGCCGTGGGCACCGACAGTTCAATCACATTGGGTCGCTGGGTTTCTAGCCACGATCTCGCTACGGGTAAGGTTACGGTTCGGGGTTCTGATTGGGAGGCTTCCAGGTGACCGAGAACGCGATCGTTCAATTTCACTGTCAGCGTTTGGGGTTCAAAAAACACGGAGGCTGATAGTTCGAGGGTGTACTGCTGGGCGACCCGCAGGCTCACGGGTGGGATGCGAAAAGACAGGCTGGCGGTATTTCCCTCCGACCACCGGAACCTGTTTTGATCCGGGTCTTTTTCCAAGGGAAACCAGTTCAAAAATAAGACACTGGTCTCTTCTTCGAGCATATCCTTGCCCAGGCGATAGGGTTGGGCTTCCCGGACCCAGTGCTCATTGTTACGCGCTTTGATCGTTTCGGAACTGGCTAAAAATTGGGGATATTGCCAATCGAATAAATAGTGGGGATAACGATCAATATTGGGCATATCATTCCACAGGCGGGGATAGAGGTTATACAGCCCTTGAGAGGTATTGATAAAAATGGCCACACTGGCGAAGAGGGTGGTCAGTCCTAGGAGTGAGGATTGCGATCGCCGCGTTAATCGAGGAAAATTGCGATCGCGCCGGAACACCTGCTGCCAGACCAGCAAGCTGAGGACAATCGTGGCCGGAAAGGCTTCTGTAAATAACCGCGAGCCATACCCATGTCCGCCCCACCAGTGGGGAAACCGAGCCACCAGGGTCAAATGGCCCACAAACCAGAGAACGGCAAACCAAAAAAGCGGTTGTTTCGCGATTCTCCGCCAGAAGCAACCAATCCCGATAAAGGTCAAAATGAGAAAAGGACTACACACGATGACCCCGCGTGAGGGGCTAAATAAGTGGCCATAGACGGCCAACCAAAAATCGCCCCCCTTGAGGCGACTGGGTAGATAGTAATCGGGTAGCACTTGCCCATATTCAAAGCGGGAAAACAGGATAAATCCCAACAGCAAGGCCAAGAACACCAGCAGCACCTTGGTGAACTGCTGCCGACGCAGGACCAACAGGTAAGCGAATGAAATGAGAATAAAAACGGCGGTACTGGGACGACATAAATAGGCTGAAAAAAGTGACCAGCCGAGTACCATAGAATTCAGTTTAACTCGCTGGAAATAATCAGAGATAAGCAATAGTAAAGCTACAAGGATAAAGATTAAAGCGAGGTTGATGCTCCAGAGTGAGGTTGCCAGGGTACTGGCGATCGAGCTACCAAAAACAAATATTCCGCTTAAAAATAGACTAGATAATCGATTAACGAACTGCCGACAAATGCCATAAATTAAGAGAAAGGCAAGGGTAACCGTTAGGGCCGCTAGGAGGTTTTCCACCTCATTCTGACTGGCGAGGTCATTCATATCCAGCCCCAACCGATTAGCCAACCAGACCAAGGGAATCACATAGAGGGAACTGCCCAGGGGAAAGTAGTAGTAGAGATGGGAGCCTTTCTCAATAAACTGATAGTCGAGGCCATAGGGGATACTATCCAGGACCCGATAGGCATCAAGTTTAATAGTGCCCTGTTGCAGGATCGCTTGCGCCGTCAGCAAGGTCCCCGTTGAGTCATTGGGCATGGTCAAAATCGGGGAAGAATAGGCTGCCAGGAAAACCCCCACGCAGACCAGAACGAGCCAGATGCTGGTTTCCTTAAAGTAGTGACTGTGTTCTAGGAAAAAATAACGACGGGGGTACGATCGCCAAGTTTGACTAGCAGTTTGAAAGAATAGATTGAGCTTGGAGATGCCCGCGATCGCATGACTACCGAAAGAAAACAAGAGCCGCCGACTACTATTCAGCATATAGAATTGTCAATACAAGAGTGAAATTTTAAACACGTAGGAAGCAAGCTATAGCAATCCCAAGTCATTTATGAGAATGGGAAGGGACATAGTGAATCTCTATCAGTAGATATAGGATTGGCTTCTCTCATGAATCATCTGGGATTGCTATATAAGAGACCCATAGGGCCAGTCTGAAAGTTCATGACTCCAGCTAATCCGATAAGTCACCCACAGCTTAGCGCAACCGAGCGCTTTCGGATCTGCACATTATGCCAAATTTATTCCCAGGGGGGAATCCCGATCGCAGATCGCAAAGGCGATCGGAACAAATACGCCAGCAACAGCATGGTAGGGTGAATGGAAAGCAGGGGGATTGGATAACATCCCGCGATCGTCGCTGCGAAGGCCGCTGATGACGTATTCTATAAATATCGTGCAGACATAATGGCACTGCCCATTTGAACCCGTGGGATACGATGATAAACATTGGCCTCCAAGCCTTGCGGTGTTTATTGACGCGATTGCAAGCGCAGGGGATAACCTGGGTGGGCCTCGCTGGGGCAACAGCCAATAGCCGTGCCATGAGCGCCTATGCCAAGGTTGGACTGAAGCCATTGCGTGATTTTGTTGAGTGCGGTGAGCAATATCGGTCTTTTACGATCAATCTCGATGTTCTGGCCTAACCCAGGGCTATCCCTTCTCGCCGCGATCGGGTATGGTGTTCCAATCATTTTTGCAAGTGTCTGGATTTGAGAAATGTCGCTCTTAAGAGAATATAACCAGTTACGTCGTGTTGGGATGCGTCTTAGTGAAGAGATTCCCAAAACCTATGATTTGAGCGAAAGTATCCCTGAAATTATTCGGACTTTGGGAATTGGTCAAGGCAACAAAATTGTTTTAGAGAATGAGGAAGAACTTAACTTTATAATCGATTTCTATTTGAATGAGTATTTGTCAGATGGGCAGACCATGCTAGAGAGATATCGATCGGATCATCCCAATTTGAAACCCAAGGAAATTGCCTATCTAGATGCAGCGAAAGCATCCTATACTTCCCTCTTCAAGGTCACGGCCCTCAATCCCAGGGAAAGTACGATTACCCTCGTTGACTTGCTAAATACCTCAGAACCCCCTCTAGACGTGATCAATATCAATCTCAGTAAAACAGCCAAAATCAATTACGTTATTTTTAGCCGACTGTTGCCCTATGAAGAATTTAATGCTTTCTCAGGGATGTTTGCCCTATTTAATGAAGAGAGCGATCGATCGCTGCTGAAACGCTATAACACGATGAAAAAACGTGTCAAGTCCGATCGTGAATCGGTACAGCGGTTTGTGGCATGCTTTAAATTAAACCGGGTTTTGGGGATAACGGCGCTGACTCGCTAAAAGGAAGCCTTGACCTAAACAAATAGCTCAGTAAATCGCTCAGGAAATTGCCAGAGGACTCAGTATTAGCTAACCCGATGCAACTTGGTTTAGCTGACCCGATGCAACTTGATAAAGTTCGTCCCCTGATGCCTGTGGGTGGGGATGCCACCGAGGATCAGGATACGATCGCCTGCTTGGGCTAACTGGCGTTGACACAGTTGGGTTTCCGCCTGATAGACCAAATCTTCAAAGCTATTCACTGGCTCGTCATCTAGCAAAATTGGCTTGACCCCCCAGACCAGATTCAAGCGGTGATACACCTTGGCATCGGGCGTTAGGGCAACAACGGGGGCGCGGGGACGTTCAGCCGCCGCAATCTTCGCCGTATAGCCCCGCAGCGTAAACGCGACAATGCACTGAAGCGCCAGAATGTTATCGATCGTATTCAACGCCTCACTGAGAGCATGGGTTTCATCATTTTGGGCGGGGGGATGATTGATGGGTCGCAGGTCCCGCTCCACATCAGCGGCAATCCGTGCCAACATTTCCACCGCTTGCACGGGAAACTTCCCCACCGCCGACTCCCCCGATAGCATCACGGCATCCGTCCCATCCAAAATCGCATTGGCCACATCGCTGGCTTCGGCACGGGTGGGCCGAGAATTGTGGATCATGCTGTCCAGCATTTGGGTCGCCGTAATCACCGGAATACTGCGCTCATTACAGGCCCGAATAATTTGCTTTTGGAGCATCGGCACCTTTTCCGGACTCACCTCAACCCCCAGATCCCCCCGTGCCACCATCACGGCATCGCATTCCGTCAGAATTTCCGCCAGATTAGCGACTGCTTGGGGTTTCTCGATTTTGGCCAGGACGGGCATATCAGCGGCACCCCGATCGCGCAGAAATTGCTTGAGCACCCGCAGATCCGCTGCCCGACGGACAAAACTCAGGGAGACAATATCCACCCCCTGGGCAAGGCCAAATTCCAGGTCCTGTTCATCCTTCTCGGTCATCGCAGGCAAGCGCACATCCAGGCTGGGAAGATTGACCCCCTTACGACTCTTGAGAGTGCCCCCCTGGAGGATTTGGCAGTGGACCTGCTGCCCTTGGACCGATGCAACCCGAAGCTCCAAAAGACCATCATCCATCAGCACCTGCATCCCTGGTTCCGCCTCCTCCGCCAAGTAGGGATAGTCGATCGCGGCAGTGTGGGGATGTCCTTGGAAGTCAGCTAGGGGCACGAGGGTGAGGGTTTCGCCCGCGACTAGCTCGATCGCGCCATTGGGCAATTGCCCCACCCGGATCTTGGGACCTTGCAAATCCTGAAGCAGGGTGATGGGCGTATCGAGTTCCTCGGCGACCGATCGCAGCCGTTGCACCACCTCGGCATGATCCGCATAGCTGCCGTGGGAGAAATTGAGGCGGGCCACACTCACCCCCGCCGTAATCAAGTGCTTGATCATCTCGCGGGAGGCACTAGCGGGGCCGATCGTTGCGACAATTTTGGTGCGATGGGCAAAGGGAGAAGGCATAGGACACAGGATCAGGAAGGAATGGCAGCCAGGTGCTCCAAGTGCAGCCGTGGAACATGGCTCCCAGCATTGTAGAGGGCAGCCCAAACCGGTTAAAAGTACAATCAACACCGGATGTCATCCTGGTGGGTGTTTAGCGCGTCCCGATTCGGCACCCATAAACCAGCCTCAGTAGATCACAAGATCACAAGATCACAAATTTAACGTTTGAGGGGTCCGGGGAGCTATAAGTCCCGCGCTGTACCTGAAGAGAAGCGAGGGTAGAGAAGTGAGGGTAGGGGGAAGCGAATCTCTTTCCTCACTTCTCCCGCCTCTTTCCTTCTCATCAACCTCAAGGACAGGGGGCCATAGGCACTGTGCCGCCACCTCGCGCCCATAAAGTTGGGCCATTTCCGGTAAAGTGTGGATGCTCCCCGCTGGTGCGAACTGACTATGGCCTCGGTTTTATTGCAACACGTGCGACTCATCGATCCGATCGCCCCCAGCGATCGCGTCACCGATGTTCTGATCACCGACCGTACCCTCACCCAAATCGGCGATAACCTCACTGCCAGTCCAGACATTCCCCGGCAAGATGGGCAGTCTCTCATTCTGGGACCCGGCTTAGGGGATCTCTATAGCCACAGCGGCGAACCGGGGTTTGAATCGCGGGAAACCTTGCTTTCCTTGGGACGATCGGCGATCGCGGGCGGTTTTACGCGCCTCACCCTGCTACCCGATACCGAACCGGTCCTAGATCATCCGGCGGGTTGGCGGTGGCTCCAGACCCGTATTGCCCAGCTCAATTTGCCGCTTCATGTCACCAGTTGGGGAGCCTTGACCCTCGCCGCCCAGGGGAAACAAATGACCGAATTCGCCGATCTACTCGCTGCGGGGGTGGTCGGTCTGGCCGATGGACACCCCTTAGCCGACCCCTTGCTCCTCTGGCGCATCCTCGACTACGCCCAACCCTTGGGAACCCCGATCGCCCTCTGGCCCTGTTTGCCCCCCTTGAACCGCCCCGGTGGGGTACGCGAGAGCACCGATGCCGTGCGCTTAGGCTTGCCCAGGGTACCCGCCCTCACGGAAGCGATCGCGATCGCCATGATTCTGGAGTGTGTCGCCGCTACGGGAACCCCCGTCCATCTCATGCGCATCTCCACCGCACGGGGGGTCGAGCAGATTGCTGAAGCCAAGGCGAAAGGACTCCCCATCACCGCCAGCACGACCTGGATGCACCTCTTGCTCAGCACCGCCGACTTGGATGGCGCCTCTGGTCTGCAAGCCTACGATCCCAGCCTGCACCTGATGCCGCCCTTGGGCACCCCCCGCGATCGCACCGCCCTGATTGATGCGATGAACAGCGGCGTATTGGACGCGATCGCCATTGACCATGCCCCCTACACCTACGAAGAAAAAACCGTAGCCTTTAGTGAATCGCCCCCCGGTGCGATCGGCTTGGAACTGGCTCTCCCCCTGCTCTGGCAGCATCTGGTCATCCCCGGCCTTGTCCCAGCCACCACCCTCTGGCGTTGTCTCAGCACGGCCCCGGCCCAGTGCTTACAGCAATCGCCCCCGACACTGACCCCTGGCCAAGCCGCCGAACTGACCCTCTTCGATCCCCAACACACCTGGGTCGTCAGTCCCAGTACCCTAGCCTCCCAGGCCACCAATACCCCCTGGCTAGGACACACCCTCACCGGTCGAGTCGTCAAAACCTGGGCACCGACAGCCTTGGCTACCCCGACTTGACGGTTTGTAAGGAAAGAGGCGGGAGAAGTGAGGAAAGAGATTCGCTGCTCTCTACCCTCACTTCTCTACCCTCGCTTCTCTACTAAGTCTGCGATAATGGCAACCGATCGCCTTTGGCTTTAGGCTAGGGAATGCTGCCCCTTTGATGCACAGAAGACACCCATACCCTTTGTGAAAACACTTACCGCTGCCCTCAAGGTTTTTGAAAGCCGCAAGATGTCGGCGCTGTTGTTGCTAGGGGTAGCTTCGGGCTTGCCCCTGTTTTTAACCAGCCGCACACTGCAAGCCTGGATGACCTTGGAGGGCGTGGATTTGGCCGCGATCGGTCTTTTTAGTCTGGTTGCCCTGCCCTATTCCCTGAAATTCCTCTGGTCCCCCCTGCTCGATCGCTTTGTCCCCCCCTTTTGGGGCCGTCGTCGGGGTTGGCTGGCCTGTACCCAAGTGTGCTTGGTCGTGGCGATCGCCCTCATGGCCCTGCAACGCCCCGGACAAGCCCTGCAATTCTTGGCCATCAATGCCCTCGCGATCGCGTTCTTCAGTGCGACCCAGGATATTGCCGCTGATGCCTATCGCACCGATGTCCTGGAACCCCTGGAAATGGGGGCCGGGGCTGCTGTCTTTGTGTTGGGGTATCGCATTGCCCTGTTGATTACCGGATCATTGGCCCTGATCCTGGCTGATCAGCTTTCCTGGCCGATCGTTTACCTGCTCATGGCCCTCCTGATGCTCTGGGGAGTTGCAGCCACCGGGTGGGCACCGGAACCAACCCAGCCCGGTCAGCCGCCGGAATCCCTCACCCAGGCGATCGTGTTGCCCTTCCAGGAATTTTTCCAGCGTTTGGGCAGGGGGCGTGCCCTAGCGGTCCTGCTCTTTATTGTCCTGTTTAAGCTGGGGGATGCGGTGGTCAACAATATGGCAACACCCTTCTTGCTGAAACTGGGGTTTAGCCAAACCGATATTGGGGCGATTCAAGGGGGCATGGGCCTCGTGGCCACGATCGTCGGCACCTTAGTCGGGGGTGGGTTGCTCAGCCGGCTAGGCATTAACCGATCGCTCTGGATTTTTGGGGGCCTGCAAGCCCTGAGCAACTTTGCCTATCTGGGTTTATCGCTGATCGGTCCCAGTTTTGCCTTCATGGTTTTGGCGATTAATATTGAGAACTTCTGTGCCGGGTTGGGCACCGCTGCCTTTGTGGCTTTTTTGATGAGCCTGTGCAATCACCGCTTTTCCGCCACCCAGTATGCCCTGCTCTCCAGCTTGATGGCCGTCAGCCGCGATATCCTCGTCGCACCTGCGGGTTGGGTTGCGGCATCGGTGGGCTGGCCCTGGTTCTTTATCCTCAGTTTTGGGGTGGCCCTGCCGGGGTTGCTGCTGTTACCCGTATTTGCTCCCTGGAACCAGTTGCAACCGATCGCCGCCCTAACCGATAGTCTCTCGGTGACTCATCAGGACGATGAACCGCCTGCCCGGTGACCCGATCGCGAGCGGCCAAGCTTCCTAACCGGAAAGACCGCTGCCAACCCTTGCAACCCAGTAGAATCACGGGTTTCCGCGCTTTACAAGCAAATTTTCCGGACTTTTGGCGCAAACGTGTGTTGCTAGAATAGTAACCACATCAAACTGTTGCGAGGAGTTAAGCTTTGGCAGACATTAACAACATCCCCTGTGGTGGCGTCAATGATCCCCCGCTCACAGGCTTCGAGGAAGAACTGGCGGACAATTTTGTTGATACTGCCGGGGCGGGGCGCAATAGCAGCCCCCCAAGCGTCCGCAACAGCAACCAAACTGGGACCACTGGGCCTGATCTACTCACGGGCACCAGCGGCCCCGATCTGCTCCAGGGACGGTTTGGGAATGACACCCTCAATGGCCTAGGCGGTAACGACACCCTCTACGGCGGCAAGGGCGATGACCTGCTCACGGGGGGAGACGGTGATAACCAACTGTTCGGCGATCGCGACAACGATACCCTCATTGGCGGCAATGGTAATAACCTCCTGCGGGGCGGGAAGGATAACGATAGCCTCATTGGGGGCAGCGGTGACGATAGCCTCTACGGGGATCTAGGAGACGATACCCTGATTGGCGTTGACCCTGACTCTGATACACCGGGGCGGGGCGAACGTGACACCCTAGTCGGGGGTGAGGGGGCAGACCGCTTCATCCTGGGAATTGGGGATAAGGTGTTCTACAACGGTGATGGCAGTGAGGGCTTTGCCTGGATACCGGATTTTAATGTCGATGTGGATATCCTGCAACTGCCTGCGGCCCAACAGGGAGCGTTCCGCATTGCGCCCCCGCCGGAAGGGTTTGAGGGGAACGGGATCTACCTCGGCGATGATCTGATCGCAGTGGTGGTTCGCGATTGTGGCTGTCCCGGCTTTAGCCTTTCGGCTAACTATGTGGCCTTTGTATAGGCCGACGTTGGGTGGGCATTGCCCCCCTTGCGACCCGTAGGGCACCTGGGGATAGCGGTGGTCGGAGAATAGCTTATGCACGCGACGACCTATTATGTTCTGCGATCGCAACAGGATGGTCGTTACTTAGCGGCACGTCTGGAAACCCCGGCCCCAGCGGCTCGTGACGACATCCCCCAGCCCACGGTGGCCAGCTTTTTGTTGCTGTTCCAGGAGCACTTTGAGGCGCTGAGTTATCTGAGTGCTCATGCCCCAGATCTGCGCGATCGCTTTGGCGTGGAAGGAATTTCCCAAGCCAACCTGCGATCGCTCATCGATCGTTGGGGCTTTGCGGGTGTGGGGTTAGTGCGCGATCCATTGATCCCCCAGGTGGAGTTTATGGCCACTCGTTAGCGCTAAGGGGGGTAAGTGTTGAGAAATCCCTGGATGCTGCGGGGGATACGGCCATACAGGCCACACAACCGGCAAGCCGACACGCCCCATTGCGATCCATTACGCCCATTACGCCCATTACGCCCATTACGCCCATTGCATAATTGCCACCCACAAGGCAGAATCGAGAGAACCGTATGCGGTACTCCCATGCCCGCTGATCTCTCCCTGTCCGCTGCCCAAATTGAACAGGCCAAGCAAGCCATTATCGATCAATATGGCCCTTGGACGGCTCACAATATTCATCTTGGACACGGTATTTATACCCTCGATCCCCAATCAGCCCGTGATATTCGTCCGCGTTGGCTGACGCAAATTGTGGCGGATATCGCCCAGCGGCCTTTCCAGCAACTCCGGATTTTAGATCTGGCGTGTTTAGAAGGCTGGTATGCGATCGAATTTGCCCTACAAGGGGCTGAGGTGGTGGGGATTGAGGGACGCAAGGCGAGTGTGGAAAAGGCCCGGTTTGTTAAGGATATCCATCACCTCGATCGCCTGACGTTTTACCACGATGATGTGCGTAACCTGAGTGTGGCCAACTATGGTCACTTTGATGTGATTTTATGCCTGGGGATTCTCTACCATCTGGACGCACCGGATGTGTTTGCCTTCATCGAGCAACTCGCCGCCTGCTGTCGAGGATTTGCGATCGTTGATACCCACATTAGCGTAACGCCGGAGGTGGAGCAAACCTATCAAGGCCAAAGCTATTGGGGGCAATATTATCAAGAGCACGAAGAGGCCGCTTCCCCAGCGGAACGCGAACAGGCGGCGTGGGCTTCCCTCGATAACCCGAAAAGCTTTTGGCTAACTCGACCGTCCCTGGTGAATTGTCTGCAAACCAGTGGCTTTACTTCGGTTTATGAGTGCTACAAATTTAGCCAGGGCTTTGCGAAGCAAGGGGTCAGCGATCGCCTAGCTTTACTGGCCATGCGAGGCCAGCCACAAACGGTGTATTCCTCCCCCTTGGTGGAGCAGTTAGGCACGGGCAAATGGCCGGAAATAGACCCGCACTAAGTGGAGCGATTGGGTTGGGGCATGGGGCTTGCGGTTGGCAACGTAACCGTTAGTGGGTGTGGGGATGATCGTGGACATGGCCGTGATGACCGTGGGCATGATCATGGGCAGGGACAGCCTGGGCGATCGCGAGGGTGGGATTCACAGCCAAACTTTGCTCCGCCAGCAGGTCAGCAATCAGGGGATTCACCCAACTCGCCGCCATCTGTAAAAATTCCGGATGATCATTCACGCAGTCCATTTGCCGATAGGTCACGTCCGGATGCCGTCGCCGCAAGTCTTCAATAATATGCGCCACATCCAACAGGGTTTCATGGTTTTCCGTCGCAAACCCGATCGGCATCATCACGATCGCTGTCGCCCCCAAATCGATCAAATTCCGTGCTGCCTGGTAGACATTGGGCTGGGTCCACTCAATCAGGGGGGTATCGTGGTTGAGCCAGCCGATCGAGATCAGGGGATATCGTTCAATCAGGCGATCGCGCACCCGATCGTAGAGCAACTGGCTTCCGGTAATGCCGGACGTGAAGCCCTTGGCCTTGTGGGGACAGCCGTGGTTCATCAGGACAATGCCGATCTGGGAGGGCAGATGGGCCATAATCAGGTCAGTCTGGATCTGAGTCTCAACCAAGCGGGCCAAAAGATCTAAATATCCCGGGCGATCGCAAAACGACGGCAGGTAGCGCATTCCCTTAACCCAATGGGTTTCGTCGGTGGTCATGGTTGCGAGGGCACGGTTCACCTGCTCGATCGCGATACCACTGGTGAAGATCGAATCCACCACCAAGAGGGGATAGATCAACACCTTGTCGAACCCGTCGGCCTGAATTTGGGCTAAGACTTGGGCCGGGAGAAAGGGCGCACAAAAGTTAAAGGCTTTGTAGACCTGGACGCGATCGCCCCATTGGGCTTGTAAGTGGTGTTCAATCCCTGCCCGCTGCCGCTCGAAGATGGCATTGTGGGGGGAAATAAAATTCCCGTGTTGATGACCCCACTCATGCAGATCAAACAGGGCAAGTAACCGGGCCAGGGGGGGATAAACCCAGGTCGGAACCGGCGCGAACTTAGCCGTGAGTAAGTTAAGGGCCTGCTCGTTGTAGTTGGCAAAGTCCTCGTAGCGTTCCACTTCACCATAGCCCATGAGCAAAACCGCCACCCGATCGGCCTGGGAGATTATGGGGCGATCGGCAGCATCCGTCATCTCCGATTGCGGTGTCTGGATTTTTTCGGGAGTTGTAACCACGGCGCAGACCTCAAGTAAAACCAGCCAAGGGCGTGCGAAGAATAGCCCCAAGGGGGTCGCCTGCCCCAGTCATTTCCCCTTAGGCTAACATCCCCTCCGGGGGGATAGGTAGGGGTGCAGGTTTCCTTAACGTTCCGACTCTCCGTATTTTTCTAGAATTTCTCCGTATTTTTCTAGAATTAAGGGGGCACCAATGCGCCAGATTCCGCAAATTTCTAGAGTTCATCCCTGCTGACTAGGGGGTAGTTTAGGAGTAAGAGTTTGGACCATTGGCAGGGTGCAGGATGGATTGGCAGAGGCATCACCAACTTGGCAGGAGCGATCGTTATGGGCGTATTCCGGGACTTGAACCATGCCTTTAAGTTAGGAAACCCCCCCCAGGAAAAGCCGTGCCCTACCCCTGCCGATCGTGCCCAAGCGGCAACCCAACCGCAATCCTTACCGTGGGGCAAGGTTGTCCCCAAAAACAATCAGGTGGTGGCCTGGTCAGGGCGGTTACCGGCAATGCCCCCGCGCTGGCACCACTGGTTTTATCTGTCCTCTCTGGACAAGCCAACGGCGGATGGTCGCTTTAGCCCCCGCCTACAACCGGACTATACCCATGAACTGTACCTAGGGGTACTAAACCTGGACACCAGGGAACGGCGAATTTTGTTCCATAGTCAGTTTCAGATACCGATCCCGGCATCGTTGACCGTTGCCCCCGCCGAGGTGGCTTCAGTTAGGGATCAGATCGCTGCGAAAATCGGGGATCTTTTTGCCCAAATGGTGGCGGCAACCAAGGGGGGAGAGTACCTCCTATCTTCCCAACCCGACTGGTGGCTGCCCGTGCTTCAAGCTTGCTATCGCCGGATTACCCAACAAGCGGAGTCGGCGATGGACTGTACAGCGGGGTAGGGCGAGTGGGAAGTGGGGAGTCGGAAGTGAGGAGTGGGAAGTGGGGAGATCATCGCTTTGCCCCTAAGACTGGGGCATCTACCCCAAGGGATGTCATGGCCTTATTCCCTCTCCTCTCTCCTCTCTCCTCTCTCCTCCCCTCAAAAACGATCGATAATCGCTTGGGCAAATTCAGAACACTTCAACGGTGGCTCCACCGGGGGTTCCATCATCCGAGCGAGGTCGTAGGTGACTTGGCGGTTGACGATCGCATCCCCCAATCCCTTACGAATTAAGTCAGCCGCTTCTTGCCAGCCCAGGTATTCCAGCATCATGACCCCGGACAGGATCAGGGAGCCGGGGTTGACGCGATCGAGGCCCGCGTGTTTAGGGGCGGTACCGTGGGTAGCTTCAAAGATGGCACAGGTGTCGCCAATGTTCGCGCCCGGTCCCATGCCCAGACCGCCAACGATCGCTGCTGCCGCATCGGACAGGTAATCCCCGTTCAGGTTCATGGTGGCGAGGATGGAATACTCGTCGGGCCGGGTTTGGATTTGCTGGAAAATGCTGTCGGCGATGCGATCGTTGACCATGATCTGGTCGCGCCATTGACCGTTGCCGTGGCTGTCCCAAATGGCCGCCAGTACTCCTTTCACTTCCTCACAGACAGCCTGCTTTTTCTCAGCCGTGAGGGCATCGTAACCCGGATCAATCTTGCGGGCGTTGTCTTCAATGCTCAGGTCCGGATTGCGTTCCTTGTTGCTGAGAATCCAGGATTCGCGCTCGGTAACACACTCGGCCCGGAACTCGGTCGTTGCCAACTCATAACCCCAGTCACGGAAGGCCCCCTCCGTATACTTCATAATGTTGCCCTTGTGAACCAGGGTGACCATTTGCTTGGCCTTGGGCAGACGCAGGGCGTGTTTCATGGCCCGCCGGACCAGGCGTTGGGAGCCGGTTTTGCTGATGGGTTTAATGCCAATGCCCGAATCCAGAGGAATTTGCTTTTTGCCGTGTTCGGGGGTAGCGGGAATCAGTTCCGTGTTGAGGATTTTGATCAGCTGATCGGCGATTTCCGTGCCCTGCCGCCATTCAATCCCCAGATAGATATCCTCAGTGTTCTCCCGATAGATGATCACGTCCAGTTTTTCCGGGCTGCGGTGGGGGGAGGGGGTGCCAGCGTAGTATTTGCAAGGGCGAACGCAGGCGTAGAGATCAAAAATTTGCCGCAGGGCCACATTGAGAGAGCGAATTCCGCCGCCGATCGGGGTCGTCAAGGGTCCCTTAATCGCCACCCCATACTCCCGAATGGCCGCGAGGGTGTCCTCCGGTAAATACTGATAGGTGCCGTACAGGTCGCAGGCTTCGTCCCCGGCGTAGACCTTAAACCAGTTGATTTGGCGTTGCCCCCCATAGGCTTTAGCGACGGCGGCATCGAATACCTTTTGCGAGGCGGGCCAGAGGTCAACCCCCGTGCCATCCCCCCGGATGAAGGGGATGATGGGATCATCGGGCACGATCGGTTCACCGGCCTGGAAGGTGATGCGCGAACCGGTGGTCGGGGGGGTGAGTTTCTCGTACATAGCCGACAGCCATTGTCATGAAAGGTAACCCGTGAATCCTAGCACCTCTCCCCAACCCCGCCATTGCATTAAAATTTACCAAACGGATGAACTGGGCGATGGCTGGGGGCAACCGTTGGTAGGCCACAAGACCCTCCTCCACCGTTGGCCATCAGGGCAAGACGCGTTATCGTTAAAGGTACCTCGATTCCTGGGTACAGGGGCAGTTAAACTGCCTAAACCGAAGAGATGACGTTGCTTGAGGACACCAGGTTTGTATTATTCGAGGTGCCCTTAAGTTAAGCGAACTTGTTTGCGGAAATCGGTGGGAAGGACTTATGCAACAACAAATCAATCAGATCGAAACAGACCTAGGCCAGTTGGTGGCGATGAGTGCTGACCTGGTACGGGCATCGCAACAGCAGACCCACAACCTGGAGCTTCAGACCCAGCAAATTGGGGTGTTAACTGAGTCGATCACCGAATTGCGTCTGTTGACTGAGGCGCAGGGGCAACGCATGGAACAAGGCTTTGAACGCATGGAGCAAGGCTTATCACGCTTAGAGCAGGCACTAGCAACCCAGGCTGAGCGGATGGAACAAGGCTTTGCGCGGATGGATCGCCGATTTGAGCATCTCATCGAGATCACCCAGGGGCAAGGGCAACAGATGTTAGCCGTCGTCCAGCAATTGGCCCAGGTGGTAGATCGCCTTGTCCCCGATCGCGATCGCTAACCTAATGTTCGGAATGATCGGAACCATCGAAATCATCAGACTGAGGGCTTTGTGATGCGTGTGGGGTGCGCATCCCGCCCGCGCAGGCTAGAAGCCTACACCACAATTCTTTACAACCCCTTGGGGATTGTGATCGCAAAAGTTATCTATCCAGCAGCGCCACAAATCGTAGGTTTAGCTAGTTTTTGGGGACATTTTCCCGCAGACTAAAAACACGTCTAGGAAGCAATCCCATGTTCCCCCGCCGTATCCCCCTCCGTTTTGTCTTGGTTCTGCCCGTTTTGCTCCAGATTGGGGCTGTGGTTGGGTTGGCCGGGTGGTTATCCCAACGCATCGGAGATCAGGCGGTGAATGAGGTCGCCAGTCAGGTGCAAACAGCCACCACCCAACGGCTGCACGACGACCTATTGAATTATGTGGCGCTCCCCCACCAAATCAACCAAATCAACGCCGATGCGATTCGTCTGGGACATCTGGCCCTGCTAAACGATCGTGAACGGGAGCGTTTCTTTGCCCAGCGCCTGGTGACTTTCCCCAGTCTTGCCTACAACTTTTGGGCACATATCCAAAACGACACCCTGGTGGAATACCTGGGGGCACGGCACTTAGACGAGGCGATTCAGATTATTCGTCGGGATGCCCAAACCAGTGAAAATCGCTACTATGCCGTCGATGCCCAGGGCTATGCCGGGGAGTTGGTCCAGGTTGCCCCTGGCTTTGATCCGCGCGATCGCCCCTGGTACCAAGCCGCGATCGCCCGTAATGGTCCAGCGTGGAGTGGTGTTTACCGTGACTTCAGTACGGGGGGGTTAACAATGACCGCCGCCCTGCCCGTTTATAGCAGTGAAGGTGGGTTTCTGGGTGTTGTGGGGGCAACCCTAGTCTGTGGTGATCCGATCAATGACCTTTTAAAACAGCACCAGATCGGTCAACAGGGATTGGCGTTTATTGTGGATGCCCAGGGAGAGTTGGTCGGAACTTCCAGTGGGAGCCGCGTGTTTGTTTTTGATGGTGAGGATAATCAGCGCCTTGCGGCCACGGCCAGCGAACACGCCTTGACCCGTGAGGCGGCCACGTTCCTCACCGAGCAACTCACCGCCTGGGAGCAGCTTGAGCAAGCCCAACAACTCAGCTTTACCGTTGCCGATGAACGCTACTATCTAGAGGTTATGCCCCTGCGCGATGCGTTGGGTCTGGATTGGCGGATCATCACCGTGGCCCGCCGCTCTGAATTGATGGCCCCCCTTCAGACGAATATCCAACGGACCATGCAACTACTGGGGGGCTTGGCGTTTGGGGTGGCGATCGGCTGGGGATGGCTCACGGCCCGCTGGCTGAGTCGATCGCTCTTACAGGTCAGTCAGGCCGCCGATCGCGTAGCCCAAGGCAACTTTGAGCAACCGGTTCCCCCCGTCGCGATCGTGGAACTTCATACGCTAACGACAGCATTCAACCACATGGCTACCCAGATCCAGACAGCGTTAAAGCACGTAGAAGTGCGGGAGGCGCAACCTTCCCAGGCACCGCCTGTGGCACCAGCAGCCGGGGACACAACTCAGCCGCCTGAGCCTGACGTTTGGGACTCACCGGAAGCCTAACCGGTGGCGCTTAGCTTAAGTTCAGCAAGGAAGCTAACCGTAATAAAAGGCAATTTCCTTAGCCTTAAGCGGCGCAAACCCAGCTTCCGCAAGCATTTGATCCAGTTCAGCCTGGGGAATATGTTTCGCCCCAATCCGGACAATGCGCGATCGCAGGGTATTGGAAACACCGCTCCGCTGCCGTTGGGCTTCTAGACCCATCACCTTTTGGTAAAGGGCCAGTTTAGCGGCGGGAATGGGGCTGCCATCAAAGTCGATTCCCTGGGCGATTGCCTGATCGATCGCATCAGCACCCGTGGTACTCCCAACAGTCTGATCGGTCATACGCTATCCTTTGCTGAAAATGAGCGACTTCCCAATTGTAGAAGATGGCTGGACCTAAAGAACGGGTTATTCAGGCTCGATACGCCTTTGGCGTCGCGAAGCTATCGGCTGTAGCGGTAAAATCACCGTAAATGTGGTTCCTTTCCCTAGCTGGCTAACGATTTCAATGCGTCCATGTTGCAAGTCAACAAAGCGTTTGACAATATTGAGTCCCAGCCCTGTACCGCCAATATTACTTACATTACGACCGCGCTGGAAGGGTTCAAAAATATGAGGTAAATCCTCCGGAGCAATGCCAATCCCTTGATCGGTAATCTGGAACATTACATGGCTATTGTGCTTTTTAACCTTAAATTGGATACGACCCGGTGCTGGAGTATAGCGGATCGCGTTGGTCAGAATATTCGTCAAGATCGATCGCAGCAGGCAGTCATCCAGGGTGACCATTAAATGCTTATAGCGACTGATAAAGTGTAGGCGTTCAGTGGGCATCGCTTGCTGGTGCGGATCGGGAGTATCTGGCATCAGATCCGATTTAAGATCCGTTATGAGTTGGCGACAGAAGGGAATGAGATCCAATGGAACCGGATTAACCGCAATCCCCTTGGCCTCAACGCGACCGATGATTAAAATGGCATCAATCATTTGGGTCATGCGTTCAACATTGTCTTGAATTCCCATGAGAGAGTGGCTTTTCTGCTCTGGGGTTAGCTGGCTATCGTAGCGACCGAGGGAGGAGACTGACAGCAAAATATTATTGAGAGGATTACGAAATTCGTGACACACCATTGTGATCACCCGCGATCGCAGTTCACTCAGTTCCTTCAGTTGTTCATTCGCCTCCTGGAGTTCTAAGGTGCGATCGCGGACCCGTTGCTCTAGCTCTTCATTGGTGCGTTGCAAAATCGCCTCGGCCCACTTGCGTTGGGTAATATCCCGAAACACCACCACAGCCCCCACCAGATGCCCCTGTTCATCATGAATCGGCGTACTGATATATTCCACGGGAAAACAGGTGCCATCCCGCCGCCAAAACACCTCATCCGCAACCCGATGGACAATGCCATCCTGAAACGCCGCATAAATCGGACAGCGCTCACGGGGATAGGGGGAAGAATCAGCACGGGAATGGTGCAAAATCTGGTGCATGGACTGGCCAATCAATTCCTGGGGGTCCCAACCAATCATCTGGGCGGCTGCCGGATTCACAAAGGTGGCATTCCCCTGCAAATCCACCCCATATACCCCTTCCCCGATCGCCTTCAAAATCAATTGTTGTTGCCGTTGCAGTTGTTCAAACGCAGGTTCAATCTGGGTGAGTTGTGCCGATCGGGCTAACCGGGCATAGGCCATCAGAAGTGTCTGGCGATCGCAGAGTCGGGGTCCCTCGGTTGTGAGGATCACCAACGGTTCGGCCAGTCCCTCGGTTTGGGGGTGGATCAACAGACGATCGATCGCCGCCGACAACGGCCAGTGGGCTTCAACCTGGACAAAGCTTGTCACCTCGGACCATTGGGCGGCCTGGTCCGGCAGCGACCGGTTCAGAGCCTTACGTCACTGGGTACGCTGCGATCGCCATTGCTGCCAGCGTTGACGCGAAACCATTGCGATCGGCTCCGGCAACCTCCCTGAGTCAGTTCGATGCTCCCCTGGGGCAAAAATCATCACCCCTAATGCCGCTGGTTGGGCACGGAAAAACTGGGCTAGGGCCTGATAGGTCGTATCCCTGGGTAGGTGATGGGCTTGGCAAGCAAGAGAGGGCAGCAGATCCGCCACCGTCACCGCCGTGGGGGAAAAGCTAGGGGTTGCGATACACCTTTGGTGTCGCGAAGCTATCGCAGTGGGCAGGGGGTGGGCGATCGCCGGGGGGATGGGCAGGGCATCGGAGAGGGGATGAGAGAGGGGGCCAGGGGAAAACGGCATAGGACGGCCAATAGCTCCAGGACGATAACTAAACGAGTAGTGACAGGTGGCTGCGTCAGCGGCGACTAGTAATCTTTGCCCCACCATCAGTGGCTTGCAGCAATATGCGACAAGGGATTTGTTAGCTAGCTAGGTTGAGCAACCGCACAAATCCCTCCTGTTCAAAATGGCGATCGGTAGTCAATACGTCAGCAACTCCCCGTTGGCGCATCACAATAAAACTGACCGCATCACAGAGTGAATACGTTTTGTCTTGCCGTAGAGTTAGCAATTCAACGGCGGCTCGATGCATTGACTCGTCAACCCATATCGTCTCGATATCCGGATTATCTAATAGATCAATAACAAAATACAGAACTGACACACGGGGAAATCGTCGGGCGTTGGCAAGGGCAACATACTCCGCAATAACATAATTATGAGTCAATCGGGTGGTCGCTTTTTGATATGCCACACAAGCTTGTGTATGAAGTGGCTCAGTGGAGAAGTGTAGACAGAGCAACCCAGAGGTATCGAGGAGCATTATTCTTCCTCATGGGTATTGGTATACTCTCTTACCAGATCCGCGTCAATGGTTTCGTTCTCTAATTCGTTATCTAAATCGATAGAGTCGTTTAGTGCTAGCGTCCCAAAATGGTCCTCAAACCTTGTCCGTGCTGCGTTTTTTTCAGTGTCATCTAAAAATAGTTTCAATGTCTGTGTGAACTGTTTCTCTAAAAGGGTAGCAGCTAACTGCGATGGAGAGAGTCCAATCGCCTGGGCTTGTTGCTGAATCGCCGCAAACAGTTGCTCACTGAGTTCTAAGGTCAGACTTTGGCTCATAAGGGCTTAGGGCTGTGTATAAAGCTTAAGTGAATTCTACATTACAACTACTTTAAAAGTATGGTCGGATCAACGGGTCGGATCAACAACTATTTTGCGATCGTTATCGATCGAGCGACGGTCGCAGGAACGCACCTTGCCGCCTTTCTCCCAAGCTAAAACCGATCGGCTTTCCCCACCAGCCGCAAAACGGTAGCCTCCTACACCACACGCTGGTTCCTAAAAATCCTATGAACAAAGGTGAAGTGGTTTTGAGCTTGGAAGTTTGAGTTTCGCAGTTTGAGGGACGTGCCGATCGCGGCGAGTGCTCCAGTGAAAACGAGCCTGGTGATTGCATCCGATGAAAACGATCCTGGTGATTGAAGACGAGGCCCAAACCCGTGAGATTTTTGCCCGGTGTTTGCAGTTCGAGGGCTTTCGGGTGCTGGTGGCGGCCAGCGGCACGATCGGGGTCCAGTTAGCCCAACAGCATCACCCCGACCTGATTGTGTGCGACATCATGATGCCGGATCTCGATGGCTATCAGGTGTTGTCTACCCTACACCAGGAACCCGCTACGGCTGCGATTCCGTTTATTTTCCTCACGGCCAAGGTGACGATGGCGGATCTGCGCCAGGGGATGGCCTTGGGAGCCGATGACTACCTGACCAAACCCTGTACCGTCGAGCAACTCTTGGCCGCGATCGCCACCCGTCTAGAACGTCAGGAACGGTTCAAAAGCTGGTACACCCACCAAACCCAAGCTTCCCCAAGTGCGACCGCTGACATTCCGCGATCGGCCCCCCGATCGCCCGCCATCTTTCCAGAGCATTCCAGCCTGGAACCGGTTTTCCAGTTCATCGAAGCCCACTACCCCCAACCGATTCGCCTCACGGATGTCGCCCAAGCGGTGGGCTATTCCCCTGCCTATCTGACGCACCTGGTCCAAAGCCAGACTGGTCGCACGGTGAAACGTTGGATTATTGAGCGGCGAATGGCTGAAGCCCGCTTCCTCCTGAGCACAACCATCGGTTAACCAAATTGCCACAACCGTGGGCTATACCGACGTGAGCTACTTTGTTCGGCAGTTCCGCCAACTGCATCACACAACGCCCCAAGCATGGCGCAATCAGCACGAAGACGCGATCGCGGTGTCATAATCCCCAAGTCGTAGCACACATCAAACCTTGTTCGTCGTAACAACTTCAGTCGTTCTAGCCCTTAATCTATCCCCTCCTATCGCCTCTAAGCTATTCCCTCTAAACTGTTCACAATCTCAGGCGATCGAGGAGTAATCCATCACGCAGTAATCCGTGGCGTGGGTATCCCGCCTGCCACCGAGACAGCCATCCAATGTTGCCAGACAGCCAAAACAGCTATCTCAACCTGGAGTTTAAGATCGCGGATTCCGCATACTTGCTATTCCTAAGTAGCCGAAATGTCCAGCCCTAGACTTCCCATCCGTGCGATCGCTCACGAGTATGCTCACAAGTAATTATTTTTCTGAGAATCAAAAATTCTAAATCACTTTCTGTATATTCTGATGCATTTTTGCCGGTGAAGAGCAAATTGTCATGATTTAATGATGTTAAGTGCAGTCTGTTCTAGGGGGCAAATTTCTGCCAGGATACCCAAAAAAAATCCTATGGTGACGAAAGAATTTACCATGCTTACAGCCTATGGCTTTGGTAAGTTAAAGGCATCTGCTTGGCTGGGATGCAATGCCTGAATATATGCGTGCTTAGACAAACTGCAAGCTGGGCCAAAATACACGCCTAGACGCAGCGTCTCAACGACTTTCCTAGCTTCGTTTCGACTCCCGTATCTTCCATCCGCTCAAGTTTCCCAATCACAGCCCTATGACAGTTCTTACCAGTACCCCTCTGAGTGCCTCTATTGCCGCTAACGATCGCGGGGATGCTCGCTGTTATTGCGGGGGCAACCACTTACCCCAGGATCATTGGCAATTTCTGGAAAGTATGCCGTCCAATCCCAGCGATTGGATCAGTGATCTGGTAAAAATGGGGGTTTATGAACCCTCTACCCTCGATTTGGCCCATACCCTGACCCAAGTGGAAATGCGGGAAGCCCTGCTCCTAAAAAATATCAGTGGTGGCAATCCAGCACGGGAGAAACTGTGTCGGGATCTGATTCGGGAAGCGGGGGGTCTTGATCAGGCGATGGCAGCGGCCTTTGGAGTTCACGCGATCGAATTTTTTAGCAATACCATTCGCAGCGGTGATTTCAGTCGGCGTGAGTTTCTGAAGCGAGTTGCAGTTGCGGGTGCCCTCGTGGCAATGGCCAGTTGTAACCAGCCCGCCAGTCAAACGGGCGGCACGGGAACCGAGGCTACGCCAGAAGCCACCACCCCCAGCAATCTGGAAAAAACTGAACTGAAAATTGGCTTTATTCCGATTACCTGCGCCACCCCGATCGTCATGTCGGAACCGCTTGGTTTCTATGAAAAATACGGCTTAAAGGTGTCGGTGGTGAAAATGCCCAACTGGGCGGCAGTGCGGGATTCCGCGATCGCGGGTGAACTCGATGCCTATCACATGCTGTCACCGATGCCGATCGCGATTACCCTGGGCCTAGGTTCCGCAGCCTTCCCGATCAAACTGGCCAGTATTGAAAATATCAACGGTCAGGCAATCACGATCGCCATGAAACACAAGGATACGGTCAAGGGACCCGCCGATTTCAAAGGCTTCAAAATTGGGGTACCCTTCCCCTTTTCGATGCACAATTTGCTAATTCGCTACTACCTGGCAACGGGCGGTATTAATCCCGATACGGACGTACAAATTTTCCCCGTTCCTCCACCGGACAGTGTCGCTAAAATGACCGCAGGCGAAATCGATGCCATGCTCATGCCCGATCCCTTTAACCAGCGGGCCGTGTATGAAGGGGTTGGGTTTATCCACATGCTGACCAAGGATTTGTGGAACGGTCATCCCTGTTGTGCCTTCGCCGCCAGCCAGCCTTGGATCGATGCCAATCCCAACACTTTCCGGGCGGTGAATAAGGCGATTATCGATGCGGCCAACTATGCCAATGATCCCGCTAACCGCAAGTCCGTGGCCGAGGCATTGATCGCACGGCAATACCTGAATCAGCCCCTACCGGTGGTGGAAGCGGTGCTAACGGGTGAATTTGAAGATGGGTTGGGCAATAAACAAAGTGTGCCCGATCGCATTGGCTTTGATCCCTACCCCTGGGAGAGTTTTGCCAAGTGGATCACCTCGTAAATGGTGCGTTGGAATTTGATGCCGGGAGAGAACGTCAACTATGACCAAATTGCCCAGGATATCTTCCTTACGGAACTCGCTGCCGAGTTGCAAAAGGAATTGGGGCAAACACCGCCCACGGAAACCCAACGCATCGAAACCTTGAAATTTGGCACCTTTGATCCCAGTGATCCGGCTGCCTATGTGGCCGCACAAATTCAGCAGTTTGGCCGCTAGGAGGTAAGGATGAATTCGACTATGACCCCAACGACCTCAACCCCCAGCAAATCCTTGCGTCTGAATACAAACCAAAAGGCATTTTTGCTGTTCCTACTGATTTTGGTCGTTACCCTCCTCTTTTGGGAGGCGGGGGCCAAGTTGGGTTGGTTCTCGCCCCTGATGCCCTCGGCCAGTGAAACCCTCAAGGAGTTTTGGTGGTGGGTTTCCAATCCATTTTTTAACTATGGCCCCAATGATAAGGGCATCGGCTGGATGCTGTTAACCAGCCTGCGACGGGTGTTACTGGGTTTTGCCATTGGCTCCGCGATCGCGATTCCTTTGGGGATTCTGATTGGCCTTTCGGAAGTGACTGCACGGGCCGTTGATCCCTTTATTCAGATTTTGAAACCGGTCTCCCCCTTGGCCTGGTTGCCCTTGGGCTTGGGCTTGCTCAAAAACTCCGAAAGCACTGCCCTTTTCGTGATTGCCATTACCAGCATTTGGCCGACCCTGATTAACACTAAATTTGGCGTTAGTCACGTCGATCAGTCCTATTTAGATGTCACCCGCACCCTGGGAGCTTCTCGCTGGCGGACCCTGACCAAGGTGATTTTGCCCGCAGCAGCTCCCTATATTGTCTCCGGTTTACGGATTAGAATTGGCATCGCCTGGTTGGTGATTGTGGCGGCGGAAATTCTCGTCGGGGGATCGGGGATTGGCTACTTTATTTGGAATGAGTGGAACAACTTGAAGATTACCAGTATCATCACGGCTATTTTAGTCGTGGGCGGGGTGGGCCTGGTCCTCGATCGCCTCTTTAGCTTGCTACAAAGTTGGGTTGCCTTTGGACAACGACTATGATGACTTCTCCTCACACTTCCCCCATACCGCCGGTAACCAATGGGACGAGTGTTCATCTCTCGATCCAAAATGTATCCAAGGTTTACTTGGGTAAACGCGATTGGTTTAGCCGCGTCACCCGCAAAGCCACACGGGATTACATTGCCCTAGAGGACATTAATCTTGAAATTGAACCGAATACGTTCGTTTCGATTATTGGGCCATCGGGGTGTGGTAAATCGACTTTGTTGAACATTATTGCCGGGTTATCGCAACCCAGTACGGGCACGGTGGCGATCGCGGGGGTACCCATTACCGGTCCCGGTCCCGATCGCGGCGTGGTGTTCCAAAACTATGCCCTGATGCCGTGGATGACGGTGATGGATAACATCCGGTTTGCGATTGAAACGGTGAATCCGAAATTGTCGTCTGCCCGTCAAAAGGCGATCGCCCAGGAATACATTGATCTAGTCGGTTTGCGGGGAGCCGAACAGCGCCATCCCCACGAACTTTCCGGTGGCATGAAACAGCGGGTGGGGATTGCCCGTGCCCTGGCGATTAATCCCCAGATTTTGTTGATGGATGAACCCTTTGGAGCGTTAGATGCCCTGACGCGGGGTTTTTTACAAGATGAGGTGGAGCGGATTTGGGAACAGCAACGGCAAACCGTGGTTCTCATCACCCACAGTATTGAGGAAGCCCTACTGCTGTCCGACAAAATTGTGATGATGACACGGGGACCAGCGGCCCGGATTGCCCAAATTTTGGATGTACCCTTCCCTCGCCCCCGCCACCGGGAGTCCCTGGATCAACATCCCGCCTATCACCTACTCAAGACGGAGATGGAATTACATTTATCACGGGAAACCCGTGCGGTGGAGGAAGCTCGCATTATTCGCCGAAAAGCAATCGCCCAATAGCGATCGTTAGCAACTGATCTTGTGCCCATTTGGGTTAAACAAGTTGAACAATTAGAGGAGAATTTCCATGCCCGCAATTGATATTCCTGAAATCACCCAAACCCTATTGGCCGCTAAACAGGCTAAGGGCCTCAGCTTTGCGGATCTAGAGGCCAAACTGGGGCGGGATGAAGTGTGGATTGCCGCTGTGGTTTACCGTCAAGCCAGTGCCAGCACTGAAGAAGCCACCCAACTGCTCGAAATCCTGGGTTTAAGCGCTGATTTAATCCCGGCCTTAACCGCCTGTCCGGCCAAGGGATTAGGTCCCCTCGTACCCACCGATCCCCTGATCTATCGCCTGTATGAAATCATGCAGGTCTATGGGATGCCCCTCAAGGATGTCATTCATGAAAAGTTTGGTGATGGCATCATGAGCGCGATCGATTTCACCCTAGATGTGGAACGAGAAGCTGATCCCAAGGGCGATCGGGTCAAGATCATCATGAATGGCAAATTCCTACCCTATAAGAAGTGGTAATTGCCCGATCTGTGGCAGAACGATCGCCCTTCCCAATGCCTGCACCCTTCTAGCAAAAGGTAACTCGATAATCGCGACTTACGCAGTTGTGGGGTAGGCGCTCTGCCTACCACCGAAACAATTGGACAAGATGGGTAGGGTAGACATCCTTAGTAGATTCTCCTGTGGAGAGGCTACGCGAACAAAAAAACAATTGTGGGGTAGGCATCCTGCCTGCCCCTGAGACAGTGTGCCAAGGGAATCGTCATTTGAGACAGTGTGCCAAGGGAATCGTCATTTGAGACAGTGCGCCAAGGGAATAGTCATTATGAAGCGACTTAAGAATGCGCCCGATCGCTCCGATCGGACCATTGGTTGGATTCAATATATTGGCATGGTCCTAGCCTTCATTGGTCTGTGGCAACTTCTGGCCGGGGGGGTAGCTTTCCTCCAGCATCGGTTTTGAAAGCCTGTTGGCAGCCTCCAGCGAGTTGCAGGGCCTCAGTTCCCCAGACGACTTTTCGCGCTACCGAATTTGGCTCAATTGGAGGCGGTAGGGATGATAGTCCCCGTCTTGATAGGAACCAATCCAAATCTCATAGGTGCCCGCTAACCACTGGCCGGCAATTCCGGGGCTTTTGCTGCCAGCGTAGTCGTCGTTACACCAACTTCCCCCTGGTCCGCGCACGACGAGGGTGGTGTCCTGAAGACTGGTCACTCTCAGGCTGAGGTAGTCAAAAAAGTCTGTCAGGGTCAACACCTGATCGGGGGCACGCTCGACAAAGCCGAGGCAGGCGCCGGTGGGGGTATCGCGGCGACCGGCAACCGCACGGGCGGGTAGGGAACCGCCACTAACTCCCTGGAGGACGATCGGGTCATCCATAAAGTCGAGGCCAGGGCTGAGGGTCAAGTGTTCAAAAATCGCCGCCGTTGGGGGAAATTGGGCCATCCCCACTGGGCTGATTGTAACGGCTCCTAGGACCCCGATCGCCACTCCCAGCCATGCATACCGGTGACCGCCCGATCGCCTTGCTACCTGACCCATGATCCTTTCCCCTTCTCACCATGCGTTCTGTGCTGGATTATGGCACGAGTCGCCCTAGACGGCTATGCAGGCACAGGTCCAAAACGAGAATTCCGTCGGTTCGGGTGGCTCAGGGGGTTGGCGCTTCGTTGGGCAATAGGGGGAAAAAGTGGCCCACGGGTCCCTGTCCCTGCCCGATCGCGAGGGCGTGTTTCAAGGCGGTGGTGACATAGTGTTTCGCCCGCTGGGTGGCGGTGAAGGGATCGTACCCCAGGGCCAGGTTAGCGGCGATCGCTGCCGAAAGGGTACAACCCGTACCGTGGGTGTGGGGCGTGTCTACCACCTCGGTGGTGAGGGCACAGGGGCGATCGCCGTCGTACCAAACATCGATGGCCTTCAGCTTGCCGACCATGCCGCCCCCCTTCACCAGAACGTATCGGGGTCCCAATTGGTGAATGCGCTGGGCTGCCTGCTCCATGTCTGCGAGGGTCTCGATGGCCTGACCCGCTAAGATTTGAGCTTCGTAGCGATTGGGGGTGAGGACTTGCGCCAGAGGCAGCAGGTCGTAACGCAGGGTTTCCACCGCCGCCGTATCAATCAAGGGCACCCCGGCCCGCGAAACCATCACCGGGTCCACCACCAACGCCTCGGTTAAGGACCGGCTGGCCAATTGCTGCGCTACGGTCTGGATGAGGTCTGCGTTGAGCAACATTCCAGTTTTCACTGCCTGCACGGCCATATCCTGGCTCACGGCTTCGATTTGGGCAGCGACAGCCTCTGGCGACAGGGCATCGACACGGGTCACCCCGATCGTATTCTGGGCCGTGACACAGGTGAGCGCACTGGTGCCGTGGACACAGTGGAAGGCAAAGGTCCGTAGATCCGCCTGAATCCCTGCCCCACCCCCACTATCCGAGCCGGCGATCGTCAGCGCGATCGGGATTGCTGGGCGCGACAGTGATCCCGTGGTCATCCCGTACCCGCGCTCCCTAGCGAGGTGGACGACGGCGCTGCAAGAATTCCGGAATGTCCGGATCGGTGGGGGATGTGCCTCGGCTGGGTTCCGGGGGTTTGGGGGTCATGGGTGGCACGGGCCGATTCACCGGGGGGGCCACCACCTGCCGCTTCACGGTTCCCTTCACCGGCGGTGCGGCCACCTGGGGATCACCCGTAAAGCCCGTCGCAATCACCGTAATCCGAATTTCACCCTGAAGCCGCTCGTCAATAACGGCCCCAAAAATAATGTTGGCATTGGGATCGACAACTTCGTAAATCACCTCTGCCGCCGCATTCACCTCATGCAGGGTCAGATCGTCGCCGCCCGTAATGTTGAAGACCACGCCCTTGGCCCCATCCACCGACGAGTCGAGCAAGGGTGAGGAGATCGCCGCCATCGCCGCTTCGCGGGCACGGGACTTACCCGACCCCATGCCAATGCCCATCAGGGCAGACCCCGCATCCGCCATCACCGCCCGCACATCGGCAAAGTCCACGTTGACCAAACCGGGGATCGTAATAATATCGGAGATCCCTTGGACCCCTTGTCGCAGGACATCATCCGCCGTGCGGAAGGCTTCTTGGACGGGGGTTTGTTCCGAAATCACCGACAGGAGGCGATCGTTGGGGATCACAATCAGCGTGTCCACCCGACCCTGGAGCGCAGCAATCCCTTCTTCCGCCTGGGTGGTGCGCCGACGGCCTTCAAAGGTAAAGGGACGGGTAACCACCCCCACGGTTAAGGCGCCCATCTCCTTCGCGATTTCCGCCACGATCGGCGCGGCGCCGGTACCGGTTCCGCCGCCCATGCCTGCCGTAATAAAGACCAAATCGGCATCTTCCAGCGCACTGGCAATATCGTCACGGGACTCTTCGGCGGCTTTTTGACCGATCGCCGGATTGCCCCCCGCTCCAAGGCCTCGCGTTAGTTTTTGGCCAATTTGGATATGCTGGGGGGCATTGGACTGCATCAAGGCTTGGGCATCGGTATTCACAACCCAAAACTCAACGCCTAGCAGATCACTGGCGATCATCCGATTGACCGCATTACTCCCGCCGCCCCCAACGCCCACGACCTTAATACGGGCCACACTACTGGGGACAATAGTATATTCACCGCCTTCGCGGGGATCAGATGCTGCATCGTAGGCGTGACGACGATGCCCTGAGTTGCCAAACGGATTAGAAGAGTTCATGGTTGGCGGGGAAATAGGTTGAGGCTCAGCATTGCTAGGGCTGTTCTGAATGGACACCTGCTCCATATCAAAGCTCATTGATTGCGGGGAGTGCTTTTATCTCTATAAACAGTTGTTAAAGGGGGGATAACTCTAGTCAACTATAGGGTAAATCGCTAGAAAAACCAAACTTATTCTGCACCCCTGTTCTGCACCCCTGCCTTACCAATGACGACAAGCTAATATACGAACTTTGGGGCGGGGATGGCAAGTCATTTTCATAGAGATTTCTCTTTTCAGAAGATTGCAAAGGTTTCCAGGACGCTTGTACTGTTAGTGCTGGGGGTAATCATTGTTTTGGGTCGGTCAGTTGTTGGTCGGTTTCAGTAGAGCATCAATCAAGTGTGGAATCGCTGTCGCAGTTATTGCTGTAGCAAGCGAGATGCCAACTCCCAAGTGTGGGATAGCCCTCTCGGCTGTGGCGGCGGCAAGCAGGAGGTCTCCCCGCTTAACGACTTTTTTATCGATCGCCGCGATCGCCGACCTCAGTTTAGGAGGGGGGAGATGCATTGGGTTTGGGGGAGGGCGCAGGCTGCATTTGGAGAACCGGTACATCAGGATTGCGGAGATCAATGTAGCTAATTTGACTGGCTTTAACTTTTTGGGGTAATGTCTGCATCCGCTTAAGCACCTCTAATTGCTGGGGAAAACGATAGCTATAGGGACCAAAATGGGCTACGCCGATCTCAGTTTTTAGAATCAGGTTGGCGGGGTTACGCCAGTCAATTTCACTGATTTTCAGGCCGCTGGTTAGTAGGGCTTGGTAAAGGGCAGGCCATTCACTGCGGTGTGCCTCCTGCATCCCCAATACCTTGAGGGTGGGCAATTCCAGGGTGTTTTCCAAGGCGGCATAGCTTTCTAGGGGCATCCAAACCCCGCTCGCATCAATCAAACCGGCCGGCAGGGAACGGCGATCGGGGGGGGTACTGGCCGTCACTGGGCTGGCCACGGTTTGGGCAACGGGATGTCGTTCCCACACAATGACCGTTAGGCCCGGTGGGTCCAACCGCCGGGTGACAACTGCCTGGGCGATCGGGCCGTGGGATTCGAGGGCTTGCACCAGATCCTCTGGCTTCAGGCGTACCAGGGATTGGGGATACTCCAGATCCAGCAACGAGCGGATGGCTGCTTCCGAGAGGTAGCGATTGCCACTGATGGTGATTTGCTCCGGGGACCGGAGGACCCAAATGGGAAGCGTTGTCAACCAGATCACCCCGCCTGCGATCGCCCCGATTGCCAGAACGCGCCAGACGGATTGGAGGCCCCGCACCCGCCGCTGGTGCCGCAATTCCCGTCGCCGCTGGATCAATTCTGCCGGGGATAGGGTTGCCAAATCCGCTGCTGGCAGATCGGAGGGGGACTGGTTCATGGCTGTACCTCCCGATCGGGCGGGGCCAATCGTTCCGGTGGGGCCAATAATAGCTGGGCAATCAGGGTAGCCAGGTCCGGCCCCGTTCCCAAGGCGGGTTCCACTGCTAGGTGCAGGTGCGGAAAGTGGGGAGCCAATTCCGCTACTAGGGCCGCGATCGCTGCGGTCATTTTGCCTTCAAAGAGGGCATAGGGAAAAATTCGTACGGAGCCTGCTGTGGTCGCCGCTAGGGTCTGGAGGCAGGTGGCCAAGTTGGGATAGGTGGGGGTTGGAGTACCGGTTAGATAGGCGGGGATTCCCTGGGCCGCTTGGGCGATCGCCGCCACGCGCTGCTGGGCACCCGGCAGACGGCTACGGTGGGCCAGCAAAATACGCGGTATACCTCTGACGGCTGCCAGTCGTGTTTGGAGCAGATTAGCCAACCCGGAATACGCTCCCAAATAGGGCCGAAGCTCAATGATGCAATCTTTACCCAACCGCTTTTGGGCCTGCCGGAGCGCCGTTGGAATATCCTCCATAACGTGCACGCCAGGGAGCAAAAATAATGGGAAAAGTTGCAGATGATTATAGCCAGCCTGGGTCACTGTCGCACCAAATTGGCAAATTTGTTCATAGAGGGGAATCACCGACTGCTCAAGGGTGGCAAGGCCGAGCAAGGGCGGGGGGGGGGGGGGAAAAGCCTGCCGAGCGGCGATCGCCCGCTGCACGCCTTGGAGCAGGTGTTGGGCGGCGGCATAGGCACGGACATCCGGGCTACCGTGGGTAATCAGCAGCGTGGCCGGGGTCCGATCAGCCGCCCGCGTCGGAGCCGCCGTTGGGGACCAAACCGTTGCCCCCTGTATGGCTCCTGACGTTGCCCGATCGTTCGCCCCTTCAGACCCAAAATCAGACCCAAAACCCAACCCAAAATTGGTATTGATCATCGCCGGGAAACCCCTCAGCATTATGGACCCCACTCAACCCAGGACAGCCCTACCCGGAACCCCACGCCCGGATCTGTCTGACTTCCAGAAGCCTGGGAGGCGGGAATCGTCGCGTACAATCAAGCACAGGGCCTCTTCGATCGCCCGCCAATTCTGTCTAGCCAGCCATGTCAGCCAACCCTCGTTCGATCGCCGAGTATTACCACGAGCGCACTAAGTACGCCCCGGAAACGATCGCTGCCCAAAGCCAGGGATTAGACTGGGCCACCCAACCCATCCCTTTTAAAGAGTATAAATTGGGGACTGACTATCCCCTCAGGCCCTATCTTGTCGAGCGATCGCCCCACGCCTCACCCCCCCATCCCGACAGCGAAGCCTTCCAGACGGATTGGTGGCAGCGGTTGTCACGGTTGTTGTTCTGTAGCTATGGCCTAACGGCCCGTGTCCCCACCCTGATGGGGGAACCGATTTACCTCCGGGCTGCCCCCTCGGCGGGAGGGCTGTATCCTGCCGAGATCTATCTCATTTCCCGTGGCACGGCCCCCCTGCCCCCAGGGTTATATAACTATCAATCCCGCAGCCACTCCCTCCTTTGTTTTTGGGACAGTAGCCCCTGGTCGGACCTGCGATCGGCCTGTTTTTGGCATCCGGCCCTGGAGGCGGTGGATCTGGCCTTGGTGATCACGGCAGTTTTTTATCGATCGGCTTGGCGGTATCAAGACCGGGCCTATCGGCGCATCTGTTTGGATACGGGGCATTTGTTAGGGAATTTGGAATTGGCCGCCGCCTGCAATGACTGGCGACCGCACCTGCTGACCGGGTTCGCGGACGATCGGCTCAACCCGTTGCTCTATCTTGATCCCCAGCAGGAAGGTGCCCTGGCGGTGCTCCTCTTGGCCGATCGCCTGCGGATTGCCCAAAACTTGCCCATCACCCGTGTTACCCAACCCTCCGCCCGCCAGGAAGCCGACACGGACCTGCCCAATGGCACCCTCCTCACCGCCCTGCACACTGCTAGCCAAATTCCCGCAGCGGCCACCGACATCCAACCCTGGACCCACGAGGTCATGCCCCCGGTGGATAAATACAATTTCCCCTTCTGTACCCGGTTGTCCTGCCAGACCCAACCGATCGCCTGGGGAGCGGCACTGGAGGGCTTGGAACAAACCCTGCTCAAGCGGCGATCGACACGCGCCTATACGGGGGGTAGTGTGGCCTACGAACAATTGATTGCCCTGCTGGACTTTACCTACCAACCCCAGCACTACGTCGAACAGGGACTGGATGGAACGCCCGACTATTGCGATCTTCAGTTGATTGAGACCTTTGTCGGGGTGACGGCGGTGGAAGGGCTGGAATCCGGCTGCTATTACTACGCTCCCCAGGCCCAAGAGTTACGGCAAATTCGCTTTAAGAACTTTCGGCGCGAACTTCACTACCTCTGCCTTGGCCAGGAATTGGGGCGCGATGCCGCCGCCGTAGTGTTTCATACCGCCGACCTGCAAGCGGCAGTGGATCGCTATGGCGATCGGGCCTATCGCTACCTGCACCTGGATGCGGGCCACCTCGGCCAACGCCTGAATCTGGCCGCTATTTACCTCGGTTTAGGCGTAAGCGGCATTGGGGGCTTCTTTGATGACCAGGTCAATGAAGTCCTGGGAATTCCCGTCGAAGAAGCCGTCCTCTATATCACCACCCTTGGCCAGCCGCGTTAGGACACCACGATGCATGGCCTAATTGCGAACATTCGCCCTGATCTACGGTGCTATGTTTTAAGCATGATTCCCCTAGGGAAATTATCTCTTAGGCTAAATTTCAAGTTTCCTTCCTAGCAAGGGTACAAGTCTTAGGTTTTAATAGGGACTTAGCATTAAGCCGCTTCGGGCATCCAGCTGGGGAAAGTACGGTCGGTTAAATACCCAGTATATCTCCCTATCTTCCTGTTTTCTTAACAGGTAATGATGTCAAAAGCCAAGAAACGCCCGGATCGGACGCGATCGCGACGATCGGTTTTGGTGTCGTTTCGATCTGGATTTGGTTGCCGAAAGTGTGAAGGAATATTGCGCCAATATCGGCCAAGACCATTCAGATTTATTTAAGATTTGAGGATTCGCTAATGAGTGGAAACGGTGACAGGGAATTGCGGAATGTGGCGATCGTGGGTCCCTATTCCAGTGGCAAAACGACCTTGCTGGAAAGTTTACTTTTCGTAACCGGCGCGACCTCCCGGAAGGGACGCATCCAGGATCAAAATACGGTCGGGGACTCGACGCCAGAGGCCCGTGCCCGCCAAATGACAACGGAGGTGTCGGTGGCCAGTACCGACTATGGGGGGATTCACTTCACCTTCCTCGACTGCCCTGGCTCGATTGAATTTGCCCAACAAGCCTACGATGTCCTCGTGGGGGTAGATGCGGCCATTGTCGTCTGCGAGGCCAACAGCGATCGGGTGCTGACCCTCGCCCCCCTGTTTAAGTTCCTGGATGATTGGGAAATTCCCCACCTGGTGTTTATCAACAAACTGGATCAGGTGTGTACGGACGAAAACCGCTGCTACGTGAATTTCAACCAGGTCCTCACCGCCCTGAAAGGGGTGTCGAGCCGTCCCTTGGTCCCCTGTCAATACCCGATCGGCAAGGGATCGCAACTGGTGGGCTACATTGACCTGATCACCGAAGCGGCTTACCAGTACCATCCGGGGGCGGCTGCCGATGCGGTGCCCCTTCCCCCTGAGTTAAAAGAGCAAGAGCAGGTGGCCCGTGCCGAGTTGCTGGAAACCCTCGCGGAATTCGACGATCATTTACTCGAAGAACTCCTGGAGGACGTTGAACCGCCCACCGAAGAAATCCTCAAGGATTTGAAACAGGACCTTGGGGCTGACCTGGTTGTCCCCGTGTTTATTGGCATTGCCACGGAGGATTTTGGGGTGCGTCCGCTCCTGCAAGCCCTAGTGGAAGAAACCCCCACCCCTGCTGAAACAGCCCAACGGCGTGGGGTGCCCACCGATGGAACCACGGTCATTGCCCAGATTCTCAAAAATTCGTACACGCCCCAGGGGGGGAAACTTTCCCTCGTGCGGGTATGGCATGGCACCCTGACGGACGGGATGACCCTCAACGGGTTGCGGACCGGGGGGCTGTATACCCTCATGGGTGCCCAGAGCAGTAGCATCAGTGCCGCCCCCGCTGGCTCGGTCATTGCCATTAGCCGCTTGGATGGCCTCACCACGGGGGAAACCCTCAGCCCCGACAGCTCCCTCAAGCTCGACAAGGCTGAGGTGATGACACCGGTCTATGCCTTGGCGATCGTGCCGGAAAATCGCAACGATGAGGTCAAACTGAGTGGTGCCCTGAACAAGCTGGTGGAGGAAGATCCGTCCCTGCGCTGGGAGCAACACGGGGACACCCATGAGGTGATTCTGTGGGGCCAAGGGGATATTCACCTGAAGGTGGCGATGGACTGGCTTGCCCGGAAGTACAACCTGCCGATGACCGCTAACCCGCCCCAAGTCCCCTACAAGGAAACCATCCGCAAATCGATTAAAGATGTCCACGGTCGCTATAAGCGCCAGAGCGGGGGGCATGGTCAGTTTGGGGACGTGTATCTCGACATCAAACCCCTGGAACGGGGGGAAGGCTTTACCTTCTCCGAGACGATCGTGGGTGGGGTGGTGCCCAAGCAATATATTCCAGGGGTTGAAACCGGGGTGCGGGAATACCTGAGCCAGGGTCCCCTGGGGTTCCCCGTGGTGGATGTAGCCGTCACCTTAACCAATGGCTCCTACCATTCGGTGGATAGCTCGGAACAAGCCTTTAAGCAAGCCGCTCGACTGGCCATGCAGGAGGGCATGAGCCGGTGTGAACCAACCTTGCTAGAGCCGATCCTGGTGGTGACGATTGCGGTGCCCAACGACTTTACGGCAGGGGTTCTCCGCCTCGTCAGTGGCCATCGTGGCCAGATTCTTGGCTATGAGGCCAAGCAAGGCTGGAAAAACTGGGATGACATTTCCGCCTACCTGCCCCAAGCAGAGATCCAAAACCTGATTGTGGAACTGCGATCGCTCACCTTGGGCGTGGGCACCTTTAATTGGCAGTATGATCACCTACAAATTGTGCCCGACAAGCTAGCGGAACAAATCCTCCAACAGCAGACCTAATCCCAACCCACTGGATGCGCCAGCGATCAGTGGGCTATCCGTTCTCCCCGTCCCGCTCCCCCCCTGGGAGGGGGATTTAGGATGAGGACAAAGCGTTTTTAGTGGCCTGTGGTGCAGTGATGGCCTCAATCTAGCCTCAATCCAGCCTCAATCCAGCCTTAATCTAGCCATCCCATTCAATGGGCATGGCGCATTCTGCCTGCGCAGGTTAGAAGCCGACTCTAAGGTGGCGGGCTAGAAGCCTACCCCACAATCCTTCACAAATCCTTCAGAATTGCCATCCCTGATTGACTATCGCTGAAATCGAACAACTTTATTAATGATGGCGCAATACGATCGTTGTTCGCTTAAACTGAGCCAGTCTCGCCGGATCGCCCTAATCTTCACAAACATTTTCCGATGGGTGAATTAATCAACTAATTTCTTCTAAGAAATGTTTCAAGCTTCCTGATGGCCGCGCTCAAAGTAAAAAAAAATGGAAGTTACTCCCTAAAAATTGAGGGAATGCCTAGAATTGAAACATCCAGCGTAACGCATCAGTAGCCGTTCCGTATTTGTGGCGTTTTCGTCGCATTCAAGATTCAGCAAGTTTCGCTAGGGCCAAGTTTTATTCGTGAAGGCCACGTTTCGCCAGGGTGAAGATCAAGCGAACTGACTAAAGGAGTTACCTGGATAGAGATTGGACAGAGATTCATGAGGCGATCGATGAGATACCCGCTCGTTTTTGTCGCGAATCAAGGCAGATAACCACCAATTAGGTTACTAAAAATGGGGGACTTACAGAGCTATATCTTGGTGCTAGGGCAAGCGTCAGAGGATTTCCAGTGGTTGTATGGACTTCCGACTGAGCGTCTGCACTGTTCAGTGATGCTGGTTTCTTCACTGGAAGCAGCGGTGCAGCAAGTCAATCGTGCGGTTCCCTGTCTCCTCATTCTCGCCAGTGGTCAGTCCGTCTGGCATACCTCGATCGTGCAGCGTTTTCGCAGTTTAACCAATGATTGTGGCATGACGATCGTCGTGGTGAGTGAATCCCATGCGCCGCGTTGGTCTCGGCAGGAGAATAGCCTCGGGGTGGATGGGTACCTGGTTAAACCGATTACGGGTGAAATTTTCAACTCCCTGGTGCAATCCGCTTGGGCACGTCAAGTGTGCTGTTCGCTCCAACGGCCTTGCCCGATCGCGGCGGAAACCAACCCTTCCCTGGCCAAACGGCGCGCCCCCCAAGTGGCTCATCCCTAACGGCCCCACCCTGGCGATTTTTAACTTATGCACTTTAACTATGCACTTTGCCCCCTTTTACGGGCCGCTTTACCGCATCTTGAGTCCTTGTTTTCCCCAATGCCTGTGGGCAGGTTCTTCCCAACACCCGATCGTCGCCCTCACCTTTGACGATGGCCCCCATCCCACCTACACCCCGGCGCTCCTAGCCGTCCTCGATCGCTACCAGGTGGTAGCCAGCTTTTTCTGGTTAGGAGCCTGTGTGGCCCGTGCGCCCCAGGTGGCCCGCCAAGTCTATGCCGCCCAGCACGGAATTGGTCTCCACGGCTATAGCCATCGCCTCTTTCCGGGCCTGGGCCTGCTCGGTCTGCGCCAGGAACTTCAGCAAACCCAACACCAGATTGCCCGCGCCTGTGACCTGGACCCCCAGTCCGTGGCGCAACAGATTCGCGATGTGCGCCCCCCGAACGGGGTGTTTACGCCCCAAACCTTGCAGATCCTCCAGGCATGGCAATACCGTCCGGTGATGTGGAGTGTCGTCCCGGAGGATTGGACCGAACCGGGCGTCACCATTGTGACCGATCGCATCCTGCGCCAAGTCCAAAATGGCTCCCTAATTGTTCTCCATGATGGGGCCTATGGTGGGCGGTACGTGGCCCAAATCACCGCCCAAGTGATCCCTAGGCTTCAGGAACGCGGGTTTGCCTTCGTCACCGTTGAACAGCTTTGGCAGCAACACCCGCTCTTCCCATCTCCCCCCCCCACTCCCCCACCCCCCTCGAACCGCTTGATTGCGGTTTGAACCCATTTGGGCACACAATAGGAAGCAGACAGGCAACCTGCCCGCCAGCGGCAGGAACAGCACACGGTTGTCTCCCCATCCCTGCGCAAGCAATAACCAGCGATAGATAAAAAATACTTATCTTATGCTGAAGCCAGGGGCCGGGGCGTGAAAGGGGTGCAAGGCTTCAAGACTGCAAGGCTTCAAGACTGCAAGACTGCAAAGCTTCAAGACAACCCATTTTGCAAAGAGTCTGTGGAAGATTCGTTAGGGTGCATTCAGCAGAACTGTTATGGTAGTACCCCCAAGGAGGCCGCCCGTGTTGCCTCTGATTGCTCAGCACAATCAAGTTTTTACCTTTCGCTTCTGGCTCGATGACCGCATCCATGAAGGATTGCACTACGGCGGTGATCTGTTCTGTCACGTTCAGACCTTCCCCATCGGTCAACGGGTCCGTGTTTATCATCTCGCCTGTAAACTTGAGCACCAGGGCAATCCCACCCTGGTCTTGCTTGCCCCGGAGCAGTGTAGTCTTTGGATCAGCCTGCGGGGATCAATGGTTGAAAAACTTCTGTTGCGCCATATCCCCCTAGAACTACCGGCCCTGCAACCGGCCTTACCGCTACCCAGCGCCCCCCATGTCCTGGAGACACTGGTTGCTCCCCCCACCCCCGCGCCGACTCAGCCTGCTCCTGAGGGAAATGGGCGATCGTCCCCATCCTATCCCCAGGGGGCTAGCCAATCGGAAGGTGCCGGTGTGTTTCCCTAATTCCAGCATCCCGACCCCCAGCATTTCCGACCTCGTCGCCACGCAATCCTCCCCAGCCGGTCTCCCCTGCCGCAGCGTCGGCGATCGAGTTGTTGAACCCGATTGCTTCACTTAAACTTTAGCAAGGAAGCCATAATTAATCCGTTATGAATCACGCAGATCGGCTTACGTCTTCTGTGAGACAGGCTACAATCGGAGAGACCTTGCGTTTTAAGGGCAATCAGTTGACGGATCATCATCAGGGTTCATTTAACCAGAGGTCGGCTCTGGGAAGGCTGTCCCCCCCCGCTTGCGGCCAGCAGGCGATTTAGGCCAAGCGTTCATGTCTGCATCGGGTAGGCGTGATACACCCGCAATTGGCCCGTTGTTGACCTGAAAACGGTTCATTTACACTATCTAAGTTCTTGCAATAGAGGAGCATGAGGAACGCGGCATGACCCAGGCTAAAACCCTACTTGAGGTAATGGCTCCATCAGTAGAGGATGATACTCTCCAGGAAGACCATCTATACGCTACCGATGGGGTAGTTGATCTCTTAACCGATGAGGAGGAGGACACCGATCAGGAGCTAGCCAACACCTTGCCCAACTCGGATGGCGACAAAGGGGCGAAAGGCCGTTCCAGTCGTCGCAAGGCACAGGTCAAGAAAAAGCATTATACGGAAGATTCCATTCGCCTTTATTTGCAGGAGATTGGCCGCATCCGTCTACTCCGGGCGGATGAGGAAATTGAGTTGGCCCGTGAGATCTCTCGCCTGCTCTACTACTATCAGGTTCAGGAAGATCTCCATGAGCGATTGGAGGAACCCCCGACCCATGTGGAATGGGCACAGGAGGTGTGGAAGCGCGATCGGGTTCGAGAAATTCTGCGGGAAGCGTCTGGCGGTAAAGAACCGTCGGATAAACAGGTGGAGGAAAAACGGCGGGCACTGGATGCGCAACTGGCCCAGGAATGGGAAGAGCGTGGAAATGGCTGGCTCCCAGAGTTTCGGCGCAATCTGTACCTCGGACAACGGGCCAAGGACAAGATGGTGCAGTCGAACCTGCGGCTGGTGGTTTCGATCGCCAAAAAATACATGAACCGGGGCCTTTCTTTCCAAGACCTGATCCAGGAAGGCAGCCTGGGCCTGATCCGCGCCGCCGAAAAATTTGACCATGAGAAGGGCTATAAGTTCTCGACCTACGCCACCTGGTGGATTCGACAGGCGATTACGCGGGCGATCGCCGATCAGTCCCGGACGATCCGCCTGCCGGTGCATCTCTACGAAACGATCTCACGCATCAAGAAAACCACCAAGTTGCTGTCCCAGGAGATGGGACGCAAGCCGACGGAAGAAGAGATCGCCACCCGCATGGAAATGACGATCGAAAAACTGCGCTTTATTGCCAAGTCTGCCCAGTTGCCAATTTCCCTAGAAACCCCGATCGGGAAGGAAGAGGATTCGCGACTGGGCGATTTTATTGAGTCCGATGGGGAAACCCCAGAGGATCAGGTGTCCAAGAGCCTCCTGCGTGAGGATCTGGAAGGGGTACTCGGCACCCTCAGCCCCAGGGAGCGGGACGTGTTGCGCCTGCGCTATGGCCTGGATGATGGCCGGATGAAAACCCTGGAGGAAATTGGCCAGATCTTTAATGTCACCCGCGAGCGCATTCGCCAGATCGAAGCCAAAGCCCTGCGGAAGCTGCGTCACCCTAACCGCAATAGTGTTCTGAAGGAATATATTCGCTAGGGAAATTGCCATCGCCAATGGTGCCTGCTGGCGTTAGGCGGATGGCGACCTATCCCGGTCTAGCCCCCCGTTAAGGGGGTTTCTAGCAAAAGCACTCCACAAGTGGGGTGCCTTTGTATATCTAGGTGTATCTCCAGTAAACAAGACTTCAGGAAAAAGCACTCCCCGGTGGGAGTGCCTTGTTGTATCCAAGGAAAAGCGGGTTGGAAGCCGAATTTTAAATCTAGATGAATTATTGTAAATCAAAGTAACAAAAATTGCCGTAAATTCCTAGTCATGCCAGAATTTTTGTAACAGAAGCTTGACATTGGCGTCATACCTTGGACTAGGGGAGAGGGTTGCGTACCCCCGTTAACCGCAGGCAACCCCTTACACCTCTTGGGATTTTCAGTGACAATAGAGGGGAGCATTACCGCCGTTTGTTGCTGAAGCTGGGACCCCAATGGACATTCCCCGTCTGCATCCGGACACCATTGAGCAGGTGAAACAGCGGGCCGACATTGTGGATGTCGTCTCGGAACACGTGGTGCTGAAAAAGCGGGGCAAGGATTTTGTCGGGTTGTGTCCTTTCCACGATGACAAGTCGCCGAGCTTTACCGTTAGTCCCGGCAAACAGTTTTACTATTGCTTTAGCTGCGGGGCCGGGGGCAATGCGATTAAGTTCCTGATGGAACTGGGGAAGCGATCGTTTACCGATGTGGTCCTCGATCTGGCCCGCCGCTACCAGGTGCCCGTGACCACCCTGGAGCCGGAACACCGCCAGGAATTGCAGCGCCAGCTAACGGTGCGGGAGCAACTCTACGAGATTTTGGCCCTGACGGCCCGATTTTATGAACACGCGCTCCACCAGCCCCAGGGACAGCAAGCCCTCGCCTATCTCTATGAACAGCGTCGCTTCCGTCCGGAAACGATCCAGCAGTTTCAATTGGGCTATGCGCCAGCGGGTTGGGACACGCTCTATGGCTACCTGGTGACGCAAAAGCACTATCCCGTTGATCTGGTGGAGCAGGCCGGGTTGATTGTGCCCCGGAAAAGTGGGGGGGGCTACTACGATCGTTTCCGCGATCGCCTGATGATCCCCATCCACGACCTGCAATCGCGGGTGATTGGTTTCGGCGGGCGGGCTTTGGGGGATGAACAGCCCAAGTACCTGAACTCCCCCGATACGGATTTATTCGACAAGGGGCGGACCCTATTTGCCCTGGATAAGGCGCGGGCCGCGATCGCCAAAACCGATCAGGCGGTGGTGGTGGAAGGCTATTTCGACGTGATTGCCCTCCATGCGGCGGGGATTACCCAGGTGGTGGCTTCCCTGGGTACGGCCCTGAGTACGGCCCAGATCCATCAACTGTTGCGCTACACCGAGTCTAAACAAATTGTCCTGAATTTCGATGCCGATCGCGCCGGGACCCAGGCCGCCCAGCGGGCGATCGGGGCGGTGGAGGATTTGGCCTACCAGGGCCAAGTTCAACTGCGGGTGCTGACGATCCCCGATGGTAAGGACCCGGACGAGTTTCTCAAGCGCCAGACCGCTGATGACTACCGGGAATTATTGCGACAAGCCCCCCTCTGGCTCGACTGGCAGATCCAGCAGATTTTAGCGGGCAAGGATCTCAAGCAGGCGGATCAGTTCCAGGCCAGTGTCCAGGCGATCGTGCAATTACTGGGCAAACTGCCGAATGCGACGCTGCGCACCCACTACATCCACCACTGTGCCGAACGCCTCAGCCAGGGGGATGCCCGCCTCACCCTGCGCTATGAGAGCGATCTGCGCACCCAGGTGCGGGGCCAACGCTGGCATGGTCGCTCCCACAAGTGGGAGCGATCGGCGGATTTCAGCCTGCGGGAAGCGGCAGAGGCCCAATTGTTACTGATCTACCTCCACTGCCCCAACTACCGGCCAATGGTGCGCACGACCATGACTGAACGGGAGTTGGAGTTGAGCCTCTCCCACCACCGGCGACTCTGGCGGGAAATCCTGGCGATCGAAGAAACGGCGATCGCCCTACCGCCCGACGCGTCTCCCACGGATGCCTATCCCTACTTGGCCACGATCGATCTGGTCACGGCCCTGCGCGATCGCGGCACCCAGGCGCCCGAGCTGCTCACCGCGATTCACCCCTTTCTGCAATTGGATGAAAAAGCCGCCTTGGATCTCCATCGTCCCACCCTGGTCATTCGCACCGCGTCGGCCAGTTTGGAACGCATCATGTGCGAAAAACGCTGCCGGCATTTGTTGAAGATGTGGGAGGAGGTGAGTCAGCAAATGCCCCATCCCCAAGCGCAACGGGAGGTGCAAGCCCACATTGACTCCCTGGAAACCGTCCTGGCAACCTCTAGCGATCCCAGCCGCGATCCCAGTGATCAGACCCTAGAGCACCTCAAACAGGTGGCCAGCCGCGAACTGCAACATATCCAGGCCATTCTCGATCAAAACCCAACAGTAGCGATCGTGCCAGAAGCCCCCGCCTTGGCCACCGCTGCCCCCCCGGCGATCGCGCCCTCCCCGCCAGTCGCTAGCGAAGATCAGCATCCCGATGCTGTCTCAGAAACCCAGCGCCGTCAAGCGTTTTACCAGGAGGAATACTATAAGGAAAAGCGCTATCTGCAACAACTGGATCAGGAACGCTGTGTGACCCCCCGCGATCTGATCCGCGCGCCGTTGGGGTAAGGGGGGCTACCCAAATGGGAGATAGGGGTGTCGGGTGAACGCGATCTCGCCCTAGAAAACCCAGGGAAAATGGTACACCTGGGCCAAATCTGGGTATGCTAGGCAAGAAAGCGACCACCATTCGACTGCTAGAATCTGCATGGCCCAATCCGCCTGACGCTGATGCCGAAGTCTGCCTCCCCGTTACCCGAAGTCACCTATACCCCAGAAAGTCGGGTAAAACATCCCCTAACCCTGCTACGCGAGATGGGGCAGGATTTGTTGGCATCGCGGGAATTGGCATGGCGGTTAATGGTTCGTGATATCAGTGCCCAATATCGCCAATCGCTGCTGGGCTTTGCCTGGGCGTTTATTCCCCCGATTGTGACCGCGATCGGCCTCACACTGGCGAACAATGCCAAGGTTCTCAATGTTGGGGTGACCGATTTACCCTATCCCGCCTTTGTGATGTTTAGTATGTCCCTATGGCAAACCTTTACGGAGGCGATTAACGGCCCGATTCGAGCGGTGACGGATGCCAAGCAAATGTTGGCGAAAATTAACTTTCCTCGCGAGGCAATTATTCTGTCCCAATTGGGACAAATCTTTATCAATTTTGGCGTTAAATTGCTCTTGATTATTGGCCTATTTATCTGGTTCAAGATGCCTGTGACTTGGAGTGTGCTATTAGCGCCTGTTGCCTTGTTGCATCTGATTGCCTTGGGGACTGCCTTTGGCCTTTTCCTAGCACCCTTAGGTGCCCTATACCAAGATATTTCCAAGGGGTTGACGATCTTTTTAGGGCTATGGTTGTTCTTTACGCCCGTGTTCTTCCCGGTGCCCCAGGACAGTACATTTGCGACGATCGTGCAGTTGAATCCGGTAACCCCCCTCTTAGTCACTACCCGTGAACTGGCAACAACGGGTGTTGTCTCTAATCCTATTGGATTTTGGCTAGCTAGTCTTTTGGCCCTTGGCGGATTGTTTCTGGGTTGGTTATTTTATCGCCTATCAATGCCATTTGTGATTGAGCGTATGAGTGCCTAATAAATCAGCGAGCTTACATGGCGATCGGGAGCATAATCGGAGTATGAGAAGGGTTAGATAGGCATGATTAGGGAAGACTGGGAAACTGCCGAAGCTTGGGAAACGCCTTCCCCTGCCGCCGATCGCGATGTGGTTTTATCCGTGCGGGGTATCTCGAAAAAGTTTTGCCGTAGCCTCAAACGATCGTTATTCTACGGGATTCAGGATATTGCGGCGGAACTGACGGGTTTACGTCCCGATAATAATCAATTACGTCATCGGGAATTTTGGGCCTTAAAGGACGTGAGTTTTGATCTCCATCGGGGTGAATCCCTAGGTTTGGTGGGGGTGAATGGCAGTGGCAAAACCACACTGTTGCGGATTATTAGTGGCCTCCTGCGACCGGATACGGGTACTGTCACCGTCCGGGGCCGGGTAGCGCCTCTGATTGCCCTAGGGGCGGGGTTTAATCCCATCCTCAGTGGTCGGGAAAATATCTACGTTAATATGGCGATTCTAGGGTTAAGTCATCAGGAGATTAGCGATCGCTTCCAAGCGGTGGTGGATTTTGCCGAGTTGGGGGAGGCGATCGATGCGCCGGTGCAAAGTTATAGTTCCGGGATGGCTGCCCGCCTCGGTTTTTCCTGTGCGATTCATACAGAACCCGATATTTTGCTGATTGATGAGGTCCTGGCAGTTGGGGATTTGCGATTTCGCACCAAATGTGAACGGCGTTTGACCGAGTTACTGCGCCAGGGGACGGCTTTTGTTTTAGTCAGCCACACGTTTCAAGCTATTCTCAATGTTTGTACGGCGGGCATTTATCTGTCGAAAGGCACGATGCTGCTGGCGGGCAGTGCCAAGGACGTGATGGATCGCTATGAAGCCGATCTCGTCTTACTCGATCGCCAAGAGCAACAGGAGGGCGATCGTCCAGCGATCATCAGTGCCCACGCCTCTAGCCATGAGACCGGGTTGCAGTTACTGGATATTTACTTTCGGGACCAGACAGAGGCGATCGTGGAATTTCCGGTTACGGGTCAACCGTTGTCTATTTGTGTCCGTTGCCAAGCCCGACAGGCGATCGCAAATTTGAGTTTATTCGTGGCAGTTTACCGCGTTATGGGCGAAGGCGGATTAGCCCTACACATGAGCAGTGTTTATGATGGCGATACCTTCGCGGTGGGGGTTGGTGAATATGAGGTGCGTGCCTATTTACCTTATCTCAGTTTGATGCCCGGTCCCTATCAACTCAATGTCTATCTCAAGGACGGTTCTAGCTATATGTTGGATGCCTGTGAATCGTTTCGCTTTAAGGTAAACCCAGGCGGACGCTTAAATCGCGGGATTGCCTATCAACCGCGTACTTGGGAGGTGAAAGCCTTATGAGCAGCCCAGTCGTTTCAGTGGCGATGTCGGTTTATAATGCGGAACCCTATCTGGCTAAGGCGATCGCGAGTATTCTCAATCAAACCTTTCGAGACTTTGAATTTATTATTATTGACGATGGTTCCACGGATCGCTCCTTAAAAACCCTACAGAAATACGCCGCCCAGGATCAACGCATTCGTCTCACCAGCCGCGAAAATCGAGGTATTCCCCAAACCCGAAATGAAATCCTGGCCCAAGCCCAAGGGGAATTTATTGCGGTGATGGATGCAGATGATATTGCCTTGCCCGATCGCTTTGAACGGCAAGTTGAATTTTTAAACCAGCATCCCAATGTCATTTGTGTCGGGGGCGCGTTTGACCTGATTGACGAGCAAGGACACTATTTAACCTTAATTACGGTCCCCACGGATGATGCCACGATTCAAAAAATGGCTTTAGTTGGCCACTGTAGTATTTGTCACCCCACTGCGATGATTCGACGATCGGCGCTACTGCAAGTCTTCGGCTATGATGAAGCCTTTCGTCAAACTTTGGATTTAGATCTTTGGCTCCGTCTGGGTGAAATAGGTCAATTGGCTAACCTGGAGCAATCCGTGTTGCGCTATCGTCTCCATACGCGTTCAGTGAGTGGTCAGCGCCGGGAAGAACAACGTCAAAGTGGCCGTTTGGCTTGTGAACGGGCTTGGCAGCGACGGGGCATCGAGGGGCATTTTGAAGCCAGCGAACCCTGGCGACCGGGACCCGATCGCGCTTCGCAACATCAATATCTATTGAAGTATGGCTGGTGGGCTTTTAACAGTCGCCAACGGCAAACGGCAATAATCTACGGTTTGAAAGCTATTCAGAAAATCCCCTGGGCGATCGCCGGTTGGAAACTGCTAATAAGTGCTTTGATTAAGCTCCTACCTAAACGGTAATTATATGACCTAAATGTCGAATTTACTGTTATTATTCCCAGATATATATCTTGAACAATCATGAAACCACAAGTCAGCGTTATTATACCAACCTATAATGCTGAGCGTTATATCAAAGCAGCCTTAGATTCAATTCTTCAAGAGAAGAGTATTCCTCTTGAAGTGATTGTCATCGATGATGGTTGTACGGATAATTCAATAGCGATCGTAACTGCCATACAAGATCCTAGGATACGCATCCTATCAGGACAGAAACGCGGTATTATCGGCTCTGCCCATGCTGGCATTGACGCTGCCCTAGGTCGTGTCATTATGCGTTGCGATGCTGACGATCAATTTCCTGCCGATCGCATTGCGCGGCAAATGCAATGGTTAGATCAGCATCCTGAGTTTGGGGCTGTTTGTGGCAATTATGCAACTATTGATACTAAAGGTCACTTAATTGCCCAGTTGGCGTGTGGTGACCAAGCAGAGGAAATCACCGCAGAACTCCGAGGTGGGCGACTACGCAACCACTTTTGTACCTTTGCAATTCGGGCCGAGATTTTACAAACGGTGCGCGGGCGATCAGCCCTCCACACGGGAGCAGACTTGGATTGGCAACTACGTATTGGTGAAGCCTGTCGCGTCTGGTATCTGCCGACCAGTGAATACTACTATCGCCTACATGGCGACTCCCAAACCCACCAAAGTAAAAAGCAATCTCTTCAGTTTTATGATCAATTGGTTCTGACTCTACAACAGCAACGGCTAGCCCAGGGACAAGACGACTTAGATTTGGGGCGTCCGCTCCCCTCGCCTCCCTTAAACAATACCGATAGTGCCTCGATCAATACTGCTACCACTCACATCCAAGGGCAACTGTTGGGGTATGCGTGGCGACAACACCGCGACGGTCAGAAACTCGCTGCTCTGCAAACGGGCCTCCGGGGCCTCCGACTAAATCCCTTCAACGGAAGTTACTGGCGCAGTGTCATCGCCTTGCTGCTCAAACCCGCCGGTCGCTAAGCGATCGCTAGGATAATGCGGCTGGGAAAACGAAAAACAATTGTGGGGTAGGTATCCTGCCTGCCCCTGTTGTGATCGACTGAATCTACGGCGTTGGCCGGGAGAACAGGGCTTGAAACGCCGACTGGCGATCGGCGGCTGGCTCTGGCGCATAATGCAGCAAGCTTTCATAGTAGAAGAAAGCAACTCCCAAGTTACGTTCCCGGACTGCCCGGACTTGGGCCTGAATTTGCTGCATCGGAATGGGATTATTCCGCATTCCCGTGAGAATGCCAATGCCAGTCGGGATCTTTTGACGGGCTTCCTGAATCTCTGGACGGCTGATCTGTTCCACAAAACTGGTGATATCGGGCCGGTAGACCTGCATCACCAACTCATCCACTGCCCCCTGGCGAATCCAGGCTAACCAATCTTGCAGGTGGAGTTTATAGGCAAAGTCGTAGTAATTGGGAGACACCGAGAAAATCACATTCGGCTTATTGGCCTTCACCGCTTCGTGTAACTTCACCATAAAGGCGGTAATTTTATCCGCCCGCCATTTGACCCAGGCCGGATTACTGGGTTCCGGGGCCGCATTGCCCGTTTCCCGCTGATACAAGGAGAGGGTGTAGGAATCATAGCCAAATTCGCGGGGGAGGCTGGTGTGATCATCAAATTGGATGCCATCCACATCGTATTTAGTGACAATTTCCAACACCAGATCGGTAATAAATTGCTGGACCTCAGGCCGGAAAGGGTTCAACCATTTCACTTCCCCAGCGGCGCTCATGGAGGTGTAGCCCCCATCCACCTTTTGGGTTAGCCATTGGGGGTATTTGGTGGCTAATTCCGAACTGGGGGGAGCCATAAAGCCAAACTCAAACCAGGGAATCACCAACATCCCCTGGCGATGGCCCTGCTCGACCAGATCCGCCAAGGTATCTTGCCCGTCGATGCCCCGATAGGTGAAGGACTGAATACCCCGATCTTGCACAACCTGACTGGGGTACATGGCATACCCCGCATTCCAGACCACCGGATAGAGGGTATTCAGGTTCAACTGCTTAAGCTGCTGGATGGCCCCTTGTAGCTGGAGGCGATCGCGCACCACCCGCGCATCATTCGTGGTCATCCACACCCCACGGATTTCCGATCGCGGCAATTGGGTAATTGCGGGGGTCGGCGTTGCCAGGAGGAAGGTCGCACAAAAGGATAGGGTAAACAGGAGGGGCAGCAGGCGGCGACGTAGGGGTTGGAGAACGCGGGGTCGCCAATGGGAAGCCAACCGCCAGTCCGGCAGCGGGAGCGAAATATTCATAGGCGGGGGTGTTGAGTGAGCGTTAGGGACCTATCCTATGACCTTCAGCCGAAATTGACTACCCATAGAGATTACAAAACTTTACCAGAAGTTCCCACTCGGATCGGTACAGTCAGGTTAGTAGATATCACCAGACATCACCCTGGTATTAACCCTAGTATTAACCCTTGCTTTAACACCCTAGCATCACTCAATTGAACGCATAGAAATCCAGACATGATCGAGCATAACTGGGAAAATTTCCTCAAAAATTTAGGGGAGTGGCAGGGATCATTCACCCAGGTTTCCGCAACGGGCGAATTGGGCGAATCCACCCCCTCTCTGCTCACCCTCCGGGGCGAAAACGGAAACCGGATCGTCCACTTTCGGCTACAGCGCTTTGGACCAGAGGGTTATGATGGACCGCCGATCTCTGACCAAGCCCAAACCTATGAAACCTTGGGGAAACAAGCGATTTTTTTCCCAACCGGGGCCTTTTCCAAAGGTTCACTCCAGTTTGCCCCCTATGCGGAGTTTGGGGCCGAGTATGGCTTTGTGGCCGACGATCGCCGCTTGCGGTTTGTCCAACTCTACGATCGCCAGGGCCAAATCAGTCACCAAGTGTTGATCCGGGAGTTTCGTCGCGGAAGTGGGGCGATCGAACGGCCCCCCCTGACCGTCGAGCAATTATTGGGCGAGTGGCGGGGGACCGCAACGACGGCGTATGCAGATTGGCAACCCTCGGAAACCTATCCCACCCACTTGGTTATCGATCGGATCACCGAGCACCAATTAAGGCAACAGTTGACCTTTGGCGATCGTCAATTAACTGCGATCGCCCACATTGCCACCAACCAACTCACGTTTGAGTCAGGGCGACGGCTGCTGTTATTACCCGACGGCACCTCCAGTCATTTCCCGGATCAGATCCAGTTGCGACAGGCGTTTTTTGTGGAAGTGGGCTGGTTAGTTACCCCCACTGAACGCCAGCGGTTGATTCGCAGCTACAACGAAAAAGGGGAGTGGGTCAGTGCCACCCATGTGGTGGAACATAAGGTGACGTGAGTTTGATAATAGCCCAATTGCCCTCACCCCCCAGCCTCTCCCAAAAAGGGCGAGGGGGTCCGGCATCATCAAGGTTTTAGGTCCCTCTCCCTGGGGGAGAGGGGGTGGGGTGAGGGTCATCGAACTGGCGTTAAGGTGACTCGCAACCCGTAAGGGACCTGCCAACGTTGGAGTGAAGCGGGTTTTTGGGTGCAACCCAAGCTACGGGGTATGGGCAATTAGGGATCGGTGGCCACGGCATCCAGGATGGCCCGAATAACCTGCTCGCAATCCACACAAGGGTTCGCCGCTACGGATCTGGCCCAGGTTTCGCCATCCAGAACACAGGTGGACAGCATCCCCTGGGGGGTCTTAGCGATCAGGGCTGTGCTATCTGTATCGATCGGGCGAAAGACGGTGATGCCCGTTTGCGGAGGATGCCAAAGTTCGAGGCGATCGTGGCTGGCAATGGCATGGGCCAGGGTTTCAGCAACCTGCATGAGGCGATCGAGGCGACGGACGAGGCCAGTCCGGCCCCAGGCCAGCAGGGTAGCCAGGAGGGGAATGGCGGCTGCCGATCGCGACCCCTGCACCCCAATATTGGGTTTGGCCAGATAGCCACTGCCGAAGCTCAAGGCAGCGTTCGCCACTGCTAGATCCCGGAACAGAATCAGGGCGGAATCCTTGGGTTGGAACAATAACTTGTGGGCGGAAAGGCTAACTGAATCAGCATTCTCAATCCCCTGCAAGCGATCGCCATAGGTGGGACTGAGGCGCAGCGGACCGGCCCAGGCTGCATCAACATGGGTCCACTTCGCAGTGCCAGCGAGGGTGAGGGGATCGATCGCCCCCGTGGCCGTCGTCCCAGCGGTGAGCACCAGGCAGGCATCCTGGAGGGGGGGCAGGTGTTGGGTATCTAGACGACCCTGACGATCGGGGGGAATTTGGATCAAATCGAGACCCAGCAGACGGCAGGACTTTTCAATACTCAAATGGGCCATTGCCGACGCGACCACCGTGCGGACACCCGCCGCATCACGGGCTGCCCAGAGACCGGTTAGATTCGCCAAGGTCGAACCGGCGCAGAGGTGCCCCCCGGTCATGCCAAAGTAGGGGGTTAGCCAATCCAGGACGATCGCTTCCGCCTGGGTGGCAAAGGGCGCAGTCATGTCATGGAGCAGGTTTTGGTTGAGGCTGGCATTCCAGAGGGACATGGCCCAGGTAATCCAAGGCGTGGGCGGGTCCATGTGGGCCAGAACAGTGGGAGCATTAAGGGGAGCCGCTCCCCCCAGGACGTGACCCGCTAGCTGCTCGATCGTCGCGCGTTCGCCCCAACCCGCTTCGGGTAGATGGCTAGGCAAATCTCCCCCCGGACCAACCGGGGCATATAACCATTCGAGGGCATCGGCCAAATCACGGTGGGGTGAGAAGCTAGGGTCGGAACAATCCATGCAAAATACCGGGCCAAGGGGACAGGCGATTCTCCGGCGGAGACGCTACGCGATCGGGGCATAACCGGGTCGGCGATTCGGTGCTATTGTCCCACAAGCCTTGCCCAACATATCGCTCCCTGGGCTGCCGTTTGCTACACTGCTGACAAATTTGCAGGCAAATTTGCTGACAAATTAAACAGATCGCCGGTCAGTGGCCGGGAGAAGTGGTGTTGTGGAGGGAACCCAAATGCTGAGTTGGAAGCAAACGCCAACCGGGCTGGCCTATGCCGTCCCCGCTGTTTTACCTCAATGCCATCGGGCTTGGGTGGAAATTGATCTCGCGGCCCTGCGCCATAATGTCCGTCAGTTACGATCGCTGCTGGCCCCCCGCACCCAGTTGATGGCGATCGTCAAGGCGGATGCGTACGGCCACGGCGCGGTATTGGTGGCTAAAACGGCGTTGCAGGCTGGGGCTAGCTGGTTAGGGGTTGCTACCGTCCCGGAGGGTATTGAATTGCGCGAGGCGGGGATTACGGCCCCCATTTTGGTGCTGGGTGCCCCCAATACGGCAGAACAGGTGCAGGCGATCGCCTACTGGCACTTGCAACCCACCCTCAGCACACCCAAACAAGCCCTGATCTGCGCCGAAACCTTGACCGCATTGGAACACCCCAAACCCCTGCCCGTACACCTGATGCTGGACACAGGGATGTCTCGGCAAGGTGCCCCCTGGCAGGAGGCCGCTAATTTTGTGCAATTGGTGCGCCGCTTACCCAACCTCCATCTAGCGGCGGTGTACTCCCACTTGGCAACGGCGGATGATCCGGACCCGACGATCATGCGGCTACAGCACCAGCGCTTTGAGCAGGCGATCGCGGCTATCCAGGCCAAGGGGTTTACGCCCCCCCTGCTGCACCTGGCTAACTCCGCTGCCACCCTGGGCGATCGCCGCCTGCACTACGATATGGTCCGAACCGGGTTAGCGCTCTATGGCCTCTATCCGGCCCCCCACTTCCAACCGGGCGCAACCGGTCACCCCACCTTGCCCCCTCTGAACCTTAAACCCGTGTTACAGGTGAAAGCCCGCATTACCCAGGTGAAGACGATCGCGGCGGGAACGGGGGTGAGCTATGGCTATCAATTTATCGCCGATCGGGATTTACCGATCGCGGTGGTTGGGATTGGCTATGCCGATGGCGTGCCGCGCAATCTGTCGAATCGGATGACGGTCTTGATTCGCGGCCAACGAGTGCCCCAGATCGGGGCGGTGACAATGGATCAGCTAATGCTGGATGTTTCCGCGCTCCCGGATGTCCAGGTGGGGGAGGTGGTGACCCTGCTCGGCCACGATGGCGACGATGCGATTACTGCTGACGATTGGGCCAGCACCCTGAAGACGATTTCCTGGGAAATTTTGTGTGGCTTCAAGCATCGGCTCCCCAGGGTCGCCATTCCCGGCGACAGCACCCCGTGAGGTGGGCATTCAACGGCGGTTGCGTCCAAATGGTAGCGGCGATTCTCCTTTGGAGACGCTGCGCGAACGGCGAAATTGGCCTGGATACAGGGGAAAATGGGAAAGGCTTGGTGACTCCTCCAGCAGAGTCCTGCGCCCGTCCTCCTGGCTAGCCCCCTATGCACACCTACTCCCTGCTCGCCCCCGCCAAAATCAACCTCTATCTCGAAATTCTGGGCTATCGTCCCGATGGCTACCATGAATTAGCGATGGTGATGCAGAGTATTGGCCTTGCCGATCGCCTGACTCTGCGGCCCCTATCTACGGAAACGATCCGCCTCCACTGCCAACACCCTGACCTGCCCATCGCGAGTGACAATTTGGCCTATCGGGCAGCGCAACTGATGGCGACGGAATTCCAGGATATGTTTTCTAAGTATGGGGGGATTGAAATCACGCTGGATAAACGCATTCCCATCGGGGCGGGCTTGGCGGGGGGGTCAACCGATGCCGCAGCGGTCTTAGTGGGCATTGATCTGCTCTGGCGGTTGGGGTTAACCCGTGAGGAGTTGCAAACCTTAGGGGCACGGTTAGGCTCGGATGTGCCCTTCTGTATTGCCGGGGGGACCTCCCTGGCCACGGGACGCGGGGAAATTCTCTCGCCGCTGCCGGACTTGGCTGACCTTTGGTTGGTCCTGGCCAAGTATCGTTCGCTGCACATCAGTACCGCCTGGGCCTATCAAACCTATCGGCAACAGTTTGGTCAGCCCTATCAGCCCCACCCCGATCGGCCAGCGGGGGAACGGGTGCGAGTGGGTGCCCTAGTGAGCGCGATCGCCCATCGGGATCATCGGCAACTCGGTCTACACTTAACCAATGACTTTGAACGGGTGATTTTCCCCGCCCATCCCCAGGTGCAACACCTGCGCGATGTCCTCGGTGCACAACCGGGGGTGTTGGGGGCGATGATGTCGGGGTCGGGGCCGAGTGTCTTTGCACTGGTGGAGTCGCAGGCGTTAGCGGTGGCGGTGCAAACCCAGGTGCAAGCCCAACTGGCCGATCCGGATCTCGACGTTTGGGTGAGCCAGATGATGCCAGCGGGTATTCAAATTATTACCGCTGACTGATATCGCTTGACTGGTATCGCTTGACTGGTATCGCTTGACTGGTATTACTTAGGTATTACTTAACTGATATCGGGTATTACTTAACTGGTATCGCGATCCCCTTTGACGGGTAAACTACCCAACGCTTAGCTTCGCTAAAGCGTGGGCTTTATCCCAATTCTCAGCCCCCCCCAACCCCCAAACCCCCGCACGCGGGGGCAGGCCCCCAAACCCCCGCACGCGGGGGCAGGCCCCCAACCCCCCGCACGCGGGGGCAGGCCCCCAAACCCCCGCACGCGGGGGCAGGCCCCCAAACCCCCGCACGCGGGGGCAGGCCCCCAAACCCCCGCACGCGGGGGCAGGCCCCCAAACCCCC
>Ga0209207_1000057_pt1 | contig 102646 bp, 90 predicted proteins | sample SaghotsprinmetaG_FD_184140 | JGI IMG/M metagenome (GOLD analysis project Ga0209207, IMG submission 184140) | Hot spring microbial communities from South Africa to study Microbial Dark Matter (Phase II) - Sagole hot spring metaG (SPAdes) (version 3) | ecosystem: Environmental > Aquatic > Thermal... | reverse complement strand
TGAGATTGGCTGGTTTGAGTACGGTAGGGCATAGCGGAATGAACGCCTCTGGACAGAACGACCTCTATCTAAAGCAAGCGATTGGTTTGGACAAGTCGGCTGGATGAAAGAGGAACCCCGCGCTGTACCCCCTAGCCCCCGCACGCGGGGGTTGGGGGCAGCATCAGCGTCGGGAGGATGTCAGTGTACTAGGAAGCCACGATCTAGGAAGCCACGATCGACGATCCCTGGGGTTTGGCAAAAATCATCCGCCCTGCCGAGGTTTGCAGGGCACCGGTCACAACCACCTGCAATTCATGGCCAATATGAACACTGCCCTCCTCCACCACCACCATCGTGCCATCATCCAGATACCCCACCCCCTGGGCCGGTTCCTTACCGCCCTTGAGGATTTTCAGGTTCAGGTTATCACCTGGTAGATAGGTGGGTCGTAGGGATTGGGCCAAGTCGTTAATGTTGAGCACCACCACCCGTTGCAACGTCGCTACCTTATTCAGGTTGTAATCATTCGTCAGCAAGGTCGCGTTCAATTCCTGGGCCAGCCGTACCAGTTTGGCATCGACCGTCGGGATATCGTCGTAGTCGGCAGAATGGATGACAATGCGATCGGGATAGGTTTCCTTCATGTGTTTGAGGATATCCAGCCCCCGCCGTCCTCGTACCCGCTTTTGCTCATTGGAGGCATCCGCTACCTGCTGCAACTCCTGCAAAACAAACTGGGGGACCAGAATTTGGCCCTCTAAGAAGCCCGTATCCAGCAGGACCTCCACCCGGCCATCAATAATACAACTGGTATCGAGAATTTTCGTGCAAGCGGGCTTCAGCGTTCCCTCCGCCACCAGCATCGTTTCCACCGAGTGGGGATTAATCAGCCGCAGCAGGGTGCGGCCATGAATATCCGCCAGGGTCATGCCGGAAAAACCGAACATGATGCTGCCCAAAATCGCTGCCAGGGGTTTAATAAAAGCCAACTCCCAGGGGATCGGCAGCAGAAACAGGGGAGCCAACGTCAGGTTTGCCACCAGAAGGCCCAGCACCAACCCCACCGCCCGACTCAGCAGCACATCCACCGGCATTTCCCTGGCCTGCCGCTCCAGGCGACGATAGCCGGTTTGGATCGCCAGTCCCGTTACGCCCCCCACCAAGGCCGAGAAGCCAGCCAGTACCAGGCGTAACCCTTCCAGATTATTCACCTGATCAAGGGCACCGTTGGGCAAAAAGTCGATCCCGTAGTAACCGACTCCGGCACCTGCCAGGACGAAGATGACAACAATGATGGCGTCTAACATGATGACTGGCCTGCCAGGATAACTCTCATCAACTTGCCGATCCGCGATCGCATGGCCCCATTATATAAGACCCCCTTCTTTAAGACCCTGGTCCTAGAGGTCGGTTATCAGGGCTTGGCTTGTCCAGTTCGCACCGTTTAGCTGGCTTCTATAGCAATCCTAAGTCATTTATGAGAATGGGAAGGGACATAGTGAATCTCTATCAGTAGATATAGGATTGGCTTCTCTCATGAATCATCTGGGATTGCTATAGCTGGCTTCTCCGCCTGCCGCCATTGCCCGTTCCTTATCCAGGCGACGCTTGCGGGCATAGAGTTGAATCGTAACCGCCATCAGGATCACCAGGCCAAAAATCACCCAGGCCGTGAGATCGGTGGGCAGGCTGTTCTTAAAGATGGCCAACATCACAATCACCACCAACAGGACCGTGGGGGCTTCATTCAGGGCACGCAGTTGTTGGCTGCTCCAGTTGCAGGTGCCAGCCTGGAGCCGACGCATGAGATAGCCGCAGTAGAAGTGATAGGCCAGCAAGAGGGCAACAAAACCAAGTTTGGCGTGGAGCCAGCCCGACTTCAGCAAATCCGGTTGGGTCACCAGCAGCCCGATCGCCATCGCCACAGTCACGATCATGCCTGGTGTGGTGATGATGGTGTACAGCCGTTTTTCCATCAAGGTATATTGCTTTTTGAGAATGCTGCTGGCGGGTTCAGGTTCCTGGTCCGCTTCAACGTGATAGATAAACAGCCGCACCAAATAGAAGAGGCCAGCAAACCAGACCACCACGCCAATGACATGAAATGCTTTGTACCACAGATAAGCCATACGCCTAAGTCCTGAAGACGATATCCCCTATCGTACTGGAAAGGGTTAGGGGCCGGGACGATGGTTTCAGGTGTTCGAGTTGCCCGACCTCAAGATACAAGGGGCAGGTTTGAAACCTACTCCTACTCGCTAACTGGCTTTACCCGTTGGAAGCAGGGTATCAGCCCGACATTGGAAACCAGCTTGGTTCAAGGCTTGCACCGTGGCCCCTGCGTCCCGTACCCGAAATTGGGACCCTAGCCGCACGAATTGCCGTTCATTCGGAGCCGCGACGATCGCCACAACAGGGATTTTGGCGTTTTCCTCATCGCTGCGTTGTTCGAGCAAAATGGTTTTCAGGCGATGCTGTTCCTGGATATCACTGGCTTGCTGGACGGCCAGTTCCACCATCACCATTTTGACGGTTTCGATCGGTTCCGCATCCTCGATAATAAATTGCACCTGATCATCCCGACGATCGACTTTGCCCCATACAATCAGTCGCATATCCGCTTCAAGATAATCCTTGATTGCCTCGTAGTTTTTGGGAAAAACGACGGCTTCTGATTTGCCGGTCAGGTCTTCAATTTGCAAAATGGCCATGCGCTCGCCCCGTTTAGTAATCACGTGTTTGGCTTCCGTGAGCATGACGATCGCGCTAACAGTGGATTTATCCGCGTGGTGTTCCAAAGACCCTAGGTTAATGGGTGCAAGGACCTTGGCCGATCGGGCAACTTCTTTGAGGGGATGATCCGAAACGTAAAAGCCCAAGAGTTCCTTTTCCAGCTTGAGTTTTTCCGGTGGGGGATAGTCTTCAACCGGGGGGGCTTTCGGGGCCGCTTCAAAGTCGTTGCTAGTTTCTGGGGTATTACTGGCAGTCATGCCGAAGAAATCAAACAAATTCCCCTGACCACTGGCCCGATCCTTAGCGCGGGATTGTGCCCATTCCAGAATCAGGTTCAAATCGGCCATGAGTTGGCGGCGGTTGGCTTCAATCCGATCCCAAGCGCCACAGTGGATCAGAGCTTCCAGCGCACGGCGGTTGACCACGCGGGTATCAACGCGATCGCACAGATCGGCGAGGGACTTAAAGGGTCCCCCTTCGTCGCGGGCATGGAGGATAGCTTCGATCGCGCCTTGCCCCACATTACGCACAGCGGAGAGGCCAAAGAGGATCGATTGTTTGAGGGGGGTGAAATCCACGCCAGAGCGATTAATATCGGGGGGTTCGACTTGAATATTCATGCTGAGGCAGGTAGCAATATAGCGTTGCACCTTATCCTGATCGCCGCTATTGGCAGTTAGCAGGGCAGCCATATATTCGACGGGGTAATTGGCTTTGAGGTAAGCCGTTTGGTAGGTGACGTAGCCGTAAGCCGTCGAGTGGGATTTGTTAAAGCAATTAGAAGCCACTAATCCGCTAGACAACACAAAGTTATGATCTTTGACAACGCCAATATCATAAACATTTTGGATGCCTACATATTGACGAGAAATAATCTTAGTCATTGACAATAATTCTCCCAGGCTTATCTGCAAGTTTGAATAGTGACACCTTATCAAACAATTCACTAAGCACTTTGTGTATCTTAGTGCTCTTCGTGTCTTAGTGGTTTAATCGCACTATTTTAATCGCACTATTTTAATCGCACTATGAAAACTAGCTAACGATAGGAAAATGCCATTCTGCTACTCCATTTAGAGACTTCAGCTCAAGATTACGTTCAAAAATTTCGTTGATCGGCAACATTTGCCCATCTTCAGTCATAAACTTATGATCTTTTGTGGCTCGAATCGTTGAACCATTATCCAGACGGTATTCAAAGACTTCCTGAACACCACGATCGTGCCACTGGGCAATGGGCTGAGTGTAAATATACCCATGATCATCAACAGTATAAACAGTACATTGAATTTGGCTATCTACAATTTTACCAATCGGAAGCGGCCCATATTCCACGGTCATGACTTCTGTCTCATAGGCCAAGCAGTACTCAGCAAATAAGACCATTTGATCAAAAAGTTCCTCTGCAACCTTCGATCGCACCCCATTTTTGGTTGCGCCATCAATAAAAGCTTCCCGGTGTTTTTGCATTTCCGAGACCTTCTTTTTCCCCATCGCCCGCCGTAGGAGATCCGCCTGACCGAGGGAATAGCCCGCCATATCCTGAGCAATGCGCATGATCTGTTCTTGATAGACCATGATGCCATAGGTTTCTTGCAGGATCGGTTCGAGAATCTCATGGGGATAATCAATCTGTTCGCGACCGTGTTTCCGGTTAATAAACTTGGGAATCAGCCCCGCATCCAGTGGTCCCGGACGATAGAGGGCCAGGATCGAGGAAATATCTTCCAAATTCGAGGGTTTCAAATCCCGGACAATTTGGCGCATTCCCGAAGACTCCAGTTGGAAAACCCCTTCCAACTCACCCTTCTCCAGCAGCTTATAGGTTTTGGGATCATTCAGCGGCAGACCGTCCAAATCAATACTGTCGTTGCGATTTTGCTGAATCAGATCGACCGTCTTTTGCAACATTGTCAGGTTCTTCAGACCCAAAAAGTCCATCTTCAGCAAACCCAGAGAATCCAGATCCTCCATGAAAAACTGGGTAATCACCGAACCATCATTATTGCGTTGCAACGGCACAATTTCATCCAAGGGTTCCGCCGAAATGACCACTCCCGCCGCATGAACCCCAAAGGTTTTGTTCGTCCCCTCAATCCGAATCGCCATATCCAGCCAGTGGCGCACCTTGGGATCAGTATCATACTTTTCCTTAAACTCCGGGGCAGGGGTCTCATCAGAAATCATCACCTTTAACTTGGTGGGTTTCCCTCGCAAAATCGGGATCATCTTCGCCATGCGATCGGCATCCCCATAGGGAATATCCAGCACCCGCGCCACATCCTTTAGCACTGCTTTGGAAGTCATGCGGTTAAAGGTAATAATTTGCGCTACCCGATCTTCGCCATACTTTTTCGTCACGTATTGAATCACTTCATCCCGGCGATCGATACAAAAATCCGTGTCAATATCCGGCATCGACTTCCGTTCTGGGTTCAGGAATCGCTCAAACAGCAAGCCATGATGGACCGGATCAATATTGGTAATCCCCAAGGCATAGGCCACCAGCGAACCTGCCGCACTTCCCCGTCCTGGCCCAACAGGGATATTATTATCCCGAGCAAACTTTATATAATCCCATACCACTAGAAAGTAAGTCGAAAAACCCATCTTTTGCATCATCTTCAACTCATAGTCAAGACGCTGCTGATAGACCGGCTGAATTTCCGTAAAATTGGCCACACGCTGGCGATCGCACAATCCCGCACGGGTAATTTCCTCCAGGTAGGTATCGGGCGTATGGCCCTTGGGCACCGGATAGTCGGGGATGCGGGGTTCCCCCAGAATATTATAGGGTTCGATCTTTTCCGCAACCTCTAGCGTATTGGCGATCGCGGTTTCAATAATTGCTTCATCCAGGTGATCGCGAAATAGCAGACGCATCTCATCCGCCGACTTGAGATATTCCGTACCGCTATACCGCAACCGCTTATCTTCCGTAATCAGCTTGCCCGTTTGAATACAAAGCAGCGCATCGTGGGCTTCCACATCGTAACAAGAGATAAAATGGGAATCATTTGTAGCAATAATTTTAATATCCAACTCTTGGGCAATGCGGACAATTTCCACATTCACGATCCGATCCTCCATCGAACCGTGATCCTGAATTTCTAGATAATAGTCCTCCCCAAACACCTCCTTATACCACTGGGCCACCTGACGGGCAATCTCCGGCTTATTCTGCAAAATCGCCTGGGGCACTTCCCCACCCAAACACGCACTGGTGACAATCAACCCCTCACGGTGTTGCTTCAGCAAATCCTTATTAATACAAGGTCGCGAAAAAATCCCCTTTCCCTGCACGCCCTTGAGGTGGGAAACCGTCGTCAGCTTGACCAGATTTTTATAACCCTGCTTATTCTTGGCCAACACCACCTGATGATAACGGGGCCGACGTTCCTGCTTCTCAATATCCCCATTGATCAGGTACATCTCATTGCCAATAATTGGCTTAATCCCGTGATTCCGACATACCTTGAGTAACTCGATCGCGCCATACATCACCCCATGATCCGTCAGGGCGATCGCGGGCATCCCCAACTCCACCGCCCGACTGACCAAGTCTGGTAGTTGACTCGCCCCATCCAGCAAGCTGTAATCACTGTGGATATGTAGACCGACAAATGACATGGCAGGCCTTCCTTAACGAGGATAGCAGCGGGCCGATCGTACCCGTGACACTAGGCTACCTGATCGCGATCGCTATATCTAGTCATCTTTGCCCGACTTTATGTTTTGCAAACTCTACATATAGGGTGAGGGGTAAAGAGGGAACCACCAAGTCACTAAGGACACCAAGGAACACGAAGGTTTTGGGGGGTATTCCCGTTCTGTCTAGGGTTTTGTGAAGCTGGAGGGCGGCTTAAACTGCTCCACGGGGACCCCCTTCAGGGCTTGGATCATAAAATCGCGCCACACCGGAGCCACCATGCCCCCGCCCGTTGCCCCTTGTCCTAAAGGCCGATAATCATCATTCCCCACCCAGATCGCCGTCGCTAGCTGGGGCACATACCCCACAAACCAGATATCGCGTTCCGAACTCGTTGTCCCCGTTTTCCCTGCTGCGGGTCGGCCAATTTGCGCTGCTGTCCCCGTCCCGTGGGTAATCACCCCTTGCAGAACGCTGTTCATCGAAGCCGACGCCCAGGCATCTAGGAGCGGCTTCGGTTCCGGGGTGTTGTCTAGGAGAATATTGCCACTGCTATCGGTCACCTGAACGATAAACGTTGGATCGGAATGCCACCCGTAGTTGGCAAAGGTCGCATAGGCCCCCGCCATTTCCATTGGAGTCAGATCTACGGCCCCTAGGGGCAGGGAAATCACCGGCTCCATCGGACTTTTAATCCCCAGCGTTCGGCAAATTTCAATCACCTTATTCAGGCCCACCGCTTGCCCCATCTTAATCGCCGGGATATTACGCGACACCTCCAAGGCACGGCGAATCGTCATCGCCCCCCCGAAGGACCCGTCGTAGTTGCGGGGTGAGTAATAACCCGACCCATCCCGGTAACTGACAGGGGTGTCCATAATGATCGACTCCGGCGTATATTTGCCCGTGGCAAACCCGGCATAGAAAACAAAGGGCTTAAAGGCCGATCCCGGTTGACGTTGAGCTTGAATGGCCCGGTTAAACTGGCTCTTCTTGTAGTCCACGCCCCCGACCATTGCCTTGACAAAGTGGGTGCGCGGATCGATCGCCACCAAGGCCATCTGATCCGCATTCACCCCCCGCCGTTGCAGACTCGCATGGCCCTCACGAACCACTTCCTCCGCAATCCGTTGCAGGCGGCTGTCCACGGTCGTTTGCACTCGCATCCCGCCCTTCACCACCGCATCATGGCCAAAGCGATCGGTAAGTTCCTGAATCACGGCCCCCGTCACCCAGGGCATCTGGCTTTGTTGGAAGGAGGTCACTTTGCCCAGGAAGAGGGGTTCCTTACGAGCAGCTTCCGCCTCTGCCGGGGTGATCCACTCCAACTCCACTAGACGCATCAGGACAAGGGCCTGTCGCCGTTTGGCTTCCTTATAGTTAACAAAGGGGCTGTAGTCTTCCGGAGCTTGGACTAATCCCGCCATCAGTGCCGCTTCGGCGAGGGACAGATCTGCGGCTGACTTATTAAAGTAACTACGGGCAGCCGTAGCCGCGCCATAATTGTTATGCCCCCAGTACACCTGGTTCAGGTACATTTCCAGGATTTCATCTTTCTCTAGGGTCTGCTCTAGGCGCAGGGCCAACACCGCTTCTGCAACCTTCCGGCTTAAGGTGCGCTCCGGTGTCAGGAAAATATTCTTGACGAGTTGCATGGTTAGGGTGGAACCCCCCTCCGCCGTATGACCCAGATCGAGGTTCACGAGCAAGGCCCGCAGGATACTACTGGGGTTGATTCCCTGGTGTTGGTAAAAGTGGCTGTCTTCAATCGCCAGGATAGCCCGCTTCAGATTGGGCGAAAAGCGATCGAGGGGCAGGACTTCCCGGTTGGCCTCATCGTGAATACTGGCGAGGTGATTCCCCGCAATATCATAGATATAAGTGGTTTCCGCCGGAGCAAAGGTCTTCAAAACCCGCACATCCGGCAGGTTGCGGAAGCTGATCGCCAAGCCCACCAAGCCACCGGCCACGATCGCGCTACCCAGCATAACCAGGCCCAACAAGGTACCACCCGCCACTCTCCCAATCGTTTGTACGAACAGAAAGGAAGCAGGCGCAGAGGTTCTTCGGTGTTTTTGGCGAATTGCATTAGATGACACAGCAGACCAACTTCCTCACTCTCGCTAAACTCTGGCGCAGGGGTTCCGAGCTAAGATGGCCACTGTCACCAATGGACCACTGTCTTGCCATCATGACGATTGTCCCTGAAGGATTCCCTCGCATGGGGGGAATGGATTCGGGAGCCAGCGATCGCGACGGAACCACCCCTACTGTAGTCGATCGCTGTTCTGACTGGGGGTAATGGGCCAGAGTATAAGAGAGTTTACCCAGTTCCTCAAGGGGAATCAGCAGAACTTAGCAAGAACTTAGCAATTTTTGCGAGGATCGGGTGCGGGGGATGGACAAACTGTGACTCGGTCTCTGCGATCGAACTGGGTTTAAGGCGGCGCACCGGCAGCCACATCCAGTTCAATGCCAGGACCCCGATCGAAGACCTCAATATCCCACTGGCCCCGACGGCTGGTTTCAAAGGCAATATAGCGACCATCGGGACTGATGCTGGGATGGCGCACCCAACCCCGGTAGCCCGTACTCAACACCTCGACACGCTGGGTAACCCGATCGTAAAGTTCAACTTCTGGCTTGCCCCGATCGCTGGCGATATAAACGATATACCGGGCAGTACGGCTAAGACTGGGGTTCTCCGCGATCGCATCGGGGCGGTTCAAGCGGGGCAGGTTGATAAATTGGCGTTGCCGTAGGTCATAGAGCAGGATATTGCGCCCGCCATTGCGATCGGAAACGAAGGCGAGATAACGACCATCGCCACTCAGGGCTGGCTGTTCATCGCGGGTACGGCTATTGAGGGCCACCGGTCCCAAGGTCTGATTGCCGGGAACGCAGGCCGTGAGCAAACTCAGACAGCCCCCACTGAGTAAGAGCGCAAGGGCTTTAGCCAGCCTCAACATAGGGTGTGGATGGTGAGAGGCGCATCGAAATTAGCGATCGAACTCATCCCGGCGATCGTCATATTCATCACTGACCCGCTCGTCGAACCCATCCCGACGCTCCGTCGGACGATCATCCCGGCGATCAACAGGGCGCTCCGTCGGACGATCCTCTGCCTGATCATCCAGTGCTGGCGGTTCGATCGGCTGATAAGCGACATAATCCGCACCGGAAACCTCCGTCTCCTCGCGGGGGGCCGATCGCCGACTGGAGGCCGGAGCCTCACTGCTAGGGGGCCGCTTCCGTTTGCGGCGGGGCGGGGATGCTTCCGTTGACGGTGCGCTTGGCTCTGTCCGCACGGGACTATCCATATCCGCCGCTGGCGGGCGGCGGCGCGGTGGTGACTCGCGATAATCACGGGGGCTGGATGCAGCGGAGTCCCGGCGATCGCCCATCATATCCGGCCCTTCATCCGGACGGGGGGGACGGCGTTTACGCGGACGCGGGCTGGGTTCACTCCCCCAATCATCTCCCCCCCGACGAGGCAGTTCCCCTTCCCCGGTACTGCGCGATCGCGGTGCCGGACGATCGTCCCGGTAGTCATCATCCCAGTAGTCGTCATAGCGCTCATTGGGACGGCTGTCACGGCTACCCCGAATGCGGCGCGTCGTCGATCGCTGATCGAAAGACACCAGATCATCCAATTCCGCCCGATAAACCCGGCTGACGGGTCGCTCTTCATCAACGATCGGACTATTCCGCTTGGCCTGCTCGGTGGCCACTCCCCGCAAACGAATACTTTCAACGGCAAAAAAGATGGCCGATCCGGCCACCAAAAACTGGCCAAACTGGAGAATGGGGTCCAGCCGCCAACCCTGGAACAGGAGGATTAGACCACTCACCAAGCCAACGGCAGCAAAGAAAATATCATGGTCCCGCGAGAGTTCCGGACGAATGGATCGCAATATATACAACCCTAGCCCTGCCCCTGCGAGTGCAATACCCAGAATACTGGCTGGATTCAGCCCCAGATTGACCATCGTAACTCTCTATCTCAGATCGGTTCAAAATCTCGGCTCGACACAAACTCAGCCCTGTGAGCCACCTAGTGACCGGGGAGCCACGATCGGGAGGGATATCCCGATGACAACACCCCCCAGCCGACACAGGGGTCACTAAGAACGTTGGATTTTGTCCTTTTGGCTGATGAAAATCAGGACCGCTGTTACGGGAATCACCACGATGGCAGCACCCCAGACTAGGCTCCAGAGGAAATTTGCTAATGATGGCGTCATAGTTCCAGTGATGTAGTCATAGTTTTCACTCTTAAATTGTAACGGTCTTCGCCCCTTCTCCGCCCCCGATCGTCCGTCCAGTCCAGTCCAGTCCAGTAGGGGCAGGTTTTCAAACCTGCCCCTTGTTGTATATTCAACCTGCCCCTTGTTGTATATTCAACCTGCCCCTTGTTGTATATTCACTGGACTAGGCGTGAATGCTCCATGTCTATGCTCCACGTCTAAATGGTGGGGTTAGCAAGGTGGTCATGCCAGCGGCCCAATCGGTATTCTGAATCATAGCGACGTTTTTCTGCGAAACCAACCTATGCGCGACTTCAGGTTTTGGCGTTTTTCCCAACGCACCTCTCGGCGGCTGTGGCTGACAGGCGTCAGTTTGGTACTCGCGATCAGCTTGCTGCCAGTCCTACCCTCCCTCGCCAGTCCCCCCCTGCGGTTGGCAGAAACCCCGATCGCCCGTGCGGCGACGACCTATGATGCTGGTAATGCCAGTGATCCCGGCGGGACTGCACCGATCACGATTGCCCAGCGGGCCGCGATCGCCCCCGGTAGCTTTGTGGCGGCGGCGGTGCGACGGGTGGGGCCTGCTGTCGTTCGGATTGACACGGAACGCGTGGTGACACGCCAGATTGATCCGTTTTTCGATGATCCCTTCTTCCAACGTTTCTTCGGGCCGGAGTTCTTCTCCCGTATTCCCCGTGAGCAGTTGCAACGGGGGCAGGGGTCAGGATTCATTGTCGATGGCTCAGGGCTAGTGCTGACCAATGCCCATGTGGTCGATCGCGCCGACCGCGTCACGGTGCGGCTGACCGATGGCCGCAGCTTTGAGGGCCAGGTGCGGGGTGTTGATCCCCTGACGGATTTGGCCGTTGTCCGGATCAATCCCCAAGGCGCACCCTTACCCGTAGCTCCCCTGGGCAATTCCAGCCAAATTCAGGTGGGCGACTGGGCGATCGCCGTGGGCAATCCCCTGGGGTTGGACAACACCGTAACCCTGGGGATTATCAGTACCCTCAACCGATCGAGTGCGGAGGTGGGTATCCCCGATAAGCGGATTGACTTTATCCAAACCGACGCCGCCATCAATCCCGGCAATTCCGGCGGACCGTTGCTCAACGAAAATGGGGAAGTGATTGGGATTAATACCGCCATTCGCGCTGATGCGACGGGGATTGGCTTCGCGATCCCAATCGATCGCGTCAAGCAAATTATGGCCCAGTTGGAACGCGGCGAACGGATTGCCCACCCCTACCTCGGCATTGGGATGCGCGATCTAACCCCGGAATTGGCCCAACGCAATAACCGTGACCCCAATACAACGGTCCTGTTGCCAGAGGTGACGGGGGTGCTGGTGGTACAGGTAATGCCCAATAGCCCAGCAGCCAGTGCCGGCATTCGGCGCGGTGATGTGATCCTGCGGATCGAGAATCAACCGGTCACCAAAGCGGAACAGGTCCAACGGATCGTGGAAAATACCCGGGTCGGCCAAACACTGCAAGTGCAAATCCAGCGGGGCGATCGCACCCAACAACTGGCAGTCCGGACCAGCGATCTGCCGACAAATCCTTCCTAGGTGCAACCATTATGAGCTTACTGGGCAATATTATTTGGCTAATTTTCGGTGGCTTCCTCACTGGGCTGGGCTACATTATTGGCGGCTTGGCCCTGTGCCTAACCATCATTGGCATTCCCTTTGGGCTGGCGGCGATGAAGCTGGGGGTAGCGGCCCTGCTCCCCTTTGGCCGGGACATCGTGCGAACCGAGTCGGCGGGCAGTACGGTCAACATGATTCTGAATATTATTTGGGTGCTGGTGTGGGGGTGGACCTTGGCCCTGAATCACTTGCTCTGGGCCTTAATCCTGGCGATTAGCATCGTTGGCATTCCCTTCGCCCTGCAACACTGGAAACTTATCCCCCTGGCCCTGTTTCCCTTTGGGCGCGACCTCCGTTAACGGATGATATTTTGTCAAGGTGCCATGTCTCAACCTCACCAGCCGTCTGATACGGTGCCTCCCAGTACGCTCCCACTGCCCGCCGTCTTCCGGATCTCCCCCCTGATTCGGCTGACCCTTTTGGGCTTTTACCTAGCCCTGACCCTGCCGCTGCCCTTTTTGAGCCAGATGACCCAAGCGCCGGTGCCCCCGTGGGTGTTAAGCCTGGGGGTAATCTTGGGTGGGGTGATTTTGGTCGCGGCCCTGAGCGATCGCGTTACCGTAGACCCGGCAGGCATTCGGCTCAGTTATGCCCCCTGGGTTCCCCGTGCCCTGCGTCCGGGTTGGTTCGTGCCCTGGGCGGCGATCGTTGCGATCAAACCCCGTAGTACGGGACAAGGGGGCCTAGTCTACTACCTCTGCGATCGGGAGGGGCAAGCCTATCTATTACCGATGCGGATTGCGGGCTTCAGCCGGTTCCTGCGCCTGATCGAGCAATACACGTCCCTTGATACCCACGATATTCGCCCCTTGGCCCAACCCTGGATGTATGGCATTCTCCTGCTGCTAACCCTGTTCTTGCTGCTGATCGACGGCTGGACGATCGCCCTCACCCTGGTTTAGGCAAATGCCTGAAATTCCTGAGCGGGGACGACCCGACCCGGCCCTAGCATCCCATTGGCAACTCGATCCGGCGATCGCCTTCCTGAATCACGGGTCATTCGGAGCCTGTCCCACGGCAGTGTTGGCAGCCCAGCAGTCCCTGCGATCGCGCATTGAACAGCAACCGCTGCAATTTTTTGCCCGCGACCTCGAACCCTTACTCGACGCGGCACGGGCAAACCTTGCCCAATTTGTGGGTGCCGATCCGGCGGATCTGGTGTTTGTGCCCAACGCGACGACGGGCATTAATACGGTGTTGCGATCGCTGTGTGATCCCGCCCATCCCGCTCGCCTGCGCCCTGGGGATGAACTGCTCACCACGGATCACGAATACAACGCCAGTCGCAATAGTCTGGAATTTGCGGCAGCCTGGAGTGGGGCTAAGGTCGTGGTGGCACCGATTCCGTTTCCGATCGCCAGCGCGGAGGCCGCGATCGCCGCAGTTCTAGACCGCCTGACTCCCCGAACCCGGTTGCTGCTCTTGGATCACGTCACCAGCCAAACGGGCCTTGTGTTGCCGCTCCCGCCGCTGGTGCAAGCCTGCCGGGAGCGGGGAATTGCCACCCTGATCGATGGTGCCCATGCGCCGGGGATGGTGCCTTTAGATCTGCAAACCCTGGGAGCCACCTACTACACCGGTAACTGCCACAAGTGGCTCTGTGCCCCCAAAGGGGCTGGCTTTTTATGGGTGCAACGGGATCAACACCCTGGGCTGCGACCGCTCGTGATCAGTCATGGCGCCAATTCTTCCCGGCGCGATCGTTCCCGCTTTTGGCTGGAGTTCGACTGGACGGGCACAGCGGACTTTACCCCCTATCTCTGTGTACCCACAGCGATCGCCACAATGGCAACCCTTTGGCCGGGAGGTTGGCCGGGAATCTACCAGCGCAATCGAGACCTAGCGCTACAGGCACGGGAGCATCTCTGCCAGAACTGGGGCCTTGTTCCCCCCGCCCCCGCTAATCTGATTGGCGCAATGGTATCGCTACCATTGCCGTCGGGGTTGGTAGCGCATCTCTCAGCTCGTTTCTCTGCGAATCCTGCGGCCAATCTCTCAGCCAATCTTAACGATCGCCTGTGGCAAGACTTTAAAATCGAAGTACCGATTATTCCCTGGCAGGCCCCCGATCCGTACCTGCTGCGCATTTCCGCCCAACTTTACAACCGTTTGTCCCAATACGAATACTTGGCCGATGCGATCGGGCAATGGCAACGTGCCCCTGCAAGGCAGTAAGGGCATTTAGGGGGGTGTTAAGCGTGTGGATTGAGATCGCACTGACCGGGCGATCAGCCTGGGGGTGTCGTCATCATCTTGCTGGCAAGCGCCAGTCGCCGTCTAGCTTCCTGCCAACCCGAAAACCCGCTGAGGCCAAGAGCACCCCGCTTTCAGGGCGAGGATTAGGTTACAGTGAGATCATGCCTCCTTAACCTCACCTTATGCCAACCGATCCCTGCGCTTAAGCAGACTTGGACAGTATCCCTATGCCCTCCCTCTTCTCTATGCCTTCTGAGTCAGTGGCAGCGTCCCCTCCCCTCAACCCACCCGCTAAGTTTGTCATGCCCTGGTCGCGCATTGTGAGTGGTCTGGTGGCGATCGTTTTGGCGGTCGCGATGACCGTGGCTGGCAGTTGGTACTTTACCCTGTGCTTTTGTTTAATTGTCTTTTTGGGCCAGCGGGAGTATTTCCAACTGGTCCGGGCGACCGGGATTGCCCCAGCGGCGAAAACCACGATGGTTGTCAGCCAAGTGTTGCTGGTTTTGGCCACCCTCTCGCCGACTCTGGCGGATGCGGTGTTGCCCGTAGCGGGGACCTTTATCTGCTTTTACCTGCTGTTCCAACCCAAGTTGGCGACGATCGCCGATATTGCCACCTCGATTTTGGGTCTGTTCTATGGGGGCTATCTACCCAGCTATTGGGTACGGCTGCGATCGCTGGACAGTGCGGCGAGTAGTAACCTGCCCCTGGGAGGATTCTGGCCAAGCCACTGGTCGGACCTATTCAACGCCCCCACGGGTCTGAAGGTCACCCTGTTGGCCTTTATGTGTATTTGGGCGGCGGACATTGGGGCATACCTGATGGGCAAACTGGTGGGGCGCACGAAACTCTCCCACATTAGCCCCAAGAAAACGGTGGAAGGCTCGGTTTGGGGAGTGTTGGGGAGCATTGGGGTGGCGATCGGGGGTGCCTGGTATCTCCATTGGCCCCAGTGGTTACTGGCGGGTCTGGCCCTGGGGATGATGATTGGCATTGCCAGTTTGCTCGGCGATCTGACGGAATCCATGATGAAGCGGGATGCGGGAGTGAAAGATTCCGGACAACTCATCCCAGGACATGGGGGAATTCTCGATCGAGCCGATAGCTATGTGTTCACGGCTCCCCTCGTCTACTATTTTGTTACCCTATTTTTGCCGCTGCTTTAAAGCCGATTTCCAGGGGGAACTGCTCACCCAATGGCTGCCCACGCCCATCACGCCCATCACGCCCACGCCAACCCTCACCCCCATCCTCCCGACAACTACCGTCGTGCCTTTTTGCTCGGGACGTTGCTCAATATCACTTTTGTGGTCATTGAAGCGGGGGCCGGTTTCCTCACAGGATCACTGGCGCTGCTGGCGGATGCGGGCCATAACCTCAGTGATGTCTTGGGGCTGTTGATTGCCTGGGGCGCGAATTATCTCTCCCATTTGCCCCCCACCCAACGTTATACCTATGGCTTTCGGCGATCGTCAATTCTGGCCGCTTTGCTCAATGCCCTACTGCTGATGTTGGCGATGGGCGGCATTACCTGGGAAGCAGTGAATCGTTTGGCTTCTCCCAGCCCGATCGCGGGGGGAATCCTGATCACGGTGGCCGGGGCGGGGGTGGTGATCAATACCCTGACGGCCTTATTGTTTCAATCGGGGCGCGATCGCGATCTGAATATTCGCGGGGCCTTCTTGCACATGGCGGCGGATGCCCTGGTCTCCCTGGGGGTAGTCTTGGCGGGGATCGCGATCCTGCTCACGGGGGCGTACTGGTTTGACCCGGTGATTAGTCTGATCATTGTCGGGGTGGTGGTTTGGGGCACGTGGGATCTTCTTAAAGATGCCTTGAAGCTGGCCCTGGATGGGGTGCCAACCCACATTGAACCCGTGGCGGTGCGCACATTTTTAGCCGAGTTGCCCCAGGTCGAGCGGGTCCATGATCTGCACATTTGGGCCATGAGCACCACCCAGACGGCCCTGACGGTGCATTTGGTCATGCCAGCGGGTCATCCTGGCGATCGCTTTTTAACCGAAACGAGCCATGCCCTCCGGCACCACTTTGGGATTGAACACGCAACAATCCAGGTAGAAACCGGTGATCCGGACCATCCCTGTCATCTGGAACCCGATCATCAGGTGTGATGGGAGGGGCGACTAGTGGCCTGGCATACCTAAAATGGGGACTTGTCGGTGGGTGTTGAGTCTGCGAGAGCCAACACATTTAACCGCTTTGTTGGGGCGCACTGCGTTTAACCCAATCGACCAACCTTAAGCGCGATAGACCACGAGCTTGCGCGGGCAGGAGGCCCACCCCACGCTCATACATCCAATGGCATCACGACTGGGATTACCCCCCTGGAGACTGCATCGTCCAAGCCAATGACAACAAGCGCTGCACTTCAGCATCCGAGGTTTGGGAAAAATCGTCATACCACAGCCCGATCGCGTGTAGGGCATGGGGCGCAAGGGTAACGACTATCTCATCGACCTGATCCCGCAATTCCTGAACAGCGGTATGCGCAGCCACGGGGGCTGCCCCGATCAATCGCTGGGGTTGGCGGGACTGGAGGGCGGCGATCGCGGCCCGCAGGGTGGCCCCAGTGGCCAGGCCATCGTCAATCAGGATCACCGTGCGTCCTGAGAGGTCGGGCAGGGGACGATCGCCCCGATAGAGCCGCTCCCGTCGGCTCAATTCCTTTAATTCCCGCTGGATAACGGCCTCAATCTCGGCTTCGCGGATGCTTAATTCCTGAATCACTGCCGGGTTGAGAATGCAGACCCCCCCCGTGGCGATCGCCCCCATTGCCAACTCCGGTTGTCCCGGCACCCCCAGCTTGCGCACAACGCAGATATCGAGGGGAACGGCCAGGGCTTGAGCGACTTCAAAGGCGACCGGTACACCGCCCCGTGGCAGTGCCAACACCCATACGTTGGGGTTACCCGCATAGGCCATCAACTGGCGGGCTAGCTGTTGACCAGCATCGTGACGATCGCGAAATCGCATCACCTGCCTCCGCTGGGGCGATCTGGGCCAGGAATGCTCCCAGCTTAGCGCGAGGGATGAGGCCTGTCTGTAGGTGTTCCTGCCAAGGGGCAGGTTTTACCGACACTCTTTTTTCTCGCCCAATTTTTCTCCTCCCCCAAAAACCGATGACCCCGTCCCTAAGCTAATTCAGATCCGCTAGTCGCGGCCCCACTGGAAAATCGCGGCCCCCCAGGTCAGCCCTGCCCCAAACCCAGCGGCAGCGATCGTATCTCCCGGTTGGATTTGGCCCGCCCGAACGGCTTCATCCAGGGCGATGGGAATCGACGCTGCCGACGTGTTGCCATACTGGGCCAGGTTACTCAACACCTTGGCCGCTGGAATTTTTAAGCGCTGGGCGACGGCATCCAGGATGCGCTGGTTAGCCTGATGCAACAATAGCCAATCCACCTGGTCCACCGATCGCTCTGCCCGGTACAGGGCCTTTTCAATGACCTCCGGCACCCGCTTCACCGCAAACCGATAGACCTCTTGACCGTTCATATCAATGGGCCGGTAAGTCCCCTGGGCCACAGTCACTGGTCCTGTCAAGGGGCGGGCATGGCCTTGATAGGCTAGGGTCAGACAGGCATTTTGACTGCCATCACTCCGCAGTTCAAAGCCCAACAGCCGATCGCGGTCCGCCGCTTGCAACACCACGGCTCCCGCCCCATCTCCAAACAGGACACAGGTGCGACGATCGCCCCAATCCACCCAACGGGAAAGGATATCAGCCCCGATCAGCAGCACATTCTGGTAGGCTCCCGATCGCAGGTATTGGGCGGCGGTCACCAAACCAAAGATAAACCCAGAGCAGGCCGCCGTGAGGTCAAAGGCCACCGCTTGGGTTGCGCCTAAGCGAGCCTGGATCAACGAAGCACTGCCAAACAAATCATCGGGGGTGGAGGTGGCCAGGATAATCAAATCTAAATCCGTTGCCGCTAGGCCAGATAGGGCGATCGCCGCTTCCGCCGCCGGAACAGCCAGATCAACCAGGGATTGGGTCGGTGCAGCCAGACGACGTTGGGAAATCCCTGTCCGCGTCGCAATCCATTCATCCGAGGTATCCACGATCTGGCTGAGTTCCTGATTGCTTAAGGCCATCATCGGAACCGCCGAACCACATCCCGTGATCACCATTCCCCGTCCGGCGTGCTGCACCATGTTTCTCCACTCAGTCACAATAGGCTGTCAGCAGACAGCTTCTCATAAATTGGGTGCTCCTGTGTCCTGGTTTACCCCGGTGGGTCAGGTGCCCTCCGTTCGTACAGCATCTTCCTAGGCGAATCGCTGTCCCGCACCACAGGCGAATCGTCCTTTTATCCTGATCCCTAAAAGTGGCGGGTGAAAGTTGCTGGGGTAAAGCGTCCTGGACCGGAGCCACGCAATCCCTCAGCGCAGGAATGTAGAAAGTATGAAGATTTCAACGGCGGCACTATGCACTTTGGCAGCCCTCACTGCCCAGGAAGTTGTCCGGAATGTCACGATCGCGTCGGCGCATGATGGGACCCAGCCCCAGGCGAGCACGGCAACCCCAGCCGTCAAAAGCAAGCAGGCCGCGGTCACCGCCACCCCCGTGGCGATCGCCCAACCGGAGGTGTTGCCCGTAACTAAATCCACCCTGGCCATGCGCCCCACCGCCAGTCAGCCCCCAGTCCAGGCCACGAACGCTAGCCGCGCAACCCCAGTATTCCAGGTGCAGGCCTACCATCCCGCCGCTGGCCCCCGCCTCGTCGTCCGGCGACGCTTCCGCAACCTGGCCTCACCGCAAGTCATTGCCCAAGCCCCCCGCCCATCGGTCCCGATCGCCCAAGGAGCCTCCACCACTCCGATTAGCGATCGCTTTGGTGTCCGGGGCACCGAGCCGAATGCGGAAGCATGGCGATCGGCGGTCAAACAACGCTATGGCATTCCCACCATCCCCACCCCGATTACCGATCGCTTTGGCGCACGGGGCACCGAACCGAACGCGGAGGCATGGCGGGCGGCCATCAAACAACGCTATGGCATTCGCAGCATCCCCACCCCGATCACCGATCGCTTTGGCGCAACGGGGACTGAACCCAATGCCGACGCCTGGCGATCGGCGATTAAACAACGCTACGGCATTCGCATTCGCTAGCCCCAAGCACCCACCGAGGTCCCTGGCAGACGATTAGCGGTTAAGACTCCGGGGATCAAGGGCATCCCGCAGCCCATCCCCCAGTAGATTAAAGGAGAGGACTGTCAAGACAATCATCAAGGCCGGGGGCCAAATCAACCAGGGCTGCAATACCAGGATGGAGGCATTGGTCGCTAACGACAGCATATTGCCCCAGGAGGGGTCCGGCTGCTGGATACCCAGGCCAATCAAGCTCAACACCGATTCCGCCACGATAAAACTGGGCACCGAGAGGGTGGCCGCGATAATGACGTAGGTTGCGGTTTGGGGCAGCACATGGGTCGTAATGATATAGAGGGGCGAACCGCCCATGACCTGGGCCGCTTGCACAAACTCCCGCGACTTGATCGATAGCACCTGTCCCCGGATCACCCGCGCCAGACTGGCCCAGCCCACAAAGGACGTAATCACCACGATCAGTAAAAACCGTTGGGCACTGCTGAGTCCTGGGGGGAGCACCGTCGCTAGGGCAATGAGGAGGTAGATACTGGGAATGGTCATCAATACTTCCACTAGCCGCATCAGCAGCCCATCGGTCCAGCCGCCAAAGTAGCCGGAAACCCCACCTACCAGTAGCCCTAGGGGAAAGGAAATCGCTACCCCCACCAGGCCCACAAATAGACTGATCCGCCCCCCATACACTAATCGACTGAAGGCATCCCGCGCCTGGTCATCCGTCCCCAGTAGATTGAATTGAGCCGGCCCGATCGTGCCAAATAGGTGCAGATTGGTTTCCCAGCCCAGAATGCGGTAGGAAGACCCGCGCACCAACAAACGAATCGGTGACGGTTGGCTGTAATCGACGATCAGTTGTTGTTCCCCGGTCGCACGATCGATCGGCCCCTGTTGGGTGGGATAGACATGTGGTCCTAGCCATTGACCGGCTTGAGTCCGCCAGTAGACTTGGGTGGGGGGTAACAGGGCCGCGTTGGGTTGGGAGGCATAGGGATCATAGGGCGCAACAAAGTCGGCGGCGATCACGACCAGATACAAGAGCAACAGCAGGCCAGCCCCCCAGCGGGCGAGACCATTTTTCCGAAGTTTCTGCCACCAATTCATAGGCTAAGGTTCAAAAGCTAATACGTGTCTTGCACCGGTCCCTGATCCAGTTTGGGCGAAACCTTGAGTGACTCAGCTTCAATGGGCGCGGGAGCGATCGTCGCTGCGGCCACCACCGGATTGCAGAAAAAGGAACCGGTTTGGGGCGGCAAAGTGGGGTCGAGCACAATTTCCACAATACTCTTGCACACGCCAGTCAGCGGAATCGCCAGAATCACCCCCAACAATTCACCGACCCTGGCCCCCAACAGCAGCGCTGCCAAAATAATCACGGGACTGAGGCCGGTCAGGCTACCCAGAATGCGAGGGGCAATCAGATTATCCTTGACCTGTTGGACCGCGATCGCCACGATGAGGACCTGAAGGGCCAACCAACCATCAATAAACACGACAATCAGGCAAACAGTGGCAATCCCCAGGGTGGCCCCAATAAAGGGGATGACTTCCATTAACCCGATGAAGACGGCAAAAAGGAGGAAAAACGGGACACTCAAGAACCAAAAGGCCACGGTCAGCACCACGGCCATAAAGAGACCCAGAAGCAATTGACCGGAGACGAATTTTTGCAAGTTGCGCTCTAGGGAAATGGTCAAAACGTCCCGAATCTGGGGCGATAAGAACTGGGTTAATCCCTTCCAGATCCGTTCGCCATCCAGCAACATATAGAAGGAAATCACCAGAATCAATACTAGGTCGATAACCCAACCAAAGGTGCCGAGCACTAACCCCAAGCCTCGGCCCGCGATCGCCTGGGATTGAACTTGCAATTGACTTAAGAATTGCGATCCCAAAAGTTGAAAATCAAAGGGTAAGTTATGAACCTGACTCCAGTCCTGAAAGGCAAGAAACTGCTCCCGTCCCGACTCCAGGAGAGCCGGTAAATTGGTCACAAATTGCTTGGCCTGATTTACCACGGGGGGCGCGATCGTCAGGCCGATGAAGACCACCCCAACCCCAGCGATTACATAGACCAAGACGGCAGCGATCGGGCGCGGCAGGAGGATCTGGAGACGGGCCACCGCGTAGTTGAGCAAAAAGGCGATCAGTCCCGCTGTCACCAAAATGCTCACCAGTTCACCAATATATCGAATCGCCCCGATCGTTGCCCAGCCAACGGTCAGGATCAGTAACCAGGTGATTAGGAATTGTTGAAGGGGAGTAAATACCCGATTCATAACAGCAGATCGGCTCAGTCGCTAAGTCCAGCTTAATCGCTGCGCGATGATTGAGAAAGGGCTGGATATGACTAGGGTGAGCAGGGGCCTCCCCTTCCAGGGACTGAATTTTGCTCCCAGGCGGCTTAAACCGTTTTCGGAGAGGCAGGGGTCTTCGGCACCCAGGCTTTACGTTGCTTTTTGACAGCTTGTCCCTGAATCAACTCTGGATGCGAGTCTAGAAGCTGGATCAACTCCCCCAGGGGCAGGACTACCGGCGTGCCATCTTTGAGCATTGAAACGGCCATACCTCACCTCCTAAAAATACAACGGCTCGTGGTTGTGACGCATTAGTCGCAGCCCTGGATGCCCTGACTGAGCACACCGAAGGCCACTCAATTGTCAATAGTTGTGAATCTGCGATTTCCTAGTGTGAACAAGGGGCGGTTTGCAACCGGGGCAACCGATCGCCCCCATCTATCTTAAGGGATTTCTGTAGTATAGGCTGCAACTAATTGCATCAGGATTGCATCAGGCCCCCTCCAGCCAAGAGGAGCCTTTAGGAAACCTTGTCCGAAACGGGGATGGGCACGGGATAACCCTCCTCTGGAGTAAGGGAATGGGCATCGGCTGAGCGCATCACCATCTGATCGGGCGCTGGCTGCGATCGCCCCTGGAGCCACCTAGCGAGAAAACCGGCCAGAACTTCGCGCTGGTTAATCAAATAAATGCTGATCAGGGTGAGACCCACACCACCCCATTGCAACGGTGATAGCACTTCCTGAAGCAACAGGTTACCAAACAAGAGGGCAAAAATCGGGGTCAAAAAGGTTAGGGCGCTGAGGCTGGTCAGGTTACCGCTGGCAGCCAGATAGAAAAAGAGGCCATAGGCGATCGCGCTACCGAACACGGTGGCATAGGCCAAGGCCGACCAATCCGCCAGGGTAAGCACCGTCCATTGGTCTGTTTCATAGACACCCGACAGCATAAACAGGGGCATCCCCCCCAGAATCATGTGCCAGCCCGTCGCCACGATCGGGTCCGCATGACGACTGACAAAGCGAATCAGGATAGTCCCCACCGCCATCGACAAGGCCGCCATGAGCATTAGCCATTGGCCATGCTGGAAGAGCGTACCCAACAGGGGCAACGGGTGGAAAGCCTCTGGCGTGAGGATCACCTGGCCGAAGAGCCAATCGCGTGCGGTCACCAGCACCGATGCCGGAATCCCCAGGAGGCTAATGCCCACCACACCAAACACCAGCCCTAGCCAGCCAATCCCGCCAATCTGTTCCCCAAACAGCCAACTGGCCATCAGGGCCACCGCCAAGGGCTGGGAGTCAATCATGACGGACCCTAACCCTGCCCCCGTTCTGACCAAACCTTGTCCCAAAAAGCCCTGGAACAGGGCCGCATCCACCAGCGCAAAGAGGCCAATCCAGCCCCAAGCTCGCCAGCCTCGTGGTTGGGGCCGTCCCATCAGGGCAGCGGCCAGCAGGACCAGGACACCCGCAGGCACCAGCCGAATCCCCGTCATAAAAAACGGCGTGGTATGGGCGATCGTCCCCTTCATGGCCACCATCGCCGTCCCCCAGAGAAAGAACGGGGCAATTAACAATAACGGGGCAAAGGGTAAACGGGCTTCAGTTAGCTTGATATGCATAGGGCAGCAGGGGAGCGGTTGGCGGGGAATTCACACGATCGGGGCGGAGCCAACAGACCCGACTCGATGGTGATCGTTGAAGAGATGTCTTTCATTGTAGCGAAATATTTAGTTTTGTTAAGTCCTGGGAAGCCGAGGTGAGCCACAGGCCGGGGATGGGCAGCATGAGCGGTGGGGGGTGCGTTGACGCGACTTGGCCCGACGGGTAGGCGGGGAGGTAGGCGAGGGCAATTCTCCTGTGGAGACGCTGTGCGAACGGGCGGCGGCGGGGTACCTACCAGTTGCAGCAAATAACTGGCTATAGTCGTTACTGATAGACTCGTTAACACTAGGAACGTATGGTTTGGCCCTTTACGCCTCGGTTTTGCAAACAAGTGGCCCGTGTGGAAATCGCGGGGATTATCAATGGTGCCACCCGCACGCGGGTTTTGAAGGCATTGAAAACCGTAGAAGCACGGAAGTTTCCAGCCTTGCTGCTGCGGATTGACAGCCCGGGGGGGACGGTGGGCGATTCCCAGGAAATCTACGAAGCCTTGAAACGGCTGCGGCAGAAGATCAAGATCGTGGCGAGTTTTGGCAATATTTCGGCTTCAGGCGGGGTGTATGTCGGGATGGGGGCCAGCCAGATTATGGCGAATCCCGGCACGATCACGGGCAGTATTGGGGTGATTTTGCGGGGCAATAACCTGGAGCGGCTCCTGGATAAGATCGGCGTGTCCTTTAAGGTCATTAAGTCGGGTCCCTATAAGGATATCCTGGCCTTCGATCGCGAACTGACGGAGCCGGAACAGTCGATTTTGCAAGAAATGATTGATGTCAGCTATCAGCAGTTTGTGCAAACAGTGGCCGAGGCCCGGAATCTGACGGTTGAGGCGGTGCACAGCTTTGCCGATGGTCGCATTTTCACCGGTCAACAAGCCCTGAACTTGGGAATCATCGATCGCCTAGGCACCGAGGCTGATGCCCAGCGTTGGGCCGCTGAGCTAGCGGGTTTAGACCCGGAAAAGGCTCCCGTATTTACCCTCGAAGAGCGCAAGTCACCCCTAAACCGCCTATTGTCCAACCGTAGCCACACGATCGCGGGGATGGAGGCGGGGATGCAATGGCTAGAGTTTGAACTGGCATCGAGTGGGTTACCCCTCTGGTTGTATCGCCCTTGAGACGAGCGATCGCAGCGGCGGATGGGAACCGTGAGCCGGGGGACCACCTTGGCCCGACGGAACTCTGCCAGCCGCTTGCCGGGGAATTTAACGTGAATTTATCGGGAACAGCCGCGCGATCGCCAGTGAACCCACTAAGATATTTCAGGTGCGATCTTATGCGAGGGTGGCGATGGGGGGCTATCAACATCAGCCTGTGTTGAGAGTCAGTGGGTTTAGATTCAGTTCAGACGGGGTTCAGATTGAGTTCAAATCCGTTTCAATCTGTACACGTCGGTGCAAATCGGTGCAAGTCAGTGCAAATCTATGCAAATTTAGTCCAAATTAAGTCGAAATTTAGTTCAAATTTAGTTCAAATTTTTTAGTAATAGGCAGGGAGGACCTGAGCGTGCAGTGGAGCGTGCGGGCGATTCGGGGGGCGACCACCGTGACCGAGAATACGGTGGCGGCGATTCGGGAGGCGGTGACGGAATTACTGGACGAAGTGGAGGCGCGTAACCAGATCAGCCCCACCCAATATATTAGTGTGACGTTTTCGGTCACGCGGGATCTGACGGCCATCTTCCCCGCCGCGATCGCCCGTGAGCGTTCCCCCCTGTGGGAAGACGTGGCCCTACTGGATGTGCAGCAAATGCATGTGGAGGGGAGCCTGAACCGTTGCATTCGGGTCCTGATCCATGCCACCCTGCCAGACCCCGATCGCCCGGTCTATCATCCCTATTTGCGCCAAGCCCAACACCTGCGCCCCGATCGTACCCACCTAACCTCCGAACGCCTGCCATCCCCCTCCGGCTTGCCGCGCCATTGAGATCTAGGGCTGCACACCCTTGAGGCTGGGTTACACACCCTGGAAAATTTGAGCTTTGGGGCCGAAAAATTCAGCTAGCTGAGGTCAGCAGAACCCTGGATTAAACTAGAAAGAAGCCCGATCGACCCCATCAACCACCGACATCCATGATTGCCTCCCCTCACTCCCAACTGACCCCCGACGAATACCTGCACCTGGAAGCCAGCAGCCCTGTCAAACATGAATACCGGGACGGCGAAGCCTATGCGATGGCTGGAGCCAGTGATGTTCACATTACGATTACTTTGAACCTGGCAACACTACTCCGCAACCATGTGCGCGGAACGGGTTGCCGGGTTTACATCACCGACATGAAAGCCCGCCTTGAAACCGCTAACCACTTTTATTACCCCGATATCCTGGTCACCTGCGACCCCCGCGATCGGGAAACACCAACCTATAAACGCTTCCCCAAACTCATTGTTGAGGTTCTGTCCGAGTCTACCGAAGCTTTCGATCGGGGTGACAAATTCGCCGACTACCAAACCCTCGACACCCTCACGGAATACGTCCTGATTAACACGCGCCACCAGCGGGTTGAGTGTTTCCGCCGGATGCCTGACGGCCTATGGGTGTTGAAAACCTACACCCCCGATACGGCAATTTTTGAACTCCAGAGCCTCCAGTTTACGGCTGCCCTAGCCAGTTTGTACGAAGATGTTGAACTGCCCCCCCCGGCAGCGAATCCTGATCTCCCCATCGGTCAACCCAGCATCGGTTCACCCAGCGTCAGTCAACACGGCAGGGGTTAACCGGGTTGAACTGCGCTTGACTTCACCTTGAAGTCCTGTCGTTACAATTTGTTACGATTGAGGAAAACCTATGTCCTGACTAGCCCATGAGCGTACCCATGCCGCCACCGCCGATCGATTGGGAGGCTGTGAAGACAGCCCTGGAAGGTATTGAAACGATCGCCGATCGCAACCAATGTCAAAAACTATCCAGTGATTACCATACCTTTAGCCCGATTCTGGTGCCCCAATTGGCGGATAAGGTGGCCGATCTGGTCGTGCGTCCGGCCAACGCGGCAGAGGTGCGGCGGGTGGCCCAGGTGTGTGCCCAGTGGCGGGTGCCGCTGACGATGCGGGGGGCAGGGACCGGGAACTACGGCCAGTGCGTGCCCCTAGCTGGTGGCATTGTCCTGGATATGACCGGGCTGAACCAGGTGCTTTGGGTTGAGGGGGGCGTGGTTGGCGTTGAGGCGGGGGCCAAGTTAGCCGCGATCGACAAAATCACCCGCCCGCAGGGATGGGAATTGCGGATGATCCCCTCCACCTATCGCACGGCAACGATCGGCGGCTTTATTGCTGGGGGCAGCGGCGGGATCGGGTCAATTACCTATGGTCAGTTGCGCGATCGGGGCAATGTCCTAGCCCTCAAGGTCATGACGGTGGAGGAGGAACCCCGCCTGATTGAGTTACGGGGACGCGAGGTACAAAAAGTCAACCATGCCTGGGGCATCAACGGCATTATTACGGAAGTTGAACTGGCCCTTGCCCCCGTTTACCCCTGGGTGGATGTGGTGGTTAGCTTTGCTGACTTTATGCAGGCAGTCCGCTTCAGCCAGCGCCTTAGCCAGGAAGACGGTTTAGTCAAAAAATTAGTCAGTACCCACGCATGGCCCATCCCCAGTTACTTTACCGCCCTGCGTCCCTACCTAGCCGAGGGGAGCCACTGTGTGTTGCTCATCGTCGCCGCCGCCGCCCTGCGGGGAGAAATGCCTGGGGGAAGCGGTCCCCTTCAGGATTTGGTGGCCGACTTTGGGGGCACGATCGTCTACCAGAAATCAGCCCCCTCAAAAACACATCAAGCGAGTGGCAAAAGCATCAATTTGATCGAGTACACCTGGAACCATACCACCCTCCACGCCCGCACCCTCGATCCCAATCTCACCTACCTCCAAACCCTGTTTCCCGCCGATCCCGGACTCCGGCTGATTGAGCACCTGTATCACCACTTTGGGGACGAGGTGATGATGCATCTGGAGTTTATTCGCGTCAATGGCACAGCGATCGCGGCAGGCTTGCAACTGGTCCGTTTCACCACCGCCGATCGCTTAGCTGAGATTATTCGCGACCACGAAGACCACGGAGTATTCGTCGCCAACCCCCACACCTACATCATCGAAGACGGCGGACGTAAGCAAATGGACCCCCAACAAATGGCCTTCAAAACCCAGGTTGATCCCTATGGCCTGTGTAATCCCGGTAAGACACGGGCCTTGGGATGAATAGTTTTGAGTTTTGGGTGCTGAATTTTGAATTTTGAATTTTTCCTGGGATGGGCATCCCTACCTGTTTGGGCTGGGCCAGTCGAGAGCCAGAATCTTACGCGCGACTACTGCAAGATGAGGTCAGATTGGAGGGTGAGGTTGAGATCGCCTTGGTTGGGTTCAACGACGATAACTTCAGCCGTGCGACGACCCCGAATGAGCCAGCCCGTGAGGGCACCTAACCCGGCGCCCCCTAAGACCTCGGCCACTTCGATCACGCGATCGCCCGTAATCCCGGCAATGACAGCGGCAGCAGCAGCCCCAACCGCGGCTCCCGTGAGGATGGAACGGGTATTGGTCCCCTGACTGATGGTTTCACGCCGGTTGACGACATTGGAGGTCGCATTGAGGCCCTGCTCCCGGCTGCTGTTGCGCAGGATGATGGTATTGGCCACAAACTGGGTGCCTTCATTGTTACCCACGGGGCGCAGTTCACCCCGGACCGTACTGCCCGCCGGAATCAAAACAGTGCCCATTGAGGAGCGAATATCGGTAGCCACGACCAAGTTAACGGGAGCCGTTTCCTCTGGGGTGACCACGATCCGCTCAGCTTCGGTGAAGCGGGTGGGAATATAGGTTCCGGCAGGGATACGAACTTGGGCCTGGGAAAATTGGGTCAGCAGGCGACCCTGGCTGGCCGTGGCTTGGGCAAAGACGGGAGCCGCCATCGCCGGCAACAGGGAGGTAGCAGCTAACCCTAAGCTCAATACCCAAGCGGTGGGACGAACATACCCAGTGTGCGATCGCACCATGATTCCCTCTCTCTTCTACAACTTAATGTTTCGATCAATGTTTCGACGACTCAAGGTCTACCGCTATCGGCAACAGCGGTTATTGAACTCGACTGTCAACTTGGTCTATAAGTTCCCTAGCGAAAGAGCAGAATGACCACCTGCATACAGCCAACAACAAAACCGAGGATACCCCCCAGGTTGACGATCGCTTGCAGTTCACTGCGCACAATGCCCTGGATCGCCAGTTCAAGATTGCGGGGGGAAGTCGCCTTAACCCGCTCGACAATCACCTGGTCAATATTGAGAATGGGAATGACCTGGGTGACGATCGTTTCTAAGTCTTTCTCTAAATACCGCTCTAACACCAGCGCCAATTCGTTACTCACCCCAACCAAGGAACTGCTCACCACGGTGGAGTTGCGCAATCGGTTGAGAATAAGCGTGGCAATATGTTCCCAATTCACGGATTGAGCCAAGCCCTGGATCAGATCAGCCCCTTGCTCTTGGAGATAGGTCCGCACGGCCTCGCGCAGGGTCTGGCGCAGTTGACGCACGGTGGAGACGGGCAGGTTTTGCAGCGAAAGGTTTTGCAGCCATTCCTGGAGGCGTTGGCGGATGCGCAGGGCGGTGGTCAGTTCGGCGATGCGGGTATTACTGGCTTCCTTCTCGTCGAGGCAATAGGTCCGTAGCCGCAGGAGGGCATTGCGCACCCCAAAGAGGTTGGCCACTACCCAGTAGGTACCACTGGTTTTCTCGCGGAAGCCTTCATCAATGACATGGATATTGTGATCGGTGAGGAAGTCAATCAAAATCTGGCGAATGGCATCCGGTGGCAGGGCCGTTTCCAGAATCGAGTCCGCCAATTGGGCCGCTTGTCCCCGGCTTAATTGCAGTTCCAGTAAGACCTGATCAAAAATGTGATTCAGTTGGGCTTCCAGGAAATCCTCACGACGGGCTAAAACGCGTAGCACGCGAGGCAGCGAGTCCCCCAGGAGGTCGTGTAGAATCCCCGCGAGAATCTTGGCTGTTTTCTGCTCGGTGTCCGATCGCACCTGATCGAGGGCCGACAGGAGCAACCAATGGATAGCCCCTTGCACCCGTTCAGTTTGGAGCAAACGACGGGCCAACTTTTGCAACTCCTCTGGTGTCAACAGCGACCCCATAATCGTGTCGGCAATCCGTTTTGCCAGGCGCTCCTGGTTGCTGGGGATGAGGCCAGGGGTGAAGGGGACGTGCCATTGGCCCAGGTAGTAGGCCCGGTAGGGGCGAAACAGCATTTTGATCGCAATATCATTGGTGAAGTAGCCAATGATGCTACCCGTAATCGGCGGGACGAAATAAATCCACAGGCTGGCGAGGTTCAAGGCAGTTCTCAGGCGATCGACGATTCAGGCCGCCTTCGCGTTGGGTTTTCGCCAACCAATCCTGGCGGGAAGCGAGATCAATACAGGACGGCTCTCTTCAATCTTAAGCGGTCAGTGAGTTAGGCTACCAGTCTTAATTGGACCACTGGCGCAAAACCATCCATCCCCCGGTCAATCCCCGTCTGCTTCAACCAACGCAGCAGGAGTCCCGCGCTCTAATCTTCGATTGAGCGTCGGGAGGAATGCGCGGCAGGCGACGGGGTATGCACTTCGCGCAGGCTACGCCAACGGTACCACTGAGCCTGCCAAATAGGCTATAATCGAAGCAGAAAACTTCAGCTTTTGAAAATGCCCCAAGTCCTGACAATATCTTGTAAATTGGAGGTTACGCCGCAACAGGTTGAAAAACTTGATGCGGTGCTTTCCGCCTTCGCAAGGTGCTGTGAGTTTGTGAACGCCAAGACTCCTGAGAAACTGACTAACCAGATTGCCGTGCAGTCCTTGATTTACAAGGAAGCGAGGGCGCATTCTGGGTTGTCTGCCCAAATGACCATCCACGCTATCCGACGTGTTTGTGCGAACCGGAAGACGGCTAAACAGAAAGGTAAGCCCGTTAAAGGGTTTGCCCCAACCTCCGCCACTTACGACAGCCGCACCTTCACGTTCAGAGAATCCGATTGGACGGTCAGTTTGACTATGCTGAAGGGCAGAGAGAAGTTTACGCTGCACATCGGCAACTACCAGAAACATCTGCTGAAAGGGCAAAGTCCTAAGTCGGCAACGCTGGTTAAGCGAAAGGATGGGAGTTTCTACTTGCAAATCCAGTTGGAGTCTGAGCCGCCCGCCCTCCCCGATACGGACGATGTGCTGGGGGTTGATTTGGGGCGCACCGACATCGCTTGTACATCTGAAGGAGGCAAGTTCAGCGGAAAACAGGTCACGCGGACCAGGGATAAATACAGTCGTGTCCGGGCTTCGTTGCAACATAAAGCGTCCAAAGGCACACGGTCCAGTCGGCGACGCTGCCGTCAGAGCTTGCAACGGTTGAGTGGGCGTGAACGCAGATTCCAGACATGGCTGAACCATACCATCAGCTATCGCCTTATCCAGCAGGCTAAGGCCGCAAATCAGGCCATCGCGTTGGAAGATCTCACAGGCATCAGAGAACGCACCAATCAACTGCCGCGGTCCAAGACAGAACGGCGACGGTCTAGCAGTTGGGCGTTCTACCAGCTTCGCCAATTTCTGACATACAAGGGCGTAAAGTTTGGCGTGGCGGTGAGGTTTGTCGATCCTCGCTACACCTCGAAAACCTGTCATTGCTGCAAGGTGATCGGCAATCGACAGGGCAAAAAGTTTGAGTGCTTGAACGTAGCTTGCGGCTGGATCGGTGATGCTGATGTGAATGGCGCGAAAAATATCGCGATGTTGGGGGCGATTGTAAACCGCCCCAGAGGCTCCGAGGTAATGGCTTGCTCCTGGCAAGATGTTGTCTTGAGGGCTACCCAAAGCCCGCTCCGTACTGCTTAGCGGTCGGAGTTGGGTAGTTTACGAAACCAGGGTGGGGATTGCGGTGACGGGTAAAGCCCACCGTTCGACGGCACGACCGATCACCCCTAGCCGCTGCACCAACTGGTCAAACTGATCGGGCGTTAAGGACTGGGGACCATCGGATAGGGCTTTAGCTGGATTGGGATGGACTTCGATCATCAGGGCATCTGTTCCCGCTGCGATCGCCGCCATTGCCATCGACGGCACAAATTCCGCGACCCCAGTGCCATGACTGGGATCAATCATGATCGGCAGGTGGGTGAGGGTCCGTAAAACCGGAATCACCGCCAGATCTAAGACATTGCGAGTGTATTGGCGATCGAAGGTGCGAATGCCGCGCTCACAGAGGATCACATTCGGATTGCCCGCCGCCAGGATATATTCCGCTGCCATCAACCATTCTTCGATCGTGGCCGCCATCCCCCGCTTCAGCAACACGGGTTTTTCCTGGGCACCGACTTTTTTCAACAGGGAGAAATTTTGCATATTGCGGGCACCGATCTGGATCACATCGGCAACCTCGGCCAGTTTATCCAGGTCCTCGGCATCCATCAGTTCAGTAATAATCCCTAGCCCCGTGGCGGCACGAGCCGCAGCCAATAACTCCAGCGCACTCTCGCCATGCCCCTGGAAAGCATAGGGGGAAGTTCGGGGTTTATAGGCGCCACCGCGCAAGAAGCTGGCCCCTGCGGCCTTGACCCGTTGGGCTGTTTCGATGATCATCGTCTCATTTTCCACCGAACAGGGACCGGCGGTGAGGACGATCGGGTGGGCTTCACCCAAGGCGATCGGGCCATTGGAGGTAGGAACGATCACCTCACTGGGTTCACCGTGGCGGTAGTCGCGGCTGACGCGTTTGAAAGGCTTCTCGACCCGGAGCACCAGTTCGATCCAGGGACTCAGTTCTTGAATCCGTTCCTGGGAGAGTTCTGCCGTATCGCCCACCAGGCCAATTACCACCTTGTGCTGCCCGACAATTTTTTCCGGTGTCAGGCCCCAACGGCTCAATTCTTCCGTGAGGCGATCGATTTCCTCAGTCGGTGAGCCACTTTTCATAACAACAATCATCGGTCTTTACCCCCTGCCACCCACAATTACCATTGGTTGAGGCTGAATAACCCAACCCTAGGCTCAGTTTAACCTGAGGCTTTGTGTCTGCAAGCATCCTTTGCATCTAAACGCCTGCTTTGATACCCATTAAACCGAGGATAGCCATCTCAACTGTCAGGGGAAGGCAGCGTTTTGAATTTTGGATTTTGAATTTTGAACCCGGGCAATCTCCTGGGATACCCATTGCGGCTGTCGCAGGCGCAGGCAAAATACCGAGGAGCGTGGCTTAATCTTTGGGCTTACGGGCCGATCGCCATGCCGAAACCATCCGTCCGGTGTTGGTGGTGAACTCATCCCAACCCAACCAACTGCCCGCCACGGCCTCATCCCAGGAAGCAGATAGGACACCGTAGCTAAGGCCCAACACCCCTAGCCCAAAGCAGCCCATGCTCATAATCACGACAGCAACGTTGGGCAGGGGAAACCATTCGTGACTGACCACCAGGTAGCTACCAATGAAGCTGGCAATACCCAGGCTGGTGGGAATGCCGCAGAAAATAATCATGCGCCGAATCATGCGATTGCTGACGGCATCGGGAATTCGTGTGGGAGTTGCGCTGTCCTTGGCGGTACCCCTAGGGGTTGCGGCTGGACGATCGCTGGCCACGGCAGGGGCGTTGGCTGTCGTTTTGGGAGCAGCGGTGGATTTAGGCGAACTCTGGGGCGATCGCTCAGCAGTACTTTTGGAGGGTGAAGCTGGGGGTGTCGGTGCAGACGCAGCCGTTTTCGCCGTCTTTTTGCGACTGCGCTTGGGTTCAAACGGCAAGCGTTCCCGTTGCGATTCTGAAGCCATCTAACCCCCTTGTACAACTCACCCTTGTACGCTCAATGGTTCATCTGGGGGAGTGCCCCCAACCCCTGACTCGCGGATCTACCGGACAGTGCTTAGCCCCGGATGCCCAAACGTTCAATCAGGGTACGGTAGTGCTGCTCGTCGTGGCGCAGGATATAGGCGAGCAGTTGCTTGCGGCGACCGATCATTTTCAGCAGCCCCCGGCGGGAGGTGTGGTCTTTCTTGTTCGCTTGCAGGTGTTGGCTGAGGCGATTGATCCGCTCCGTCAGCAGGGCGACTTGGACATCAGCCGATCCCGTGTCGGTCCCGTGGACTTGGTAGTCGGAGATGATTTGCTGTTTTTGTTGTTGTACCAGAGCCATAGGTGTTTGGATTCGTTGGATTACGTTAGGAAACGGTGTGGATAGCGTTCAGCGGACGATCGCACGTGGCTTGACACACTGGACACAACACACTGGACACAATTTTTGACCGATTAATCATCGTACCACTCGCAAGGTGATCAGGCAGGATTCCCATGAATTTATTTGATCGCATGGGGTTGGGGGGTTGACCTTAGGCATCTATCCCCTGATTCGCACTCTAAACTAATCCGCGCTTTTCACCGTCTTGGCCTTTTTGGCCCTGGCCTTGGTGTGGGCAGGTCCCTTGCCATTTTTCTGCGCTTCCCTTTGGGCTTCCAACTCAACCAGACGGCTCTTGAGGTCCTGGTTCTCCTGCTTCATTTGATCGAGTTCCTGGCGAATTTGTTGCAGGGTACGATCGGCACCCACCTGTTTCTGCACCTGGGGAATCGCCTCCTCGGCAATCCGACGTACCCGCCCATCCGCTGTCTGTTCACTTAACCCCTGGAGCAAGGCGATCGCCTTCGGGGTTTCCATTGCACCCAAGGCCGTGACCACCGCCACCTGGGTGAGGAAAAAGTCCTCATGGGCCAGTCCCTCCAGGCGGGTGAGAATGCGATCGACCTGAGCACTGGTTTGCCCCGTGGAAATGGGACCGAGGGCACGAATCGCCGCGAGGCGCAAGGGTTGGGGCACCCCCAGCTCCGTATAGGTTAGGACCAGGTTCAGGGCTGCTTCCGAGGTTTTCAGTTGACTGAGGCCCGCGATCGCCCCCGATCGCACCACCTCATTCCAACCAGCCCGGTCCTTCAGCACGGTTTTCAGCAGCTTGATCACCACCTCTTCCTTGGGCACATCGTTAATCTGGGCCGCTACAATACGGGCGATCGCCCGACAGGCCGTTGCCTCCACGTAATAGCTGGGATCACCCTTGGCCACCAGGGGAGCTAGGGCTTGGTAACTGGCCAGGGTTTTGTACTCCGCCAAGGCTTCCACCACCGCCCGTCGTACCCGTGCCTCCGGATCAGCCAAACCGGTCACCAGACCTGCGAAGCTCTGGTCCAGCTTCAGCTTACCCAACTGGCCTGCCACCTCGATGCGCACGCCCCAGAATGGGTCCTCTTGCAGAGCTGTCACCAGGGCCTTCACCGCCTCCAAGCCGCCCTTCTTGCCTAGGGCGATCGCGGCCTCGATGCGGGAAATGGGGTCCGGGTCAAACTGAAGTTGGGCCTTGAGTTCTGGGATGGGATACTCCAGCGTCAGGGTTTTCAGGTGGAAATTGCCCGGATCAACGCTAATAAATTGGGGTTTAGCTTCCAGGGGAAAATAGAAGCTTTGTTCGGCTTCATGCACCCGAATCGTAAAGGTTTTGAGCGTTACCGCCGGGGGCGTTGCCTTGGCTTTGCTAGCGGATTTACTGGTTTTTTTCGTTTTTTTCTCGGCGGGAGGGGCGCTAGTTTCCACGTAACCAAAGGCGATCGGTAGTTTCAGGTCAAATAACCCCTGCTCCGTTCCATTCGCCTTGAGGTTGGCCTGGGTTTGGGTAATCGTCAGCTTGGCCAGGTTACTGTCCCCATCCCAACTGTAGGCCACCTTATAGTCGGGATGGCCACCCCGATAGACATACTGATCAAACAGGAACAGCAAATTGCGTCCCGTCGCCTTGTCGATCGCCCGCAGTAAATCCACCGTTTCCACCGTTTTGTGGGCATGATCCTGCACAAAGGTCTGGATCGCTTGCTTAAACAGGGTGTCACCCAATTCTCCCCGAATCATGTGGTAGACACAGGCCCCCTTCTCGTAGAGGTGACGATCGTAGAGTTCGATCGGTTCGCGGTAGACGTGGGTGACAATCGGTCGTCGATAGCGGGATTGATCTTCACTGAGATAACTGCGAACCTCTCCCAGCAGATAGTAGGCGGCAGCATCGCTGCCATATTCCTGTTCTGTCCACAGTACTTCCGAATAGGAAGCCATCCCTTCCTTAATCCAAGCGTGGGACCAGTGCTTAATCACCAGCAGATCGCCAAACCATTGGTGGACTAATTCATGGGCGACTAAGGTTTCCGATCCCCGGTTATCGATCGCTGCGCGTTCATCTAATAAGCAGCGATCGGTGAGCAGGGTGGTTGAGGTATTTTCCATGCCGCCAAAGATAAAGTCTTCGACACAAACCTGGGCATATTTGGGAAAGGGGTAGGGATAGCCAAAAAATTCACTAAAAAAGGTGAGCATTTGGGGCGTTTTTCCCATCGTGCGACGGGCATCGGCCTCGCGACCCTTGGCGACCACATAGGTTACGGGTTTTCCCTGCCATTCCTCCTGAATCGTGGCAAAATCTCCCACCGCTAGGGCAATTAAATAACTGGGATGCACCTCGTTTTGCCGCCAGTGGTAAATTTTCGCATCGCCACGGGTCTCGGTGCGGATCAGTTCGCCATTGCAAATCGCCTGGAAGGGCTGGGGCACCTGCACGCGAATTTCGGAGGTTGCCAGTTGGCCGGGATAGTCGAAACAGGGGAACCAGTAGCGGGAGTCCTCGTCTTCCCCCTGGGTCCATACCTGTACCGATTTCTGGGGATAGTCCGGTGTGGGTTGGATAAAGTACAGGCCCCGGCGGGGTTTTTCCACGCGATAGGCGATCGCGAGGGTGAGGGGTTGGCCCGCGATCGTGGGTTGGGGCAGGGTGAGGGTGAGGGTTTCGCCATCGGTGTCGAAGGCACAGGCGGCAGGGTCAGAGGCGGCGGCGGTCACACTGACAGACTGGATCGCTAGGGCCACAGCATCCAGGGTGAGGGATGTAATGCCATCCCGAACAGGGTTCAAGCGAATCTGGCAGGTGCCTTGTAAGGACTGGTTGGGGATATCCAACACCAAGTCCAGAAAAATATGTTCCACCTGACCGGGGCGATCAGGGGTGTAATGGGGACGGGCACCGGGTAACTCAAAGGCCCGTGCTCTCGACGACTCATCATCCGCGATCGCGGACAGGTGTGCTGCTAACATGACAACTCTGCTCCCTAATTACCGTGGTAATGGCTGATTTATGCCCTCAAGAAAGAAATAATAGCGCTGATGATAACCTTGCGAAGGACGGGGCAAACCCTTGGGAAAAATCAAGGGGTGATCGGAATTAACGACCAATCATCAATATCAATATCAATATCAATATCAATCACCAATATCCGATATATTTTAATTGCCAATCATCGATCGCATATGAATCCTAAATGGTTCGTGAAGGATTGTGGTGCAGGCTTCTAGCCTGCGCGGGCAGGATGCCCACCCCACGCTCATAAATTATCTGAGATTGCTCTATCAATTATCTGAGATTGCTCTATCAATCCAGCAGTTAAGTAGGTGGGTGTGATTAAACCGAAGACCCACATCGCCTCATCTCTTCTCTCAAGCTGGGAGCAGGGAAACCGATCGCACTCCCCTCGCCTGTTCTGGGAGAGGAGCTGGGGGTGAGGGCAATCAGAGGCACAGGGACTCTGGCCTGCGTTAAGCTCTCGCCACCGTCGTGCTTGCCAAGGACTAGCCCAGCAAGCTAAGTTAGCCTAGTACCGTAACCTACGTTACCCGCTACTAGACCGATGGGTCTGTGGGTGGGGATGCGGGATTCCACCCCCTTTCCCAAGAATCTGGTTGTCTATGCAAGTGCGTCGTCGTCCTCCCAATCCGCCCATTAGTGTTCAGCAGTTGTCCTATCGCGTGAGTGTACCGGATGGTGAACCACGCCACATTCTCGAAAAGATAGTTTGGCATAAGGAACGCGAAGTTGACCAATGGCGTGAACAACTGTCGCTGCTGGATCTGCGCCGTCAGGTGGCCGCCAGTCCCCCGCCCCGGGATTTTGTCGCGGCCCTGCGTGCTGCCCCCCAACGACCGGCTCTGATTACGGAGGTCAAAAAGGCATCTCCGAGCCAAGGGGTTATCCGAGCGGACTTTGACCCGGTGGTCTTGGCTCAGCAGTTGGCCCTAGGGGGGGCGAGTTGTCTATCGGTGCTGACGGATAAGGCGTTTTTCCAGGGGAGTTTTCAATATTTGGAGCAGATTCGGGCGGCGGTGGATCGGCCCCTGCTCTGTAAGGATTTTCTGATCTATCCCTATCAAATTTATCTGGCGCGTCGTTTCGGGGCGGATGCAGTCTTGCTAATTGCGGCGATTCTGTCGGATCAGGATTTGCAATATTTCCTGAAAATTGCCCAGGGGTTAGGGATGGCGGCGTTGATCGAGGTGCATACGGCGGCGGAACTAGCGCGGGTACTGACCCTGGAGGGGGTGAGGTTGGTGGGGATTAACAACCGCAATCTTCAGGATTTTTCGGTTGATCTCAACACAACGGGGCGTTTGTTGACTGACTACGGGGCCGAACTGCAAGCGCGGCAGATTCTCTGTGTGAGTGAGTCGGGGCTATATACGCCCGCTGATTTACGGCAGGTGCTTGCAGCGGGGGCGGAGGCGGTGCTGATGGGGGAATCGCTCATGCGCCAGCCTGATCCCCAGCAGGCAGTCCAAACGCTGATTGCAGCGCTACCGGCTGGGTCTACTTCCGGAGCATCCGGATCGGGGGTGGGGGATGTGCAAAATAATTAGAAAATGATTGTTGCCTGACCTAGCGGCTGATGGCCGGGTGTCCCGATCGCGCTTTTCTGGTTTTGATTCGCATTTTCATTTTCCCTTAGCTATCCCGATCTCCTATGCAACCGATTCCTCTTCCGTCCTATGTGCATTACGAACTGTTGCTGCAATTGCTGGAGCGACAAACGGCGATCGCGATTGAACCGGGTTCACCGCAACGGGCGCAGTTACAGGAGTTGATCATTACGCTGCGCAAGGCGATGGCCCAACAAAAGCAGTTGGAGGAGTCGTGTCAACGCGCGAACCAGACGATCGACTATCGGTGGTCGCTGAATGAGGATCGCCGTCCCACGTCGATCTCTTCGTAGCGAGGGCCGTGTGAGTATCCCCCCATTGGCTCCAGGGGAGCGGCAAAACTGGGTAATAGGGGGGAGGGTTCGGGTACGGTAGAGCGGCGATCGCGGGTGGTCCAGCGGTGGGAGGGGGCAACCCTGAGCATCTCCGGGGTATTACTGATTTCAGCATAGCGCCCCTTTCTTTGCTGATTGTGAACCCCGGTTAACTTGTGTAATAATACCTAGAGGGGCCATGTTTTCGGTGTTACGATCATGGATGTCAGGAGATAGACGTAGATCACAAGTAATGCGAGGTTGGCGCATCGGCAACGTGATCAGCGAACGCCTTCAACGACGTTTGATTGTTGAGGTGAGGGAGTTTTCTGCATTTTTGAACCAAGCGATCGTTTCTAGGTTTCCCGCTTGAGGTCAATGTCTCATAAACAGTTGTAGCAAGTTGCATTTTCGACTTGCGGAGGGACTCGTGCGTCTATTGGTGTTTTCTGAGTTCTACGTTGGGTCGTGTTTTGAGTTTTTCATCTACCCGTTTTGATGATCCATTTTTTGCTTGATTAAGACTGGGAGGATAACATGGCTTCTACTACTTTCTATATAGACCAATATACAGGTGACAACACGCGAGTAGAAGGTAAGCTTGAAGATGTGACAGAAGGAGTAAGAGTCACGCTGACTGTTGTTCCTGATCCGGTGACTGGCTATGTGGGAGATTTAGAGGGTGTTGTCTTCCACATTGTTGATGAAGACCTGATCTCGTCATTACAGATTACGGGTAATGTCAGGGGAACGCCAGTGTTGGGACCAGCCAATAGTGTCCTAAATTTGAGTGGAGGTGTTAACTGGAACGGGGAAGGCCAAACAGGCTTTGACTTTGGTTTTTTGCTGGGTGACCAAGGTGGGAACACATCTTTGACAGAAACGGTATTTGTCATTTCCAGCACACAGAAAATTTTAACTGTTGACGATTTTGTTGGTGCAAACCCTGGCCCTAATGCTAATGACATTGGGATTCGCCTCAAAACTGTGATTGATTCTTAAGGGAATCCTGCACCTGAAGGTAGCAGCAAACTTAGTGGTGAAATCCCACCGCCGTATGAACCACCGCCGCCCGAAGAGGATGGCGTTGGCAGGACCCCTGGCTTCTGGAAGAACCACACGCCGTGGTCTAGTTATGGAGTAACAGGGTATGACGAAGGCGACTTTTTCGCGAATACATTTGGGCTGTCTGGTTCCTTTGATTTTGACTTCAAGAAAACGGGTAATCAAGAGACATTGTTAGATGCCCTGAACGCGGGGGGTGGCGACTTCAACGCCTTGGCTCGCCATGCAACAGCCGCCCTGCTGAATGCAGAAGTCAGCGGTGTGTACAGTGACATTAATTACTACATTGATGAGCAAGACATTACTGATCCGGCCCTGCTGACTCTGCTTGAGCAGGTTGATGGTATAGACGGCAGTGATCCCGATGGCTTCATCAGCACTGACGAAGTGATCAAGGCGGTTCAGAGTGCAGGTACTCTTGGTGTTGAACTTTTGAAGGATGCCTTTGACGCAATGAACAATATGCAAGCTAATCTTACGCTTGTATAAATCCTAGATTGACGGAGTAGTGTCGTAGTCTAGTAAACCAGAGAATAAATTCAACGTTCGTAGTCACGACTTCAGTCGTAACGGGCTAAAGCCCCAACTACAAACTGTGCGAAATTTGGTAGTCGTGCATTCTAATGGAGTCAGCCACGGAAAACTGGCAGTTCCAGCCTGTGATTACCATTCCTATGCATTACTACCCCGCCTCCTATCTTCACAAGCAGCTTCTTAAGCTCATCTGGGATCTCGTCCGGTAAGACATCTGTTGTCAAATCTTGCTGCTCCCAGCTTAACCTAGAAATTCGTGAAAAAATCGCACATTTCCACGTTAAGCATAGCAAAATCAGCTTGAAATGCTAAGTAATAAGATTATCTTATGGCATACGGTAAAGGCCCATGTACCCGTTAGCCTCCAGCAAGACAGACGATCGCCTAGGTCAAGCATCCGGCTCTCCCTCACGCCCTCATCCCCTCCCCACCACACAACCGATCGCGTCAAACAGTGCTATGCTAAAGGTGATCCGGACCTACGCGATCGTAACGCCCAAACCTTGTCAGGACTGGAAAGTAGCAGCAATACGGGATGCTTACGATAGGCGTAGACTCCGGGTCTTCCCATTGCAGGAGTTCTCGACACAATGGCTGGGTTTGGTGACCTCGTACAAAAAGCCTTTTACCTAGGAGTAGGGCTGGCTTCCTATGCAGGTGAAAAAGCAGGGAGCACCGTCGTTGAATTGCGCGGCCAAGTGCAGAAGCTTGCCGATGAACTCGTGGCGCGGGGCGAGATGACCACCGAAGAAGCCCGTAAAATGGTCGAAGACCTGATGCAACAAGCCCAGCAACACAAGGCAGCCCCCCCCGAAGCCACCCCCCCCAAAGAACCCCGCCGGATCGAGATTACCGATGAAGATGAAGCCGAAGGCGCCGCGATCGATGATCCTGAAGAGATTGCAACCCTACGGCAACAAGTGGCCGCCCTGCAAGAACAACTGCAACAACTCAAACAAGATTAGGGTGTGGCTTCATCCAGAGGGGAGCGGATGGAAATCCTGATTGTCGAAGATGAAGTCGCGATCGCGGATCTTATTCAGCTTTATCTAGAAAAAGACGGTTTTACCTGCCATGTCTGCCATCGGGGCGATCTGGCCTTGGAGTATGTACAAACCCATCAGCCAGACCTGATTATCCTCGACTTGATGCTACCGGGCCTCGATGGCCTCGAAGTCTGCGCCCGCATTCGACAGCGTCCTGGTGCCAAAGATCCCTATATCTTAATGCTGACCGCCAAAGGCGAAGAAATCGATCGCATCGTGGGCCTTTCCACCGGGGCCGATGATTACCTCGTCAAACCCTTTAGCCCCAGAGAACTGGTAGCCCGCGTGCGTGCCCTGCTGCGACGGTCCCTACGGCAAACCGGTCCCCAAAACCTACAACGCACCCAGCACTTTTCCCTGGATCTAGATCAGCGCCTTGCCCAACGTCACCTCACCCCAGAGCAAGCCGAAACCCTTGACCTCACCACCCTGGAATTTGACCTGTTAGCCACCTTCTTGAGTTATCCCGGTCGCGCCTGGAGCCGCACCCAACTCATCGACAAACTGTGGGGCGGCGACTTCTATGGCGATGAGCGCGTCGTAGATACCCATATCGCCCGTCTCCGCAAAAAAATTGAACCCGATCCCGCCAACCCCACCTTTGTCAAAACCGTGATTGGGGTGGGCTATAAATTTGAAGATACCCCCGCCGTCTAAAACGCTCGTAGTCACGACTTCAGTCGTCCGAGGCTAAGCGTTAATCAGCCGCGATCGCCGCCGCCGCCAACCGACACCAAGCACGGCGAAAGGGAGCATCTGCGGGAGCATCAGTTAACTCGCGTCCCTTCAGATGGGGATAGGCCGCATAGAACTGCTCATCCACGATCGCATACAAACGGCTCCGTTCACTCGCCGGAATATTCCGGGCCTGCATCTCCGTCAGAATGTATTCCTGGCAAGACGCATCCGGGACCGATTGCCTAGGCCATCGAATCGCGATCGGCGGTAACTGGGGCAACTGCGGTAGCTGCGGTTGAGTCAGCCAGGGGGGTAACTGGGGCGAAAACGCCTCCACGAATCCGAACACCAGCAGCAGCACCAGTCCGCCCAGAATCAGCTTTGCCAGGATCGTGCGAACCATCGGCAACAGGACAGCCAGCACGCCCCGTAGCCCCCACTGACCTAGGGCCACAACCGCCTTGAGGAGGGCCAGCACCGGCACCAACAAGAGCCAACCCAAACGCCCTAGCCAACGCCCTAGCCAACGATAACGGGGGTATCCTGGAGCCGCTGAGGGCATCGTCGTGATCGGGGATGCAGCCACGACCTGGGAACCTTGGGCCGGACGACGGGGCGCGACCACCAGGGTGGGCAGTTGGGAAAAAGCACGACTCACCGATCGCCCCAGGGCACTGATCCACGATCGCAGGGACGGCCCCGATCGCGATCGGCTGCCCGTGCCTGGGGGGGTAACAGAGCCCTGTCCCCCGGCCAGGGCCTCCAAATCCGCCAAAACCGCGATCGCCGACGGATAGCGATCAGATACCCGGTCCGCCAACAGGGTAGTCAGCACCGTCGTAAACGCCGGTGTCAAGGACAACCACGGCCGCCAATTCCACTCACCCGTCGTGCGATCGCGCAATTCCGCCGGACTGCGCCCCGTCAACAGGACCAAGGTCGTCACCCCCAGGGCATAGAGATCACTCGCTGCAACCGGCTGCCCATACTGCTGCTCCGGAGGGGTATAGCCCAATTTCGCCACCACCGTTGCCACCGCCTGCCCCCTCGGACTGAACTGCTGGATCGCACTGATGGCCACCTGTTTCACCGCCCCAAAATCAATCAGGACCGGCCAGCGTTGCGTCGCTTCGCAGATCAAATTATCGGGGGCGAGGTCGCGGTGGATAATCCCCTGCCGGTGGAGATAATCCAGCACCGGCAGAATTTGGCACAAAAACTGGATGGCATCGGTTTCTTGCCACTGCAATCCCTGGTGGAGGTGGGCCAGATAGGTTTGCCCCGGAATATATTGTTGGACCAGAAACAAGCCATTTTGTCCCTGAAATTCAGTCTCCAGTAGCTCCCGGAATGCTGGAATTTGGGGATGGTGCAGTTGATAGAGAATCCCCGCTTCCCGTTGAAAGAGAGCTTTGGCCTTTTGGAGCGCCTGCGATCCTTGTAATTGGGGGGCAAATTCCTTGAGGACACACGGCTCATCAAAACGATGGCGATCCTCGGCCAAATAGGAACGACCAAACCCGCCCTGTCCCAGTAATGACAGAATGCGGTAACGGTTAGCAATCACTGCCCCGATACTGGGCGATCGCAGATTAGTCATGGGAGAGGCCGATTCAGATCCCTAGGGGTAGCAGCGCAACAGCCAGCCAAGCAACCGAAAAACAAGCCCTTCAAACCGATCACATCTCTGAATCTCCCTTGAGTCTAGTCAATAGGATCAATCAGATCGACAAATACTCACTACCAGTGTCAGACTAAAGGTTAAGGTTTAATCCTATCCCCATCTCAATCCCCATCTCAGCTTTACCTTAGCCGATGCTGTTGCCCTAGGGGGTGTGTTTACGTTGTGCCTGTGGCCATTTGCCTGATCCGCCCATCCTGAATTAATTATGACCGTGTTTTCCTACCAGGATATTTCCCTGTATGAACTGGCCTGCCACTGTCCATCGCCGCCAACCCCGCTGCAATTGAGTCCTGCGACCCTGAAGTCGGTCATGGCCTCCCTGATTGATGTTTTGGTAGACCAGGAATTAGCCGCCACCCTTTGGGTGAAGCTGCCCCAGGCCCCGGTTTGGCAGGAGGATCTCGATCGCTACCGCACCTGCCTAAGCATCCCCTCTACCCTCTGCTTGTTTACCCCTGAAAGCACCCCACCCCCACCGTCCGGACTTGGCTCCCCAGGCGGGGTAACTATTCGTCTGGGTGCGGAAAGTCACTTAAAACGAGAGTATTTCCTCCTCGCCATGACCAATCGCCTGTCCGTAATGGTCCTGGCCCATCAACCGCGATCGGTGCGCCTACCGGGTGAAGATCTCAGCGACGCTCAACTGTTTGCCACCACCCCCACTGACCCAACCCTGGCCAGCCATCGCCGTCATCCCCTCCTCGGGTTTATCACCTGCGACCCGATCGTGATTCAGGAGGTATTGGTGGGCCTCCAACAAGCCATCGCCTGTAGCCCAAACCCACCCCCACCCCCCGCGCCCCAGGTCCAGTGGGACACCTTTTTCGCTCAACAGCAGCCGCAGGTAACCGATCCCAGATTAATGAGCCTGTTGTTTACCCGCCAAACCCAACGCCAGGAAGAGGTGTGGCGACAGTTGGTCAATAACCGCAAGCAAGCCGAAACGGTGGAGCAGCTTCAGCGCCAACACGAAAATGCCCAAAGTGAAATTCGGCTCAAGGATGAACTCTTGCACATGGTCGGCCAGGAACTCCGCACCCCCCTGACCAATATGAAAACGGCGCTGACGCTGTTAGATTCCCCCAACCTCAAGGCGACGCAGCGACAACGCTATATGGACTTGCTGCGGACCGCGTGCGATCGGCAAACGGCCCTGATCAGCAGTGTGCTGGATTTACTGCAACTCGAACACGATGCCACCCAGGAAACCCAACCCTTACACCTCAGTGAAATTGTGCCCGGTATTGTCAGCACCTATCAACCCTTGGCACAGGAGCGGGGAATTGGCCTGTTTTATACCGTTCCTGATACCTTGCCAAAGATTTTGGGGTTACCCTCCTGGATACGGCAAATTGTGATTCACCTATTGCACAATAGCCTCAAATACACCCCGCCGGGAGGCCAGGTTTGGGTAGAGGCCAGTCAACAAGGTGACACAATTCTGCTGGAAGTCCGGGATACGGGCATTGGCATTCCCCCGGAAGAACACCACCATATTTTTGAACCCTTCTACCGCCTGCGCCAAGAACAACCCCAAGCGGCGGTGGAAGGGGTGGGCCTAGGGCTAACGATCGTGCAAAACCTAGTCCAACGTTCCAATGGCGCGATCGCCGTCAAAAGCCAGCCCGGAGAAGGAACCACCTTCCGTGTGCATTTGCCCATCATTCCCCCAGTGTAGAGGCGGGGTCAGGCCACACCCAAGAGTTGGAAAATGCGTTGTTCCAAGCGCGCGATGCGATCCGCTGGGGTGCGTTGCTGGACGAGGGACTGGTGGAGATAGGTCAAGGTTTCCAGTTCGGCCACTACCGCCCCCCGTTGGCGATCGTCGGGGTAGAGTCCACCGAGCACTTGGTCCAAATCCCAATGGCTGGGAGGGCGAACATCCTCACGTGCCAAGCCCTGGGGTGTGGACGTGGAACCAGCAGACGGAGCGTAGTTGAATGGCATCATCTAGGGAACCGTATAACCGCTTCTTTAGCGTAGAAGGAAGCTGATTCCTTGGCTAGACTAAAATTGGCACATCCGATAAAGTTGCTGCAAAGATCGGGTAACCTTAGGTGAACTCCTGGTTAACCAGTGGGGTAGCCTTGGGCACACGCTCACTGGGTTACTGACGCGGGAGGATTAACAGGGGTGTCAGGTTCATGGTGCTTGATGTTAGATGGACTGAGCCAGACGATCGGGCAAGCGGCCACGAGACACAAACGACTTGGACGCAAACGACTTGGACGCAAACGACTTGGACGCAAACGGTGGAGTGTGAACACGGGGAGTTTAGAGTTATGATCATTTGCCCAAACTGTAGTCATCAAAATCCCGATGGGGCGGTACAGTGCGAATCCTGTTATACCCCCTTACCGGCCACCCTGGCGTGTCCCAGTTGTGGTGCGATGATCCAGGCCGATGCCCATTTCTGTGGTCAGTGCGGGTTTAACCTGAAGAGCGCGGCCCCCTTACCCGCGACGGAAGTCATGACCAGTGGCCCCATAACCGCGGAAGGGGAAGCGGATCTCGGCATGGGTACCCTAGACCCCCTGATCACCCCCGATCCCCTGGAGATTCCCCCCCTGCCTGACCTGGCTGAATTGTCGGGGGCCAGTGCCGCCAGTGTGGCCGCTGCGCCCGTATCGCCCGGTAGCCAGGAAGCCACCTTTGCCACGTTGCCGGAAATCTTGGCTCCCGCCCCCCCTCACCCCATCCCAGCAGCCCCAATCGCTGGCCAACACACCCAACTGCAACAACAGTCTGCCCGGTTACTGCACCTGCAAACCAACACCACTCTGGAATTGCCCCAAGGGTTAACCATCATTCACCTTGGTAAACCCAACGATCGCATTCCGCCGGATATCGATGTGTCTGGTTTTCCCAATTCCGATATTGTGTCGCGGGTCCATGCCGACATTCGGGTCGAGGGCGATGACTATTACCTGGAGGATGTGGGCAGCGCCAATGGGACCTACGTCAATAATCTCCCCCTATCGCCGGGGAATCGCCACCGCCTCCGTCCGGGCGATCGTATTGCCCTAGGGAAAGGGGACTTGGTGACCTTCCTGTTCCAATTGGCTTAAACTGGGCCGTTGGCTTAAACTGGGCCGTTGGGTACGCCATCCTGGGCAGTGTCCCCCCCGGTACCCACCGGAGAAATTGATACACTAGGGAAGCTGCCCGTTACCCGTTCCAGCTTTCGCTCCTGTCATCCTATGGATATCCTAATCGTGTGATTACCCTGAAGCTGCTACACCCGCTCCAGTCAACCCCGATTCAGGTCTGGTCGTTTGAGCATGAGTCAGTGATTCGGATTGGGCGATCGACCGATAATCAGGTGGTCTTATACAGTGCTGTTGTATCCCGCAACCACGTTGAGCTACGCCAGGTGGGCCAGCAGTGGGAACTGGTGAACCTGGGGAGTAATGGCACCTATATCGATGGGCAACGGGTATCCCAAGTCCCCGTCACCGACGGCATGGTGATTCGGCTGGCGCGATCGGGTCCCCATATTCAAATCCATTTAGACAGCCCTCCCGATCAAAGAAAGTCGGGAAAAGCCACGGTAGCGGCCCCGTCCGGTGAGGCCACCCCGTCGCTGAAGCCAGGGGCGATCGCGGTGGATGCCGATGAAACCCGCCCCGGTCCCACGCACCTGCCGCCCACGGAAATGCCCCCCGATCCCTTTGCCCATGCACCGCCAACCCCGTTGCAAATGCTTGAGGTAGCCGAGGATAGCGCGACACCAACCCGGACTGGCCCCCTACCTGAGGGGGCAACCCTCACCCTGGATGCCCAGACAACTTCGCCGCCCTTAGTCTGTACCCATGAGCGTGCTACCCCTGATCGCCTGTTTTGCTTGGACTGTGGCCAACCGCTGCGTGTGCTGCAAACCGTAGGCAACTACCAAATTATTCGGATTGTCAGTCAGGATAATGTGGGCATAACCTATCAAGGGTGGCGCAATGGGCAGAGTTATGTCCTGAAAACCCTGAACTCTAACTACTGGCTACGCCATCCTGAAGTCATGGCCGGGTTTGAGAAAGAAGCGAAGCGACGGCGGCAATTACGTCACCCCGGTTTACCCCGTTTTGTTGATCTGTTCCCTGTGGCCGGCCAGCCTTACCTGGTAAACGAAATGATCTACGGCCTAAACCTGGCGGAGTGGTTGCAGCAATACGGGGCCGTCTCGCAATCCCAAGCGATCGCCTGGATGCTGCAAGTCTGTGACATTTTAGATTATATGCATAGCCACTCGCCACCCATTTTGCACGGCGATGTTAAGCCTAAAAACCTGATCCGGCGGGCTGTGCCTAAACAGGGGTATGAAATTGCCCTCGTGGACTTTGGCATTATTCAAAATCTGGTTCCAGCCCGTGATACCTGGTTTACGCCCAAAGGATTTATGTCGCCCGAACAGCGGGCGGGTAAGGCGGTGATCCAGTCAGACCTCTATTCCCTGGGCTATACCCTCACCTACCTGTTAACCGGGGCGAAGCCGTTGCCCCTCTATGAATATGAAGATACGGGCTGGCAGTTTACCACTGGGGCCGTTGCGGGTGTGTCCCCCGCCCTCGCCCAACTCATTCAACGGGTCACCCACCCTCAACCGGAAAAGCGCCTCCCTTCCGCACGGGTCTTGGCGGATCAACTGCGATCGTTACTGTAGTAAATCGCCCAGCCGCTATAGTACGATAGAGCTAACACTTAACTATGTAGTTATTGACTGTAATACTTGCCGGTCGTTAATGCAGTTAATGGCGTGATGGAATTGTAGTGATTGAATGGGGCTGTTGAAAGTAACTATTGAATCTGAGATGGCCCCGTGCGGTGTTGTCATGCCGGGGCCGATCCCAACCTAGTCCTTGGTCGTATCGCAATTGTTCATGCCTAAAACCAAGCTTTCCCATGCTGATCCCACAATTTTGGCTGCCGTCGCCGATTACTTTAAGGTATTGTCTGAGGTGAGCCGCTTACAGATTTTGACCCACCTGCGATCGGGGCCGATGAACGTCATGGAACTGTCCGATGCCACGGGATTGGGACAGGCCAATCTTTCTAAGCATTTGAAGGTCCTGACCCAAGCGGGGATCTTGTCCCGCAGTCCCAAGGGCACCAGCGCCTACTACGAAATTGTGGACCCGGTGATCTTCAAGTTCTGTGACTTAGCCTGCGATCGCATTAGTGAGCGTGTGCTGCAACAGGCAGAGAGTTTTGCCAAACTCCAGGCTCGGTCATGAGGAAAGGGTCCAAAATGGGATATTGTCGCAAATTGAGCCAGGAAGGTTGAAAGAGGCATTTTTTGAAACAGGCGTTTTTTGAAACAGGTATTTTTTGAAACAGGCATTTATGGATAAAGCAGCCTTGCTGCAACAGTATGCAGCCGGAGAGCGACATTTCCCAGGGATCAACGTGCGGGAACAGGATTTGATGGGGGTCACTCTAGCAGCCATCGATTTCCAGGCTGCCGATTTGCGCCAGACGCGGTTGGGAAAAGCGTCATTTGCCCAAGCTAACCTGCAGGCTGCCAACCTGAGCGAAGCGATTTTATGGGGGACCGATCTTCAAGGAGCCGATTTAACCACCGCCATCCTCCGCGAAGCCGACTTAAGTGGGGCCAATCTGCACCAAGCCCAACTCACGCAGGCCAATCTGATCAAGGCGAGTTTGTGTGGCGCGAATCTCAGTGAAGCAGTTCTCGTACAAGCGATTCTCTATGACGGTGACCTGCGGCCTAGCTCCGATCAGTGTACGAACCTGGCCCAGGCGAATCTCCAGGGGGCCGATTTAAGTTATGCCGATCTGGGGGCAGCCATTTTGCACCACGCCAACCTGGCAGGGGCAACCCTGTGTCGGGCCAACCTGAGCCAACGGATGCAATGGGGGGCGCTGGCCACAGACCTAACGGGTGCCAATCTGCGGGGAGCGGACCTCAGCTATGCCAATCTGCGCGGGGCGATCCTGCGGCAAGCGGATCTGACAGGGGCGGATTTAACCGGAGCCGATTTAACCGGAGCCGATTTAACCGGAGCCGATTTAACTGAAGCGGATCTGGCTGACGCAATTCTGCCCGCCGGGTTTCCTGGCTCCCGATCGTCATGAGATCATCATGAATTGAGATACCGTTGAATGTTGTCGTTTGCATGAGGGACCTAAAACGATGCGATTTAAGTCTGCGGCACCCGCTGGTTTACCTCAAGTCAATCTTGTGCCCATGCTGGATGTCCTGATGACGGTGCTGACGTTTTTTATCATCATTGCCATGACCCTGACGGGGCAGCAAATGATCAATGTTAAGTTGCCGACGACAACCCACGATCGTCAACCCCAGGCAGCCCCCGTCCCCACCCAGATAGAACCGTTGGTGGTGGGTTTAGATGCGGATGGACAGGTGATTATGGACAATCAAGTGATCAGTAACCGGGTGTTGGCTGAACGGATGGGCACCTATCTGGCCGCAAATCCGCAAGGGTTGGTGGTATTGCGGGCCGATCGCGATTTGACCTATGCCCAAGTGGCAACGGTGCTGAAGACGATGCAGGCGATCGGGGGCGATCGGGTTTCTCTCGCCTTTGAACGTTCGTAGTCAGTGTTGCGGCGCTAACATAGAACCCATCAGCATGGGGGATTCGCCCAGGAGGGTTCTATGGCTAAGCAGGATAAGAAAAAATCGGCGGCAAAGACCAAATCCGGCAAGGCTGAGGCAGCGAAGGCTGTGACTAAGCCAAAATCGGTGTCGACAGGCTAGGGTTAGCATCAGCTCACCAGAAGGGATATCCGCACTACGATCGCCCGTGCAACCTGGATACACTGGGAAATAATGAGCAGAGGCGGCAGCATGAACGATCTATTTAAGGGGTTTGAGCAATTACTGGAACTCGCCAAAACCCTGGAGGAGAAGGCCGATCGCGGCGAACTCAAGACCGAGTTTCAGATTAATTCCCGTTCGTTCAGCAGCATTCCCCGCCAGACGCGACCAGCGCCAGCCGCAGAACCGTCCTTTACGGTTAATCGAGGCCGATCGCGTGCCCCGACTGGCCCAGCCCCCGCTCCCCATCCCGCCCCACCGTCGCCTGCGTCGGACCCCATTATTACCCCGCCGCCCCCAACGACCAGCACCCACGCTCCTGAGCCTGCCTTGGCACCTTCCCTGCAAGCGGTGGGTGGGTTAGCCCCTGTTTTAGCTGAACTGAAAGAATTAGTCGCGCTACCCTTAAAACGCCCGGATCTGCTCCGGCAATTGGGCCTCGAACCGCCCCGTGGGGTGCTGCTGGTGGGACCGCCGGGAACCGGGAAAACCCTCACTGCCCGTGCCCTGGCCGAAGACCTGGGGGTGAACTACATTGCGATCGCCGGTCCCGAAGTCATGGGCAAATACTACGGGGAAGCCGAAGCCCGTCTGCGCAGTTTGTTTGAAAAAGCCCTGCGATCGGCCCCCTGTTTAATCTTTATTGATGAAGTCGATAGCCTTGCCCCCGATCGCAGCAAAGTGGAGGGGGAGGTCGAAAAACGCCTGGTGGCTCAGTTGCTCAGCCTCATGGATGGCTTTGCCCAAACCCAGGGGGTAATTGTCCTCGCCGCCACCAACCGCCCTGATCACATTGACCCCGCCCTGCGCCGCCCCGGTCGCTTCGATCGCGAAGTCCAATTCCGGGTCCCCGATCGCGACGGTCGCCTGGAAATTTTGCACATTCTCACCCGGTCCATGCCCCTGGATACCACAGTGGATCTGGCCACGATCGCCGACTTGGCCGTGGGGTTTGTCGGAGCCGATCTCAAGGCACTGTGCCAGAAAGCCGCCTACAGCACCCTGCGGCGATCGGTCCCCTCCCTGGATGCCCCCTCTCCCGCAACCTTGGCAATTACGCAAGCCGATTTTCTAACCGCCCTGCGGGAGGTGAAACCCTCCGTTTTGCGATCGGTTACCGTCGAAACCCCCAATGTTCCCTGGGAAAACATTGGCGGCTTGGAGGCGATCAAACAAACCCTACGCGAATCGGTCGAAGGTGCCCTGCTCTACCCCGAACTCTATCAACACACCAAAGCCAGAGCACCCCGTGGCATTCTCCTCTGGGGTCCGCCTGGTACCGGCAAAACCTTACTCGCGAAGGCCGTCGCCTCCCAAGCACGGGCCAATTTTATTGCCGTCAATGGTCCTGAACTTCTGAGCCGCTGGGTGGGGGCCTCGGAACAGGCGGTGCGAGAACTGTTTGCCAAGGCGCGACAGGCGGCCCCCTGTGTGGTGTTTATTGATGAAATTGACACCCTGGCCCCGGCCCGTGGGCGCAACAGTGGCGATGCTGGGGTGAGCGATCGTGTCGTTGGCCAATTCCTCACCGAACTGGATGGTGTCCAGCAACAAAGCCAGATCGTCGTGATTGGCGCTACCAACCGTCCCGATAGCCTTGATCCCGCTTTGCTCCGCGCCGGTCGCCTGGAACTACAACTCAAGGTCGATTTGCCCGATCGCACTGGTCGCTTGGCGATTCTCCAGGTCCACAACAGCGATCGGCCCCTGGAGGGCATCTCCCTCGCCGACTGGGCAGCACAAACCGAAGGGTGGAATGGTGCAGATTTGGCCCACCTAAGTAACCAGGCCGCACTGGCAGCGATTCGACGCTATCGTGCCCAGGGGGAAACCGATCCCACCATGATTCGCATTTGCGCCCAGGATTTTGAGCAAGCCTTCGCGAGTATTGCGCAGCAGCGATCGCAGTGATGAACACTCCTCCCACGGATTAACTGGGCAAATTTAATCACTCAACTTACGGAGAACTGTCCGGACCTGTTCGCGATCGTAGCGTTATCTATAATCGTGGCGTTATCTATAATCGTGGCGTTATCTATATTGATATTGGTGCCAGCAAACACTCATGCCGGGGAAACGAAATGTCAAGATCCGGCTTGATTTTGCTTCAGGGTTGCTTGCACTACCCCCTTTCGCAAAAATTCAGTGTTAGGATAGCATCGCTGCCCTCGATCGGCTCTAGGTTTAGGGTTAGCGAGTTAGCGAGCCATCCTCGTCGGCTCGAAGGGTCACTGTCAGACAGCCTACGGCAGGCGGTGATTGTTGATAGGGAATCGTGATCGGATGCAGCGATCGGGATCACCTTTGTAAATGATTATTTCAGGACGTTATTCAGCGTCGAAGGTTGTCAATACTGATACTAGGAATGTCTAACCAGGAATCCCTCTTTTAGGGATTTGGTGCATCTTATCGCTCAGGTGAGGATCTATCGTAAATTCTAAGGTTCTGTGTATCTATGGCAGATAGAGACCCAGCTAGATGGCAGGGTAACTATCTACTCCTTTCTATGTTGAAATTTTATTTTTGCAGCCCGTCCCCTTGTTGGCGGGAGGCCGATCCTGGGTGTTTTTCCGATCTCGACTTGACAACAGGCTGACTTATCCGGAATCCCGATGTAGAAGAGGGAAATTTATGTTTTGTCTTTGGTTCAACTTGCTCCCTAAAAACCTGAAATTTCTTCTCCAATTTCATCCGGAACGGGTGATCTGCCCAGCGTTAGATCGGGAGAGGTGACGTACACCCATTTCCGAACCCTTAATTTTTGGAGACGTAAAGACATGGCTGTTGAAAAAGTAAACTCCTCGTCTAGCTTGGCAGAAGTGGTCGATCGCATCCTGGACAAGGGGATTGTGGTCGATGCTTGGGTGCGGGTTTCCTTGGTCGGGATTGAACTGCTGGCTGTTGAAGCCCGGATTGTCATTGCTTCCGTGGAAACCTATCTGAAGTATGCTGAAGCCGTTGGGTTGACGGCCCAAGCGGCTGTGCCCGCTGCTTAATCTAGGACAAGGGGGAGTCAGCCTTGGCTCCCCTGCCCCATCTACCGATCGCGACGCGAGGCCAAAGGCATATTGCCACTAGGGCGCTCACTAGGGCACTCACTAGGGCACTCACCACCAGGGTAATGACGATAATCGCAACGATGACAATCGCAACGATGACAATCGCGACAATGACGATCGCAGCGATGACGATCGCAACGATGACAATCGCAACAATGGTCACGGCATTCACGGTTCACGTTTAAGCGGGGGAAAGGATTGTGGCTCTTAAGGATGTGTGGCAGGCCGCACGGCAACAACGACAACAGGATGTCCAAACTCGGCAGGCATCAGTTCGCCAACAACTCAGCAACATTCAAGCCCAACTGCAACAGGAGGCCGAACAACTCCGCACGGATCTCGGCCTGTTTCGGGTGGGCTTAGCCAGTGAAAATCGGGCGCGGCAAACCCAATTCCAACAGGTTCGCCATGCCCTCCAACAGTTTCGCCTGTCACTACAGCAGGAAACCCAGGCGTTTCTGAGCGATGCCCAACACCAACGGCAACGGCAGGCGGCGATCACCGCCCAGGACTTGGATGAGTTTGTGCGGCTCCTGAAGGCAGACACGGCCCTCTTCCTTTCCCAGTCGGCGGTGGAACGGCAGGCAGCAGCAGCAGCGGTGGCCAAACAACTGCAAGCCTTTGTGCAAGCCCTTAAACAGCAAACGGCTGAATTCCTGGCCAGTACCGGGGCAAGTCGGCGAGCAATGGCGGCGGCCTTGATCCAACAATTGGATGACTTTGTGCGATCGCTCCAGGTGCAAACCGCCCAGTTTCTCACCCTGACCGCCCAGGAACGGGCACAGATGGCCGAGGAGCTAATGCAGGCCCTAGGGGATTTTCGCACCCGCTTGAGTGAGACAGTCGCGGCCCTGCGCCAGGACTTACAACTGGATATTACGGAAATCCAAACCCGTGTCGCTGTCCTCCGCGCCGATACCCAAACCTTCCTCGCCGACACCCACGAAAAACGGCTGAAGGATCAAGCCGAATTGCTCCAAAATCTGGCGGCCTATTATCAAGCGCTGCAAACCGATGTGGCGGACTATCTGGATGAGTTAGCCCTGATCCGACAGGCACGGGCCAACCAGGTCCAGCGATCGCTGGCCCAAAGTCGCCGCGATCGCGAAGCTGCCGTTGCCGAACTGTTCGATCGCTTTGGGATTTTCCGGGCGGACCTGCAAGCCTTCCGGGCGGACCTCGCCAATTACGTCTGGGGCACGGGCACAGTAACCCCCGAAGCCGCCCCCCCACCCCCGCCCAAGGCCCCAGCTAAAGTCGTTGCTCCTGCACCGAGGGCACAAACCCCACCGCCTGCCCCAGTGAAACCGGCTTCCCCGGCCATGACCCCGCCTCCCGCGAAAACGGTGACCCCGCCCAAGCCAGAGGCTCCGCCCAAGGTGGAATTTACGCCGCCCCCAACGTCGAAGCCCGCCCCGGTGGTGGTCTCGGAACCCGAACCCGAACCCCCGGCGATCGCGCAGCGTTCCCAACCGGAAATCGCCCCAGAACCAACGCCGGAACCCGAACCCCCGGTTGCCACTGCCCAGCCTGAGCCTGCTAACGCGGTTTACGATTATCTGAAAGCTTCCCACGGGGCACGGTTAGCCCAAATTGAAGCCGCCCTGGGAGCCAGTCGGGTGCAAACGGTGAATGCCCTGCGATCGCTGATTGAACGCGGCATTGTTACCCAGCGCGATCGTACCTATTACATCAACGGAGGAGCCGAAGCGTGACCACCATTCTGCAAGCGCGATCGCGGGGATTTGTGACCACACCGTCGATCGAACGGTTAGTCACCCGCGCCCTACGCTACCTACAATCCGGCTTTTCCGTGCATCTGCGGGGTCCTGCTGGTACCGGCAAAACCACCCTGGCCATGCACCTGGCCGATTTGCTCGGTCGCCCGATCATGCTGGTGTTTGGCGATGACGAATTCAAAACCTCGGACCTGATCGGCAACCAGTCGGGCTATACCCGCAAAAAGGTAGTCGATAACTACATCCACAGCGTCGTCAAACTGGAAGACGAACTGCGCCAAACCTGGGTAGATGCCCGTTTGACCCTGGCTTGTCGGGAAGGGTTTACCCTCGTCTACGATGAGTTCAACCGTTCGCGGCCCGAAGTGAACAACGTGTTGCTCTCGGCCTTGGAGGAGAAGCTACTGGTGTTGCCGCCCACGGCCCAGCGCAGCGAGTATGTGCGGGTGAATCCCCATTTTCGCGGCATTTTCACCTCCAACCCAGAGGAATACTGTGGCGTTCACGGTACCCAGGATGCCCTGATGGATCGCCTGGTGACGATTAGCGTCCCCGAACCGGATGAACTCACCCAGCAGGAGATCCTGGTGCAAAAAGTGGGCCTCGATCGTCCCGGTGCCGTCACGATCGTGCAATTAGTCAAAGCCTTTCGCAGCCAAGCCAAGGTAGAAAAATCCTCCGGCCTGCGGTCCTGCCTGATGATCGCCAAGGTTTGCCACGAGCACCACATCCCCGTCACGCCCCTGAGTGCCGACTTCCGCGATATATGCAGTGACATCCTGCTCTCCCGTACCAGCCTCGCCTTGGAAGAGGCCACCCCCCTGCTCTGGCAATTTCTCAACGAGATGGCGACCCAGGAAGCCGGAGCTGGACGGGTTCAGGGACAATTCGCTGGGAGAGATGCCGCACGATCTGCGGGACTGGAAGCCGCCCAAGAACCGGGATTAGCCCTAGTCCATACGGAGAGTGATGACGAGGATCTCGCGGCTGAGGAGCTTGTCGTTGACGATCTTGCGGTTGAAGATCTCGTGCAGGATCTCATCCTTGACAATCCCACCGTTGAAAATTCTCCAGTTGAAAATTCTCCAGTTGAAAATTCTCCAGTTGAAAATTCTCCGGTTGAAGACTCTCCAGGTGAAGATTCCCCAGTTGCGGATCTGGTTGAGGAGCTTGCCGTCGAGGATCTTGCGGTTGAAGATCTCGTGCAGGATCTCGTTGTCGATCCCGTTGTTGACGATCTCACTCCAGAGGCGAAGACCAGTCCCAAGCCAGCCCCCACCCCCAGCCGCGATCGCTTGGCAACGCCAAAGGCGTATCGTAAAGGGGTAGCCGTGAAGTCGGCTAAGGCGGTCGTTGAAGCAGAGGTTGAAACAGGGGTTGAATTAGAAGCTGAGCCAGAAGTTGCGCCAGAAGTTGCGCCAGAAGTTGCGCCAGAAGTTGAACCTGTGCTTGAGCTAGAAGCCAGCCCCGATTATCCCCAAGCTGTTTATGACTACCTGATCCAACAGCGGGAAGCACGGCTGACGGATATCGAGAAAGCACTTAACCTGAGTCGAGTGCAGGTCGTCGATGCGATTCGTGCCCTCTTGGAAACCGATCTGATCCTGAAACATCGGGGCGGCTCGGAAACCAAGGAAGGGGGAAAAACTCGCTACCGTGTTAATGTTGCTCCAGAGGATGCTGAGAAGTGACCACCGTGACCCCATCGCGATCGACCACCGCCGCCCCGCGCACCATTGCCACCGCCACCCAAGGTTCTACCCTGGCGGACATTTTGGAGCGGGTGTTGGATAAGGGGATTGTGATTGCAGGGGATATCTCGGTATCCGTGGGTTCAACCGAACTGCTGAGTATTCGCATTCGCCTCCTGGTGGCCTCAGTCGATAAGGCGCGGGAGATGGGGATTAACTGGTGGGAAGGTGACCCCTTCCTCAGTCACCAGGTTGCTTCCCCTTCTTGGCAAGCCCTGCAAGCGGAAAATCAACAATTGCAGCAGCGCTTGGCCTCCCTAGAGAGCCAACTCAAGGCATTGCAGCAGGCCAGCGGGACCCCATTACCAGCGGTCCAGGCGACAGAAGACGCGATCGCCGAGTCACAGGCAACTTCCCCGCCAGAATCAGGCCAATAAATCGGGTGCTGGTATCTTGGTTTTAGAGTGTTGGTTTTAGAGTGTTGGTTTTAGGCTGTTGAGCGTTGGAAACTTCTATGATCACTGTGAAAACCCTGCGCCACGTAGCGAATGCCCGTGCCATCCCCAGCTTCCGATCGTGTCCCAGTTGGCGACGCCTCGACACCCGTAGCAGCGATCGTGCCCGGATAGCCGCAGGCATGGCCCACATCCTCGCCCAAGAAGCCCGCCGTCAGTGGTGTCAACTGAACTGGCAACATCGCGCTAATAGCTAGTAATCGTTAGTGAGCCAGGCGCCGTCTCTCTCCTCTCTCCTCTCTCCTCTCTCCTAATCTCCCCACCCCCTTCTCCGAGGTTCCCCCATGCGTGCCAACAATCCCCCCATTCCTTCCGAAACCTATCGGCAAATGCTGGTCAAAGATGGCGAACGGCGGTTTCAAGAGTGGCATGGTGAGTGGTTGCGCCACCAGCAGGAATTTCGCGCCTCCCTAGCAGCCGGGCGCGATCGTTATATTCCCTCGGAAACCTATCGACAAATGCTGGTCAAGGATGGTGAACGGCGGTTTCAGGAGTGGCACAGCAGTTATCTCAACTATCAAAAGCAATATCTGGCTGAATTAGCTGCCAGCCGTCGCTCCTAATCCCTGCACCTAGCCCCCATGAGTTCTTCGCTAGATCTACCGGAATCGGCCACCCTCGCCATGCCCCGCAAAAATCAAGAGGCTGGCTTAGCCCCCCTATTATTAACCGTTGTTGAACTCATCCGGCAATTGATGGAGGCCCAAGTGATCCGCCGCATGGAGGCCGGGTTATTATCTGATACCGACCTCGATCGCGCCGCCGACAGCCTCCGGCAACTAGAACAGCAAGTCATCCAACTCTGCGAAATTTTCGAGATTGATCCAGCAGATTTGAACATTGACCTCGGTGAAGTTGGCTCACTCCTGCCCAAAGAAGGCGGCTACTATCCCGGCGAAACCAGCGATCGTCCCTCCCTACTCGAACTCCTCGATCGTCTCCTTCACATTGGCATTGTCCTAGAAGGCGACATAGACCTCGGCCTTGCCGAGTTAAGTTTAATCCAAGCCAAACTCCGCCTCGTCCTCACCTCCCGTCCCACCGGCGCGTGAATCTTCGTGTCCCTTCGTGTCCTTCGCGTCTTAGTGGTTACGAAAGACCACCCCGCTGGATACCCACCCGTTGCAACACAGTCAAAATTCCTAACTGTTTCAATCGTTCCAATTGCGCCTGATTTTTAACCAACAACATCCCCGCAAATCCCAAAGCATTCACCGAAATTGCCTCATAGCTATCCCGCGATCGCGGTACCAACAGCATCCATTCCCGCGTCACCAGTAGATTATAAGCCCCCGTCTGCTCAGCCCCTGGCAGCAATTTCCCCGGATGTAACCCCACCACTGTTAACAGGATTTCATATGCTGCTAACAACCGTTGCACCGCCTGTTCCAGTGCAATTCCCGGTTCTAAATCTAACCGGACTAACCCATGCACAAAGGGAAAATTAGGTACTATCCCGATCGAATCTTCAAACTGCGCCGTCGCGATCGCAGGTGTAATCGGAATCGCCGCCCTATCCAGGGGAATCAACTGCAAATGCTTATGGCGCTGACTGGCTCCCGCCGCCGCCCCACCGTTATAAAACCCTAAACCGGGTATCTCCCGCAAACACAACCAAAGCGCTAGAAAATCCGCCTCATTTAGCCACTGCGTCTGCTCCTCAAAGGCGCGGGTAACGATCAAAATATGGTGATCGACCACCTTAAATTTATTCAGCAAACACAGATGGCTGGGCGTGAGATCCGTGACAAACAAATCCGGATCATAAGGCAAGAACGGATTCACAGATTTTCTCGTTTCGGCTAGGGCCTGATCCGACTGGTATCGGGCAGCTTCCTTCTGAGCCAAGTTTGCCAGGATGCGCACAATACAGGCCATCCCCCCCACTTCGATCACTGCGTACTCAGTCGCGATCGGCTGTAGGGCACCACACGCTAAAGCTGCGATCGTGCGTTGTTTAACTTGCTGCCATAGGGTTCCCGGTTCCAGTTGCAAGTTGTCAACTGATGGTATTGGCTCAGTCATGGCTCAATCACCCCAACCTTCAAACAAGCAGACAAAACAATGGGACAGGCAAACTGCCCATCCCACAAGAATGACAGGCAAACTGCCTATCCTGAAGGAATGACAGGCAAGCCACCTATCCCATAAGCATCACCGGGGAGCCTACCAGAGGGCAGGCACTGGAGGCCGAGGCGGCGGCGGTAGGGGTGGGGGTTCCGGCGGCGGCGGTGGGGCTGGGGGAGCCATACAGGTCTCGCCAAAGGTGGCTCCCCGTTCCGAGAGATCTCCCAAGGCATAGGAATCGAGACCCAAATTTTTACCAAACCGGGCCGATTCGATACTGGCCGTGCGCAGGCCCGTGCGAGTGAGGTCAGCCCCGACTAGCTTGGCATCCACCAATAAGGTGCGATCGAAGGAGGCCATTGCCAGGTAGGAATCGCACAAATTCACATTGCGGAAAAACGCCCGATCCATCTGCCCTTCCATCAGATTGATGCGGCGCATATCAGAATCATTCAACAACGCCCCCCGCAGATTGGCGCGGCTCAGATTGGCATCCTGTAACTCCGATCGATGGATATCCGTGCGGCTGAAGTTTGCATCCAGGGCATAGGCCCCAATCATATTCACCGCAATCAAATTGGAATCACGAAAATCAGAATGGCTCAAATTCGCTTCCGTAAACCGGGCACCATTCAACTCCGCCCGACTGATGCTGCTGCCGATCAAGTTAGCGCGGGTTAAATTGGTATTCACCAACAGTGCACCCCGGAGATCGGCATAATTTAACTTTGCCGCCACCAAGTCCGCTTCACTCAAATTAGCTTCACTCAGATAGGCCCCCGTCAAATCGGCCCCGGCGAGATCCGCCATCGTCAAATTCGCTCGCGGTAGATAGGCCCCACTCAGGTCGAGTCCACTGAGGTTTGCCCCGCTTAAATCACAGTCAGGGCAGTAGAGCGTTGAGACCAGTTGCCGGACATGGGCCGGGTTTTCAGCCATTACAGGGCCTGCCAGCACCAACGGTGCCAGCAAAGTCATTGCGAAGACGCGTCGTTTCACAATAATCCTCCTCCCACAACATTAGACTCGTGGGGTTGTGCGTGACCAATGCCTTAAAGGTGTTTGCCAAGATGCCTGCGTAAACCCAGTACATCAACACCGACAGTTGGCGATGCCACCCCTTTCAAAACTAGAATTGACGATTCAGTAAAACTTTGAAAATACTCAGGATTATTATCGCCTATATTTGACGAATCTGACATAAAGTTTTACACTCATCAACCGCCTTAACTGCCTTAACTGCCTTAACCGCCTTAACTGCCTTAACCGCCTTAACTGCCTTAACCGCCTTAACCGCCATACCCAATCATAAACGGTCCTAAGCAGCCAAGCGGGCTACCGCGATCGCGGGTAAGCGAATGGCCTACCCGCAGACAAAGCTACGCAGTTACAGATGCTAGAAGCCAGCTTAGAATCTGGTTTAGCCTCCAACTGCCGTTAGGCTTGAGTCACCGCCAGAATATCCTTAGCGTGGGTGTCGGTCTTGACGCTGGTATCCACATAGGTGATTTTCCCAGTGCCATCGATGACATAGGTCACCCGTTTGGAGTAGCCGCCGCCATCGACATCATAGGCTTTGGTAATCGCCCCATCGACATCCGCCAAGAGGGTAAAGGGCAGGCCATACTTTTCCTTAAACAGCTTGTGCGAGGCTTCATCGTCCCGGCTAACGCCCAAAACCACCATTTCCTTATCTTGGTACTCGGTGTAATTGTCGCGGAAGCTTTGGGCTTCCTTGGTGCAACCGGGGGTGTCGTCCTTGGGATAGAAGTAGAGGACCACCGTCTTGCCAGCAAAGTCCCCTAGGGAAACCGTATTGCCCTCGGAGTCCTTCGCGGTGAAGTCAGGAGCCTGGGCACCAACAGATAACGGCATAACATTCACTCCGATTTCAATCTATCTAAGGGTGATCCTGACACAGATTGTTGCTAATTGTTAAGGGTGTTTGGGACGATCGGCCCAGGGTCTCGTCGTCGGGGATGGATACCAAGGATGGCCAGAGTATGCCCCCTACGATGCGATCGTGGTTACGGCTGCCCCCCGTGAGATTCCCCTCGCCTTAGTCGAACAACTGGCCCCCCAGGGGCGGCTGGTGATCCCGGTGGGTGCATGGCATCAAGATATCCAGGTGATTACCTACACATCAGCAGGGTTCAACATCGAAACTACCCTGCCCGTGCAATTTGTGCCAATGGTGGCAGGTATTTCCCACCGTTCTTGACATACTCCTTGCCCTAAAGGTGAAAGGATTCTCTAAGCCTCACGACTTAGATTCCTGCTTCTCAGCAATTGCCTCCACCTCAAGGGTTTTTCGGTCTTATGTTTGCTCCACAGGCTTAAATTCCCGGATGCCCCTCGGTATGTACTTATTCTAAAACAAAGCCGCCCTAAAAGGGCGGGGTTTCAAACCCAGGAGTTCTGATGATGGTACTGCCGCCGTGGATCGTCAGCCGTGGGTGATTTCACAATGGAGCGTTCATAGGAGCGTTCATCACTGAAGGGTGAACATTGGCTAAGTTTGCCTATGATGGTTGCGGTGAGTTTAGGAGTAGGCCAAGATGCCGACGTTAGGGGTCAACATTGATCACATTGCCACAATCCGACAAGCCCGACGCACGGTTGAGCCAGACCCGATCGCAGCGGCAGTTTTGGCAGAGTTAGCGGGAGCCGATGGCATTACGGCACACCTACGTGAAGATCGGCGGCATATTCAAGATCGCGATATCCAACTGCTGCGCCAAACCGTGCGCACCCACCTGAATCTGGAAATGGCGGCAACGGATGAGATGGTGACGATCGCCCTCCAGGTCAAGCCGGATTATGTCACCCTCGTGCCGGAACGTCGGGAGGAGGTGACCACGGAGGGGGGCCTAGATGTGGCCGGCCAGCCCGATCGTCTACATCAGGTGGTGACCACGCTACAGGCTGCCGGCATCCCGGTGAGCCTTTTCATTGATGCCGATACGACCCAAATTCAGGCATCTGCCGCGATCGGAGCCAAATTTATCGAACTGCACACGGGTCCCTATGCCGAGGCGAAGGATGAAACCAGCCAGCAACGGGAATTACAGGTATTAACCACGGGCTGTGAACAGGCGATCGCCTTGGGGCTACGGGTGAATGCCGGGCACGGCCTCACCTATTGGAACGTTTATCCTGTGGCCTGTATTCCGGGGATGGAGGAGTTGAATATTGGGCATACGATCGTCAGTCGGGCGGCATTGGTCGGCATGGAGCGGGCCGTGCGGGAGATGAAACAGGCCATGCGCGGGGAATAGGGATGGGTTCCCAGGGGGATTCGCCATGAGCCAGCTTAGACGGGATACTCGTCGCGAACGCCGGGTGTCTTCGGAGGAGAATCTTTTCGGGAATCGCAACCTGGGCCGAGCCGCGATCGGGATTTTTCTGGTCCTTGCGAGTGTGATTACCCTGCTCCTCTGGAGTGAAGGGGCTTGGGTGTCTGGCAAGAAGACGTGGACTGTCCTGGAAAACGCCCTGATCACCCTGATGGGGGAATATCCCGACAAGCCCCACACATTCACCGGGCAGATCCTGCAATTATTATTGTTGGTATTTGGCACCTTTGCCTTTGGCGCGATCGTCGGTAAGGTGGCCTCCGTATTTGTCACACAGGCTTTGGCGCAGGAGAAGTGGGTGAAGGCCTTTCGGGACCATATTATTATTTGCAACTGGAACGAGAAAGCCCCCGCGATCGTGCATCAGTTACTTGCCACCAACCAAAAACATCCCAGGGATATTGTGGTGATCTCCGCTGCGGCCATTGAGGCCCCCCTGGATTTTGAGACCAACCCGCACGTTCACTTCATCCAGGCCGACCCAACCCACCACGCAACCCTCGAAGCATTGCAGGCAGCCCAAGCTAAAGCCGTGATTCTCCTCGCCGATCGCGGCACCGAAGGTCCTGATGCCAAAAATGCCCTAATTGCCTTAGCGATCAAACATTTAGAGCAAACCCCTAGGCAGATCAAAGATATCCACGTGATTAGTGAATTGGTCGATCTCAGTCGTCGTCGTCACCTCAAGGAAGCCGGTGTGGATGAGGTCATTTCATCCCAGGATTATAGTTCGGGAATTATTGCCCAAAGTGCGATGTTCCGGAATATGTCAGTTGTCTATCAGCAACTGCTCAACTATACCCATGACTCTAATGAATTTTATTTTATTACTCCTGGGCAATACCCAGCCATCTTTGAAGGCAAAACCTTTATGGAGCTAAGCCACTGGCTGAGTAACTATAATGCCGTTCATGTCGATAATCCCCTACTGTTACTAGGTATCAAACGGGCGAATGGTGAGATTCTACTGAATCCTAAGCAAAGTCAGTTTGAGCGACTCGCCGCTGATGATACGTTAATTGTAATGGCTTTCCAAGCGATCGATCACATTGCAATAGGGACCAGTGATGGCGAAAGTTTTGGGTTCTGAGGGTAGAGGTGGGTTGTGCCAACCGTTCGCCTAGTTATCGATCGTCCTCATGAACCTGCCCTTGGTGAATTTTGAGTTAATCATTTTGGAGAGATATCAATGTTGCAATTCTATTACAATCCCGTTTCAGTCAATGCTCGTCGCGTTTGGGTGGCATTGCTAGAAAAAGAAGTCCCATTTGAACCCATTTTAGTTAAGCTCGATGGCGATCAGTTTGAGGCTGAATTTCTGGCCATTAACCCGTTTCAACGGGTACCCGTCATCATCGACGCGGGGTTTCGGGTTTTGGAGTCATTAGCGATTTTGGATTATCTAGAAGCCCAATATCCGTCCCCAGCGTTGATGCCCCAGGAGAGTCAGGCGATCGCGTTGGTGCGGATGGTGGAAATGTTGGCCGTCAACGAACTTCAACCCGCAACCCTGCCGTTAACGGGTGCCCTGGTGGGGCTAGAGGTGGCAACCCCCAAGTTAGAGCAGGCTCACCAGCGGATCACAATGGTGCTGCAATTTTACGAAGATCTGTTAATCGAGGAGCGCCCCTATCTGGTGGGATCTCGCCTCACCCTGGCGGATATTGTGGCGGGTACCTTGGTCACCGCTTTACCCATGCTGGGGTGGACCCTGGATGCCTATCCTCGGCTTCAAGCCTGCTCCGATCGCCTCTCCCAACGCGAAAGCTGGCAGGCCACTACACCCCAACCGCAGGTCATCGCCGCCGCGATCCCCAATATGACCAAAATCCTGGCACAGCGATTGGCCTAGGGATTTGTCCAGTTTAATTTAGTAGGTTGGGCAAAACACAGTGCGACGGTCTCCGGGGCAGGCAGGATGCCTACCCCACAACTGGATTTTCGATCGCCTGAGGGTGCGTGATTGCGTATGCTTATTGACGACGCATTAGAGAAAGCAACCATGACCACCACCGACCCCGTTACCTTGATGAAACAAGCCGTGGGCAAAGCCGCCGCCGATCGCGTCCAGTCCGGCATGATCGTGGGTTTGGGCACCGGTTCCACCACCGCCTACGCAATTCAATTTATCGGCGAACGGTTGCAGTCGGGGGACCTCAAGGACATCAAGGGCATTCCCACCTCGTTCCAAGCGATCGTCCTGGCCAAGGAATATGGCATTCCCCTCACCACCCTGGATGAAGTGGAAAAAATTGATCTGGCGATCGATGGGGCAGATGAAGTCGATCCCCACAAAAACCTGATTAAAGGCGGGGGAGCCGCCCATACCCGTGAAAAGATTGTCGATGCCCTGGCCGAATACTTTATTGTCGTAGTGGATAGTTCCAAGCTTGTCGATCGCCTCGGTTCCACCTTCCTGCTGCCCGTGGAAGTTCTGCCCCTAGCCATGACCCCCGTGATGCGGGCAATTACGCAATTGGGCGGCCAACCCCAACTGCGCATGGGCGTGAAAAAAGCCGGCCCCGTAATCACCGATCAGGGCAACTTTGTCATCGATGTCAAATTCGAGCGCATTGATGATCCCGCTACCCTGGAGAAGGAATTAAACAATATTCCTGGCGTGTTGGAAAACGGCCTGTTTGTGGGCGTAACCGATCTGGTGCTAATCGGGGAAGTGAAGGACGGCCAGCCGATCGTCCGGGAAATGTAAATCAGGCAAATTGCCAGCATCGGGGCGGGTTGTGCCCCAATTCTCCCCCCCAACACTCCCCTCGGTGAACTCGTCCACACCACGAGAGAGGGTATCGGGCGGTTGGCAGCGTCCGCCCAAATTGTTGACGATCGTACAGGTGTTATGGACTAGCATCTGTTGGGTCGTAACAACGGCTGTGCCAGGGCCACTGGGACCTTCGACCAACAATGACGGCTCGGCAACGGTGACCCCCGCTTCCCGCGCGATCGTGGCCATGATCTCAGGATTGGCCGTACTTTCGGTAAAAATAGCCGGGACACCGGTTCGTTTCACCTGCGCCACGAGGGTTGCCAGATGAGCCGGTGAGGGTTTTGCCGCCTTCGTCACGCCTTGCAGAGACCCCGCCACCTGAAATCCATAGGCATCAGCAAAATAGCCAAACGCATTGTGGGGGGTGAGCAGTTGACGTTGGGAAGCGGGAACCGTCGCCACCTGGGTGCGTATCCAGGCATCCAGAGCGTTGAATTCGGCGGTGAGGCGATCGGCGGCTTGGTGGTATTGAGCCGCCCGATCGGGGACCATTTGGGCCAGTTGGGTGGCAATCACGGCAGCGATCGCACCGTTGTTCCGGGCATCGTGCCAAATGTGGGGGTCCGGCACGGTCCCACGGGTTTCCGCGTCAGCCTTCGGCGCTACCGCTGGGGGGTGAGCGTGATCGTCGTGGTCAGCGTGATCGTTGTGGTCATGATTATCCTCACCATGATCATCCTCACCATGATCATGGTCATGCGCATCCGCCGAGACATAACGGGGGGTGGGGACTGCCGCTTCATAAACCGCCACGCGGGGGATGGCCGACGGGCTGGCCTCGATCAACCGGATCAACTTTGGGGAGGCCCCATAGCCGTCATAGAGAATCAAATCGGCATCCGCGATCGCGGCCCGATCAGCCGGGGTCGGCTCATACACATGGGGGTCTTGGCCAGGGTCCATGAGACAGGTGAGGGCGATCGTCGCGGCGGCGATCTGCTGGGTGAGGTCACACAAAATTGCCGTTGTCGCCACAACCTGCGGTCCCCGACGGCCAGCCTGCGCCGGGGTCTCCCCCTCCGTCACGGGACCAGAGGCCAGGGGGGCACAACTGACACAACTAAGGGCCAACAGGACCCCAATCATCCGCTGCATCTGACCACCCGGGGGAAACCCCACCATTAACCCAGTCAAACCCGAAAAATGGGGCATGGATCAGTCGCTCCTTCGCAACAAACTTTGGTATTATCAAGGCAGCCACTCTGAGAATGATTATCATTTTTCACTAGCCATGCTAGAGGTTGAGCATCTGTCTGTCAATTACCGTCACCAACCCGCGATCGCCGATATTTCCCTGCGGCTCATGCCGGGAGAGATCGTGGGGCTGATTGGGCCAAATGGGGCGGGCAAAAGTACGCTGATGAAAGCGTTGCTAGGCTTGGTGCCCTATCGCGGACGGGTATTACTGACAGGCAAACCCCTCCAGCAGCAGCGGCAACGGGTGGCCTATGTCCCCCAGCGATCGCAGATTGACTGGGATTACCCGATTACGGCCTGGAATGTGGTGATGATGGCGCGGACCCGGGCGATCGGCTGGTTACGGACACCCGATCGGCGGCAACGGCACATTGCCCAGGCTGCCCTCGCCCGTGTGGATATGTTGTCCCTGGCCCAACGCCCGATCGGGCAACTGTCGGGGGGACAACAACAGCGCGTTTTTATTGCACGGGCACTGGCGCAGCAGGCGGATGTTTTTTTGTTGGATGAACCGTTTACCGGCATTGATAAGAAAACGGAAGCCTTGATGCTGGGGGTTTTTGCGGAGTTACGCGCCCAGGGAAAAACCCTATTGGTCTGTAGCCATGAGTGGGGCGATAGCCTGAATCGCTACGATCGCTTGTTGCTACTCAATCGACACCTGTTGGCTGATGGCAAACCGCGATCGGTGATGACGATGGAAAATATCTATCGAGCCTATGGTGAAACCACCGCGATCGATAACCCCCATAAACCAGAACCCTTCTTTTTCTGTTAATCCGGTCCGCAGCAAATAACCGGTTGAGTTACTAAAGGGTCTGCCTCAAATAAGCTTCAAAGGCATCTCTAACTAAAAGCTTAAATTTTATTTACAAAACCAAATACTTTTGACCCGCAGTGATAAAAAATCAATGCAGGCGTATAACTCCCGATGAAGATCCTGAAACCGCAATCCTCATTTGGCTACATACCCTGGCCATTGGCTACTCATCGGCCTATCTGACCGAGAATGCTGATGGAATTCGCCAAGATTTTCCCCGCATTCCCCTGCCCAACCAACGCGATCTCTTGCTACACTCCGCCCAGCTTGGGCACCAAGTTGCTGCCCTTCTCGACACGGAAACCCCGGTTGTTGGTGTCACTTCTGGAAAGCTGCATCCTGAGTTAACAATGATCGCAACGCCAACTCGGAGCAGTTTAGGTAACCTTGATCCAAATACTGACTTTGGTGTAACGGTTGGTTGGGGACACGCTGGAAAAAATGGGGTAACGATGCCTGGAAAAGGCAAGCTGATCGATCGCCCGTATACCCCGGAAGAGTTGCAATATCTACCTGATACAAGCTTGTTGGGCACCATAACCCATGATATCTATCTCAATGACATTGCCTATTGGAAAAACGTACCCGATCGCGTCTGGAATTACACGATCGGCGGTTATCAAGTCATTAAAAAATGGCTGAGCTACCGAGAACAAGAACTATTGGGGCGATCGCTCAAATTAGAGGAAGTCAGGGAAGTTACACAAATATAGCAATCCCAGATGATTCATGAGAGAAGCCAATCCTATATCTACTGATAGAGATTCACTATGTCCCTTCCCATTCTCATAAATGACTTAGGATTGCTATAGCACGGCGGATTGCAGCAATTTTATTACTGGAACCAGAATTAGACGCAAATTATCAGCGCGTAAAAGCGTCAACCTATCCGTGGAATCCGCTGCTTTCCATATCCCCTACCTAGGTTTAAAGCGAAACCTCCCTCCGACGCTGCTGGTAACGACAGGTTTCAGCGATCGTCTGGTTGACGGTGATGACCGCATTGCCCAAAACCACAGTTGAGGAGAGCATAAAATCCGCAGGTGGATCGATTAAAGCGCCAGTTCAATGTTGTACCGATCGGGCTAGCAACCATGATACAGCTAGCAATTGTTGTTGCACCTACGAATGTGGAGCAGGAGTAAGCTTAGTCCCCATTCCATGCGAGCGATCAGGGGAGGGATCTTGCAAGGCGGGATTCTGGATAAATGACTCGTCCGTCAAACTGTGTAAGAAGGCTAGCAAATCCGCTTGTTCTGATGCAGTCAGGGTAAAGCCTTGAATGAAAGGCAATTTCGGTAAACCCCGATCGCTCATGCACGATCGCGTCACTCAAATTCAGACCACCGTAGCAATGAAAACACTCTAACCGTTCCCTATGGAAGAGGGCCTCCCCCTGTTAAAGCGAAAATCTGTGGGGGTTATCGGGGTGGGGGGGTGCCTAATGCATAGCTTTCCCCGCAATGAAACGTCTGATCACCTACCTTGGCTTGGAAGCGAATCGTTACGGGTTGGGTAGCGATCGCGATCACTTGGCCATCCCGCTCTACTAGCCCTGTATGCAGTCCTAACACGTCCCCCGTGGCCAATAGGGACGGCAGGCAGAATGCCTACCCCACAAACGCCTGTTTCTAGTCTCGCGACTGTCCCAGGGGCAGGCAGGATGCCTACCCCACAAACGCCTGTTTGCTGAACCCTGCTTTAAATCACTTTAAATCACCATCCCATCGGGAATCTCGGCATTCTTCAAGATGACAATAATGCCACTGCGGATGATAAAGCCCAATTCCTCGCGATCGGCCTCTTCAATGTGATCCTTGTTGATGATGCGGACATTGCTGCCAATGCGAGCATTTTTGTCCACGATCGCCCGTCGGACCACACTGCCAGCCCCAATCCCGATCGGCACCTTCCGTTCGGCCAAGCTGCGTTGCCGTTCCGCATAGTGTTCGTAGAAGTCCGCCCCCAGCAGCAGGGCATCTTCCACGACGCAGTCCGCATCCACCCGCGATCGTACCCCTAGGACCGAGTGACTAATCTGGCAGTTTTTGAGGATACAACCCTCACTAATGATCGACTCAGTGACCTGGCAATTCAGCAACTTGCTGGGGGGTAGGAAGCGAGAGCGCGTGTAAATCGGCGCATTTTCATCGTAGAAGCTAAAGGGCGGTTGGGGCTGTTGGGTGAGGGCCAAATTTGCTTCATAAAAGGCCGCGATCGTCCCAATATCTTCCCAATAGCCATCAAACAGATAGGCTTGCAAATTGTAGGTATCTGCGGAGGCGGGGATAATCTCCTTACCAAAATCCGTTTGATCGGGATAGCGCTTCAGCAGGTCATTCATGACGTCCTTGTTAAAGACATAAATCCCCATCGACGCAATGTAGGGTTGCTGCCGTGCCTGCTCAGGCGTTAGCCCTAAAATGGTGGTATCCACCTGCATTTGCTTCAGCGCTTCCCCTTTAGGTTTTTCGCTAAAGTCAACCACGCGACCATTAGCATCAATTTTCATCAGGCCAAAGTCGGAAGCCCGGCGCTCATCGATCGGGACCACCGACAGGGTGATATCCGCCTTAGTTTCCCGGTGGCGCTCAATAAAATGGCGGTAGTCCATGCGATAGAGATGATCTCCTGACAGAATCAGGTATTCATCCACATCCCATTCATTGAAAAGCCAAAGATACTGACGCACCGCATCAGCCGTGCCCTGGAACCAGCCCGGATTTTCCGTAGTTTGCTGCGCTGCCAGGACCTCAACAAACCCCTCCTGGAAACCCGCAAAGTTATAGGCACGGGCTAGGTGACGGTTGAGCGATGCCGAATTAAATTGCGTCAGGACATAGATTTTGAGGATGTCGGAGTTGATGCAATTACTAACTGGAATATCAATTAAACGATATTTCCCGGCCAGGGGTACTGCGGGTTTTGCCCGGAGTTTGGTTAAGGGATACAGGCGGGTCCCTGCGCCGCCGCCCAGAATGATTCCCAGTACTCTCTTCACGCCTTACCTCATCGGTCACAGCTATGTCCTAGTGTCTGATGGTTAGGTACCCTTGACAAGATCCCCACGGCGACTAATCCCAGTTTTAGTCCAGTGCCGGTGTGCGCAGGTGCCACTCGGTTGCCTGTTCATAGGCAGAGGCCACGGCAAAAATTTGATCCTCCCGGAGCACGTTGGCAATGATTTGCAAGCCGATCGGCAAGCCCTGGGCATCAAATCCACAGGGCAGGCTCATCCCCGGTAGTCCCGCCAGGTTCACCGGAATTGTCATTAGGTCCGACAGGTACATACTGAGGGGATTATCGGTTTTCTCCCCTGCCTTAAAGGCCGTTGTCGGTGCGGTGGGGCAGACGAGAACATCCACCTGTTCAAAGGCGTGTTCAAAATCCTGCTTGATCAGGGTCCGCACCTTTTGGGCCTTGAGGTAATAGGCATCGTAGTAGCCCGCCGACAGGGCATAGGTGCCGATCATGATCCGACGCTTGACCTCGGCCCCAAAACCCTCAGCACGGGTTTTCATGTACATCTCTAGCAAATTCTCCGCATCCGCCGTGCGGTAGCCATACTTCACACCGTCGTAGCGGGCCAGGTTGGCCGATGCCTCCGAGGGAGCAATGATGTAGTAGGTGGGTAGCCCATAGCGGAAGCGGGGGCAGGAGATTTCCTGCACGGTGGCTCCCAACTTTTCCAGGGTTTGCAAGGCCGCTTGCACCGCATCGCCGACTATTGAGTCCAGCCCTTCGCCAAAGGTTTCCCGGATCACGCCAATTTTCTTACCCTTGAGGCTCGTCGTCAGGGATTGGGTGTAGTCGGGGATCGGAACATTCAGGCTGGTGGAGTCCTTGGGGTCATGGCCCGCGATCGCCTGCAACAGAATCGCCGTATCCTCGACCGATCGCCCAAAGGGACCAATCTGATCCAGCGACGAGGCGTAGGCGACTAGACCGTAGCGGGACACCAGCCCATAGGTCGGTTTCAACCCCACCACACCACAGAACGAGGCCGGTTGGCGAATCGATCCCCCCGTGTCGGACCCCAGGGCGATCGGGCACTCATCCGCCGCCACTGCCGCCGCCGATCCCCCCGATGATCCCCCCGGTACGCGCATCGTATCCCAAGGGTTCGCGGTGAGTTGGTAGGCCGAGTTCTCGGTGGAACTCCCCATCGCAAACTCATCCAGGTTGGTTTTGCCCACCATCACGGCCCCAGCCTCGGCCAACCGGCTGGTCACGGTGGACTCGTAGGGCGGGATAAAATTGGCCAGGATCTTGGACCCGCAGGTGGTGCGAATTCCCAGGGTACACAGATTGTCCTTGATCCCGATCGGAATCCCGGCCAGCAGGCCAATGTCCTCACCCGCAGCGATCTGGGCATCTACTCGTTGGGCTTGTTCTAGGGCGCGATCGCGGGTTACTTGCAGAAAGGCATGGAGTTGGGGTTCTAGGCGTTCCATCCGGGCCAGGTAGTCCTGGGCGATTTCCACGGCGGATCGGTCTTTGGTGATCAATTGTTGATGCAGTTCGCAGATGGATGCCATACCATAACCTCAGTCGCTAGTCTTGATCTAGGGTACTGGTAGTGGGACCTATAGACGACATAATTAGGGTGGCAAAGCGGGCGCATGAGGCTGGGGTTGGGTATGGTTAACATCCCGACAACGGGACTGAAACTGAAACTATTTACCACGATCGCCGCGCTGCGGTGTTATTTGGAGCAATATCGGGCCGATAAACTGTCCGTGACCCGTGAGTTTGAAGCAGAGACTCCCAAGCCGCTGGACGTATTGCCTAACTACCATCAGCAGATTGGTCTGGTGCCCACGATGGGGGCACTCCATGCAGGGCACCAAAGTCTCATCGCCCAGGCCCGTCGCGAGAATGGGCTGGTGGTGGTGAGTATTTTCGTGAATCCCTTACAATTTGGCCCCCAGGAAGATCTCGATCGCTATCCCCAAACCCTGGACCACGATCGCCAGTTGTGCGAGGCGATGGGGGTCGATGTGATTTTTGCCCCGTCACCGGCGGAGCTAATTGGTCCCGCCGCCCAGGATCGGAGTGCCCATACCCAGGTTCTCCCCCCGTCGGCCATGCTCCGGGTCCTGTGTGGCCCCCACCGTCCGGGGCACTTTGAGGGCGTGGCAACGATCGTCACCAAACTCTTACAACTGGTGCAGCCCGATCGCGCCTATTTCGGTGAAAAGGATGCCCAACAATTGGCCATCATTCGGCGGTTAGTCGTCGATTTGAACCTTTCTGTCGATATTATGGGATGTCCGATTGTGCGCGAAGCCTCGGGACTGGCCTACAGTTCCCGCAACCAGTACCTCTCCCCGACAGAACGGGAGCAAGCCACCGGCCTCTACCGCAGTCTGCAAGCCGCCGTGGCCCAATTCCGGGCGGGCGAACGCCGCGCCGCACCCCTGATCCACACCGTTAAGCAAACCATGAGTACTCTACCCAACCTGCGTTTGGAATACGCCGAACTCGTCCACCCCGACACCCTGACCCCCCTCACCGAGGTCAGCACCCGTGGCCTGTTGGGGGTGGCGGCCTATGTGGGCAGTACCCGCCTGATCGATAACCAACTGCTCTATGCCCGCAAGCCGATCGTGGCGATCGACGGTCCCGCTGGGGCGGGCAAATCAACGGTGACCCGACAGGTAGCCGATCGCCTGGGCCTGATGTATTTGGATACGGGGGCGATGTACCGAGCCGTGACCTGGTTAGTGCTGCAAGCCGGGATTGCATTGGATGATGAGGCCGCGATCGCCGAAGCCGTCAGCCGCTGTGTGATTGAACTGGTGCCCGCCCCGCCCGATCCCCCCACCGGTCCCCTCACCGTGCTGGTCAATGGTGAAGACGTGACCCAGGCGATCCGTAGTTTAGAGGTCACCGCCCATGTGTCGGCGATCGCGGCCCAGCCCGCCGTGCGTCGCCTGCTCGTCGCCCAACAACAACGCTATGCCGAACAGGGGGGTATCGTCGCCGAAGGTCGGGATATGGGCACCTATGTCTTCCCCCAGGCCGAGTTAAAAATCTTCCTCACCGCCTCCGTCCAGGAACGGGCACGTCGTCGCCATCAGGAACTCCTCAGCCAAGGCCAAACCCAACTCAGCCAAGCTGAACTGGAAGCGGCGATCGCCCAACGGGATACCCTCGACAGCACCCGTGCCTTTGCTCCCCTCAGTCAAGCCGCCGACGCGATCGCGATCGTCACCGATGATCTCAGCATTGAAGCCGTCGTTGACAAGATCATCAGCCTCTACCAGGAGAAAGGTTTAGGCGCAATGGCTTGAGTTGGGTCCCTAGCACAGTGGCATAATCGTCCCATTGGTGAAAAAGCAGGGGGGAGATCGGTCACCGGTAGGGAAGCAAGCAGCGAGAAGCCAATGAAACCGCTTTTCTCGCTTCTGTTCTCGCCGCTCTCGCCTCGAACGAGTGATTAGGAGAAAACCTTGGTCGTGAGTCAGTTTCAAACTACGAAATCGCAAGAAATCTTTGCCGCTGCCCAACGCTTGATGCCCGGTGGGGTCAGTTCCCCGGTGCGGGCCTTTAAGTCAGTGGGGGGACAGCCGATCGTCTTCGATCGCGTCCAGGGGGCCTATGCCTGGGATGTAGATGGCAACCAGTACATTGACTATGTGGGCACCTGGGGACCGGCGATCTGTGGTCATGCCCACCCGGAAGTGATTAGTGCCCTCAAGGCGGCGTTGGACAAGGGGACGAGTTTTGGTGCCCCCTGTGTGCTGGAAAATGTGCTGGCGGAGTTGGTGATTGCGGCGGTTCCCAGCATTGAAATGGTGCGGTTCGTCAATTCGGGTACGGAAGCCTGTATGTCGGTGCTGCGCCTGATGCGGGCCTTCACCGGACGGGACAAGATTATTAAATTCGAGGGCTGCTACCACGGCCATGCGGATATGTTCCTGGTTAAAGCTGGTTCCGGGGTCGCCACCCTGGGGTTGCCCGACTCGCCCGGTGTGCCCAAGAACGTCACCAGCAATACCCTCACGGCTCCCTACAACGATCTGGAAGCGGTGAAGGCCCTGTTTGCCGAAAACCCCGATCAGATTGCCGGGGTGATCCTGGAGCCGGTGGTGGGGAATTCTGGCTTTATTCCCCCCGATGCGGGCTTCCTGGAAGGGCTGCGGGTACTCACCCAGGAGAATGGGGCGCTCCTAGTCTTTGATGAGGTGATGACGGGGTTCCGGATTGCCTATGGCGGTGCCCAGGAGAAGTTTGGCATTAAGCCTGATTTGACGACCCTGGGCAAGGTCATCGGTGGCGGCCTGCCGGTGGGGGCCTACGGTGGCCGGGCGGATATCATGGCAATGGTCGCGCCTGCCGGTCCCATGTACCAGGCCGGAACCCTATCGGGAAACCCCCTGGCGATGACAGCAGGGATTAAGACATTGGAACTGTTGCAAAAGCCAGGGACCTACGATTACCTCGATCGCATTACCAAAACCCTGATTACGGGTCTCCTCGACCTTGCCAAGGAAACAGGGCATGATGCCTGCGGCGGGTCAATTAGTGCCATGTTTGGTTTCTTCTTCACTGCCGGTCCGGTGCATAACTACGAAGAGGCCAAGAAGTCGGATCTAGCTAAATTCAGCCGTTTTCATCGCGGTATGTTGGAGCGGGGGATTTACCTAGCTCCCTCCCAATTTGAGGCTGGGTTTACCTCCCTGGCCCATACCGAGGCGGACATTGCACAAACCCTAGCCGTGGCGAAGGAAGTCATGCAAAGTCTGTAGCACCTACTGGTTGGGGCAGGTAAAACCCACGCCTAACCAGTAGACACAAAAACCTGTGGGGTAGGCATCTTGCCTGCCATCCTCCCCCGATAACCCAGTTCAGTCCATAAACCGTTGTGGGGTAGGCATCCTGCCTGCCCCTGGAATAGTCTGGTCTTCGAGACACTCAGACGGTTATCCCATATCGAACGTGTGATCTACTGAGGTTCTCGCTCCTGGGGGGGAGGCTAAGGCTGATTAAGGCTGGCGCGTTGTCATTAAGGGGACCCCCGTTGCCAGTGCTTCCACCAAACTGCGCACGGTTGCCACCATTGCCACAGGATCATTGAGGCGGTTAATGGCTGACCCGACACCAACCCCTGCTGCGCCCGCCGCGATCGCCAGGGGAGCCGTGACCTGGGTAATCCCCGAGGCACACAGGACCGGAACGGAGACCGCACGGGAAATTTCATAGGCGGCGGCCAGCGTCGGGGCGGCCTTTTCGATCAGCCCCAGGGTGCCGGCATGGATGGGAGTGCTGCTGGTGCCCCCTTCCGTTTGGATAATGTCAGCCCCTGCTGCCACCAATTGCTCGGCCAATTGCACCTGCCGATCCAGATCGAGAATGTGGGGCACCGTGACCGATAGCATCACATCGGGTAACAAACGCCGGGTCGCTACCGTGAGGGCTAGGACTTCCGCCGCTTCAAACCGCCGCCCTTGGGCATAGAAGGCATCAAAGTTCCCAATCTCGATCAAGTCAGCCCCTGCTGCAACAGCGGGCACGAAAGCGTCCGGATCGACAGCCGAAACACAGATGGGCAACGCGATCGCCCCTCGGACTTGCCGGACCAGTTCCGGATCACACGCAATATCCACACAGGTAGCGCCGCCCTGTTCCGCCGCTTGGACCACGGGCAGAACCCGATCGGCATCAAAGTTCATCAAGCCACTGATCACCTTCAGGGCGCGACGCTGGGCAAAGGCCGTTTGCAATTGAGCAAGCATAGTCATAGGTGTTGGATTTCAACGGTAGTGATGGCGATACGCCAAAGAATATCGCGATTGAATATCGCTATTGTGTCACATTCACTCCCCTTTCCCCGAATACCAGACGGCTAGCCGGAGGAGTGCCAGACGAGTACCAGACGAGTACCAGACGAGCACCAGATGCGTGCCCAATGCGTGCCGGAAATGTATCGCACTTGACCCCACACTCCGATAAACTCAAAACAAAGCCTCCAATCCAATCGCCACGAAATTTGCATGGTCTCTGTTGCTGCTCACCTGGCCGACGCCGATCGTTCGCCCCAACTCGCCTCCGGTTCAAGCTTTGACGTTATTGTTATTGGGTCTGGTATTGGGGGTCTGGTCACCGCCACCCAATTAGCGGCGAAGGGAGCCAAAGTCCTAGTCCTGGAACGCTATCTGATCCCCGGTGGCAGTGCGGGCTATTTTGAACGGCAGGGCTACCGGTTTGATGTCGGAGCCTCGATGATTTTTGGCTTCGGTCAGCAGGGGACGACCAATCTTTTGACCCGTGCCCTAGCGGCGGTCAATGTCAGTTTGGAAACAATCCCCGATCCGATCCAGATTCACTATCACTTGCCGGGGGGCCTCGATGTCCAGGTCCATCGGGACTATGAGCAGTTTTTAGCCGCCCTCACCGCCTGTTTTCCCCACGAGGCGCGGGGAATTCGCCAGTTTTATGACGAGTGTTGGCAGGTTTTTAACTGCCTGAACGCGATCGAACTGCTCTCCCTGGAGGAACCGCGCTATCTGGCCCGTGTGTTTTTCCAAAATCCAGGCGCTTGTCTAGGTTTGGTCAAATACCTACCCCAAAATGTGGGAGAAGTGGCCCGTCGCTATATTAGCGATCCCGCTTTGCTCAAGTTTATTGACATGGAGTGCTACTGCTGGTCCGTGGTGCCCGCCGATCGCACGCCGATGATCAACGCCGGGATGGTGTTCAGCGATCGTCACTACGGCGGCATCAACTATCCCAAGGGGGGTGTCGGCCAAATTGCCCAAAAGTTAGTCGAAGGGTTGGTCAACGCAGGCAGTTACATCCGCTATCGCGCCCGGGTGAAGCAAATCCTGACGGAAGGTGGCCAAGCCAAGGGGGTTCAACTGGCTTCTGGGGAAGTCTATTACGCCCGTCGCATCGTTTCCAATGCCACCCGTTGGGATACCTTTCCGGATCTGCTGCCTACAGAACCCCTACCAGCGGCTGAACGGAAATGGCAACGCCGCTACCAAAAGTCGCCCAGCTTCCTCAACCTACATCTGGGCATCGAAGATCCCCACGGTCAGGTCCTTCCCCCCGGCACCGCCTGCCACCATATCGTGCTGGAGGACTGGGCGAAAATGGAAGACCCGGAAGGGACGATTTTTGTGTCGATTCCCACCTTGCTTGATCCGAGTCTGGCCCCCCCTAACTGCCATATTATTCATACCTTCACCCCCAGTTGGATTGAAGACTGGCAGGGGTTATCGCAACGGGAATATGAACGCAAAAAGGAGGATGCAGCGGAACGGGTGATCGATCGCCTCGAAGTCATTTTCCCTGGCTTGATTGCTACCCAGGACTATCAGGAAGTGGGGACCCCGCGCACCCATCGCCGTTTCCTGGGGCGATCGGACGGCACCTATGGCCCGATTCCCCGCCGCCAACTTCGGGGCCTGCTGGGGATGCCCTTTAACCGGACTGCCATCCCAGGGTTATATTGCGTCGGCGACAGCACGTTCCCCGGCCAAGGTTTGAATGCGGTGGCATTTTCTGGCTTTGCCTGTGCCCATCGGGTGGCTACGGACTTAGGATTACCCAATCGCTGATGGCTGGTGTTCTGGGAGCAGCCCCTTACCCCGCAGATGCACCGTCGAGGGTACCCCCCGATAGATCCCGGCCACCTCAATCTCGCAGCAGTCGGGTTGATCGGTAGTACCTTCTGGGCATTCATAAACCGCCCCCCGATATTGCAAGCATTTCCCCTTCGTATCTAGGGCTGCTTCTGGGGCTACGGGATCAGGATTTGCCGGGATGGCGATGGCCTGTTTCAATGCCAGTTCCTCAAGGATGGGGCCTGTGGGGATAGGACGGACTTCTGCCCCCCGATACTTCAAACATTTCCCCTTGGTCTCCATGGCGGCGGTGATGGTTGCGTCAGGGTTTACCCGTGGGGCGGCGGCTGTCTGTTCCGTCAGTTGGTCCATAATGGGTTCTATGGGACTACTGGCTGGCACGGGCTGGATTTCTGCCGTTGGGATGGCAGCCAGGGCACGTTGAGCCGCAATTAAGCCAGCGACCAATAAGAGCAGCAGGACTGGCCAGGGGACGGAGACTAACCCCACAATCATAATGACAACGACCGCGATCGCGGCCAGAACGGTCATAAGCGGCATCAAAAACGACATTTGAGTAACCTCAATGCTCCCAATGCGGAGTCAGCGCTCCGATCGCTTGCCTAAACTTGCGATTAAGACAAAAACACGGTTTTAATTGGGCATTTTTCAATAACTTTCAAACAAATTTTAGTATTAATTCTTAATACCAGCGATCGTTGGGCCGCTGACCCCTTTCTGCATAGTACTCCGATTCTTGGTTGCGGGTGCTGATTCTTGATGCGTTAATTTCTGGAAAGCTTGACAGAGAGAGCGATCGGTGGGCGAATTCCCTTAGTTGGGGACCGTGACCACGATCGCGGCACTTTCATTGGCGAGGCGATCGACCGCTTGCAACGCATAGGTTCCGGGGGGGACGGGTGTACTGGTGGTACTCGCATTAAAAATCCGCACCAACTGCCAGGTGGGACCTTGCTGGCGATAAAGTGTCCAACTCCGCACATCCCCAGTACCCGGATTCCAGGTCATTTGGCCCGATCGCGCCTGCACACCTGTTGGGGGAGCCGGGGGCGTGTTGTCCAACCAAGGCATCGGCGGCGGGAGAACGGGCGAAGTATAGAGCGAGGTTTTGAAGGTTTCGTTAATGCCCAGGCGATTATCCCGTAGGACCTTAGCGCTGAAGAAGATATTGCCCAGGGAATTTTGGGCCGCTTTTTGGCGCGAGAGGGCGACCTGCCGCTCGAATTCCGTCTTAGTCCAGTTTTTCCCGTCCAGTTGGCTGAGGTAGTTACCAGCATAAATATGGCGTCCCAGGGAATTCTGCTGGCTCCACCAGTCGAGCAGGCGGGCGTAGCTTTGTTGGGGCGGATCAATACGCCAGTAGAGTTGGGGCGCGAGGTAATCCACCCAGCCCCGCTGGAGCCAAAGTTTGGGGTCGGCATAGAGGGCATTGTACTGGTCTAACCCCTGAATCCCCGCCGGTTGTCCAGGGCGATAAATGCCAAAGGGACTGATGCCAAACTTGACGTGGGGTTTCGTTCCCCGGATACCCGTGGCAAGGCGCTGCACCAGTTGGTTGACATTATCCCGCCGCCAGTCAGCCAAGGATAGGGACCCCCCTGCTTGTTTGTAGGCCGTGTAGGTTGGGCTGTCGGGGAAGCTGACCCCACTCTGGGGATAGGGATAGAAATAGTCGTCCAGGTGAACGCCGTCGATATCGTAACGGTTCACCACATCCAGGATGACGTTGTAGGTCCAATCCTGAACCGCCTTGGCCCCAGGGTCCAGCCAAAGTTGGTTGCCATATCGATAGGTGTATTGGGGATAGCGTTGTGAGACGTGATTAGCGGCCAGGGCCTCATTCGGACTCACCCGCGCCCGGTAGGGGTTAAACCAAGCGTGGACCTCAATATTCCGCTTGCGGCTTTCCCGGATCGCAAACTCCAGGGGATCATAACCGGGGGATTGTCCCTGGGTGCCCGTCAGCCAGCTACTCCAAGGCTCATAGGGAGAGGCATAGAGCGCATCGCCAGCGGGACGAACTTGCAGGATCAGCGCGTTGAGGTTTAGCGCCTGCATCTGATCCAAGAGCCGGACGAATTCCGCTTGCTGTTGGGCCGCACTGAGGCCCTGGCGCGAGGGCCAGTCAATATTACTGACTGAGGCTACCCAGATACCGCGAAACTCCCGCTGATGCCCGATCGCGCCTTGGGGTAGGGAAATCCCCGGTTGCGGCGGACGGTTCGGTTGGGGGGGCAGGCTGGGCTGGGAGGGGAAGCTGGGTTGGGGAAGTGGCGCAGGATTAACACTGGGCCGGGGCAATTTTGAGCCAGGGGAAATGGTATCGACAATCACGGAGCCGCCACCACGATTAGGACGGTTACGCGTGCGTGCGGGTTTGATCGGTTGGCGTGGGGCTGTAATGGGTTGACTAGGGGGCGCAGGGGAGACGTTCGGCGAACGCACGGGAACCACATCGACCACAAATGGCTGTTGGGCCAAACTAACGGCTGGTGCAAGTGCCATGACCAAGCCACACAGCGCGGCAAACGTCCGGGGCTGGCGGGGGTGGGTTGGGGCTAATCGATTGGCACTGACAGCTAGGTCTAGTTGTGGCATGACACCCTCGATCGATGTAATTAGCAGACGACACGATCGTTAGACGCAATTAAAACGAATTCGTCCGGATCGTTTTCTCATAAAAATCAAAAAAAAGGGATATCAAACATTTCAGACCGGTTGCCAATCCTGTGGATAGACATCGGGAACATTCTGCCTCTACTCAGCGTCGCACTCTAGGTCACATTTAGTATCAGAGGCCCAAATTAGCCAGTTCTTTCCAGTCTTTTTATGAGTCATCTAGTCATCCTATCGTTATCCTATTGTCACCTATCGTCATCCTAAAAAATTCGTGAAGGATTGAGGTGCAGGCTTGTAACCTGCGCGGGCAGAATACTCACTTCATGCTTATCAATGACCTGAGATTGCCATATAGAAATTTGGCTTCCCCACGTTTTACGGAGACTGGCAACACCGTTATCCCCGCTAAAGCTGCTTTTTAGAACACTCTTGGCTTAACGTGAGTTCGATAACTGTGAATTGCCCTCACCCCCCAGCCTCTCCCAAAAGGGGCGAGGGGGAGTAACGGCATCACCAAGGTTTTAGGCCCTTATCCCTGGGGGAGAGGGGGTGGGGTGAGGGTCATCGAACTAACATTTGCTTAATCGCAGGATCTCAGAATCTCAGAATCTCAGGATTTTTTCGGGCTGTCGAGATGTCGGAGCGTCCAGAGATCGCAATATCAGGCTGTTCAAATATCAGGATGCCGGAATATTGCAATGTTACGATATTGAACTGTCGGAATATCAGGCTATCGAAATATTGGAATACCGGAATATCGGGATGCCGGAATGACTTTGAACAGCTTTTGTGAAGGATGATCCCAATAAGCACAGGCATTTTGAAATACAATAATGCTGCGATCGTTGACCGATCGCAGCATCATTCATTTGATCCATCGATCCGTCATGCATTGCCTTACGATCGGGTATTTCCCCTTTGCCGCCAGCACCCGGTCTCGCACGGGTTATCGCATAGGTTACCGTGACCAAGCGCACGGCAACCCGGAAACACCATGAGCCGATCGCACTCTGATCGTCTTGCGTTCTGATCGTCTTGTGCTCTGATCGTCTTGCGCCCTGATCATCTTGCGCCCTGATCGGTCTCCCTCACAAGTGCTTGCACCGCCGCCTGCCCACTGGAACAAGTCGCCCGATGCCAGTGTCGGCGATTATCCCCCGTCGGGCCTGACGATCGTCCGTACCCTGCCCCGCCCAATCGCAAAGCACCAGAGACAAGATAGCTTCCGCGATCGCGGTCAAACAGAATGAGGGGTTAAACGAATTATTGTTAATTGCTCAGGGCGATCGTGTAAACCTTAACCATTTTCTGCTAAAACGGGGGAAGTTCCCGGATGCAGATGAGGAGCGGGGTGCGAAGCGTCATGACCGATTCACTGTTACTCTACGGCGACAGTAACGAAGCGGTTCGGGAACTTCAACACTTGCTGAACACCCACGGGGCCACCCTCACGCTCACGGGTGAGTTTGACGATGCCACCTTTTATGCTGTTCTAGATTTTCAAACCCAGCGGGGCCTGAATCCAGATGGACAGGTTGATGATGACACTTGGGCAGCACTGCGATCCCAAACCCAAATGGCCACCCTGCCCCAAGTTGCCCCGCCGCCAGAGCGTGCTGTTGCTGTTCCTGAGCTAACCCCCATGACTTACTTCACCCCCGATAGCCCCAGTTGGATACAGTATCCCTACCGCACCAAAAACTATCGCCCCTACCTCCTCCAGGGCGATGCCGATCCGGGGGGAACTGCCGATGGCCCTATCCGCCAACTGCAAGCTTTCCTCCGGGCACAAGGGCTATATACCGGGGACCTATCGGGGAGCCTTGATCAGGCCACCCATGATGCGATCGTCGCCTTCCAGCAACAATACCTGCCAGGGGAAAAAGCGGACGGGATGGTGGGGGATAGCACCTGGGAAATGCTGTTCAAGGTTGCCGATGATCAAGCCTCAGCCCCCATGCCCCCACTGGCCCCGCCACTGGCCCCCAGCAGCAGTCCGCCTTCACTGCAACCGGTGAGTGCGCCTCTCCCCAGTGTCTCAATTACCCCGCCTCCGTTCGTGGGGGGTGCCCAGGCCGGTAGTCCAGTTACAGACGAGAGCCAGCCTACGCCAACCGCAGCGGGGGGAAATCCCAGTGACCTCGACCCGATCGGCATGGAATGGTTTGGGGACAAAACCCCAGCAGGTCGGCCCTTGCTGCGGTTAGGCGATCGCGACCCAGCGGGCATGGACTTAGGACCTGTTCGGCGTTTTCAACACCTCTTGCTGGCCAATGACTATTTTTATATCAACCCAATGGGGGAATTTAGCGATGGGAGCTATACGGCCCTGAAGGATTTTCAATACCGCCGTGCCCAGTTGCTCCTGACTGAATTTGGGATTGTCAACGATCGCACCTGGGAGAGCCTAATCGCCGATGCGGGGAGTGCCGCGCCGCCCTCGCCCGAACCCGTGCCGCCACCGGGGATTGTGCCCCCACCCCCGCCCACGATCGTGCCGCCGCCGGTTGACCCCGTGCCGCCGCCCGAAATTGTGCCACCACCAGGGATTGTGCCGCCGCCGCCGCCCGCGATCGTGCCGCCGCCGGTTGACCCCGTGCCCCCGCCCGTCGCCCCACCATCACCACCGCTGCCACCCCCTGTCCAGTTGGGATATTTCACACCTGGTGTAGAAGCATGGCGGAATTTCCCCTATCGCACGCCAATGGATCTACCTGAATTACGGCAGGGGGATCAGCAAAAAGCCAGCCTCAGCGATGGCCCCATCCACCAACTTCAGGCATTTCTGAAGGGCGAGAACTACTACAAGGGCGAGATCAACGGTAACTTTAATGAAGACACCCATAACGCCGTCGTAGCCTTCCAGCAGGAAAATAACCTCAACCCTGCGGATGGACGCATTGATGATAACGATTGGGCTGCCCTTCTAACCACCCAGAATGTCAGACCGCCAGCGAGTGGGGGCGGTTCGGGCGAGGGGGGTAGCAGTGGCGGCAGCAGCGGCGGCAGCAGTGGGAGAGATGGCAGCCAACCGGCCCCAGCCCCGCCGCCAGCAGCCCGTGTCACCTATGAGGGACCGACTGAAATCGTGGTCAATACCCCCGTTACCTTCCAGGGAAGCTTTACCCCGCAAACCGTGGCCACTGTCTCCCTGATGGCAGAGGACCGAGATGCCTATGCGGTCACCCTGAACCAACCAACGGCAGGCCGCTGGCAGAGCCAATTACGGGAAGGCTTTTATCAAGTGGGTGCCCGGTGGGTGCACCTGCGGGGGCTGGATGCAGCGGGCCAAACCGTCAGTGAGCAAAAGATTGATCTGACGATCGTTGCCAATCCGGCTCCTTTACAACTGCGGGTGTTGCGCGACACCCAGTTCAAGGTCTCGGCAGCAGACTCCTCCACCTTGGCGGCTAACCAGCGGGTAGCGGTTAAAGCGGGACGAACCCTGACGGTCACCAGCTATGAGCAGATCGATGCCCACCTCAAGGTCCAACTGACGGAAAATATTGCGCCCTTCCCACCGGGTAATGCGGGCTTCTTCTTCAATCGGGATGTGGAACTGAAGCAGGGTGATACCGTTGTCAATCCGGGTGTGCCTGAGCACGGGGTCGTGCAGGGAGCGGCCCAACTGATTATTCGCCGCACCACCCCCCTCAAGGCAACGCCCGAAGACTCCAGTAAACTGGCTGCAAATCAGAAGTTTGATCTGGTTGAGGGCCAACGGTTGGGATTAACTGCCTTTGTGGCGGTGACGGGCCATTTCTATGTCACGTTAGCGGAAGCCATTCCGGGGTTTGGCAATACCGGCTATGTCTTCTGGCAGCATGTGCGCATTGAGCAAAATGGCAAGGAAGTACCCCATAACCCGGATATGCTCTCGGTGCAGGTCAATAACGCCACCCTGTTTAAGGCCCGTCCCGTGGATTCCAGTGTGCTCAAGTCAACGGAATTGGTGCGAGTCCCTAAAGGAGCTGTCTATGGAATTGCCAACTATGCCCCGGCGGACGGCGGACATACGAAGGTGACCCTACTCCAAGCCCTTCCCCCTGTTGGTACGGTGGGCTTCTTCTTCTCGGCCCATGTGCAACTGCAAAAGGGCGGCAAACCGCTGATGACGGTCAGCGATCGCGTCGAGTTGAATGTGCCTTACTTCTCCCAGCGGGATAATCAATTCCGGCCTGAAAGTACCTGTAATGTCACGGCGATCGCGATGGTGCTGGCCTACTACGGCCTCAAACCCAAGAACCCCAATGAGCAACTGGAAGACGAATTTTTCCGTTGGGTACGGGCCAACTATGGTGATGGTGCCCAAACCAACCACAGCGTCTTGGTGCGGCTCGTGGAAGCCTATGGCTTCCGGTCCAACTACGGCACCAATCGCACTTGGGAGCAGGTCAAGTCAGAACTGAATAACCAGCGTCCCGTGGTCGTCGGGGGCTACTTCACCCACTCTGGTCACATTGTTTGCATTATCGGCTATACCCCCAAGGGCTATATTGTTCATGATCCCTATGGCAATGCCCTCACGGGGTACCGCGATCGTAATGGCAAGTCGGTCTTTTATGATAACGACTATATGGAGCGGATGTGTGATCCCGAACCGGGTTCCGGCCATATCTGGGCGCACTTTATCTCGCCGAGATCCTGAGTTCTACCCAGGGCAGCGTCAAGCTTAATGAATAACTTTTGTCTTGGCGTGCTCTAAGGGGAACCTCAGAACAAAAGCCGTTTGGTTATTGGCGCTTTCAACGTGAATACTTCCGCCGAGTCGTTCGACCAGTTTTTTCACCAGCGCCAGACCCAGACCCGTGCCCCCATGTTTCCAAGGGTCAGTGTTGGGAATGCGGTAAAAGCGCTCAAAAATACAATCGCGCTCCATCACGGGGATTTCCACCCCGGAGTTACTGACTTGCAGGATCACAGCTTCCGAGGTGGCCTGGGCAGAGAGGGTAATGGTTCCCTGGGGCAGCGTGTACTTACAGGCGTTCTGCAACAGTTCGGAGAGGATGCGATCCAGGTAGGCAAGATCCGTCGTGAGGGGCGGCAGATCGGTTGGGATTTGCCAGAAAAATGCTTGGTCTTGTTGGCGGGTTCGTTCCACAAAAGGTTCCACCAAATGGCAAAGATACGGGTGCAAGTCAACCGTTGTGGGATTGAGGGTTTCAGTCCCGGCATCGACGCGGGTTAAGTCCAGCAGGTCATTGATTAAATTAATCTCCCGTTGGCCTTCCTCACGCAGGACATTGAAATAGCGATGAATGGGGGTAGAGGTATCAGCCAGAATCCCTAACCGCGTCAAACTAATCTCCAACATTTGGGTTGCCATTTTGATATTAGCCATCGGTGTCCGCAATTCATGGGAAACCGTACTCAAAAAGTCATCCTTCAGTCGATTGAGACGTTCCAATTCAATGACTTGTGCTTGGGCTGCTTGGTAAAGACGAGACTGACGCAGGGCGATCGCACATTGGCTACTCACTTGCTCAACGAGGCGAATTTCGGAAGGTGAAAATATCCCTTGTTTATAGAGCCATAGATCACCCCAGATCTGCTGCTCATCTCGGATCGGGCAAGCGAGGACGTTTAATCCTTGATACTGTGTGCGGAAGGAACAGGGAGTCAGATCACAAAATTGAATGGCTTGTCCTTGAAAGAGGGTCGTATAGACGGGACAGTGGGGCGTCTCTAGGATCGCAAAGGGAGTCCCTTTGGCCATAGCCGTCGATCGCGTAAAGGGTGTGCATTTGGCCGCTGTTAAAGACCTGGGTAATTTGCTGGTGCCAACGGTGAACCACGGAGTCTGGCCAACCTAAGTCCTGGGAAGTTTTCCCCAAGATGGCGGTAACCGGTAATCGATTCAGACGGGCAACGGCGGGATTGGCGTAGAGAAAACGAAATTGACGATCGCAGCGCACAACATAGTCAGGCGTATTTTCGGCCAGGGCACGAAACGTAGCTTCCCGTTCCCGGAGCCGCATTTCAGCTTCTTTGCGATCGGTGACGTCCATATCTACTCCCATCAGACGCACCGCCCGCCCCGTGGCATCGCGTACCACACTCCCCCGTCCTACTGCCCAGCGCACCGTCCCATCGGGTTTAACAAAACAAAACTCTGTATCATAAGGTGCCCCCGTCTCCACACTCTGGCTGACGGCATCGAAGAACCGCGGGCGATCGTCCGGGTGCATCATGGCAACCACAGTTTCCAACCGCCGATCGAACGTCCCAGGCACTAGCCCCATCATTTGCTCCAGGCTGGCTGACCAGATCACCTCATTCGTTGTGAGGTCCCAATCCCAATAGCCCATGCGGGCTGCCTCCAACGCCAAGCGCAAGCGTTCTTCGCTTTGTTTCCGTTGTGTAATATCAACATGGGTTCCAATAACCCGTAGGGGTGTTCCATCCGGCTGCCAGTCCACGACTTTGCCGCGATCGAGAACCCATTTCCAGGTGCCATCTTTGGTGAGGACCCGGTGCTCACTTTGATAAATCGGGGTCTGTCCGTTGAAATGTTCCTGGAGGGCCGCATAGACATGATCGCGATCATCAGGATGCACCCGGCGATGCCATTCATCTAAAGTATTGCCAATTTCATCATCGGCATACCCTAACATCGCCTTCCACTGATAAGAGAAATAAACTTCATGGGTTTGGACATTCCAATCCCACATGCCATCGCCTGCACAAGCGAGGGTAATCTCGGCCCGTTCTCGCCGCTGCACTTCGGCAGCAAGGCGTTGGTTGGTGATTTGCAGCGCTCGGTTGGTCTGTTGAAGTTCTGCCGTCCGCTGGCTCACCCGTTGCTCCAATACTTGGTTTAGTTGCTGCACTTGGCGCTCTAACTGCTTGCGATCGGTGATATCCCGCAGGATGGATAAGTGACGATGGGGAGCTACATTCGCTGTGGCCGCATACTCCACCTCCCGCACGGTGCCGTCCGGACGCACCAGGGAAAACTCGCCCCGCTCCTCCCCCTGGGCAAGAAAGGATTGCCATGCCTGGTCAAAGTCAAACCTTGGCTGGGTAAACTCTACAATGCAGCGACCGATCAAAGCTTCCCAGGACAGGCCAAACAAGGCACAGGCGGCTGAATTAGCATCTACGTAGCAGCCGCGATCGTCGGCAATGAGGATGGCATCAATCGCGGCTACAAAACATGCTTGGTAATAGGAATTCTCCTGAGAAGGTGCTCCTTGGTCGCCCTGACCCTGCTGGGTTTCCTGCGAGTGGGGGGGATTAGAGGGAGTGGACGATCGTTGTTTGCTCATATATTTGCACGAGACTAGAGATCTCCAGATCTGAAAGTTTTAGGTCTGGGATCTAAGATCTAGGATTTATTAGGATCTAGCAGAGATCTCTAAGTTTTCTAGAAATCTCGGAAAGATCTAGGCAAACTCCGACACCGAGTTCAGTATTAATACGATTATACTACTTAGGTAGGCTGATCTTCACTAAAATTTAACTGATGCTGTTGATACTGTGGGCTATCCAGTAGGTAGGTGTAATTAAACTAAAAGCCCTGATCTCCCCCGACGGGGCCTGATCCCGCTCACGTTACCCCTGCTGAGCGAGAAGCTAGCGGTGAGGGCAATCCAAAATATCTCAGTTGTTTATGAGCCTGGCTTACTATCAGGAGAAGCCATCGGGAAAGGTTAGGGCAGGGTTTAGCGAAGGGAGTTATTTTCTGGTCCAAATTCGTAGATTTAGGTTGAGATCTTCCACGATCGCGGCAGCAAGTTTAATGTCATCGAAGTAGGTCTGGACTTCCTGTTGGGTCATCAGGGCCGAGCCAAACCAGATCGACGGGGGTTCAAATAGGTTTTTATTATTCGGAATAGCAATATGCACTTTAGAATCAACAAAGGAAATGGCAACCGGCTTACCGACACGATCGTGGAATTCTATTAAGCGCTGCATTAGACTGGTGGAAAGAATATATCGCGCTTCAACCTGGTCGGTGGAGTACACTGCAAATAAGCGTTCAAAGTTCGGATCTTCCAATTTGACCAATTGTCCCTGATCAGAACTCACCTGAGCCTTTGCCTTTAAAGATTGCAGCCAGCAGCCAAGCCCACCCCAGGCACTTTCCAAATGGTCAGGTTGAATAATTGTTCTCCCCTTAAAGTACTTATTAAAATCAGCAACAAAAAAGATACCCTTAAAAATCGTGTGCCACTGGGTATGGCAGTTGCCCTTTGAATCTGTAGTTGTCGTCTTATATTCCGCATGAACCTCAGAAAATCGCACCGCTGTTTTACCCAATAAGCCATAGATTAAATCCTCATTAGAGTAGCGATCGATGCTGTGTTGATAGATGAGACTATTGCAAAATTCCTGCTGACTAATCCCACCCGTTGGGTTATAGGACAGGTTTTCGTCATAGAGTTTGACTAGGCGCTGGATAACCTGTTGTTTAAAGTCATTGCGATACTGGTTTATTAGCCCAGCCAGCCATGCGTACCAGGCGATCGCGCTAAGGATCGCCAAGATCCCAAGCACCATGCCCCCGCCTAAGCGAATTAGGCTCATCAAGAGGAAAAGAAGTATGAAGGCTCCGCCAATGCAGACCGCTGCGATTAATCCCCGCTGGCGTATCGCTAGCCGTTGGGTTTCTAGCTGATTCAGTACGGTTTGCAATTCACCGCGATAGAGGCGGCCAACGGATTGGGCAAAAAATTGAGTGCGGGACTGGCGAGGTTGCATAAGTCCATTGCCAATAATGCTGATGATTACTAGTATGCCCAAGAACCTCTCGATTGGTTGTGACCGGTCTGAGCGGGGGGTGAAATGGCCAGCAATGGCTGCTTGGATGACTGAAGTTGCCACTACCCACCCAGCGTTCCGATCGGCAGGGTCCGGAGTAGCGGTACACTGGAGGGAAGTTAGGCCCACACGCCTACGACCATTGAACTGAATCCTGTACTGAATTTGGATGCCCTGAGGGGTCACCTATGCCGCGATCGCAACGTAACGATAACTTTGTTGACAAAACCTTTACCGTCATGGCTGACCTGATTTTGAAGGTATTGCCGACAAAGCGGGAGGCCAAGCAAGCCTTTGCCTATTACCGCGATGGGATGTCAGCCCAGGCCGATGGCGAATACGCCGAGGCGATGGACAACTACCAGGAAGCCCTAAAACTAGAGCAGGACCCGATCGATCGCGCCTATGTTCTCTACAATATTGGCCTGATCCACACCAGCAACGGCGAACACGACAAGGCCCTGGAAGCCTATCACCAGGCATTGGAACTCAACCCCCGCCTCCCCCAAGCCTTCAATAACGTCGCCGTGATTTACCACTACCAGGGAGAAAAACTCCAGGAGGCCGGTCAGGAGGAAGCGGCGGAAGCCAAATTTGATCAGGCGGCTGAATACTGGACCCAAGCCATTCGTCTTGCCCCCAATAATTACATCGAAGCCCAAAACTGGCTCAAAACCACCGGGCGATCGAAGATCGACGCATTCTTCTAGTGCAGCGCCAAGCTTAACATGAGTGCTCTCGACTGGTTCAGCCCGTTCGCATAACGTCTCCTTAAGAGAAACGGATAATTTTCCCGGTCACCCTGAGAGTTTCTTCAGTTGTTCCTTATTATTTGTCCCTAGCATGATCGATCGCGAACAAGTCCAAAAAGTTGCCCTATTGGCCCGCCTCCAGCTAACCGAGGCGGAAGAAACCCAATTCACCACCCAACTCAACGATATTCTGGATTATTTTGAGCAGTTGAGTGAGTTAGATACTTCCGAGGTACCCCCAACAGCATGGGCGATCGAAGCCACGAATGTCACCCGTGCCGATACAGTGCAACCAGAACGGGAACGGGAGTTAATGCTCCAAAGTGCCCCCGATCGTGAAGACGATTTCTTCAAAGTGCCCAAAATTTTGGGTGAGTCGTAGGATTGCGGAAAGGTATTAGGAAAGGCGTTAGGGAATGCTCAAATTTATCCGACCGGAATTAGCCGAACTGGTGGCCTATGCGCCCCATCCAGAGAGTGCGATCGCACCCGATACGTTACCGGAATTCCCGCCCGTAGCAACGCCGGATCTCCTCAATGCCAACGAGTCCCCCTATGACTTGCCCCCGGACCTCAAGCAAAAGCTGGCCTGGACCTATCAACAGGAATTGGCCACGAATCGCTATCCCGATGGGGGTCATGCGGCCCTGAAGCAGGCGATCGCGGATTATGTCAATGCAGGCGCAGGCACATCGGTAACAGCGGCTCAAATTTCGGTGGGGAATGGGTCGGATGAGTTAATTCGATCGCTCTTGATTGCCACGTGCTTAGGCGGTCAAGGCTCAATTCTGGTGGCCGATCCGACATTTGTCATGTATGGGATTTTGGCCCAAACCTTGGGAATTCCGGTGGTCACCGTGGGGCGATCGGACACCACCTTTGCGATGGACTTAACCGCAGCCCAAGCAGCCCTAACCCCAACCCAAAATCCACCCATCCGAGTGGTATTTGTCGTCCATCCGAATTCACCCACCGCAAACCTATTAACGGAGGCGGAAATAACCTGGTTACGGCAGTTGCCAGAGGAAATTCTGGTGGTGATTGATGAGGCGTATTTTGAGTTTAGTCAGCACACCCTTGTTAGCAAACTGGCCCAACATCCCAATTGGGTGATTTTGCGGACCTTCTCCAAGGCATTCCGGTTAGCCAGCCATCGGGTGGGGTATGCGATCGCGGCGGAATCGTTAACCGCGATTTTAGAAAAAGTCCGCTTACCCTACAACCTACCAGCTGCGTCCCAGGTGGCGGCGTTGGTGGCGTTACAACACCGGGAGCAACTCTTAGAGGTAATCCCGTCGATGCTGACGGCGCGATCGCAGATCCTAGAAGCCTTAGCCCACTATCCTGAATTACAGGTCTGGCCCAGTGCCGCCAATTTCCTCTATCTGCGATTACAACCCGAAGCATGGGGGGCTAAAGCCTCAGCAGATTTGGCCTTAGCCCGCTTGACCGAGTTGTTAAAACGGCAAGGCACCCTCGTCCGGCAGATTAGTGGGGGCCTGCGGGTGACGATCGGCACGCCAGAGGAAAATCAACGGTTTTTAGAGCGGCTAGCGATCGCCCTGGCCCATTTATAGCGTCTATCGCGCCGTCGGACACGGGCATCAAACGTCGATCGCAGCTTTGCGAAGGGAACGAGGGGTCCCCAATATCCTGGCTCCTCAAGCCCGCTTGCCCACAGAACTAGCTCCAGACGCATAGGCGCATCTGCGTTGGTGGCCCGATCGTTGGTCCCGCCGGGGGTAGGGAAATTTGGGCAGCGATCACGGCTAACCCTCAGGACCAGGGCTGAGGACCGGCACAAGCGGCCATCCCGATCGTGAGTGACGGGGGCCAAGGGGCGGGCGGGCGGAGAATTTCTCCGGGAGCAATCCTCCCCTCCGGGCTGCCCACCTGCAAAACTTTGCGAACACCCTCTAAGATAAGTTAAAGGTTGCGACTAAAGGTTACGACCTCGCTAAGCTTTTGCAGTCCAGCAAGAGCCGAACGATCCACCGACTTGATCATTCACTTGGCAACTAAGGAGACTAGAATCTATGCCGCAGCTTGAGGCAAGTGTTGACATCGACTTTCAGAGTGATGTTTATAAACAGGCGTATAGTCGAATCAACGCGATCGTCATTGAGGGTGAGGAGGAAGCCTATGGGAACTACCTGCAATTGACGGAACTGCTGCCCGCGCATCAGGAAACCCTCACCAAACTGGCAAAGATGGAAAACCGCCATAAAAAAGGGTTTGAAGCCTGTGGCCGTAACCTCAGCGTGACCCCCGATCTGGCGTTTGCCCGCCAATTCTTTGCCCAACTGCACGGCAATTTCCAGGCAGCTGCCGCCCAAGGGAAACTGGTGACCTGTCTCCTCATCCAATCCCTAATTATTGAGTGCTTCGCGATCGCCGCCTACAACATTTACATCCCGGTCGCTGACCCCTTTGCCCGTAAGATCACCGAGGGTGTGGTCAAAGACGAGTACCTACACCTCAACTTTGGCGAAGAGTGGCTCAAGGCCAACTTTGAGACCGCGCGGGCGGAGTTGGAGGAAGCCAATCGCCAAAATTTGCCGATCGTGTGGCAAATGCTGAATCAGGTCGAGACCGACGCCAGGGTGCTGGGCATGGATAAGGATGCCCTAGTTGAGGATTTTATGATTGCCTATGGGGAAGCCCTCAGCAACATTGGCTTTTCGACCCGTGACATTATGCGGATGTCAGCCTATGGTCTCCGTGCGGCCTAGGCAATGCGTGAGCACAGGCAACGGGTTAATCTGAATCTGAATCTGAATCTGAATCAGATAGAGTGGGGCACTGTCCAGGCCAAGGCGGCCAGTGCCCTCTCTCCAACCGCGTACCCACTGACAGAACGATCGCGAGTGGCCAATCGTGGCGGCCTATGCCAAAATAGCCCGCACTTGAACTGACCCATTGAGATAAGGAGCGGGAGTCATGGTAAGACGGGGCCGCAGCGCCGCCGGAGGCTTTCTCCACGACTTTCGAGAATTCGCCCTCAAGGGCAATGTGGTCGATCTGGCTGTGGCGGTAATCATTGGTGGGGCCTTTGGTCAGATCATTAACGCCTTTGTGGAAGATCTGGTGATGCCGGGAATTATCAACCCCCTCCTGGCCCAGACCGGGGCTGACTGGCGAGAACTGACGATCGGGCCGGGGATCAAGATTGGCAGTTTCTTGGGGTCCGTTGTCGATTTTGTCATTATTGCCCTGGTACTGTTTATCCTCATCCGCAGCCTAGAGCGACTGAAGCGCCGCGAAGCTGCCCAAGCAGAACCCCCAGCCCCCGACCCCGCGATCGCAGTCCAGGAACGGCTAGCAGACACCCTCGATCGGCTCACGGGCGTTCTCGACTCGCGATCGTCCTAGAGCGGTGCAATTGTCATCCTGGACGGGCACAATTTAACGATGTGCGGATGTGGTGTGAGGAAACGAGCACTCAACCGTAATTTTCAAACTACACTCAGCCGTCCCCTTGGTGACATACGGGACACCCGCCTCCCCCCCCACGTTAATGCCAAACTCCATCGTCACCTTATCGATATTGGCTTCGGCAACGTTCTGAAACGCTTTCAACGTGCGACTGGTATAGGTGCGGATGGTGGCTTCCAGGGCAACCATGCTGTGGATCGCGGCTTCTTTCGGATCAAGGGGGGATAATCGTCGTTGCACCGGATCGATCGCCCCCCGCATCACGTCTCCCAATCCTTTATCGCCTCGGCCAAGTTCCCGGCGGGTCTGCTCCACAGGTTCGGCGGGGAGTTCTAAGGCCGTTGGGGAAGCCGGTGGCAAGCTAACGTCTTCATCGGCCTCGATATAGATGACGGTATCTTCGTCGATCTGTAGGGGTTGTAAATGCTTCATGAGGGCTGGATGGTGGGTTGTGAGGTCAATGGTAGTCTAAATTAGCAAGCTGTCTAGGGGGCAAGACCACGCACCACAGGCTGCTTTCAGGCCGCTTATCCCATCATTCCAACCCACGCAAGCCCACGCAAAATCACGCAAAATCACGCAAAATCACTCAATACTGACCCCCCGTACCGTTTGCGGACGCTTGCGGCTGGCGACGGGGGCCTGGGCCGCTTCCCGGTCCTGTTGGTGGTGGGCCTGGAAGTAGGATTGCCACATCGCTGGCGCATTCAGGGTTTCGCCGCCGTGTTGGGTTAAGCGCTGGCGTACCTGGCAGAGAACCGGCGTATTCACACAGGCCCCCGCGATAATCACCTGGCCCTTGGTGAGGGCGGGGAGTTCCTTCAGTAAATCCCGTCCGGCGGCTTCCACGCCGTATTTAAGACTGTCTTGATCGACGGGATTCACGATGCGCATGATGAACTGGCTCATACACTGGGACAGTACATCGGAATCGAGCTTACCGGGACGCTGGGTAATCAGCCCCACCCCCAGGCCAAATTTGCGACCTTCACTCAGGATGGTGCGCAGGACCGCCTTACACCGGGAGGGTTCGTGGGCCGGGGCAAAGCGGTGGGCTTCTTCCAGCAGGATGAAGACGGGATAGGGCAGATAATTTTCGTCGTCGGGGGTAATCTTCTCTTTTTGGGTGTTCATGCGGGCGTGGTAGGCCTGTCGCAGAACGGCGGCACAGATAACCTGTTGTTCTTCCTGGCTGATTTCGTTCATCTGCATCACCGTCACTTGGCCTGGTTCAAACAAATCCTTGGGGGTGCAGTGTTGCAGGGGGTCAAAATAGGGCGATCGCGCCAATTTTTGCAATTTCCATTCGATCGCAGGAGCCGAAGACCCCGACTTTTCATTCCCCTCGTCATCGGTTTGGGTATCGGCTTCATGCACCGCCGCGATCAGGTCCGAAACATCCCAGCGATAATCCCCCCGCTTAGGACGTTTCAGAATGACATAGGCTTTACTGAGGATCGATTGTTGGCGATCGCTCATCTCAGGTAACAAAGGAAGAATGTCATAGTAGTCGAGGGAAGAGATACGAATGCGGATATTGTCCGGCGTCAAAATTTTCACCGTGGGAGCATAGCCATCCTGACCCTTAAACGCCGCATGACCTCGAATCGCCTCCAGGGTGCCATATTCCCCGTGGGGGTCAAAAATCAGTACCGCCGCCCGGTTATAGGGCCGCAGCAATTCCTCCACCAGCACCCCTGCCGTATAGGACTTACCCGACCCCGTGCCTGCCAGGATCGCCATGTGGGTACTCACCAGTTCCTTGACATCTAGGGTAATGGGCACCGCATCGCGATCGCGCAACAGCAATGAACCCACATGGGCTGATCCCACTTCACTCACCTGACGGCGGTTGAGCACATCCCGCAGGGTCGTATCACTTGCGAGGTAGACCTTGGCCCCCGGATCGGGCGTTTTGCGGGGGTTCATAAACCCCAGGCCACGATCGAAATAGCCAATCACATCGACCGTGACCTCATAGATTTCCGGGTTGGTATAGGTGAACCCCACCAGGGCCGCGATCACCTCCGGGCTGGTTTCCGTATCCGCAAACATGCGATCGGGCAAATGATCGATCAATCTACGGGCTGAGATTTTCCCCAAGATTTGCTGGCGACGATCTTGCACCAGCGCTTCATAGTACACAAACTCCCCGATCTTGACGTGTTGGTTGTCAGCAGTGATAAACACATATTGGTTGCCATCCTGGCCGGGTCCTTTCACCGTGCCGATCGTCTGGGGAAGGCGGTCGTGTTGAAGATCGGCTTGGTCTGTTTGCTGAACGTTCATTGCGGTCTTAGAGGGTGTTTGCAAAGTGCAGATATGGGGGCTGTGACGATAAAGTCGTTACGATAAACTGGGAAGAGTTTATCCTGAAACCGCTAATATGCCGTCGTTTGGGGCGAGTCGCTATAATCAGCGTACTGTAGAAACCCCATCGCAATGAGCGTCCTTCTAGTCCCTTCCCAACGTCTTGGGCTGGGTTTCCTTCCCCTGGTTATTAGCCTAACCCTGAGCGCCGGTTGTCGGTCCGCCGGTCCACCTTCCGCGATGGGCGGGGGGCCACCACCCGGTGTCCCGGCCCAACTGGCCAGCGTGTCTACCCAACCCTTGGAAATCACCTCCGAGTTTGTGGGGACCTTAGAGGCTCGCCAGTCGGTGCCCCTGCGGCCAGAGGTGAATGGGTATATTAAACAAATCTTTGTCCAGGCAGGCGATCGCGTCCCGGCGGGGAAAATCGTCGTCCTGCTCAGCCTCGACAAACAACAGGCCCAACTCGATCGCGAAATTGCCGTCCTCAATGCCGTTCGTGCCCAACGCACCAGCGCGATCGCTGACCTCCGGGCACTAGAAGCGGAAAAAGCCACTGCTGAAGCGGAACTGGCCCTGCAACGGGCTGAATTCGATCGCATCGCCAAACTGGTGGAGGAAGGTGCCCTGGCCCAACAGTCCCTCGATCGGGTCCAGCGCGATCGCACCAAGGCCGAAGCGGACCTACGGGCGAAACAGGAACAAATTGCCGCCGCCCAAGCCCGGATCGCTGAAACCGAAGCCACCCTGAAGCAAGCCTCGGCCCAAGTGAACCTGGAGTCGGAACGCCTGCGGGACAGCACGGTGACCACCCCCTTTGCCGGAGTGATTGGGGATATTCCCGTTAAAGTTGGCACCTATGTCGAATCCGGCGATACCCTCATGACCATCACTCAGAACCAGGTCCTAGAACTGCGCCTGCCCATTCCCCTGGAACAGGGTCCCGATTTGCGTCTGGGCCTGCCGGTGCGGATGGAAGATGCCCAAGGCAAGGCCCTAGGGAATGGCACGATTACCTTTATCTCGCCCCAGGTGAACGCCGATGCCCAAACCATCCTGGCCAAAGCCTCCATCACCAACGAGAGCGGTCAACTCCGAGATGGGCAATTTGTCCGGGCCAGGGTGATCTGGGATCGCCGCCCCAGCGCGATCGTTATCCCCAGTACCGCGATCGTCGCCCAGGGGAGCGAGCGGTCTGTCTATGTTGCCGTACCGGGTGAAGCAGAGGGTACCCTCATTGCCAAACAACAGCCGATCCAGATCGGTCAGATCCAGGGGGATAGCACCGAAGTCGTTCAAGGTCTCACGGTCGGCACCCAAATTGTCGTCTCCGGTACCCAAAAACTAGCGGATGGGGTTCCGTTGATGCCCCTGGGACAGCCCTAGGATGCCGATCTGACAAACTGTCATGGTTTTGAGGTAGTTTCATGGAACAACGTTCTTTTGAAGGAACCTGGGAAGAAATTCTTCGTTACGCGCCTGAACTGTCCGGGCACCGTGTCAGGTTAACGGTGTTATCCCACGAGAGTTCAGAATCTCAGAACGAGACGACTCTGGATCAAGTCTTGAAAGCTAGGGTTGGTCGAGTTCAGTTTCAGCCGCCAAATCTGTCCACCCGCACAAGGGAGACATTTTCTTGTGCTTCATTTCAATGGCGAAGACGAACAAACAAGAATCCAAATATTGATGGGGCAGTATCGGGATTTACCGATGGATTTAGCAGGTGCATCCCTGGTTACAGCGGCTGAAACTCTCAATCAAAAACAAATTTTTACCCTTGATCAGGATTTTCAGATTTACCGTTTCAAGGAGAACTAACCTTTTGATGTCGTGCCTTGAGGAGTCACTATTAACTAATGAGGGTTAACTTCCCCGTTCGATTTGCAAAGGAGATTCTGTGGCAGATAGGATACCTACCCCACCAAATTTAATTGTTCGATTGTAATGTTCGATACGCTTTTGGTGTCGCGAAGCTATCGCGCCCGAGCACTGTTCCCATCGCGTAACTGCCCATGTTTACGAATTTTTTCATCCGCCGCCCGGTCTTTGCTTCCGTCTGCTCCTTGCTGATCGTCCTGATTGGGCTGGTGAGCTATACCCGGTTGCCCTTGCAGGAATATCCCAGCATTGACCCGCCGGTCGTGAGTGTGCGCACGGTCTACCCAGGGGCCAATCCGCTGGTGGTGGAAACGGAAGTTACGGAAATCCTGGAAAAGGAAATCAATGGGGTGGAGGGAATTCGGACCCTGACCTCGGAAAGCCGGGATTCGGTCAGCACGATTACCGTCCAGTTCAACCTCAACCGCGATCTAGAAGCCGCCGCCCAGGATGTGCGGGCACGGGTGGCACGGGTGGTGGGCGATTTGCCCGATGAAGCCGAACCTCCAGTGGTGGAGCGAGAAGCGGGGGATGCATCGCCGATCATCTGGTTTGCCCTGTATGGCGATAACTTCACGCCCCTGGAGTTGAGTAATTACGCCGATCGCTTCGTGGTAGATGCCCTGGAAACCGTACCAGGGGTCAGCAGCATCTTTGTCGGCGGGGAACGGCGCTACGCCATGCGCCTGTGGTTAGATCCCCAGCGGCTTACTGCCCGGAACTTGACCGTACTCGATGCCGAGACGGCCCTGCGGCAGGAGAATGTGGAAATTCCCAGTGGCCGGATTGAGGGAGCAACTACCGAGTTTTCGGTACGCACCTTGGGGCGGTTGCAAACCCCAGAGGAATACGAAGCGCTAGTCCTCAAGCGCAATGCCGATGGTTCCCAGGTTTTGCTGAGGGATGTGGGACGAGCCGAGTTGGGGGCCGCGGACGATCGCGTGGTGGCCCGATTCAACGGCGAAACAGCAGTGGCCTTGGGGGTCGTCAAGCTATCGGGGGCCAACACCCTAGCCGTCGCCCAGGGCGCACGGGCCAAGATGGCTGAACTGGCCCAGTCATTCCCGGCGGGTATGGCCTATCGGGTGGCCTACGATCAGGCGGAATTTGTGCAGTTGGCGATCGCGGAAGTGTTTCGGTCCCTGTATCTGGCGATCGGGCTAGTAGTCTTGGTAATCTTCGTCTTCCTGCATGACTGGCGGGCGACGCTGATTCCGGCAATTACGATTCCCATTTCCCTGATTGGGGCCTTCGGGGTGATGTTTTTCCTCGGATTTTCCATCAATACCCTGACCCTGTTCGCCCTCACCCTGGCGACGGGCCTGGTGGTGGATGACACGATCGTCGTCCTGGAAAACATCGTGCGCTACATCCGCGAGAAGGGCTATTCCCCCTTTGCCGCCGCCCAAGCCGCCATGTCGGAGGTGGTCTTTGCAGTCGTTACGACAACCGTGGTGCTGATTGCGGTGTTTATGCCCGTGGGCTTTGCCGGAGGCACCACCGGTCGCCTGTTCAACGAGTTCGCCCTGACCCTAGCCGGTGCAGTGGTCTTTTCCTCGATCGTCGCCCTGACCCTAGCCCCCGCGATCGCGGCCCGGTTGCTGAAGTCAGAGTCGGGGTCATCGATTCCCCTGTTAGATAGAATTTTTCAGCTCTCCGAGTGGGCACTGACCCAAATGCGCGACGGCTACAGTGCCGTGTTGCGCTGGCTGATGGCCTGGAAGTGGGGGGTTGTCGGGGGATTTATCCTCGCGCTGTTCGCCACAGGCGCAGTCTATCAACAACTGGCCCAGGGGTTCCTACCCGTGGAGGATCGGGGCGGAGTATTCATCCCCGTCATCGCGCCGGAGGGGGTGAGCCTGGACTATACCGATAACGTCATGCGCCAGATCGAAGTCCAGCTTCAGCAAGTCCCAGAAGTCGAAAGCTACTTTACCCTAGCCGGTTTTAGCTTTGGGGCACCCCTGGTCAACTCCGGCTTTGCCTTCACCCGTCTCATCCCCTGGTCGAAACGAACGGCTCCCCACCAGTCCCAGCAAGCCGTGGTCGGCCAACTGTTTGGGGGGTTTATGCAAATTAGCGATGCCCTCGTGTTCCCGATCAATCCCCCCTCCCTGCCTGGTGTCGGGTTCCAGCAACCCGTGCAATATGTCTTGCAGGGCAGCGATTTACAAACCCTGGCCCAGGTGTCCCAGGAATTTACCAATCAAGCACGGCAACTGCCGCAACTGGTGAATGTGGATTCGACCCTGAAGTTGAATAAGCCGGAACTGTCCCTGACCGTCGATCGTGCCCAAGCCGCTAACCTGGGTGTCGCCGTCCGGGAGATTGCCCGCACCCTCCAGATTATGTTGGGGAGTGAGAAAATTACCAACTTTAACCAAAACAATCGTCGCTACGAGGTGGTGGTGCAGGCGGAAAAAGCCTTTCGGGATGCACCGGAAGACATTGGTCAGTTCTATGTCCGCAGCGATCGTACAGTGACGGCTCCAGCTAATCGGGAGGCTGACGGACCCGCGATCGCGCCCCAGGCCGGCGGGCAACTCATTCCCCTGAGCCAGATCGTCACGGTGGAAGCCACGACAACGCCGCCGAAGATCAACCGCTTCAACCGGTTTCGAGCCTCAACCCTGGAGGCTGGGTTAGCACCTGGGGTCAGTTTGGGGGAAGCCCTGGATGCCCTGGATGACCTAGCCCAACGCGTTTTGCCCCCCGACATTCGTACCACGTTAACGGGCGAGTCCCTGGAGTTCCGCGATGCCGGTCAGGCCACCCTATTTATCTTTGGGTTGGCCCTGGCCTTTATCTTCCTGGTATTAGCCGCCCAGTTTGAAAGCTACCTCGATCCGTTCATCATTTTGTTGGCGGTGCCACTCTCCCTTTTGGGAGCCTTTCTGGGGTTATGGCTACGGGGATTGGAACTGAATATTTTTAGTCAAATTGGCCTGATTATTTTGATTGGCCTAGTGACCAAAAACTCCATCCTGATTGTTGAATTTGCTAACCAGCTACGGGCACAGGGATTACCGATCGCCAAAGCCGCCCTCGAAGCCAGTCGCATCCGCTTCCGTCCCATTTTGATGACGGCCTTTTCCACGATTTTTGGCCTCGTACCCCTGGCCTTTGCCACCGGAGCCGGCGCGGCTAGCCGGGTAGCGATCGGGACCTCGGTGCTGGGGGGAATGCTGGTGTCCAGCTTGCTGAGTTTGTTTATTATTCCGGTCTTCTATGTGATTGCCACTTCGCTGCAACACCGATTGCTCCATCCCCACGGCGACAGCGAGGCCGAAGACAGACACGCACTTTCCAGCGACGAGGTGGGGTAGAGACCTAGGGATCAGGATGCTCAATATCAGGATGCTCAATAACGGTAGCGATTGCCCGTCGAGCCAGTTGGGTCGCATAGACCGTGACCGCGATCGTGGCGACCAGACCCAATATCCAAGTCCCCCACTGGACCAGGGACGGGGGCGGGTGGTTGGCGGTGCCAAGCCGAGCTAAATCTCCAGCGAGGGAGCCAAGATAAACATACAGGACCGTACCCGGTAGCATCCCGATCGATCCCAAGGTGTAGTCCCTTAAGGAAACGCCAGTCACCCCAAATGCATAGTTCAAGGCATTGAAGGGAAATACGGGCGACAGGCGGGTGAGCAACACAATCTTGAACCCAGCCTTGGCAACCGCCGCATCGATCGCGGCAAACTTGGGACTCCTGGCCAGCTTGCGGCTCACCCAGTCCCGTGCCAGGTAGCGCCCCACCAGAAAGGCCAAAACCGCCCCGATCGTTGCCCCCACAAACACATAAATCGAACCGAGCACCACCCCAAAAATCACCCCCGCCCCTAGGGTTAACGCCGCCCCTGGGACAAAGGCAATGGTGGCTAGGATATAAAGACCCATAAAGGCGATACCGCCCACTAACCCTAAACCCTCAATCCAGGCTAACGCTTGCAGCAAGAGGGCTTGGGGCTGAAAGGTCAGGCTGTCCCCCATCGGTTGGGCGAGGGCGGGCAATGCCCAGCATCCCCAAATCATCAGCATCAGACCCCCGCCCGTGAGGCATGGGATTAGCCTGGCTGGTGGAGCTAGGTCAGTCAATGGTTTTAAGCAACGGATTCGCATCATGATTTCCAGCGCAGTTGCTAGTTTCCCAGGCAAACCAAACGGGGTGATTCCACCATAGCGCCTCATTGCCTTTGCTTTAAGGGGGAACAGAAGGATTTCAAGGTAATACCGCTACAATAAATTGCAATGCTATTAGGGATCAGAGTTGGGAAATGTCAACGATCGAAAGCCTGGGTCCCGTGGTGCTGCACCTGGAATGTGGGGTAGATCTAGCGACCATTCCGCCAACCTTAGGAATAGATCATCCCAGACTGGTCTTGGTGATCGTTGGCGGTGCCAGCAAGCTCAGTGAGGCCGATCTTCAGCGCGTGCGATCGCTCTTCACCCAGGCCATTGCCCCGTTGGCCCAGGGTTTGGGTCTCGTGCAAAAGTGTTGAATCTTAAGATTTCCTTTTCTAACAATAGACACACTAATCCTGTGGTAAGCTAGTTTTGTCAACAAAAGACTAATTTTTGCAGCCAGTGGACATAACTGATATTTTCACACA
>Ga0209207_1000056_pt1 | contig 103898 bp, 100 predicted proteins | sample SaghotsprinmetaG_FD_184140 | JGI IMG/M metagenome (GOLD analysis project Ga0209207, IMG submission 184140) | Hot spring microbial communities from South Africa to study Microbial Dark Matter (Phase II) - Sagole hot spring metaG (SPAdes) (version 3) | ecosystem: Environmental > Aquatic >... | reverse complement strand
ATCGCCGCCGCCAGCGGCAGCGCGGCCAGCAGCCAAGGCTCGCGGCGCAAACGGGCAAAGGCCAGGCCCAGCACTGCCCACTGGCGACCCAGGGCCACCAGCAGCAACACCGCCGGCAACGACCAGAGCACCCGCTGGGCAAACACCTGCAAGCCGTCCAGGGGCGCCAGCTGATGCACATAGGCGGGGATCACGGCAAACAGCGCCGATGCGCCCACCGAGAGCGCCACGCCCCGTCCCGAGAGATTCATGCCGTCACCTTCTGCGTCCGTGGGGCCCTGCCCAGACCGGTCAGCAGCAGGGAAGCGGCGATCACCGCACCGCCCAGGGCCAGGCGCAGCAGATCGGCGTCACGGTTCCACAGCAGCAGGTTGACCACCAGGCCGGCCGGTACCAGGGCATTGTTCATCACCGCCAGGGTGCCGCCATCCACCAGGCTGGCGCCCTTGTTCCACCAGTAAAGCCCAATACCGGAGGCCACCACGCCGAGCCAGGCCAGCACAGCCCACTGCAGCGGCGTGCTGGGCAGCTTGTGCGGGTTGCCCAGCACAACGAATGCCGGCAGCACCACCAGCAACGCACCCAGGTAGAAATAGCCAAAGCGCTGGTACTGCGGCGCCGGGCTGGGATATCGCACCAGCAGGTGCTTGTAGAACACCTGGCCGGCGGCGAAGGTGGCATTGGCCAGCTGCAACAGGCAGAAGCCGAGGAAGAAGTCGGCGCTGACCTGGTCGTAGCGAATGATCGCCGCCCCCGCCACGGCCACCAGGGCGGCAAGCAGCGCCCAGGGGTTGAAGCGGCGGTTGAAGGCATCCTCGATCAGGGTCACATGCAGCGGCGTGAGGATGGTGAACAGCAGCACCTCGGGCACCGTCAGCACGGCAAAGCTCAGGTACAGGCAGACGTAGGTGATGCCGAACTGCAGCGCGCCGATCAGCAGCATGCCGCGCACAAAGCCGCCCGGCACACCGCGCCAGCGGGTCAGCGGCAGAAACAGCAGGCCGGCGATCAGCACCCGACTGAGCACGGCAAAGTAGCTGTCCACCTGGCCGGCCAGGTATTCACCGATCAGGCTGAAGGAAAAGGCCCACAACAGGGTCACGACAAGCAGATAACGCATCACCACCTCCACAGGGGCAGCGATCTTAGCAGGGCTGCTGCGCCCTGCTCAGGTACAGTGGCCGCTGATCAGTTCTGCTGCACATCCATCTGCTGCTGCAGGCCCTCGCCGCCGCGCAACAGGCTGCGCAGTTGCTCGTCGTGCTGATCGTCGCTGCCGGACTGATCGATAATGATTTCCACCCGGCGGTTCAATGCGCGGTTCTCCGCCGAGCCGTTCTCCACTCGCGGCCGGGTGTCGGCAAAGCCACGCAGGCTCAGGCGCGCCGGATCGACCCCCGGATTGAACAACAGGGTATTGGTCACCGCCGAAGCCCTGGCAGCGGACAGGTCCCAGTTGGAACTGAAACGCGCGGTGCTGATGGGAATATTGTCGGTATGGCCTTCGATGGTCAGCTCCCCCGGGATGGTCACCAGGGCATCGGAGATACGCATCAGCAGATCCTCGAACTCCGGGGTCAGATCGGCCGAACCCGAGGGGAAGGAGCCCTTCTCCTCGACCCGCAGGATGATCCGCCGGCTTTCCTCCAGCAGCTGCATGCGCCCGGCCTGCAATTCCTGCTGCAGAATCTGCTCAAGCTGCGCGCGGCTCTCCTGCAACTGGGCCTCGGCCTGGCGCTGGGCCTGGCGCGTTTTTTCCGCTTCGGCATCGGCGTCTTCACCGCGCAGGGTATCGAGTTCCGGGGCCTGCTCGCTGGCCTGCTGACGTACCTGGTCGACCAGGGTCGGCTCAGGTTTGCCCGGGGAAAACTTGTCGAACACCGCACTGGTGCCCATGGGCACCTCCAGTGCCGGCACCTCGCGCTGCACGCCAAAGGCCTTGGCCAGCTCGCCGGCGATCTGCTTGAAGCGCATGGCGTCGATCTCGGAGAAGGACAGCAGCAGCACGAAAAAACACATCAGCAGCGACATCAGGTCGGCGAAGGTCATCACCCAGGCGGGTATGCCGGCAGGCGCCTCTTCTTCCAGATCACTCATAACGCTCTAGCCCTTCTCGCCTTCCGCCGTGGCCCGCTTGTCCGGCGGCAGGTAGGTCTTGAGCATCTGCTCGATGATGCGCGGGTTGATGCCATCCTGAATGGCCAGCAGGGCGTCGATCCACAAGGCCTGCATGCGCGCTTCCTCGGTCATGCGCAGGTTGAGCTTGTCGGCCAGGGGGATGCACAGCATGGTCGCCATCATCGCCCCGTACAGGGTGGTGAGCAGGGCCACGGCCATGGCCGGGCCGATGGATTTGGGGTCTTCCATATTGGAGAGCATCTGCACCAGGCCGATCAGGGTGCCGATCATGCCCATGGCCGGCCCCACATCACCCATGGCGCTGAATACCTTGGCGCCCCAACGGTTGCGATCCAGGGTGAGCAGACGCTCCTTCTCCAGAAAGGCGCGAATGGTGTCCTGACCCTGGCCGTCGATCATCAGCTGGATACCGGCCTTGAGAAAGGGCGAGCTGATCTCCCGCGACTCCAGGGCCAGCACCCCCTCCTTGCGCGCCACCTGGGCGATTTCCACCAGCTCGGTGATGGATTCCTCGACGCTGGGCAGGCGGAACTTGAACGCCCGCGCCGCCACCTTGATGGCGCCGAGAAACTGCTTGAGGCTGAACTTCATCAGCACCACGAACAGGCTGCCGACCACCACGATCAGCAATGAGGGCACGTTGAAGAACACCTCACTGGAGGCACCCAGAACGATGGCCGAACCGATAACCAGAAAGGCGCCGAGCAAACCGATAAGTGTGGCGAGATCCACCTGAACTCCTTGATGCGAGGCGAATGCCCTACAAGACCTGTACATATTGATGCAGGCTGAGGAGTTTAGCCGACAAAAGATGAACAGTAATGCATCACATGCTGGCAAAAGGCCAAATACTTGACGTAGACAGATAAAAAACCAGACACCGAAGTGCCTGGTCGTATCCAAAGGAGCGGAGATACGGGAAAGGAGATTTAAACAGCCTGTTAAGCGACTGCCGCCAGTTGCGCCTGAGCCTTGGCCAAGCCCTGCTGCTGGAACTCGCCGCCCATGTTCAGGCCCTCGGCATGGATAAACTGCACGTCAACGATGCCGATAAACCCAAGCGCCTGACGCAGGTAGGGCTCCTGATGATCCAGGCCGGTGCCGGCGTAGATGCCGCCGCGGGCAGTCAGCACAAAGGCACGCTTGCCCTGCAGCAGGCCTTCGGGGCCCTGCTCGCCATACTTGAAGGTCACACCGGCACGCAGCACATGGTCCAGCCAGGCCTTGAGGGTGCTGGGAATGGCAAAGTTGTACATGGGCGCGGCCAGCACCAGCACATCGGCGGCCAGCAGTTCGTCGGTCAGGGTGTTGGACAGCGCCAGGGCCGCGCGCTCGGCTTCGCTCTGCTGCTCGGCCGGGGTCATCCAGCTGCCCAGCAGGTTGGCATCTAGGTGCGGTACGGGGCTGTCGGCCAGGTCGCGCACCTTGACCTGATCAGCCGGGTGGGTGGCCTGCCACTGGGCGATAAACTGCTCGGTGAGCTGACGGGAAACCGAGCCTTGCTTACGGGCGCTGCTTTCGATAACCAGAATCTGCGACATGGGAAGTGCTCCATCGGGGAAGTGACTGTCGGTGGGCACAGCTTACGAATGCCAAAACCGATTAAAAAGCGCAAAAAATCGGCCAAAACAATCGATCAAATTGATTTATTAACGCGCCTGGCTTAGCCTCAAAGGCGGCGGTTTATTTCAGGCCGCAATCAAGCTTGACCCGCAGACGAATAATGCTGCGGGTGAACTTGGCGGTCAGGTTGCTGCTGGCGCCGGGCGCGATAAATACCTTGCGGGTACGCGGCGACTCGGGTCCGTTGCGGAACACCGCCGTGCACTCGGCGGCACTGGCGCCATAGTTGTAGAGCAGCAGGGCGGCCATGTTGTGATCGATTTCCTGGGGGGTCACCGACACCTCGGCGCCATTCATCTGCCGTTCCACCTCGATGGGATAGGCCAGGGCGGTCAGTGGCAGACAGACCAATAGCGCGAAGATGATGGACTTCATGGTGGCAACTCCCCGAAAAAGCGCTCAGTTTAGGTTGAACCCGTCAGCATTTGCACCCTTGTCTACATCCCTGAACAGGAAATGATCGATGAAAGCCCCTCGCGTAACCCTGGATCAGTGGCGCACCCTGCAGGCGGTGGTCGACCAGGGTGGCTTTGCCCAGGCCGCCGAAGTGTTGCATCGCTCGCAGTCCTCGGTGAGCTACACCGTGGCGCGCATGCAGGAACAGCTGGGAGTGCCACTGCTGCGCATCGAAGGCCGCAAGGCGGTGCTCACCGAAGCCGGCGACGTGCTGCTGCGCCGCTCGCGGCAGCTGGTCAAGCAGGCCAGCCAGCTGGAAGACCTCGCCTTCAATATGGACCAGGGCTGGGAGGCCGAAGTTCGCCTGGTGGTGGACGCGGCCTACCCCACCGAGCGTCTGATCCAGGCCCTGGGCGCCTTTATCCCGCAAAGCCGTGGCTGCCGCGTGCGCCTGCGCGAGGAGGTGCTGTCCGGGGTCGAGGAAGTGCTGCTGGAAGGCACCGCCGATCTGGCCATCAGCAGCCTGAGCCTGGTGGGCTACCTGGGCCATGAACTGGGCGAGGTGGAATTCGTCGCCGTGGCCCATCCCGACCACAGCCTGCACCAGTTGCAGCGCCAGCTGACTTTCGAGGACCTGCAGAACCAGTTGCAGGTGGTGATCCGCGACTCCGGGCGCAGTAAACCGCGGGATGTGGGCTGGCTCGGCGCCGAGCAACGCTGGACGGTCAGCAGCCTGTCCACCGCGGCCCATTTCGTCAGCAGCGGCCTGGGTTTTGCCTGGCTGCCGCGCCACCTGATCGGCCGCGAGCTGGCCGAAGGGCGCCTGCTGCCCCTGCCCCTGGAGCAGGGCGGCAGCAACCACCCGCGCTTTATCCTGTACAGTCACAAGGACAAGAGCCTGGGCCCGGCCAGCCGCATCCTGGTCGACCTGATCAAGCATTACGACAGCCCCGCCGCCGAACCCCGCTAAAGGAGTGCCCCGTGTCCTATTTCGATCACAACGGCTGCCAGCTGCACTATGAGGAATACGGCCACGGCGCCCCCGTGGTGCTGGTGCACGGCCTGGGTTCGAGCACCCGCGACTGGGAGTACCAGATCCCCGATCTGGCCGCCCAGTACCGGGTCATTGCCCTCGACGTGCGCGGCCACGGCCGCTCCGACAAGCCCCGCCAGCGCTACCAGATACGCGATTTCGCCAGTGATGTGCTGGCCCTGATCGACCACCTGGGCCTGCCCCAGGTGCACCTGGTGGGCATCTCCATGGGCGGCATGATCGGCTTTCAGCTGGGCGTGGATAACCCCGAGCGGCTCAAGAGCCTGTGCATCGTCAACAGCGGCCCGGAGGTCAAGGCCAAAAGTGCCCGGGACTGGCTGGAAATCGGCAAGCGCTGGACCCTGTCACGCCTGCTCGGCCTTGAAACCATCGCCAAGGGCCTGGGCCGCCTGCTGTTTCCCAAGCCGGAACAGGGCGAACTGCGGCGCAAGATCGAAGAACGCTGGCCACAGAACGACAAGCGCGCCTACCTGGCCAGCCTGGACGCCATTATCGGCTGGGGCGTGCGTGAACGCCTGACGCTGATCCGCTGTCCCACCCTGGTGGTGACCGCCGACCGCGACTACACCCCGGTGGCGCAGAAGGAAGCCTATGTACGCGAGCTGCCCAATGCCCGGCTGCTGGTGATCGAAGACTCGCGTCACGCCACCCCCATGGATCAACCCCAGGTATTCAACCGCAGCCTGCTCGCCTTCCTTGCCGAAGTCGAACAGCCCACCCCCACCCACTGACAAGGAACCCGACCATGTTGAAAACAATCGCCCTCACCGCCTGCTCCCTGCTACTGGCCGGCAGCCTGCACGCCGCCGACAACCCCAAGGTGCTGATGACCACCAGCCTGGGCGAGATCGAAATCGAGCTGGAGGCGCAAAAGGCGCCGGTGAGCGTGGAGAACTTCCTCGGCTACGTCGAGCGCGGCTACTACAACGGCACCCAGTTCCACCGGGTAATCCCCAACTTCATGATCCAGGGCGGCGGCTTCGACGCCAACATGCAGCAGAAGCAGACCGAGGCGCCGATCAAGAACGAAGCCGACAACGGCCTGCGCAACCTGCGCGGCACCCTGGCCATGGCCCGCACCCAGGTGCGCGACTCGGCCACCAGCCAGTTCTTTATCAACCACAAGGACAACGCCTTCCTCGACCATGGCTCGCGTGATTTCGGCTACGCCGTCTTCGGCAAGGTGACCCGCGGCATGGAGGTGGTGGACAAGATCGCCCAGGTGCCCACCGGCAACCGCGCCGGCCATCAGAACGTACCGCGCGAGCCGGTGCTGATTCTTGAAGCGAAACGTTTGTAAGAACCTGCTTACGATCTGCTGCGCGTCGGCCCTACTGCGTTAAAAACAGGCTCGGCAGGCCGCTTGTGGCCAACGCACTTCAGTGCGGCCCCGGAGGGGCGAGCGAAGCGAGTCATGCTCATGTACGACTGTACACTCCGCTTGATTCGCTACGTTCCCCCTGCGGGCCAGCCGTTGGCTGTTACTCCGCTGCGCTACATTTCTCGCCTGTTTTGACCAGCCGAAGGCTGTTACTAACGTAGCGCCTTGTAGGGCTCTAGCTCGCTAGCTCGTAAACACGTTCTCTGCTTAACCTCTAAGTCGAAGACGAGTCCGGACACTCAATTGCGCGCATGGGACATCTGGAACCTGGCCACCCCTTCCAGCTGCGCCAGCTCATCGGCCATATCGCTGATTCGCGCACTCTTCTGGCCATCCACCGCCACCGCCACGAATCGCCACTCCAGCGCGCCCTGCTCGAAGCTCACGGTAAAGGATCCACCGGCTATCACATAGCCGCGCTCCCGAGCGATGCGTTTGAGCGTCGCCTCATCCGGGCGCACGAAGCCCGGGGCGAAGCGCAACACAATGGCAATGGCAGGGCGTGACGGCAGCCTGGCCTCCAGCTTGGCCCCCCACATCATCAAACCGGCGGAGATCAGGCTGAGCAGCACCGCCGCGCCATAGAAACCCACCCCCACCAGCACGCCGATGGCCGACGAGGCCCAGATCGACGCCGCCGTGGTCAGGCCGCTGATGCTCATGCCGTCCTTCATGATTAGGCCGGCGCCGAGAAAGCCGATACCGGTGACCACCCCCTGGATCACCCGGGTCGGGTCGACCCCGTCCAGGGAATGATCGCCCAGCCAGTACTGCGGATAGACGCAGAGCACCGTCAAGGCGCAGGAGGCCATACACACCATGCCATAGGTGCGCATGCCCGCGGCGCGGCCATGGTAGGAGCGTTCATAGCCCACCAGCAGCCCCAGCAACAAGGCGCCGAGCATATTGAAAACCAGGGTCAGATTGACCGTCACGGCAGGCGAATGCAAAAGCTCATCGACCAGGGCAAGTTCACTCATGGGGCACCTCAAGCAGGGAGCATCTGCCTAAAGCCTAGCCGCTCGCCGAAAATCACGCGTGGCCCCCATGCAGCGATAACGCTACTCGCCCTGACGATATGGCAGATGGGCCCGCGCCTGTTCGGCATAGGCCTGCACGGCCAGGCGTTCTTCATGGAGAAACTGCGCCACCGCCGCGCGCAGCCCCGGATGGCAGAGGTAGTGCCAGGAGCGAGTCAGCACCGGTTCGAAACCGCGGATCAGCTTGTGCTCGCCCTGGGCACCGGCATCGAAGCGTTGCAGGCCCTGGGCGATGGCATGCTCCATACCCTGATAGAAACAGGTTTCGAAATGCAGCCGGTCGAACTCGGCCAGACAGCCCCAGTAGCGGCCATAGAGGCTGTCGCCTCCCTGCAGGCTGAAGGCCATGGCTACCGGCCGCCCCGCCTGACGGGCCAGCACCACGTGAATCCCCTCGGGCATGCGCTCGGCCAGCAGGCTGAAGAAGGTGCGCGTCAGGTAGGGTGCCTGGCCACGCACCCGGTAGGTGTTGGCATAGCACAGGTAGACGAAATCCCAGTCCGCCTCGCCCAACTGATGCCCCTGGCGCCCGTCGAATTCGATGCCCTGCCCCGCCACCTGCTCACGCTCCTTACGGATCTGCTTGCGCTTGCGCGAGGCGAGGGTATCGAGAAAGTCCTGAAAATCCCGGTAGCCGCGGTTGCGCCAATGGAACTGACAGCCCAGACGCTCCAGCCAGCCTTCACGCCCCTGCAGCAGCGCGTCATCCTCTGCCTGGGTGAAGTTGATATGCAGCCCGGACAGCCCCTGCTCCTGCAGGCTGGCCGTGAGTTGATCGAGCAACTGCCCGGCCAGCGGGCGGGCGCCGAGCAGACGTGGGCCACCCACCGGAGAAAAAGGAATGGCGCCCAGCAGCTTCGGGTAATAGGCAATACCGGCACGCCGGCAGGCATCGGCCCAGCCGTGATCGAATACATACTCGCCATAGGAGTGATTTTTGACATAGGCCGGTAGGGCCGCCAATACCTGCCCCTGCGCCCCCAGCAGCAGCTGATGCGCCGGCGTCCAACCCGTGCCTGGGCCTACGCTGCCGCTGTCCTCCAGGGCGCTGAGAAAAGCGTGGCGCAAAAAGGGCGGCGGCTCGGCACAGAGCCCATCCCAGAGACTGGCATCAAGTTCTTTGAGGGCGGCGAGAGTCGTCATCATGGCGGCAGTCTGGCTTGTTGTGCAGACGAAAAAAAGCCCCGCACGGGGCGGGGCTTCAAAGGAGCAGGAGTCGAAACGCTTAGAACTGGTACTGCAGGCGCAGGCTGAAGGCGTCGCCGTCATCATCGCCAGCGGCATTGCCGGTGTTCTTGGTGTCCGCCTTCAGGTAGTTGGCGGAAACCTTGACGGCTTCGTTGGCATACCAGTTCACACCCACGGTGTGGATCTTGCCCTTGGTGTCTTCAAAGCCGCTTTCTTCGGCCTTGAGGTTGTCGTAACGGTAAACCAGTTCCCAGGCACCGGTTTCCTTGTTGGCCGGCTTGATGCTGTCGAAGCGACCACCATCCAGGCGATAGCCGCGGGCTTCACCGGTCAGGGTGTAGGCCAGCTGAACGTTGTAGCCGGTGGCTTCGCGGTCATTGCGTACGGAGCTGGACTTGGCGTCGATATCACGCTTCAAGTACTCGCTCTGGATGGAGAACGGACCGGCAGCGAAGGCGGCTTCCAGACCCCAGGCAGCGTCGCCATCGAACTGACCGGCAGCACTCGGAGCGAAGATCACGCGATCCTGCTTGTTCTTGCCGTTCTCGGTCATGCCACGCACGTTCATGCGCGAACGGACACGGCCGTTGAAATCATCGGTATTGCGATGGGCATAGTTGACGCCGAAGTGCAGCACGTTGCCGGCCTCGGCCATCGGCGCGATAACACCGCGCAGGTTGTAGCCGCCTTCGGCCTTGCCGTTCTTGTCTTCGTTGATGCCATCGTCGGACTTGCGATGGAAGTAACCGGCCGAGCCGTAGAACATGTTGCCGGCCACACCGCTGACCTGCAGACCCATGCCGTCCTTCTTGTCGTTGACCCAGTCGGCCAGGTCATAGATGGCGGAACGCTCGATGGTGCTGATCCACTTGGAGCTGGTGGCCTTCTCCAGACCGAACTCGGGGTCGAAGCGACCGGCCTTGATGGTCACCGGAGCAAAACCGGTATAGGCAATGGACGCTTCGTCCCACTTGCTGGCGCCATCGTCAGCCGAGAAGTCGATGTTCATCACGTACTTCCAGTCCTTGTAAGCGGTACCGGACAGTTCCAGGATGGCGCGACGGAAGTAGGCCTCGTTGGCGGTCTTGCCGTTGGCGCTGTACAGACCATCGAACTGGTCGAAGTCGGCCTGCAGGCGACCACCCAGCTTGAAGCTGAACTCCTTATCGACAGTGGAGGCCTCGAAGCCACCCTTGGTCTTGATCACGATATCGGCGCCGTCAGTGGTGACGGTACCGGCGAAAGCCTGGGCGGAAACGGCCAGAGCCAGAGCGCTGGTGGCGAAGCCGGCCATTACTCCACGGAAGCTGTGCTTACGGATCATCGAAGATTCCTCTAAATGGACTTTAAGTGCTGAAAACACCCGAGCACTGGGGGCTCGTTCGTGCTGCAGGGAATCTTGGCGATGGGATATTTCAGGCCGGTTTCTGATATATGAAAATTCAGTGACTACGGAACTTTTTAGTTCCAAAGGCTAATAAGAAAGCCGTGCACGCAGGACAACGAAAAACGCCGCCCGACCGGATGGTCGAGCGGCGTTGTAGGAGTGACAGGCAATCACGGGGCGAAGCGCCCCTACAATCACTTCTTGCGCAGAATCACGCTGCCGATGGAGTAGCCGGCACCAAAGGAGCTCAGCACCCCCAGGCTGCCGGCGGCCAGGTCATCCTGATGCTTGTGCAGGGCGATCACCGAACCCGCCGAACTGGTGTTGGCATAGGTATCGAGGATCACCGGTGCCTCATGCGCCTCGGCATCACGACCCAGCAGTTTGCGGGCGATCAGCAGGTTCATATTGAGGTTGGCCTGGTGCAGCCAGAAGCGCTTGACGTCGCCGACGTTCAGCTGGTTTTCCGCCAGATGCGTGGCGATCAACTCGGCGACCATGGGGCAGACATCCTTGAACACCTTGCGCCCTTCCTGGACGAACAGTTTGTCGCGCGCGCCAATGCCCTCTTCCGCACAGCGGTTGAGGAAGCCGAAGTTATTGCGGATATTGTTGCTGAACTGGGTGATCAGCTTGGTGCCGACCACATCGAACTGGTGTGCGGAGGTGGCCTGGTCGGCCCGCTCGATGATCACCGCGGTGGCAGCGTCACCGAAGATAAAGTGGCTGTCGCGGTCACGGAAGTTCAGGTGACCGGTACAGATTTCCGGGTTGACCATCAGGATGGCGCGAGCCTGGCCGGTCTGTACCGCGCTGGTAGCCGCCTGGATCCCGAAGGTGGCCGAGGAACAGGCCACGTTCATGTCATAGCCCCAACCCTGGATACCCAGGGCCGCCTGCACTTCGATCGCCACCGCCGGGTAGGCACGCTGCAGGTTGGAACAGGCGACTATCACCCCGTCGATATCGGCGACGGTCTTGCCGGCACGCTCCAGGGCCTGCCTGGCGGCGGCCACGGACATCTCGCAGAGGATGCCCCACTCCTCGTTGCTGCGCTCTGGGATGCGCGGCGCCATGCGCCGTGGGTCGAGGATACCGGCCTTGTCGATGACGAAACGACTCTTGATGCCCGAGGCCTTCTCGATAAAGGCACTGCTCGATTCACTCAGAGCCTCGACCTCGCCGCGGGCGATGGCCTCGGCGTTCTCGGCATTGAACAGCTGTACAAAGGCGTTGAAGGACTCGACCAGCTCATCATTGGAAATGCTGTTGGCCGGGGTATACAGGCCAGTACCACTGATCACGACTTTATGCACGGTGATTCCTCTTGTTCACTGCCGCGTGCAGCGGCCAGGTATGCGTCACGCCTCGGCCAAGCAGGGCCAAGCGCAGAATATGGAAGACAGTCGATGCTTCATTCCCTGAAACGTCCTGTAACTAGCCGCTGAGTTTGCCACAGCCGCAGGGCCTGCGTCCGCTCGGCTGATAAGCGTTTATGACGCAAATAGACGGCTATTGAGGCAAAGATGCCCGACACGCCCGACAAGACACACCCAAGCAACCTGCCGGACGATCTCACCCGTTCGGGCGATAGAAGATTGTCTGACAATCCCTAGACTGCCGACACCACCCCATAACAATAAAAGGTCCCGTCATGCGCCAGCTCCTGTTGTTGCTTGTGCTGAGTTTTTCCTCCCTGACCCAGGCCGCCGTCGGCGTGTTCCCCGACAGCACCTTCCAGAACCTCGACCATGGCCTGTACTGGTTCGGTTACGGCGACAGCTGGCAAAAGGCCGTGCCCGGCCAGAGCAATGCCTACTTCGCCAACAGCAAGCCCACCGTGATCTATATCCACGGCTGGCAGAACGGTGCCACCCAGAAGAAGAACCGCGAGACCTTCAACCGCAAGGACGCCGGCGGCCCGGATCTGGACCTGGCCCATGCCTGGCTGGCCGCCGGCTACAACGTCGGTATCCTGTACTGGAACCAGTTCGCCGACGAAGGCGAAGTGAAGGACGCCGAAGCCAAGATCTGGACCGCAACCGGCCCGCGCGCCATGCGCTGGCGCAACAGCAGCGGGGTTTACAGCAGCGGTCCGAGCAAGTCGGCAGGCGACCTGCTGTTCGATCACTACAAGGCCAATATGGCCAGCTACACCGGTAGCAACATCCGCATCCTCGGCCACTCCCTGGGCAACCAGATGGCCATTGTCCTGACCAAGAAGATCAGCGATGCGGTCAGCGCCGGCACCCTGCCCAGCCGCCTGCTGCCCAAGCGCGTGGCCCTGCTCGACCCCTTCTATTCGAACTACGCCAAAAGCTACCTGGGCAATAAATGGGTGGGCGAGGTGTGCCGCACCTATGTCAGCGAACTGAAGACCAAGGGCGTGATCTTCGAGGCCTACCGCACCTCCTCGGTGACCAGCACGGTGTTCGTGGGTGACGAGAACAAGGGGCTGATGAACATGACCGCCTTTACCGAGCTCAAGCCCTGGTACTTCAACTCCACGCAGCAGACCGAGAAACACAATGCCGCGGTCTGGCACTACCTCTGGTCGTTCAGCTTCAACCCACCGCTGATCACCGGCACCAGCAGCCAGGCCGCCTCGGCCAAGACCAGCGACAGCCGCATCACCACCCTGATGAACGGCAGCAAGAAGCTGGTGCATGACCAGGGCGCCTATACCAAGGAGCCCTCGGACGACAATTTCAAGGAGGCCAACCGCTGACAACCTCGCTTGACTCGGCAGTCATGGCATGAAAAAACTGAAGGCCACCATCCCGGTGGCCTTCTGTTTTCGGAACCCTGCCCATGGCCCTGCATACCTGGCTGCTTTATCTTGTCGCGGTTATAGGCCTGTCCCTGACCCCCGGTCCCAATGGCCTGCTGGCCCTCAGCCACGGTGCCCTGCATGGCCATCGCAAGGCTCTGTTTACCGTCGCCGGCAGCGTGCTTGGCTTTACCTTGCTGATGGCCCTGTCCATGTTGGGCATCGGCACCCTGCTGCAGGCCTCCGCCGACATCCTGGTCCTGCTCAAGTGGCTCGGCGGCGCCTACCTGATCTGGCTTGGCATCCAGCTCTGGCGTGCCCCGACCCTGCATCTGCAGCTTGAGCGTCCGGCCCGCTCCAGCCGCGGCGAACAGCTGTTTAGCCAGGGGCTGCTGGCCGCCCTGTCCAATCCCAAGGTGATCCTGTTCTTTGCCGCCTTCCTGCCGCAATTTATTCGCCCGGGCAGCCCGCTGTGGCTGCAGTTTGTGCTTATGGCCGCCACTTTCGCGGTGGTTGAAGGTGCGACGGAGTACCTGCTGGCCCGTACAGCCCAGCGCATCCGCCCCTGGCTGCAGCGCAGCGGCCGCGCCTTCAACCGCAGTTGTGGCGGTCTGTTCGCCCTGATGGGCGCCGCCCTACCACTGAGTCGCTAAATGCCCGCCACCAAGCTAGTCACCCTGTGCCGCCTGCTGCTCGTCATCAGCCTGCTGCTCGGTGGGCCAGCGTCACAGGCCGAAGAACGCCCACTGCGCTTTTCGATCAATGACAGCTGGGCCATGCCCATGATTCATATCGAAGACGATCAGGCCGTGGGCGGTATCCTCTTCGACCTGCAGCAGGCCCTGGCTGCCAGGGTCGAGCGCAGGGCCGAGATGCTGGTGATGCCGCGCCTGCGGGTGCAGCAGGCCCTGGACAATGGGGATATCGACGTACGCTGCTATGTCAGCCCCAACTGGCTTGGCAGCGGTCATTACCGCTATATCTGGAGCTTACCCTTTATGACCCAGCGCGACCTGCTGGTGGGCCGCCAGGCGGATAGCATCAGCCCCGAGCAGCTGACGGATGAGCGTCTCGGCACCGTACTGGGGTTCAGCTACCCGCCACTGGAGGCGCTGTTTGCCAGCGGCCAACTGGCGCGAGACGATGCCCGCACCCAGGAGCAGGTGCTGCTGAAACTGGCCGCGGGTCGCTATGCCTATGCAGTCAGCAATGAACTGTCCCTGCACTGGTTCAATCGTCAACGCCCCAGTAGCCAAGCCTTGCAGGTGCAGGCCGAGATCAGCCGCGACCCCGTCGCCTGCATCGTCCGCGATGCCCCGGACGTGCCGACCATGGCCATTCTCCGCGCCATGGTGCAGATGAAGCAGGCAGGCGAATTCGACGCCATCCTGCAGCGCTATCGCTAGGATCAGAGCCACGCCATTGGCAGATTCGCTAAAGGCGCAGCCATCCAATACCCGCGAACCTGAGCAATGCCACAGCCGGATGGAGACTCGGCCAGCAAATAGCCGCAACACAGCCTGGGAGAGGTTAATCCGATCGCCGCCTGGCAACTGCGGCTATGCTGCTGAAGCGAATTTGCAACAACTGAATAGCCCTTGTTCTTGCATCAACCCCATTGTCCGAGCTGCCATGCCCAAAGCCCTGCTACTGCTCCTCAGCTGCCTGCCTCTGCTCGCGCAGGCCCAGCGTGAAGTCAGCACCTGGACCTATCATCAGCAGCCGCCCCTGATCCTCGATCTCAAACAGCGCCAGGGTTTGTCCTTTGACCTAGTGGAACTGCTCAACCAGCACCCGGACAATCGCGGACGCTTTTATTTCCGCCTGCAATACCTGCCACGCAAGCGTCTGGATTGGCACCTAAACCGAGGCGAGGCGGGCCTGGTACTGTGGGTCAATCCGATTTTCTTCAGCGAAGACCTGCAAGCAGCAGCGAGCTGGACCCAGAGCTTGCTGGAAGATGAACAAAGCTTCGTCTCCCGACGCGAACACCCTTTTGACTACCAGGGCCCCACATCGCTACATGGCCGAACCCTGGGCACCCTGCTTGGCCACCGCTATATCGGTCTGGAGAATGGTTTTACCCAGGGGCTGATCCAGCGCGAGGATGTGCTGGTAGATGAGCAAAACATCCACAAGCTGCTCAGTAAACGGATCGACCTGATCCTGATACCGCGCAGCACCGCGCGCTATTTCATCCACACGCTGGCGCTTGCCGAAAAGCTGCACTTCTCAAGCGAACCCCTGAGTCGCTATGACCGGCAGATCATGCTGCCAGCCAGCCTGGATGCCGACCTGCAGACTTTCGTGCAGCACGCGGTGCAAGGCCTGCCGGATAACCCCGCCTGGCAGGCTCTGCTAAGGGACTACGGCCTCGACTGATTCAGGGCTCCACGGCCAGAATATCGAAGCCGCCACGGTTCTGGCTGATGATACGAAACTGCTGGCGACTGCCCTCCTCGACCTTCACCACCAGTTCGCGGCGCAGGCGCCCCTTGCCGCACAGGGTGTCGTCCAGCGGATCGATACCGATACCCAGCACCCGGGTACCCAGGGGCACCTGGAAGCTGGCCTGCTCGCCAACCCCGATGCGTGCCGCCAGTTGCCTGTCCACCAGCACCGCGATATAGCAGCCACTGCCCATGCCGCCAAAATCCCGGGTGACGTCTATCCGCCCCCCCCAGTCCTGGGTCTGCTGATAACCCAACAGCCGCTCCGCCGGCACGGACCTTATATATTCACTAGCCGGTTTCCAGGAAGAACAGCCCACCAGCAACAGGGGTAATGCCGCGAGGATCAAACGCATACGGGCCCTCCTTGGGCTTGGAATGAGCAGACTGGGAAAAACTACCTGCGTTGCCATCACTGCGTTAAAAACAGGCTCACAGCCAAAGGCTGAGCGTGCTTTAGCACGGCCCCCAAAGGGGTGAACGAAGCGAATCAAATGCTCATTTACCACTCGTAAACTGCGCTTTTGACTCACCATGTTCGCCCTGCGGGCCAGCCTGCGGCTGTTACTCCGCTTCGCTACGTTGCGCCTATTTTTGCCTTGCGCTGGCGGCGTCGCTAACGTTTTTCAACGGCCTGCAGGAGCAGCGATCAGGCGTTGATGCGTTGCAGCAGGCGTGCCTGCAACTGCTCCAGTTCAGCCGACTCGGCCTTGGCGCTGGCATGCAGCTCCAGCTTCTCGCCGGCATAGCGCGGCACGATATGCATATGCAGGTGGAACACGGTCTGTCCGGCCGGTGCGCCATTGAACTGCGCCACCTGCACCCCGGCCGGTTCCAGTTCCTCCACCAGCACCCGGGTCAGGCGCTGCACCACAGCCATGACCTTGGCCAGGCTGTCCGTATCCACTTCCAGGATATTGCGGGCCTCGGCCCGCTTGGGAATCACCAGGGTATGGCCATAGGACTGCGGAAACACATCCAGAAAGGCCAGCACATCCTCATCTTCGTAGAGTTTGTAGCAGGGGGCCTGACCGCGAATGATCTGGGCAAAGATGTTCTGCGGGTCGTAGTCGCCATACAGGCTCATCGGGATTCTCCTTGGGCAATGCAAAGCACGCACCATAGCGCCTTGGCGCACAATAGTTAACTGCCAGGCTGATGCGCGAAACCTTTGCTGCGGGTATCTTCTGCGCACCCTCGTTGTTATGGATCACGCCATGCCCCGCTTCCTCCTGCGCACTGCTCCCTTCGCCTGCACCCTGCTGCTGAGCCTGGCCGCACAGGCCAAGGTTGAGGTCGAGGCCCTGCAGCACCAGAGCATGGGCCGCGTCCTCGCGGCCAAGATCAGCGAGGACATCGCCCCCGGCGACTACGAAGCCCTGCTCCAGGGGATCCGTGCCCACCCCGGCAAGTATCAGCGCAAGATCGTCCTGCTCGACAGTATCGGCGGCAGCGCCCCGGAAGCCATGCGCATGGGCCGTCTGCTGCGTGAAACCGGCTTCGATACCGTGGTGCCCGCCAATGGCCTGTGCCAGGGCAGTTGCATCTACCTGCTGGCGGCTGGCCAGCGAAAAACCGTCAATGGCGCCGTCGGCCTGCACCGCCCCCACCATCCCAGCGGCGAATCTGCCCAGGCCCAGGCCGCCCATCGGCACGAGCGCCACAACCCGGCCGCATATTTTCGAGAAATGCAGGTTTCCAGCCGTCTGGCCGAAGAAATGCAGCGCATCGACCCACGCCGCATGAAGGTCCTGACCGCCCAGGAGCTGGCCAGCTTTGGCCTCAAATAAGCTGCCCGCCGGCAGCCGAACGGCAGCTGGCAGGCAGTAATTCGTCAAAAGATGCACAGAGCATTCGCGCTTGGCGCGAAAAGCGGGTATGGTGAGCCCACTGTGCTGCATGTGTCACCGCGAATCGCTACTTGATGCCTAGATTTCGATCCAAACATCGTCCGACTCCTAGTACTCGTTGCACTCAGTCCCGGCCTGGGCTTTTCCAGGGCTGTTATTACTTTTGTTAGGAGACATCACATGTCCAATCGTCAAACTGGCACCGTTAAGTGGTTCAACGATGAGAAAGGCTACGGCTTCATCACCCCGCAATCCGGTGACGACCTCTTCGTACACTTCAAAGCTATCCAGAGCGATGGCTTCAAGAGCCTGAAAGAAGGCCAGCAAGTGACTTTCGTGGCCACCCGTGGTCAGAAAGGCATGCAAGCTGAGGAAGTTCAGGTTGTATAACCTGCACTAACCTAGCTTGAGAAAAAGCCCCGCCTTGTGCGGGGCTTTTTTATGGCTTGCCATCCCTGGCGGCCACCCTTCGGGCAGTCGCTACGTGAGGTTAACAATCGCTCCCGGCGATTTTTTATGCGCGCGACAAAGCAGGCCATTGCCAATAGCTATAGAACCAATTCAAGCAACATATTTCTTCAATCAAGATAATCACCCTAGGCTTGAGCCTAATGGAGAACAGCGCTCAGCCGAGGTGCACCATGCTCAAGACCCTGACCTTTACCCTGATGCATTTCTGTATCGCCTTCGCCGTGACCTATGTGCTTACCGGCAGCATCGCGGTCAGCGGCCTGGTCGCGGCAGTGGAACCCCTGTGCAATTCGGTGGGCTTCTACTTTCACGAAAAGATCTGGCAGCGCCTGGAAAAACGCCCGTCCGCCAAGGCCCAGCGTCCGGCGCATGCCTGGCTGCATCACCAGGCCTGAGGTCTGGGTGACGGCAAGACGCAATTACGGCACTCTGGGCAGATTCTAGAGTCTGATGCAGGCCTTGCCTCGACCTGCCCCAAGGGATCTGCCCCATGCCTGTACCCACCCGCCTGATCTGCCTGCTCCTGGCCATGCTCGCCAGCCCCCTGGCGCTGACCCAGGATGTCGATCCGCGCACCTATGACTACCCCTTGAGCAACCCCTTCGAGGCGACCCTGGTGGGTACGCCACCGGCGCTACGCCCCAGCCTGCCGGCCGAACGGGATATTCGCCAGGCCGACTACCAGATCAGGCTACGCCCGGAGCGGGAATTCGCCCTGCCGGAGAACTTCTGGCCGGTGAAGAAGATGCGCTACCGCCTGGCCCAGCAACGCGGCGAGGCCCCCTTGATCTTTATCATCGCCGGCACCGGCGCTCACTACGCCAGCAGCACCCCGGAATACCTGAAAAAGCTGTTCTACGGCGCCGGTTTCCATGTGGTGCAACTGTCCTCGCCCACCAGCTATGACTTCATCAGCGCCGCCTCGCGCTTTGCCACCCCCGGCCTTAGCCGCGAGGATGCGGATGACCTGTACCGCGCCATGCAGGCGGTGCGCGCCCAGCACCCACGCCTGCAGATCAGCGAGTACCACCTCACCGGCTACAGCCTGGGTGGCCTGCATGCGGCCTTTGTCAGCGAACTGGACGAAACCCGGCGCAGCTTTAACTTCAAGCGGGTGCTGCTGCTCAACCCGCCGGTCAACCTCTATACCTCGGTGAGCAATCTGGACAAGCTGGTGCAGACGCGGGTCGAGGGCATCGACAGCAGCACCACCTTCTATGAGGTGATCCTGGGCAAGCTGACCCGCTACTTCCAGGAAAAGGGCTATGTGGATATCAACGATGCCCTGCTTTACGACTTCCAGAAGTCCCGTGAGCAGCTGAGCGACGAACAAATGGCCATGCTGATCGGCGCGGTATTCCGCTTTTCCGCCGCCGATATTGCCTTTACCTCCGACCTGATCAACCGTCGCGGCCTGATCACCCCGATCAACGAGCCGATTCGCGAAGGCACCAGCCTGTCGCCGTTTTTCCGTGAGGCGCTGCAGTGCGATTTCGAGTGTTACCTGACCGAGCAGCTGATGCCGGTATGGCAGGCTCGCCATGGCGGCCAGAGCCTGCAACAACTGATCGACGAGGTCAGCCTGTATGCCCTGGAGGACTACCTGCAAAGCAGCGACAAGCTGGCGGTGATGCACAATGCCGACGATCTGATCCTGGGCAGCGGTGACCTGGGTTTCCTGCGCCGCACCCTGGGCCCGCGCCTGACCCTCTACCCCTTCGGCGGGCACTGCGGCAACCTCAACTATCACGTCAACAGCGCCGCTATCCTGGAGTTCTTCCGTGGTTAAGTTACCCACAGTTGCCCTCTGCCTACTGCTGGGTACTGGCCTGGCCCAGGCCCAGCACACGCCTGACGAAGACGGCTTTAAGCAGCCGCTGCAGCACCTGCAGTTCAACCCGGCCCTGGATCAGCACGAGTTCGAACGCTCCAGCCTGCGCGCCCTGCGCGTGCATGACCCGCTGGAGCCCTGGAACCGCCGGGTCTACCACTTCAACTATCGCTTCGATGAATGGGTCTTCCTGCCCATAGTCGAGGGTTACCGCTATGTCACGCCCAGCCTGGTGCAAAGCGGCGTGAGCAACTTCTTCGGCAATCTGGGGGATGTGCCCAACCTGCTCAACAGCCTGCTGCAATTCAAGGGCAAGCGCTCGCTGCAGACCAGCGCCCGCCTGCTGCTCAACACCACCCTCGGCATAGCCGGGCTATGGGACCCGGCCACGCGCATGGGCCTGCCCAAGCAGAAGGAAGACTTCGGCCAGACCCTGGGCTTCTATGGCGTGCCGGCCGGCCCCTACCTGATGCTGCCGCTGCTGGGGCCCTCCAACCTGCGTGACACCGGCGGGCTGGTGATGGATTTCAGCCTGGCCAGCCAGGTCAACTGGCTGAATGTGGCCGAGGCCAGCCGCCAATACCCCGCGATCACCCTGCTGGAGGTGGTCGACCAGCGTGCCACCGTCAACTTCCGCTATGGCCAGCTCAACTCGCCCTTCGAATACGAAAAGCTGCGCTACTTCTACCATGAGTCGCGCCAGCTGCTGATTGCCGAATAGACTTGACCCTGGGGCCGCCCCGGGGTTTTAGCCTGGCAAACACTCGATTATCTGCGGAGCAAGCATGCGCGTCTCACAACTGGCCAAGGCCGCCGGCGTCAGCGCCGAAACCGTACGCCACTACACCGACCTGGGCCTGCTCAGGCCCAGTCGCGATCCCCATAACGGCTACCAGCAGTTCCCGGCACAGGACCTGCAGCGCCTGCACTTTATCGCCCGGGCACGGCGCCTGGGCTTCAGCCTCAAGGATTGCCAGCGCATCCTCGCCAGCGCCGACCAGGGCCAGGCACCCTGCGCGGATGTACGGCAGCTGATGACGGAGAGACTGAGCGAGCTCAAGGCCCATATCGAGGAGTGCACGCGCCTGGCGGCGGTGATGGAAAACGCCCTGGGCAGCTGGGCCGACAAGGGCGAATGTGCCCCGGACGGCCAGGCTATCTGCCGCCTGATCGAGGACTTCGAGGCGCAAGTACAGCGGCGGCCCGCCAGCCCCTGCCCGGCCCACTAAACAGCGGGCACAGGCAGTCGACAAATTACGGCGCCGGGCTATCGACCTGGTCGATCAGCAACTGCTGCGGCTCACGGGCATTGCTGGGTAGCGGCTGGCTGCGGCCGATCCATTCGCCTGCCGTAGCGTTGCCGGCGCGGGACACCCTGGCCACCAGCTCGACCTGCTCGAAGGCCGAGAGCTTGAGCTGCGGCATCATCGCATCACTGTCGGAGAGGCTAACCTGGGCCGGCAGATCGGCCACGCGCAGACGCTTGACCGCCAGCGGCATGGTCGGCCCGGATACGGCACGGGCGAAGACGAACACGCTGTCATCGGCCTGCACCTGGGCCAGCAGCTCGGGGGCCAGTTGCACCTCGATCTGCAGCCTATGGGCGGCTTCCTCGGTCAGCTTTTCAGGTGTTTCAGCCTGCCCCAGTTCCTGCTGCGCCCGGGCGATACCGCCTTCGATGGCCTGACGCGAAGGATCGCCGACCGGCAAGACATCCACCAGGCGCTGCCAGTAATCCACAGCCACCTGGTAGCGGCCCTCTTCATAGGCGGCGATGCCCAGCAGGCCCAGGGTGGTGACTTCCTCCGGATCAGCCTGCAAGGCCTCCTCGGTCAGGGCCTGCAGCTGCGCATTCCACTGCTTGTTGCCGGCAAAATACAGGGCCTGGGCCCACTGACCGAGCAGCTCGGGCGCGCGCCCGGCAATGCCGATGGCGCGTTCGAAGGCCTGGGCGGCATCGCCAGCCCGGTCCTGGGCCATATAGGTACGACCGAGGAAATACCAGCCCTCGGCAGACTCGGGATTATTCTCTAGATTGGCTTCCAGGCGTGCGGTCATCGCTTCGATGCTCTGCGGCTGGCCGGCAAAGTCACGGGCCCGCTGCAACTCATCCAAAGCGCCCCAGTGCAGATACAGGGCCCCCCCCAGCACGGGCATCAGCAGGGCAGCGGCAAAGGGAATCTTGCGGCCCAGCACGCCACGCTTGCGCTGTGCTTCGGCGCCTTCGGTGTCGGCCAGCAGCTCGCGGGCTGCCTCGTCGCGCCCCTGTTGCAGCTGGGCATCATCCAGGGCACCGCTGGCATGCTGGGTCTGCAGTTCCTGCAGGCGTTCCTGATACAGGGTCACGTTCAGCGCGGTGCGGTCTTCCTCGGCCTGGACACCACGCCCACGCACCACGGGCAGCAGCAGAAACGCCAGAGCGGTCAGCAACAGCAGACCGGCACACAACCAGAATTCGATCATCAGTCTTTGTTATCCACAGACGATTGCTTGAGCAGCGCCGCCAGGCGCTGCTGTTCTTCAGCCGACAGGCCGCTGGCGGCCGTGCCCGGCTTGCCGCGGCGGCGCAGCACTATCACCCCGAGCAGGACGAAGCCCGCCCCCAGGAACAGCGCCGGGCCGTACCAGAGCAACAGGGTGCGCGCGGTGACCGGCGGTTTGTACAGGACAAAATCGCCATAGCGGCTGACCAGAAAGTCGACGATCTGCTCGTTGCTCTGCCCCTCCTCCAGCATGCGATAGATCTGCGCCCGCAGATCCATGGCGATGGGGGCATCGGAATCGGCGATATTCTGGTTCTGGCACTTGGGGCAGCGCAGTTCTTCCACCAGGCTGCGGTAGCGCTGACGCTCGGCCTCGCTGGCGAACTCGTAGGTGTCGATGGCCGCCTGGCTGCTGGCTACCAGCGTCAAACTGAGCAAGGTGGCGCAGATCCAGGACTTCATGGCGTAGCCTCGTCGACCAGTGACTGGTAGATGGGCGCCAACTGCTCGCGCCAGATGCGCTCGTCGATGGTGCCGACGAATTTGTGGCGGATGATGCCGCGGGCGTCGATAAAGAAGGTCTCGGGGGCACCGTACACGCCCAGATCCAGCCCCAGGCTGCCGCGGGCATCCTCGATATTCAGCTGGTAGGGGTTGTGCAACTCGCGCAGCCACTTCTGCGCCGCGCCGCGCTCGTCCTTGTAATTGACCCCATGGATCAGCACACCGCGCTCGGCCAGCTGATTGAGCACCGGATGTTCATGGCGACAGGACGGGCACCAGGTGGCCCAGACGTTGACCAGCGCCGGGCGGCCCTTGAGGTCGGCCTCGCTCAGGGTACGCTCGGGGTCGTCCAGAGAAGGCAGGCTGAAGGCCGGGAAGGGTTTGCCGATCAGAGCCGAGGGCAGCTCCGAGGGGTCCATAAACAGGCCGCGGTAAAGAAACACCGCCACTCCGAGAAACACCGCCAGGGGCAGCAACAGGATCAGCCGTTTCATGCCTGTGCCCCCGCCATGCCCAGGGCTTCGCGCACCCGGGTCTTGACCTTCATGCGATAGCGCCGGTCCGCCGCCGCCAGGAAGCCGCCCAGGCCCATCATCAGGGCGCCCAGCCAGATCCAGCGCACAAACGGCTTGATATGCACACGCACGGCCCAGGCGCCATCTTCCAGCGGCTCGCCCAGGGCGACGAACAGGTCACGGGTGATACCGGCATCGATACCGGCTTCGGTCATCACCGTCTGCTGCACGGTGTACAGGCGCTTCTCCGGGTGCAGCACGGCGATCTGCCGCTCACCCTGGAAGACACGCACCGTGCCCTTGTCGGAGCTGAAGTTGGGCCCATCGAAATGCACCGCCCCCTCGAAGACAAAGCGATAACCGCCCATCTCCACGGCGTCGCCCTTGTCCATGCGCATATCGCGCTCAAAGCTGCCGACGCTGGTCAGTACCACGCCCACCGCGCATACCGCCAGGCCCAGATGCGCCATCTGCATGCCCCAGTAGCTACGGCTCAGGCTCGGCAGGCCTCGGAAAAAGCCCTTGTGCCGGGTCTTCTCGCGGATATCGCGCACACCGGCCAGCACCACCCACAGGGCCAGCATGATGACGCCCAGCACCGCCCAGCTGAAATCGCCATGGACGAAGGTCAGGATCACGGCCAGCACCACAGTCGCGATCAGCACCGGGGCGAGCATGCCCAGCAGCCAGTTCACTGGGGTGTCCTTCCAGCGCACCAGCACGCCCACCGCCAGCATGGCCATCAGCAGGCCCATCAGCGGCACGAACAGCGCATCGAAGTAAGGCGGCCCCACCGACAGCTTGGCCCCGGTCAGGGCATCCAGCACCAGCGGGTAGAGGGTGCCGAGCAGGATCATCGCCGCCGACACCACCAGGATGATGTTGTTGACCAGCAGCAAGGTCTCCCGCGACCACAGGGCGAAGCCCACCTGGCTCTTGACCACCGGCGCGCGTACGGCGAACAGCGCCAGGGAGCTGCCCACCACCAGCAACAGGAAGGCCAGGATAAATACGCCACGCTCCGGATCGCTGGCAAAGGCATGCACCGAGGTCAGCACCCCGGAACGGACCAGGAAGGTGCCGAGCAGGCTCAGGGAGAAGGCGGCGATGGCCAGCAGCACGGTCCAACTCTTGAACACGCCGCGCTTCTCGGTCACGGCCAGGGAATGGATCAGCGCCGTGCCCACCAGCCAGGGCATAAAGGAGGCGTTTTCCACCGGATCCCAGAACCACCAGCCGCCCCAGCCCAGCTCGTAGTAGGCCCACCAGGAGCCCAGGGCGATACCGATGCCGAGAAAGGCCCAGGCCACCAGGGTCCAGGGCCGCGACCAGCGCGCCCAGGCCGCATCCAGCTTGCCGCCGAGCAGCGCGGCGATGGCGAAGGCGAAGGCCACGGAGAAACCCACATAGCCCATATAGAGCATGGGCGGATGGATGATCAGGCCGAAGTCCTGCAGCAGAGGATTGAGGTCGCGACCATCGGCCGGTGCGTTGAAAATCAGCCGCTCGAAGGGGTTGGAAGTGACGATCAAAAACAGCAGGAAGCCGATGCTGATAATGCCCATCACCGCCAGCACCCGGGCCAGCATCTCTTCCGGCAGCTGACGCGAGAAGATCGCCACGGCGAAGGTCCAACCCGCCAGAATCAGGGCCCAGAGCAGCAGCGAGCCTTCGTGGGCGCCCCACACCGCGCTGAACTTGTAGTACCAGGGCAATGCGCTATTGGAGTTGTTGGCCACATAGGCGACGGAGAAGTCGTCGACCATAAAGGCGTAGGTCAGGCAGGCAAAGGAAAACAGCAGGAAGACGAACTGCCCGGTGGCGGCCGGCTGAGCCAGGCTCATCCACTGCCGATCACCACGCCAGGCGCCGATCAGCGGCAAGGTGGCCTGCACCAGGCTCATGCACAGCGCCAGGATCATGGCCAGATGGCCGAGCTCGGGGATCATTGCCCGCCCTCCTGCTGATAGGCCTTCTTGCCGGCGGTGGCGGCATCGTGCTGTTGCTTCATGCCGCTTTGCTCCAGGGCCTGCATCACTTCCGGCGGCATATAGTTCTCATCGTGCTTGGCCAGCACCTCATCGGCGATCAGCACGCCCTGCTCATTGAGCTTGCCCATGGCGACAATGCCCTGCCCTTCACGGAACAGATCCGGAAGGATGCCGCTGTAACGGATGGTCACATTGGCGGCGCCGTCGGTGACCACGAAATCGGTGTCCAGGGAATCGCGGGCACGTTTCACCGAGCCCTCGGCCACCAGGCCACCGGCACGGATACGGGTGTCCAGGGGCGCCTCGCCGGCGGCGATCTGGGCGGGCGAATAGAACAGGTTGATATTCTGCTGCAGGGCGCTGAGAGCCAAGGCCACGGCGATGCCGACACCGGCCAGCAGGGCCATCAGGGCATACAGACGTTTCTTGCGCACAGGGTTCACTTCGACTCCTCCCGGCGCATACGGCGCGCCTCGTCTTGCAGATAACGGCGACGTGCCAGCAGCGGCAGTGCCACATTCAAACCGATAATGGCCAGGCTGATGCCATAGGCAGCCCAGACATAGGGCCCATGGGTGCCCATGGCAATAAACTCGGCAAAGGATGCAAAACTCATAAGCCCTTCTCCACCTGCGTGCGCACCTCGGCCTTGACCCAACTGGCGCGGGCCTCGCGCCTGAGCACTTCCAGGCGCATGCGCAGCAGCAGCACGGTGCCGAAGAAACAGTAGAAACCCAGCACCATCAGCAGCAGCGGCATCCACATCTCGAAGGGCATGGCCGGCTTGGCCACCACGCTGAAGGTGGCGGGCTGGTGCAGGGTGTTCCACCAGTCCACCGAGTACTTGATGATCGGGATATTCACCACCCCGACCAGGGCCAGCACGGCGCAGGCCTTGGCCGCGCTGTCGCGGTTGGTGATGGCCTGGCCCAGGGCGATCACGCCGAAGTACAGAAACAGCAGAATCAGCATCGAGGTCAGACGCGCATCCCAGACCCAGTAGGTGCCCCAGGTCGGTTTGCCCCAGATGGCGCCGGTGAGCAAGGCGATCACGGTCATCCAGGCGCCGATGGGCGCCGCCTGCTGCAGGGCCACATCGGCCAGTTTCATCTTCCACACCAGGCCCACCAGGCCGGCGATGGCCAGCATCACGTAAACCGACTGGGCGAGAAAGGCCGCCGGCACATGGATATAGATGATGCGAAAGCTGTTGCCCTGCTGGTAATCCGGCGGCGCGAAGGCCAGGCCCCAGACCAGGCCCACGGCCATCAGCAGCACGGCAGCGACACTGAGCCAGGGCAGCCAGCGGCCGCTCATCTCATAGAACCACTTGGGCGAGCCCCATTTGTGAAACCATGTCCAGTTCATTCGAATCGCTCATCACAGTTCGAGACAGCGACAGGCAGGGCCAGCCGCTTGGCTCATTATCATTCACCGACGCTGATTTTCAGGCCTGCGGCGATAGCAAAGGGTGTCAGGGTCACCGCCAGGGCGGTGAGGCTGGCCAACCACAACAGGTGGCCCAGCGTCGGCAATCCTTGCAGGCTGGCCTGCAGCGCCCCGCTGCCAAGGATCAGCACCGGGATATACAGCGGCAGGATCAGCAGGGCCAATAACAGACCGCCACGTTTCAGCCCCACGGTCAGGGCCGCGCCCACGGCGCCGAGCAGGCTGAGTACCGGCGTACCGAGCAGCAGGGAAAGCAGCAGCACCGGCAGGCAGCGCCCCGGCAGCCCCAGCATCAGTGCCAGCAGCGGTGCCAGCAGCACCAGGGCCAGACCGGAGAACAGCCAGTGTGCCAGTACCTTGGCCAATACCAGAAGAGGCAGGGGGTGCGGCGAAAGGACCCACTGTTCCAGGGAGCCGTCCTCGAAATCACTGCGAAACAGCCCATCCAGCGAGAGCAGCACGGCCAACAGGGCCGCTACCCACACCAGCCCCGGGGAAAGGCTTTGTAACAACTGAGTCTGTGGCCCCACTGCCAGGGGAAACAGGGCGATGACGATGGCAAAGAACACCAATGGGTTGGCCAGCTCGGCCGGACGGCGGAACAGCAGACGGGTTTCCCGGGCCAGCAGCAGGGTAAAGACATTGCTCATGCGACGCGCTGCCCCAGATCGAGTTCGCGATAGCCGTCCGGCTTGACCGTCAGGCTGTGGTGGGTGGTCAGCACCACCAGGCCACCCAGACGGCAATGCTCGGCCAGATGCGCCTCCAGCTGGGCCACGGCGGCCTTGTCCAGGGCGGTAAAGGGCTCATCGAGAATCCACAGCGGCGGTGCCGGCAGATACAGACGGGCCAGGCCGACACGGCGCTGCTGGCCGGCGGACAGGGTATGGCAGGGTACATCCTCGAAACCGCGCAGCCCCACCGCCGCAAGGGCCTGCCAGATGGCGGCACGTTCGGCGGGCTGATGCAGGGCGCAGAGCCAGGCCAGGTTCTCCTCGGCCGTCAGCAAGCCCTTGATGCCGGCGGCATGCCCGAGCCACAGCAGATTGCGGCTGACCTCGGCGCGCTGCTCGTGCAGTGCCTGGCCCTGCCAGCGAATCTCCCCGGCACTGGGCTGCATCAGCCCGGCCAGCAGCCGCAGCAAACTGGTCTTGCCGCTGCCATTGGGTCCGGACACCTGCAGCATCTGCCCGGCCTCCAGGCGCAGGTCGAGGTGCTCGAACAGCATGCGCCAGTCCCGCTCACAGGCGAGCGCCACGGCTTCGAGAAGGGGACTGGTCAAGGCATAGATACCGGAGTCGATGAAAGTGTCGGCCAAAGCCGCATTCAGCCAACCGACCAGCAGGCAGCAAGAGCCTTCAAGTCGGCGAGGTCTTGGCCGCTATACTGACGCAAGTAGCGCAGCCGGTTGAGACGGGGCGCGATTATACATGCCAGGCCCCAGCTCCCGCAGCGGGCATTTTCAACAGGTTGTAACCCACCCATGAGCGAAATCAGCGGCACCCGCCCCCTGCCCGCCGTCGCCCCCAGCAGCAGAGCCCCTGCTGCTGCGACCGAACTGGCGCTCAAGCTGCTGCAACCCATGCAGGGGCTGCTGGCCAAGGGCGAGAGCGCCCAGGCCGAGGTGGTGGCGCTCAAGGCCATGGCACAGAATTTTCAGCTGGTGCTCAAGCTGACCCTGGAGAATGGTCGACAGACCACCCTGCAGGCCGAAAGCCCGCGCCCCCTGGCTCAGGGCACCACCCTGGCCATCACCGCCCTGGCCGACAACCGCCTGGCTGCAGCCCTGACGGGCAGCAACGAGAGACTCCTGAGCAGGCTGGACCTGAACACAGTCCCCGCCGGCACCCTGCTGCAGGGCAAGGTTGTCAGCCGCGAGCCCTTGCCACCGGTGCAACAGGGCGCCCAGCTGCTCTACAGGGTGGTGCTGAACCTGCTCAACACGCCCCTGGCCGGCAGCAAGCTGGCCCTGGAAACCCCCCTGCCTCTGGTGCCCGGAAGCCTGCTCAGTGCCCAGGTGCAAGGCAGCCAGAACCTGAACTTTCTGCCCCTGAGCAGCCGCCTGGATCAGCTGGCCCTGAGCCAGCAACTGGGCACCCAGCATATGCGCCAGGGCTCGCTGCAGGCACTGTTCACCGCCCTGCAGGGGATACGCACCCAGACCGGCGAGGCGACGACACCGCTGCGCGGCGCTATCGACAAACTCTTTGCCGCGCTGCCCGACAGCGGCCAACTCAGCACGGCCAAGGGGGTCAGCCAGGCCCTGGAGAACAGCGGCCTGCTACTGGAAAGCCGCCTGCTGGCCGGCCAGGGCAACGCCCTGGGCCAGGATCTGAAAGCCAACCTGCTGCGCCTGATCAGCCAGCTGCTACCCCTGGCGCCGGGCGCCTCGCCCCTGGCTGCGGCCAGTGCCGGCAGCGCCCTGGCCGCAGCCCTGCCGGCCCTGGCGCGCAACATGCTGGGAGGCATGGAGCCGCACACCAGCCGTCAGCAGGCCCTGAAGTTCCCCCTGCCCTCGCGCCTGCTACAGGCCATGGAAGGTGAAGCCGACCTGCAGACCCTGCTCAAGCTGGCCGCCGCAGCCCTGTCGCGCCTGCAAACCCACCAGCTGTCCAGCCTGGCCCAGAGCCAGGTCGGCCCGGACGGCAACCTGCTGACCACCTGGCAGCTGGAATTGCCCATGCGCAATCAGCAGGAGCTGGTGCCGCTGCAACTGAAGATCCAGCGTGACGACGGCAACCCCCATGGCCAAGCGGAGAAGAAAGACACCCTGTGGAAGGTCGAACTGGCCTTCGACCTCGACCCACTGGGGCCTGTGCAGGTGCAGGCACAGCTGGTACACGGCCGCCTGTCCAGCCAGCTGTGGGCCGAACGGGCCAGCACCGCCAGCCTGATCGAAGCCGAACTGGACAATCTGCGCCAACGCCTGAACAGCGCTGGCCTGCAGGTCGGCGAACTGGTGTGCAGCCAGGGCATACCGCCCCAGGGACCGCGCACAGCCCTGGAACAACGCTGGGTGGATGAAACCGCATGAGCAAGCAACGCCCGAAACAGGCCATCGCCCTCAATTACGACGGGCAGAACGCCCCAATCCTCACCGCCAAGGGCGACGACGAACTGGCCGAGGCCATTCTGGCCATCGCCCGTGAATATGAAGTGCCGATCTACGAGAATGCCGAACTGGTCGGCCTGCTGGCGCGTCTGGAGCTGGGCGAAGCGATTCCCGAACAGCTGTATCGCTGCATCGCCGAGATCATTGCCTTTGCCTGGTACCTTAAGGGCAAGCGCCCGGCGGCCCATGAGGAGGAACGCGATATCAGCCCGGCCCAGATACTCCTGGGCGGCCCACCCGGCTGATCAGGAACGTTGCCGCTTGGCCTGCTGCATCTTGCTGACCAGTTCGGCCTCGGCCTGGCTCAGGCCACAGGACTGGGTCAGATCATCGACGGTGGCGCCCATGCCCGCCAGCCGCGCGGCCTGGGTAAAAGACAGGCTGCCGGGGTCGCGCTGCTCGATCTGATTGAGCTTGTCCGGCAGGGGGGCCACCACCCGACGCAGCTCATGCAACTCCTCGCCCATCTGGATGCTGCCGGTGAGATAGGCATCCAGGCGCTTGCCCAGCTCCTTGAGGCGCCGATCGCGCACCGCATCCCGCTCGGCCTGTAGCTGCTGGGCATGGCGCTGCTGCATGGCCAACCACACGCAGGTGCCCACCAGGCCCATGCAGATCAGCCCGAGTAGCAGCAACAGCCATTCCAGCATGACCTAGAAGCTCTCCAGCTCGGACCACTCTTCTTCGGTCATCATCTTGTCCAGTTCGACCAGAATCAGCAGCTCGCCGTTCTTGTTGCACACGCCCTGGATAAACTTGGCGGACTCGTCGTTGCCCACGTTCGGCGCGGTTTCGATCTCCGACTGACGCAGGTAGACCACCTCGGCGACGCTGTCGACCAGAATGCCGATCACCTGCTTGTCCGCCTCGATAATAACGATACGGGTGTTGTCGGTGACTTCGCTGGAGGCCAGACCAAAACGCTGGCGCGTGTCGATCACGGTGACCACGTTGCCGCGCAGGTTGATGATGCCCAGCACATAGCTCGGCGCGCCAGGCACCGGTGCGATCTCGGTGTAGCGCAATACTTCCTGCACCTGCATCACATTGATGCCATAGGTTTCGTTATCCAGGCGGAAGGTCACCCACTGCAGAATCGGATCATCAGAACCCTGTGCAGAACTTTTCTTCATATCCCTAGCCTCGTCATAAACCGCTCGCGGCGGCGAACGCGGGTGTTGGCCCCGCTCTGGTTACTATAGTTGCAAAGCCGGCACCATCACGACGCCCGCCCTGTTTAATCAACAGCCTGTCAGTGCACCCTTGCTGTTTGCATGCGCTTGGCCGCACCACTGGCGATCAGCTCGGCCAGGGCCGCCACATCAAGCAGGGTACACATATGTTCGATCACCGTACCGGCCAGCCAGGGCCTTTGCGTGCGCTGACTGCGCCATTTGACCTCGGCCGGGTCCAGGCGAATGGAGCGACTGACCTGATGCACCGCCAGCCCCCACTCATAGCCCTCGACGGAAATCACATACTGCAAGCCCTCGCGAAAATCGTCACGGTAGCGGTCCGGCATCACCCAGCGCGCGGTATCCAGCACCTTCAGGTTGCCAGCCTGGCACGGCAGTATGCCGAGAAACCAGTCCGGCTGGCCAAACAGGGGAGTCAGTTCCTGGCCGCTCAGGGGGTAGATGGAGCCCAGGCACACCAGTGGCACCGCCAGGGTCAGCCCGGCGACATCGAACAGCAGGCACTCGAACGGCTCTTCAGCCCAGGCCGGACGCCCCTCGCTGAGCGGGCCGGGCAGTACCGGCGCCACGACTTGCGGCGCGACCTCAACCGGACTCTCGACTTGCGCCACTGGCGCCAGCACCGGCGCCACCTCTGGCAATGGCGGGGCAATACTCAGGGTCGCCAGGGTCAGCGGCCGGGGTTCGGCCTCGGCCAGCGGACGGGCGGCCGGAGAGGCGCCAGCGCGCTGCGGACGGGCATCGCGCACCTGCTCTTCAAGCACGGCGGCTTCGAACTCGTCCAGGCTGATGCTCTCGGCCAACTCACTCGCAGCCTCCTGCAGCAAGCCGTCCAGATAGGACTGCAAGGCCTGTTGCGAACGTGTGGCGATAACCGGGGAACGACTCATGAATACAACCCGCTGGAACACTCTGTACAGACTATCGGCCACTCAAGCAGCAGACTTGAGCAATTATCTTGAGCATAGACCCTCATCTCAGGCTACCTGTGCCGCGGCCTGTTGCGCCAGCAGATGTTTGAGCAGGGCGCGATAAGCAATGACGCCACGGCTGTTGCTGTCGAACTGCGAGGGGGTCAGCCCTGCCCGGCTGGCATCGCGCAAACGGGTGTCCACCGGTATATAGGCCTGCCAGAGGTGATCGGGATAGCTGTTGCGCAATACCCGCAGGGTACTCATGGAGGCCTGGGTACGGCGGTCGAACAGGGTTGGCACTATGGTGTAGGGCAACGCCTGCTGGCGCGAGCGGTTGATCATGGCCAGGGTGCTGACCATACGTTCCAGCCCCTTTACCGCAAGAAACTCGGTCTGCACCGGAATCACCAGTTGCTGGCTGGCAGCCAGGGCATTGACCATCAGCACCCCGAGCAGCGGCGGGCTGTCGATTACCGCATGGTCGAAGTCCTGCCACAGCTGCGCCAGGCTCTTGGCCACCACCAGGCCCAGGCCACTCTGCCCGGGCGACTGACGCTCCAGGGTGGCCAGCGCGGTGCTGGACGGCAACAGCGAGATGCGCTCATGGCTGGTGGGCAGCAGCAGCTGCTGCGGCAGCCCACGGGGCACGCTGCCCTGATGCTGGAACAGATCGAAGTTGCTGTGCTCCAGGCTGTCGGGGTCATGCCCGAAATAACTGGTCATGGACCCATGGGGATCCAGGTCAACCACTACCACACGCTTGCCGGCATCGGCCAACAGGCCGGCCAAGGCAATGGATGTGGTGGTCTTGCCGACACCACCTTTCTGATTCGCTACTGCCCAGACTCTCATTCTCTTTATCCTCCCGACCGCTTTACAGCAACCGAGATCAGGCCCGCCTAGGGGGCGGACGACGGGGGATTGACGGTGCCCGCGGGCGGGGCCGGTACTGGCGGCACTGGTGCAGGTTGCGTGCCAGCACGCTGCAAGGCGGCATCCGGGCGCGCATTGCCACTGCCCACGCCACTGACACTGCGGCGCACATCCAGGTTGCGCGACACCACCAGTACCACCCGCCTGTTGCGCCCGCGGCCTTCGGCCGTGGCATTGTCGGCTACCGGCTGGAACTCGCCATAACCCACCGCCGCCATACGCGCGGGGTTGACCCCATCCATGGCCAGCATGCGCACGATGCTGGCCGCTCGCGCCGCGGACAACTCCCAGTTGGTGGGAAACTGCGCGGTCTGGATGGGCAGGTTGTCGGTAAAGCCCTCGACATGAATGGGATTTTCGTAAGGTGCCAGAATTTTGGCAATCTTCTCGACAATCTCGAAGGCCGCATTGTTCGGCAGCGCCTCGCCACTGGAGAACAGCAGGCTGGAACTCAGCTCGATCTCGATCCACAATTCGTTGCCACTGACCTTCAACTGGCTGCTCTGGATCAGCTCGCCAAAGGCCTCACGCACGCTGCTGGCAATGCTTTCCAGGGAATCCACCGGGCTCTGCGGTGCGCCCTCGTCAGGCAACACCAGTTCGGCCTCGCTGGTGCGCGGACGCTCCTCCCCTACCGGAATGGGCTTGATCGAACGATCCGGCTGACTGAATACGCCGGTCAGGCTCTGGGAGAGGATCTTGTACTTGCCCTCGTTGAGCGAGGAGATCGAATACATGACCACGAAAAAGGCGAACAGCAGGGTGATGAAGTCGGCATAGGAGACCAGCCAACGCTCATGGTTTTCATGCTCTTCGTGATGACGCCTGCGGGCCATGGGCACCCTCCATCAATCCATAAAGCCTTGCAGCTTCAGCTCGATAGAGCGCGGATTCTCGCCTTCGGCGATGGACAGGATGCCTTCGAGCAGCATCTCCCGGTAACGCGACTGGCGCAGGGCAATGCTTTTGAGTTTGTTGCCGATCGGCAGCAGCAGCAGGTTGGCCAGCCCCACGCCGTAGATGGTGGCGACAAAGGCCACGGCAATGCCGCTACCCAGCATACTGGGGTCGGCCAGATTGCCCATCACATGGATAAGGCCCATGACCGCGCCAATGATGCCGATGGTGGGCGCATAGCCGCCCATGCTCTCGAACACCTTGGCCGCCTGGATATCGCGGCCCTCCTGGGTATACAGGTCGACTTCGAGGATGCTGCGGATGGCCTCGGGCTCGGCGCCATCAACCAGCAGTTGCAGGCCCTTGCGCGCATAGGGATCGGGCTCGGCATCAGCCACGGCCTCCAGGCCCAACAAGCCTTCCTTGCGCGCGGTCAGGCTCCAGCCGACCACCCGGTTGATGCCCCCGGCCAGATCCACCTGGGGCGGGAAGAAGATCCAGCGCAGAATCACCAGCGCACGCTTGAACACCGCCACCGGTGCCTGCAGAAAAGCCGCCCCCAGGGTGCCACCGATCACGATCAGGGCCGCCGGCCCATTGAGCAGCGCAGTGGCATGACCACCTTCCAGGTAGTTGCCGCCCAGAATGGCGACAAATGCCAGGATGACCCCGATAAGGCTGAGGACATCCATCAGATGCAGGTCTCGGCCAGACGCCTGCCGATATCGTCCAGCGAATAGACGGCATCGGCCAGGTTGGCCTTGACGATGGCCATGGGCATGCCATAGATCACGCAGCTGGCTTCATCCTGGGCCCAGACCTGACTGCCGCTCTGCTTGAGCAGGCGCGCGCCTTCACGGCCATCGGCGCCCATGCCGGTCAGCACCACGGCCAACACCTTGTCATGGTAAGACTTGGCCACCGAGCCGAAGGTGATATCGACGCAGGGCTTGTAGTTCAGGCGCTCATCGCCGGGGAGGATTTTGATCACGCCGCGGGCATCGACCATCATCTGCTTGCCCCCGGGCGCCAGCAGCGCCAGGCCGGGGCGCAGCACATCGCCATCCTCCGCCTCCTTGACACTGATCTTGCACAGCTTGTCCAGGCGCTCGGCGAAGGCCTTGGTAAAGGCCGCCGGCATATGCTGGATCAGAACCAGCGGCGCCGGGAAATTGGCCGGCAGCTGGGTCAGCACCCGCTGCAAGGCCACCGGCCCACCGGTGGAAGTGCCGATGGCCACCAGCTTGTAGGCCTTGCGCTTGGCCGCCGCTGGGCTGGCAGCAGGTGCCGGTGCGGGGGCTACGGCCGGCCTGGCCAGGCTACTGGGCCGCGGCGCCGGCGCGCTGACGCTGGGCGCAGGGGCTACCGGCGCGGCGCTCAGGCTGCGCCGGTTGCTGCGGGCGATGGTATGGATCTTCTCGCACAGCAACTGCTTGACCCGCTCCGGGTTGCGGGAAATGTCCTCGAAGTTCTTCGGCAGAAAATCGACGGCACCGGCCTCCAACGCATCCAGAGTGACCCGGGCGCCCTCATGGGTCAGCGAGGAGAACATCAGCACCGGAGTCGGACAGCGCTGCATGATATTACGCACCGCCGTGATGCCATCCATCATCGGCATCTCGTAATCCATGGTGATCACGTCGGGCTTGAGCGCCTGGGCCTGCTCAATGGCCTCGCGGCCGTTGGTGGCCGTGCCTATTACCTGAATATTCGGGTCGGCTGAGAGAATTTCCGAAACACGCCGGCGGAAGAAGCCGGAGTCGTCCACCACCAAAACCTTAACAGCCATAAACACTCCTGGGCGGCACGACTACAGACTGTGCCGCTGATAAATCAGATACGCCGGGCGTAGCGCTTGAGCATGCTGGGCACGTCGAGGATCAGTGCGATGCGGCCGTCACCGGTAATGGTGGCCCCGGACATGCCCGGTGTGCCCTGCAGCATTTTGCCCAGCGGCTTAATTACCACTTCCTCCTGCCCGACCAATTGATCGACGACAAAGCCGATGCGTTGGCTACCCACGGTGAGGATCACCACATGGCCCTCACCCGGCTCGTCGTGGGCTGCGCCGCCAATCAGCCAGCGCTTGAGGTAGAACAGCGGCAGGGCCTTGTCGCGCACGATCACCACTTCCTGGCCATCGACCACGTTGGTGCGTGACAGGTCCAGGTGGAATATTTCGTTGACGTTGACCAGAGGGAAGGCAAAGGCCTGATTGGCCAGCATCACCATCAGGGTCGGCATGATGGCCAGGGTCAGGGGCACCTTGATGACGATCTTCGAGCCCTGGCCCTTGACCGAGAACACGTTGACCGTACCGTTGAGCTGGGTGATCTTGGTTTTCACCACGTCCATACCCACACCACGGCCGGACACGTCGGAGATTTCGGTCTTGGTGGAAAAACCCGGGGCAAAAATCAGGTTGTAGCACTCGAACTCGCTCAGGCGATCGGCTGCATCCTTGTCCAGCAGGCCTTTTTCCACGGCCTTGGCGCGCAGCACATCGGCATCCATACCCTTGCCATCGTCGGTGATCATCAACAGGATGTGATCACCTTCCTGCTCGGCCGACAGCACCACCTTGCCACAACGCGGCTTGCCCGCCGCCTCGCGCTCCTCGGGGGTTTCCACGCCATGGTCGACGGCGTTGCGCACCAGGTGCACCAGAGGGTCGGCCAGGGCCTCGACCAGGTTCTTGTCCAGGTCGGTTTCCTCGCCCACCAGCTCCAGGTTGATCTCTTTCTTCAGGCTGCGAGCCAGGTCGCGCACCAGGCGGGGGAAGCGGCCAAAGACCTTCTTGATCGGCTGCATGCGGGTTTTCATTACCGCGGTCTGCAGATCGGCAGTTACCACATCCAGGTTGGACACCGCCTTGGACATAGCTTCATCGCCACTATTGGCGCCCAGGCGCACCAGGCGGTTACGCACCAGCACCAGTTCACCCACCATGTTCATGATTTCGTCCAGGCGCGCCGTATCCACCCGCACAGTGGTTTCCGCCTCGCTGGCCGGTGCCGCGGCCGCAGGGGCTGGGGCAGCAGCCTTGGCCGGTGCAGCCTGAGGCGCAGGTGCCGCCTTGCTCTCGGCCTTGGGCGCCGGCTTGGCAGCGGCTTTGGCCGGTTCCGCGGCCTTGGCCGCAGCCGCCGGTTTCACCGGGGCCACGGCATCGGCCTTGATCGCTTCGGGCTCGACAAACTTGCCCTTGCCATGCAACTGGTCGAGCAGCGCCTCGAACTCGTCGTCGGTTATCTCGTCGCTGGCAGCCGCACCAGCCGCCTCGGCCTGGGCCTGGGCCTGGGCCTGGGCCTGGGCAGCGACCGGCGCCGTTACCGCCGGCGCGACGAACTGCCCCTTGCCGTGCAACTGATCGAGCAGGGATTCGAACTCGTCATCGGTGATTTCATCGCTGGCGGGGGCAGCAGCGGCCTGCGCTGCGGCAGCCGGCGCCGCAACGGCCTCGGCCGGCCCGGCAAACTGGCCCTTGCCATGCAGCTGATCGAGCAGGGCCTCGAATTCATCGTCGGTGATTTCATCGCCGGCGGGGGCACTGTCGCCCCCCTCGGCAGGCGCCTCATCGAGGGCGCCGAGCAACTGCTCGAATTCGCTGTCGGTGATATCCGTGGCGGCTTGGGCCACCTCTTCGGCGGCCGCGACGTCGGGCTCAGGCTCGGGTTCGGACGCCACCTCGGCGACTGCCGCCTCGTCCTCGCCAGCAGGCTCGGCCAGACGCGCCAAAGCCGCCAGCAGCTCCGGCGTCGCCGGGGTCAGCTCGCTGCGCTCGCGCACCTGGGCAAACATGCCGTTGACCGCATCCAAAGCCTCCAGTACCACATCCATCAGGGCCGAATCGACGCGCCGTTCACCCTTGCGCAGGATGTCGAAAACGTTCTCGGCGATATGACAGCACTCCACCAGCTCATTGAGCTGGAGAAAGCCGGCGCCGCCCTTGACGGTATGGAAACCGCGAAAGATCGCATTGAGCAGATTCATGTCATCCGGCCGGCTCTCCAGCTCTACCAGCTGCTCGGACAACAGTTCAAGAATCTCGCCGGCCTCTACCAGGAAGTCCTGGAGGATTTCTTCATCGGCGCCGAAGCTCATAAGACGTGCTCCTAAAATCCCAGGCTGGAAAGCAGATCGTCGACATCATCCTGATTGGATGCGACGTCATCACGCTTATCGGCATGAATCTGCGGACCTTCACCACTGGAAGGCATTTTTTGTTGTTCTTGTTCGGCACGAAGCAGTTCGTGGTTGTGTTCGATACCGGCGATCTGGTCCACCGAGCTGGCCATAAGCACCAGTTTCAGCAAGTTGCTTTCGACCTCGGTAACCAGCTGCGTGACCCGTTTGATCACCTGCCCGGTCAGGTCCTGAAAGTCCTGGGCCAGGAGAATGTCGTTCATATGCCCAGAGAGTTTGGCGCTATCACGCTCACTGCGGGCCAGAAAGGCCTCGACCCGCTTGGCCAGTTCGCGAAAGCCGTCTGCACTCATTTCGCGGCGCATAAAGCGGCCCCAGTCGGCGCTCAGGCTATGGGCCTCGTCGTTGAGTTCATTGATCAGCGGCGCGCTCTGCTCGACCAGGTCCATGGTCTTGTTGGCCGCATTCTCGGTCATCGTCACCACATAATTGAGACGCTCGGTGGCATCGGTGATCTGCGAGACCTCGGTGGCATGGGGCACCCGCGGGTCGATCTGGAAATTGACGATGGCGTTATGCAGCTCGCGAGTCAGCTTGCCGACCTCCTGATAGAGGCCGCGATCGCGTGCTTTGTTAAGTTCGTGGATCAGCTGGACAGCTTCGCCGAAGTTGCCTTTCTCCAGGCTATCGACCAGCTGGCGAGCGCTTTGCTTCAGGGTCGACTCAAGGTCGCCCTGAGGGGAATCTTTGTGTTCCATAGTACCCTCGCGACAGACATCAGCCGTTGACCCGCTCGAAGATCTTTTCAATCTTCTCTTTCAGCACCTGGGCGGTGAAGGGCTTGACCACATAGCCGTTCACCCCGGCCTGCGCCGCCTCGATGATCTGGTCGCGTTTGGCCTCAGCCGTGACCATCAGCACCGGCAGGGTCTTCAGACGCTCATCGGCCCGCACGGCGCGCAGCAGATCGATACCGGTCATGCCGGGCATGTTCCAGTCCGTCACCAGGAAATCGAAGCTGCCACTCTGCAGCATCGGCAACGCGGTAGTGCCGTCGTCGGCTTCCGCGGTATTGGTGAACCCCAGATCACGCAGGAGGTTCTTGATGATCCGTCGCATCGTTGAAAAGTCATCAACGATGAGGATTTTCATGTTCTTGTCCAAGTCGACCTCCGTACAGTCCCAAACGTATCCAGCACCTGGCTACGCCCTTAATCGTGAAACCGGCCTGGTAAACCGCTGCAGCCCTCTGCACAGGCGGCTTTGCCCAGAAACCTGCAAAGTATATTCAGCCGGCCCGCCAGTCGCTCAGTCGCGCACGCAGACGCGCGGCACACTGGCTATGCAACTGACTGACCCGCGACTCGCTAACCCCCAGTACCTCGCCAATTTCCTTGAGGTTCAGCTCTTCATCGTAATATAGCGCTAAGACCAGCTGTTCGCGTTCGGGCAGCTTGCTGATGGCATCGGCCAGGGCTGCCTGGAAACGTTCCTCTTCCAGATCTCGTGAAGGCTCAAGCGAATTACTCCCGGCGTCTTCGCGCAACGCGCCATTGTCGCCGTCCTGCAGCAGGTCGTCGAAACTGAACAGGCGGCTGCCCAGCGTGTCGCCAAGAATGCCGTAGTAATCTTCGAGACTCAATTGGAGTTCGGCCGCAACCTCATGATCTTTAGCGTCGCGTCCGGTTCTGGCCTCCACCACACGAATCGCATCGCTGACCATACGGCTGTTGCGATGCACCGAACGCGGTGCCCAGTCACCCTTGCGCACCTCGTCGAGCATGGCGCCACGGATGCGGATACCGGCGAAAGTTTCAAAACTCGCGCCCTTGCTGGCGTCGTATTTTTTAGCGGCTTCGAGCAGGCCGATCATCCCGGCCTGAATCAGGTCGTCGACCTGCACGCTGGCCGGCAAGCGCGCCAGCAGGTGGTAGGCAATACGCTTGACCAGGGGCGCATAGCGCTCGACCAACTGATACTGGGCATCCTGAGCCTGCGCCTTGCTATACATACGAAGTCCAGAAGCTGCTGTCATATGGCGTTGTCCGCGATCGGCTGCACCAGGCGTTCAACGAAAAACTCCAGATGGCCGCGTGGGTTGGCCGGCAAGGGCCAGGTGTCGACTTTCTGGGCTATCGCCTTGAACGCCAGCGCACACTTCGAACGCGGGAAGGCCTCGTAGACCGCGCGCTGTTTCTGCACGGCCTTGCGCACCGATTCATCGTACGGCACGGCACCCACGTACTGCAGGGCGACATCCAGAAATCGATCCGTCACTTTGGTCAGCTTAGCAAAGAGATTGCGCCCTTCCTGGGGGCTGTGGGCCATATTGGCCAATACGCGAAAACGGGTCATGCCGTGATCGCGGTTGAGCAGCTTGATCAGGGCATAGGCGTCGGTGATCGAGGTGGGCTCGTCGCACACCACCACCAATACTTCCTGGGCGGCGCGCACGAAACTGACCACACCATCGCCGATACCGGCGGCGGTATCGATAATCAGCACATCGAGGTTGTCGCTGATATCGCTGAAGGCCTGGATCAGCCCGGCATGCTGCATTGGCGAAAGCTGCACCATATCCTGGATGCCCGAGGCCGCAGGAACGATGCGAATGCCGCCCGGGCCCTGCAGGATCACATCACGCAGATCACACTCGCCGCTGATCACATCGGCCAAGGTGCGCTTGGCGCTCAGCCCCAGCAAGACGTCGACGTTGGCCAGGCCCAAGTCGGCATCCATCAACAATACGCGGCGGCCGAGATCGGCCAGGGCCAAGGCCAGATTCACCGACACATTGGTCTTGCCGACGCCACCTTTGCCGCCGGTCACTGCGATCACCTGCACGGGATGCATAGCCATAATTTTCTACATACCTTGTATAACTTCGACTGGAACCACCCAATGACGCCTGTTAGCTGCGAGCCTTCAGCTGGCGCGCCGCGCCGGTTGCTGATGCAGCCCGGCAAACATCGCCGCCATGGCCTCCTCGCTCGGATCCTCTGGCGCCTGCAGACCCACCGCCCGGCTGACCAACTGATGACTGCGCGGCACCTGGATATCATCCGGAATGCGTGGCCCATCAGTGAGATAGGCTACCGGCAGACGCTGGCCAATAGCCAGTCCTAAAACTTCGCCCAGGCTCGCCGCCTCGTCCAGTTTGGTCAGAATGCAGCCGCTAAGGCCGCAGCGCTTATAACTATGGTAGGCGGCTTTGAGCACTTGATCCTGGCTGGTGGCGGCCAATACCAGATAATTCTTCGCCTTGATGGCCCGACTGCCCAGGGCTTCGAGCTGCATGCGCAGGGCCGGATCATTGGCCGGCAGGCCCGCGGTATCGACCAGCACCACCTTCTTGCGCGCCAGGGGCGCCAGGGCCTGGGTCAGGGACTGCCCCGGATCGACCAAGGTCACCGGCACATCGAGGATACGCCCCAGGGTCTTGAGCTGCTCCTGGGCGCCGATGCGATAGCTGTCCAGGCTGACCAGGGCGATATGCTGCGCGCCGTACTTGAGCACGTAGCGTGCAGCCAGTTTGGCCAGGGTAGTGGTCTTGCCCATACCCGCCGGACCGACCAGGGCAATCACCCCGCCCTCTTCCATGGGTTCCTGCTGCGGCGTGCGGATGGCATGCGCCAGGTGGGCCAGCAACATGCGCCAGGCCTGGCGTGGTTCATTGATCTGGCTGACACGATCGAGCAGCGACTTGCTCAGCTCGGCCGACAGGCCCATGCGCTGCAGGCGGCGCCACAGATTGGCCTGCTGCGGACGATGGCTCTGCAGCTGGCCCCAGGCCAGCGAGCCCAGTTGCACCTCAATCAGTTCACGCAGGCCATGCAACTCGAAGCGCATGGCGTCCAGGGCCTGCTGATCGACCCGGGCGTTGCCGGCAGCCTGGGCGAGCGGCGCGGCAGCGGCCGCCACAGGCGCCACTGCCGGGCGACTGGCGGATTCGGCCCGATCCGCGCCAAAGAGTTGGCGGTCACCTGCGACCTCGCTCTTGCCCCGGGTGGCCAGCTCGGCCTGGGCCGTGGCGATCTTCGCCTGAGTCTTGCGCAGCTCGGCTTCCAGGGCCGGATTGGCCTGCCGTGCCGGCACGGCAGGGGCCTGATAATCCAGGGCAGCCGTCAGCTCGACGCCACCGGCAACCCGGCGGTTGGCAATAATCGAGGCATCGGCACCCAGCTCATCACGCACCAGTTTCATGGCGGTGCGCATATCGGCGGCGAAAAAGCGTTTGACCTGCATGGCCTGTTACCTCAGTTCTGTCCCACAGTAGCAACTATGGTGACTTGCTTGTTATCCGGGATTTCCTGATATGCCAGTACGTGCATATTCGGAACCGCCAGCCGCGCGAAGCGCGAGAGCATTGCCCGGACCGGACCGGCCACCAGCAGAATCACCGGTTTGCCGAGCATTTCCTGGCGCTGCGCCGCTTCCACCATGGATCGCTGCAGCTTCTCGGCCATACCAGGTTCCAGGAGGATGCCATCCTCGGAGCCTTGACCGGCCTTCTGCAGACTATTGAGCAATATCTGTTCCAACCTGGGTTCGAGGGTGATCACAGGCAGCTCGGAGTCAAGCCCCACAATGCTTTGTACGATGGCGCGGGACAATGCGACCCGAACCGCCGCCACCATCGCGGCGGGATCTTGACTCTTCACCGCCACGTTGGCGATGGCTTCGGCAATGGTGCGGATATCCCGTACCGGCACCTGCTCTTGTAGCAACTGCTGCAGTACCTTGAGCAGGGTCGACAGGGAGATCATGCCCGGCACCAGCTCCTCGGCCAGTTTCGGCGAGCTCTTGGCCAGCACCTGCAGCAGTTGCTGCACCTCCTCGTGCCCGATCAGCTCATGGGCATGCTTGTGCAACACCTGGTTAAGGTGGGTAGCCACCACGGTACTGGCGTCGACCACGGTATAGCCCAGGGACTGGGCCTGATCACGCAGGTTATGTTCGATCCAGACGGCCTCCAGGCCAAAGGCCGGATCCTTGCCGATGATGCCGTTCAGGCTGCCGAACACCTGCCCCGGGTTGATCGCCAGCTCACGATCCGGATAGATCTCGGCCTCGGCCACACTGACCCCCATCAGGGTCAGGCGGTAGGCATTGGGCTGCAGGTCCAGGTTGTCACGGATATGCACCGAGGGCATCAGAAAGCCCATGTCCTGGGACAGCTTCTTGCGCACCCCCTTGATTCGCGCCAGCAGCTGCCCACCCTGATTGCGATCGACCAGGGGAATCAGCCGATAGCCCACTTCCAGGCCGACCATGTCCACCGGCATCACATCATCCCAGCCCAGCTCCTTGACCTCCTGGGCCTTCTGCGCCGGCAGCATGTCCTGCTGGCGCTGCACCTCCATCAGCTCCTTTTCCTTGGTCACTCGCTGCTTGTTGGCGATCCAGTAGGCCGCCCCTGCCGCCAGCAGGCCCAGGCTGATAAAGGAGAAATGCGGCATGCCCGGCACCAGACCGATGGCGATCATGACCGCCGCCGCCACCGCCAGGGCGCGGGGCGAGGCGAACATCTGCCGGCCGACCTGGGCGCCCATGTCTTCCGAAGTGGAAACCCGGGTGACCATGATCGCCGCCGCGGTGGACAGCAGCAGCGACGGAATCTGCGCCACCAGGCCGTCACCGATGGTCAGCAGGGTGTAGACCTTGCCCGCATCGGTAAAGCTCAGACCGTGCTGAAACATGCCGATGGCAACACCACCGATCAGGTTGATAAACAGGATCAGCAGGCCGGCAATGGCATCGCCGCGCACGAATTTGCTGGCACCGTCCATGGAACCGTAGAAGTCGGCCTCCTGGGAAACCTCGGCACGGCGCTTCTTGGCCTCGGCCTGATCGATCAAGCCGGCATTGAGGTCGGCATCGATGGCCATCTGCTTGCCCGGCATGGCATCCAGGGTAAAGCGCGCCGAGACTTCCGAGATACGCCCGGCACCCTTGGTCACCACCACGAAGTTGATGATCATCAGGATGGCGAACACCACGATACCGACCACGTAGTTGCCGCCGATCACCACTTCACCGAAGGCCTTGATCACCTGGCCGGCCGCATCGCCGCCGCCATGGCCGTGCAGCAACACCACCCGGGTGGAGGCCACGTTCAAGGCCAGTCGAAGCAGGGTAGCCGCCAGAAGAATGGTGGGGAAGACCGCGAAATCCAGGGGCCGCAGGGCGTAGATGGCCACCAGCAATACCACGATGGACAGGGCGATGCTGAAGGTGAACAGCACATCGAGCAGGAACGGTGGAATCGGCAGCATGACCATGCCGAGCATGACCAGCAGCAGCAGCGGGATCCCCAGATTGCCCTGACGCAGCCCCGACAGGTTGCTGCGTACATCGCTGATCACTTGCGTCCGATCTATAGCCACTGCCCTACCCCAGCTCACTCAGTTTTTTGACGCTCCAAGGCGCCTTGGGGGAGTTATGGCAAGAATCATTCCAGAAATGCAGCTACAAGCAGCGCAGCACGCTTGCCTGCACACCTGCCACCGCTACTTCTGCAAATCCGGCGGGATCGGCAGATCCGGCAAGGGCCCGGGCCGCTTACCCTTGCCAGCCTGGTACTGGCGCAGCTGATAGACATAGGCCAGCACCTGGGCCACCGCCAGATACAGGCCAGCGGGAATTTCCTGATCCAGCTCGGTGGAATAGAACACCGCCCGCGCCAGCGCCGGCGACTCCAGCACCATGACCCGGTGTTCGTTGGCGATCTCGCGAATCTTCAGGGCGACAAAGTCGCCCCCCTTGGCCAACAGAACCGGGGCATTGCCCTTGCTGGGATCGTACTTGAGGGCCACGGCGAAGTGGGTCGGGTTGGTAATCACCACATCGGCCTCGGGCACCGCCTGCATCATGCGCCCTTCCGCCATCTGCCGCTGCAACTGACGAATACGCCCCTTGACCTCGGGCTTGCCCTCGGTGTCCTTGTATTCGTCGCGCACTTCCTGCTTGGTCATCATCAGCTTCTGCTTGTTGCTCCAGAGCTGGAAGGGCACATCCACCGCGGCAATCAGGATCAGCCCACAGGACATCAGAAAGGCGCTCCAGCCCACCACGGTGATGGCGTGCAGGATGGCCGTCTCGATGGGCTCATGCACGATGGAGAGCAAATCCTCCTGGCGCGATGCCAGCACCAGCAAGCCCACCAGCAAGATCAGCACGAACTTGGCCAGGGCCTTGAGCAGCTCCACCAATGCCTGCACGGAGAACATCCGCTTGAGTCCGGCCAGTGGGTTCATACGACTGAACTTGGGCGCCATGGCTTCGGCAGAAAACAGCCAGCCCCCCAGGGAGATGGGGCCGATAATCGAGGCCACCAGCAGCATCAGCAAAAAGGGCCCGATGGCCTCCAGGGCGATCTGCCCGGAAGCGCCCAGCCACAGCACCATGCTGCGTTCTTCCATCAGCACTTCCCGCGGCAGGGAAAAGTTGCCGCGCATGATATCCAGCATGGCATTGCCTATGCTGCCGCCAAACATCAGCAATGCGCCGAAGCCGCCCAGGGTCACGGCCAGGGTATTGAGCTCCTTGGAGCGGGCGATCTGGCCCTTCTCACGGGATTCGCGCAGGCGCTTCTCCGTGGGTTCCTCGCTTTTTTCGGCACCACTTTCGGACTCGGCCATCGCCCCTCCTCAACCCGCCCCGGCCATAGCCCGGAGAAACACCAGGGCCTCGCTGGCGAACAGCTGATATTGGGCCAAGATATCGGCCATGCCGATCCAGACAATGGCCAGGCCCAGCACCAGGGTCAGGGGAAAACCAATGGAAAAGATATTCAGCTGCGGCGCCGCCCGGGTCATCACACCGAAAGCCAGGTTGACCACCAGCAAGGCGGTAACGGCTGGCAGCACCAGCAACAATCCGGCCGCAATCACCCAGCTCAGGCGCAGCACCAGTTGCCAGTAGCTGTCCACCAGAAAGCCGCCGCCGATTGGCAGGGTGACAAAGCTCTCCGCCAACACCTCGAATACAACCAGGTGGGCATTCATCGCCAGAAACAGCAGGGTTACCAGAATCATAAACACCTGGCCGATCACCGGCACCGAGATGCCATTGGCCGGGTCAACCATGGAGGCGAAGCCCAGGCCCATCTGCATGGCAACGATCTGCCCGCCGATGACGAACACCTGAAACAGCAGCTGCAGGGTCATGCCCAGCATGGCGCCAATAAGGATTTCCTGGGCGATCCAGAGAAAGGCCTGCAGGCTGATGGCATCGACCTGCGGCATCGGCGGCAGGGTCGGCATCAACACCATGCAGATGGCCAGAGCCAGATACAGGCGTATCCGCGCGGAGACCAGCTGGGTACCGATAATCGGCATCAGCATGAGCATGGAGGCGATGCGAAACAGCGGCAGGAGAAAACTGCCGACCCAGCCACCGATCTGTGCATCGCTCAGTTCAAGCATCTCAGCTGATCAACATGGGGATGCTCATGATCAGCGCCTGGGTGTACTCCATCAGCTGACGCACCAGCCAGGGCCCGGCGAAGATCAGGGTCATCAGAATAATCAGCAGACGCGGCAGAAAGCTCAGGGTCTGCTCGTTGATCTGGGTGGCGGCCTGGAACATGGCCACCAGCAGCCCCACCAGCAGGCTGGGCACCACCACGATGGCGACAATGGTCGCCGTCAGCCACAGCGCCCCGCGCAACAGATCCACCGCCATTTCCGGGGTCATGGCTAGGTTCCTCCGAAGCTGGCGGCCAGGGTACCCATGATCAGGGCCCAGCCATCGATCAGGACAAACAGCATGATCTTGAATGGCAGGGAAACGATCAGCGGCGACAGCATCATCATACCCATGGCCATCAGGATACTGGCCACCACCAGGTCAATGATCAGAAAGGGAATAAAGATCATAAAGCCGATCTGGAAGGCGGTTTTCAGCTCGGAGGTGACAAAAGCCGGAATCAGGATGGTCAGCGGCGCTGCCTCGGGGCTCAGGATATCGGTGCGCTTGGACAGGCGCACGAACAGCTCCAGATCGCTCTCGCGGGTTTGCGACAGCATAAAGTTCTTGATCGGAATTTCCGCCCGACTGATGGCCTGCTGGGCCGGCAATTGCTCGTTGAGATAGGGCTGCAGGGCGGTACGGTTCACCTCATCGAACACCGGCGCCATGATAAACAGGGTCAAAAACAGCGCCATGCCCACCAGGATCTGGTTGGACGGCGTCTGCTGCAGACCCAGGGCCTGACGCAGGATGGAGAACACGATGATGATGCGAGTAAAGCTGGTCATCAGCATGACAAAGGCCGGGATAAAACTCAGCGCCGTCATGATCAGCAGGATCTGCAGGCTGACCGAGTACTCCTGCTGCCCTGCACTGTCGGTGCTCAGGGTGATGGCCGGTATCGACAAGGGGTTGGCACTCTGCTGAATCAGCGAACTGCCAGTCGGCGGATCGGCGGCAAAGGCCAGCGAGGTGCCCAGGCTCAGGATCAGCAGCAACACACGCAACATCAGGATTTGTCCTTCTGATCCTTGCCCAACAACTCCATCAGGCGCTGGGCAAACTCGGTGGAGGCCGGTTCAGCATCGGGCAGATGCACCGGCTCGTTCATCACATGCAGCGAGGTAATGCTGCCTGGGGAGAGACCCAGCAAGATCTGCTCGCCGCCCACCTGCACCAGTACCAGGCGATCCCGCGGGCCCAGGGCCTGGGTGGCGACGATCTTGATCACCTGCCCGCCCCGGGGCACGATCTGCTGGACCCGGCGCATCAGCCAAGCCAGCAGAAAGATCACGCCAATCACCAGCAACAGACCCAGCAGCAGCTGCACCAGCTGCCCACTCATGCTCGCACTGGAAACCGGAGCCGCTTGCGTTGCCGCCTCGGCTGCAACGGCCGAGAGCGGAGACAAACCTAGACAGGCGAGAAAGCGCTGCATACTCAACGCAGCTTCTTGATGCGCTCGCTCGGACTGATCACATCAGTCAGGCGAATGCCGAATTTCTCGTTGACCACCACCACCTCGCCATGGGCGATCAGGGTGCCATTGACCAGCACATCCAGCGGCTCGCCGGCCAGGCGATCCAGTTCGATCACCGAACCCTGGTTGAGCTGTAAGAGGTTGCGGATGGTGATATCGGTATTGCCGACTTCCATGGAAATAGACACCGGAATATCCAGGATCACATCCAGATTCGGCCCCTCCAGATTCACCGGCAGGTTGTTCTTAGGCCCACTGCCGAACTCCTCCATGGGGGCCCGGGGCGCGGCCGGGACTGTCTCGCTGGCGGCGAGCATGGCATCGATATCGTCCTGACCGGCATCCCCGGCTTCGGACAAGGCAGCTGCCCATTCATCGGCCAGTGCCTGCTCCTCGGGCGAGGTGGCTTCGTTTTCGTCTTCGGCCATGGGGTTTCCTCAGTTTTTCTGGCAAGGGGTTAACGACACGCCAGCCTCAACGCTGACGCTCAATGGGTTCCAGTACCTGCAGGGCCAGGTTGCCCTTGTGTGCGCCCAGCTTGACCTTGAAGGTCGGCACACCATTGGCACACATCACCACGCTTTCCGGCAGCTCCACCGGGATCACATCACCGGGCTGCATATGCAGAATATCGCGCAGCTTCAGCTGCCGACGTGCCACCGTGGCCGACAGCGGCACGCTGACGCCCAGGATGTCTTCGCGCAGGGCCTTGATCCAGCGCTCGTCCTGATCATCCACATCGGATTGGAAGCCGGCGTCGAGCATCTCGCGAATGGGCTCGATCATCGAATAGGGCATGGTGATATGCAGATCGCCGCCACCGCCATCCAGCTCGATATGGAAGGTGGATACCACTATCACCTCACTGGGGCTGACGATATTGGCCAGGGCCGGATTGACCTCGGAGCCGACATACTCGAAGTTGATATCCATTACCGCGTGCCAGGCTTCCTTGAGATCGACGAAGGCCTGATCCAGCACCATACGCACCACGCGCAGCTCGGTGGGGGTGAACTCGCGGCCTTCGATCTTGGCGTGGCGGCCATCGCCACCGAAGAAGTTGTCCACCAGCTTGAACACCAGCTTGGCATCGAGGATAAACAACCCGGTGCCGCGCAGCGGCTTCATTTTCACCAGGTTGAGGCTGGTGGGCACATAGAGCGAGTGCACGTACTCGCCAAACTTCATCACCTGCACCCCGCCCACGGCCACATCGGCTGAGCGGCGCAGCAGGTTGAACATGCTGATGCGGGTGTAGCGGGCGAAACGCTCGTTGATCATTTCCAGGGTCGGCATGCGCCCACGGACGATGCGATCCTGGCTGGTCAGGTCATATTGCTTGACCGCCCCCGGTTCGCTTTCGTCCTCGGTCTCCACCAGTCCATCATCGACACCATGCAGCAGGGCATCGATTTCGTCCTGGGAAAGCAGGTCTTGCACAGCCATCTGCGGCTCCTACTGCAATACGAGATTGGTGAACAGCACTTGCTCGACGACCGTCTTGCCGGTCTCCTTCTCGGCCAGTTCCTGCACACTGGCCGTGGCCTGCTGGCGCAGCATGTCCTTGCCGACCGGGGTCAGCAGGCTGTCGAAATCCTGGCTGGAAAACAGCATCACCAGGCGGTTGCGCAGCACCGGCATATGCACCTTGAGGGCATCGAGGGCCGCCTGATCACGGCTTTGCAGGGCCACGCTAACCTGCATATAGCGCGGCCGCCCCTGATGGGTGAAGTTCACCACAAAGGCTGGCACCAGCTCTTCGTAGATGGCCGGTTGCTTGACCGGCACTGCCGCAGCAGCGGCCACAGGCTCGGCCGGCTTGGCGGCATCGCCCTTGCTGAGAAAGAAGATGGTCGCACCGACCGACAGGCCAACGGCCAGCAGCACCGCCACCACGATCAGGATGATCAGTTTCATCTTGCCCGCAGGCTTTGCCTCACCAGCCGGTTCTGCCGCTTTTTCTTTCTTAGCCATGCCAAAAATCCGTCGCTATCCGGAGGGATATCCGTTTTATAGGGGTAGGAGCAAGTGTTATGCCATTTTATCCAGAACGCCACCGCTGCAATGGCGCGGTCTTAATACCGAGCATGCTTCGCCCGATGTAGGGTGCGCCGTGCGCACCGGCAACCCAAGGCCAGACGCGGTGCGCACGGCGCACCCTACCCAGCCCCGGCCAAACAGGTCAGAACCTTGCTGCATGTAGCACATGATGGGGCGCAGAACCTAAAAAAACGCCCGACACCATGAGTGGTGCCGGGCGATTAGAGTCTAGATCAGTGCGACAGGCAACTACAGTATCAGGCGTAGTAATCCACCAGCCCGCGGGCCGCCAGCACGCTAGGCTGAGCGCCCTCGACCAGGCCTGCGGCCAGTTCGTCATCATCTTGCCCACCGGCTTCGGCGCTGGCACGCCCAGTGGCCGCCTCCTCGCCCTGCCAGCCACGACCAAGGGACTGGTCGGAGACACTCGCATCCAGCAGGTTAAGCCCCTGCTGCACGAGCATTTCACGCAGGCGGTGCATTTGCGCCTCCAGGGCATCGCGCACGTTGGCATTGGGGCTGGCGAAGGTCACCTGGGTCTGTTCCTGATTGACGCTGATACGCACCTCAAGACGCCCGAGTTCCGCCGGGTCCAGCTGAATCTCGGCGGATTTCAGGTTCTGGCTGGACATCAGCATCACCCGATCCACCACGGCCTCGCTCCAGCCACCCTGATGCATGGCCACAGGCTGCCCCAACAAGGGTGCGCCGCGCAGATGCCCCTGCTGGGCTATCGCCTGGCTCAGACTGCTGAGTTTGCTGACAAATTGCTCGGGGCTGATATCCGTTGCCCCTTCCTTGGCCACCTGCAAGGCCTTGACGCTGAACTTGCCGAGTTGCAGCTCGGACAGGTCGACGCCGGCATTATCGGCCTTGACCTGGGCCACCGCAGCCAACCCGGGTGCCAGCGCCGAGCCGCTGGTCTGGGCAGCCTTGACCGCATGGGCCACCGGGGAGGCCTGCTCCGCCGGCTGCTGGTCCTGCTGGCCCAGGGCAAGCGCCATGCGCACGCCCGGCAACTGGTTCATGGCATCGATATCCGCATCAAAGCTGGCCTCGGTCAGGCTGGCTGGCCCCGAACTGACCAGGCTCACCGAGGTAGTCGGCAACAGAACAGGCTCAGCCTCGTCCATCAGCATGGGCTCTACGCCCTCCTCGGCCAAGTCTGGCAGCTCGCCGGTCATTCCCAGCAGCAGCAAGGGGTCCAGCCCAGCCAGCGCCGCCGGATCCGACACCGGCAAGCCATTGCCGCTATCGGCAACAAGCGGCGCCGCAGCGGTATCGTCCGCCGTACTCGCCGCCTTGCGGGAGACCGTTTCACTGCCACCACGGGCGCTGCCGGCCTGACTGTCGGAGCGCTCGGCGGCCTTCTGCTGGCGCTCGCGCGCATAGACCTGGGAGAAGTCGGAGGCCTTGTTCCTGCTGGGCTCCGCCGGTTTATCCGGCGCTTTGCCGGGGGCTGCTTTGGACTTGATCTCAGGCGCGGGCCTGAGCAGCATATCGGGGGCAACGGACATGGGTGCTCTCCGTTCGAGGTTGGTCGTGCGGAGGGTTTTGCAAGGGGCGGGCCAACTTGAAAAGTGCGGACCCCAGCGGGCCAACGAGAACGCTATCAGCGGCGATAACGCTGACGCTCGGATTTGAGCAGGATGCGTACAATGGCGAATTCGCGCTCGATCTGTTCGAGCAAATCGGGGGCCAGTTCCAGCTGCTCGCGACGCCCGGCCTCTTCCAGCTGCCTGCACAGGCCGGCCAGCATCAGGGCCCCCATATTGCTGCAACTGCCCTTGAAGCTGTGGGCCGCCAGGCGCAGGCCCTGAGCATCCGCGCCCTGTTCGGCCTTGCGCAGGACCAGCAGGCGCTCCTCGGAATCGAGCACGAAGGTGTCCAGCAGAACCGGATATTCATCCTCCATCACATCCTGCAAGGCGGCCAATACGGCACTATCGAGATGAATATCTGACAACGGCTTACCCCCTGGGTCTGGCGTGGGGATTATGCATCAGGCGACCAGGAAAACTCCACGCGGATGCCCTGGCCATCCGCGGCGGCGCTGCAGCGTTCGCTGAGCTGGCGAATCAGCGCCAGACCCCGGCCGCTGAGACGGTCCAGACGCATCTCCCGCTGGATCAGGGACTGGGCATCGAAACCCTTGCCGCTGTCCTCCACGGTAATCAGCAAACGCCCACCCGCGCCTTCGGGCAACAGCTGCAGATGAAAACGCACATGGCCCTCGCACAACTGCTGCAGGCGCTCGCTGCGCTGCCGGTAATACTCGGCAAAGCCCTCGGCGTTCTGCTTCAGGGCCGAATCCAGGCCCAGCACCCCATGTTCCAAGGCATTGGAGTAGAGCTCGGCCAGCACCGTATAAAGCGCGCCCCCCTGGGGACGCAGGCCCTGCACCTCGAGCAGCAACTGCATCAGAAAGGGCAGCGGATTGAAGTAGCGCAGGGTTTCCCCGCGGAACTCGAAGCTGGCCGACCAGTCCAGCAGGTGACTCTGCCCCGTATCGGCAAAGGCCAGGGGCGGGCGATTGAGCTGGCGCTCCTCGACCAGGCAGACCTCGACCAGGCTGACGTCATCCTGAGGCTGGCCGCTGAAATCGTGCAGGGCCTGCTGAATCTCGTCGAACAGCTGCAGCGAACCGGCGCTGGCATCCAGCACGCGCAGCAGCCGCGCCTCGCCGAACAGTTCCTGCTGGGCATTGCAGGCCTCCAGCACGCCGTCGGACAGGAGGAATACCCGATCGCCCAGGGCCAGGGGGTAGACCTCGCAAGCGTCATTGAACAGCGCCGGCTCCAGCACCCCCAGGGGCAGGTGACGGGAGATCAACGCCGTGCGCGAACCGTCCTGACGCAGCAGATAGCCATCGGGCAGGCCACCGTTCCACACCTCCACTTCCTGGCGCTGGAAACTGATATTGAGCAGGGCGGCGCAACAGAATACGCCCCGGGGTAGGATATGTTTGAGCTTGGCATTGAGCTCACGCAGGATATCGGTCAGCCCATAGCCCTTGGCGGTCATGCCATAGAAGACCTCGGCCAGGGGCATGGCGCCGATCGCCGCCGGCAGGCCATGGCCGGTAAAGTCCCCGAGCAGCACATGCATGCCCCCTGAGGGCTTGTAGGCGGCCAGCAGCAGGTCGCCATTGAACACCGCATAGGGCGACTGCAGGTAACGGATATTCGGCGCTTCCAGGCAGCCTGTATGGGCCACCTTGTCAAACACCGCCTTGGCCACCCGCTGTTCGTTGAGCAGGTGCTCGTTGTGCTTGGCGATCAGATCGCGCTGCTGCAGCACGGTCTCCTGCAGGCGGCGCAGGCGATCCATGGCCTTGATCTTGGCGTCGAGAATGATGCGGTTGTAGGGTTTGGCGAGAAAGTCGTCACCGCCGGCCTCCAGGCAACGCACCAAGGCTTCACCCTCGCTCAGGGAGGTGAGAAAGATGATCGGCACCAGGGCCTCGCCAGCCGACTGCTTGATCCGCCGGGCGGCCTCGAAACCGTCCATCACCGGCATCAGGGCATCCATCAGCACCAGATGCGGACGCTCCTGCTCGAACAACGCCAGAGCCTCCAGGCCATTACTGGCGGTAAGCACCCGATGGCCCTGGCGACTGACGATGGTAGAGAGCAGCATGCGGTCGGCGGCGCTGTCCTCGGCGATCAGGATGGACAGGCGCTCGGGCATGGTGTGTGTCTCGGCTCAGGCGATCTGGAACAACTGCTCGAAATTCGAGATGGCAAGTATCTTGCGCACATCCGGCTTGCAGTTGAGCAGGCGGATCTGCGCACTGTCACCACCGGCATGGTCGCGCAGCAGCAGGAGCATGCCCAGGGCCGAACTGTCCAGGTAGGTGGTGTCCTTGAGGTCGATCACGTAGCTCTTGGGGGTGCTGCTGACGCGCTCATAGGCGTTGCGAAACGCCTGATGAGCACCGAAATCAAAGCGTCCTGCAATCACAATGGTCAACTCTTGCCCGTCGGATGAGGGCAGCGAGGTGATGGTCATGAAACTCTCCTAATCGACGAGAAAACCGAGCAACCGATCCGTGCCCATGATCAAGATGTAGCACTCCAGGGTCCTGGCAGCAACTGACAAATGACTCGGAATCAAGATTCCATGCCGTCGCCTGCCGCCAGCCGTTGCGACAATTCATCGAGCAACTTCTGCTCGCGCTTGTCCTCGGCCAGGCGCGCCTCATCCTGGTAGCGTTTGACCAGCTTGCGCAAACCCTCCAGCCGGGCATAGCGCTGCTGCCAGACCTCGCGTACCTGCTGCAGATTACGTCGGTGCCATTCCAGACTCTGGTGCTGCTGGCCGATAGCGGTCTCCAGCTGGGCCAGAAAGCGCTGGTAATTCATCAGCCACTGCCCGGACACCCCACGCTGGCCTTCGCTGATCCACTGCTGCTGATAATCGCCGCGGTAGCGCTCCAGATCGCCCAACTGCACTTCCGCCTGACGCACCAGGCCCTGGCAATGCCCCAGTTTCAGGGCCGCCTCGCGCTCGGCGCGCTCGGCCATCTCGATCACCGGCAACAGCCGCGCCGCCCGACTCTTGGACATGGCTTAGGACGCCGCTGGCGAAGGGTTGAGCGCCGCCCCCAACAGCGCATAGCTGCTGTCCAGGCTTTCGTTTTCCGCCAATCCCTGACGCAGGTACTTGGCCATGGTCGGCTGCAGGGCAATGGCCAGGTCGGTATCGGCATCGCCCCCGGGCACATAGGCACCGACACTGATCAGGTCACGACTCTGCTGATAGCGCGACCACAGTTGCTTGAAACGCTGAGCCAGGCGCACATGCTCCTCGAACACCACCTGGGGCATGACCCGGCTGATCGAGGCCTCGATGTCGATGGCCGGGTAGTGCCCCTCCTCGGCCAGGCGCCGCGACAGGACGATATGCCCGTCCAGCACCCCACGGGCGGCATCGGCAATCGGGTCCTGCTGGTCATCGCCCTCGCTGAGCACGGTGTAGAACGCGGTGATCGAACCGCCGCCCTCCTCCGCGTTACCGGCGCGCTCCACCAGTTTGGGCAGTTTGGCGAACACCGAGGGCGGGTAGCCCTTGGTCGCTGGCGGCTCACCGATGGCCAGGGCGATCTCACGCTGGGCCTGGGCAAAGCGGGTCAGCGAGTCCATCAGCAACAGGACATTCTTGCCCTTGTCGCGAAAATACTCGGCGATACGGGTGCAGTACATGGCCGCACGCAGGCGCATCAGCGGCGCATCATCGGCCGGCGAGGCCACCACCACCGAGCGTTCGAGCCCCTCATGACCGAGAATTTCATCGATAAACTCCTTGACCTCGCGGCCCCGCTCACCGATCAGGCCGACCACGATAATGTCCGCCTCGGTAAAGCGCGTCATCATGCCCAGCAGCACCGACTTGCCCACCCCGGTACCGGCAAACAGTCCCAATCGCTGGCCACGGCCCACGGTCAACAGGCCATTGATCGAACGGATACCCACATCCAGAGGTTCATTGATGGGGTGACGGTTGAGCGGGTTGATGGTCGGGCCGTCCATCGGCACCCAGTCCTCGGCCTTCATGCCGCCCTTGCCATCCAGAGCGCGCCCGGTGCCGTCGAGCACCCGCCCCAGCATGGACATGCCCATGGGCAGGCGTCCGGTATCCGGCAGGGGCACCACCCGGGCGCCGGGGGCGATGCCCGCCAGGCCACCGACCGGCATCAGATAGATCTTGCCGTTAGCAAAACCCATCACCTCGGCCTCGACCTGCACCGGGTGATAGCTGTCATCGTTGATCACCAGGCAGCGGCTGCCCATGGCGGCGCGCAGGCCTTCGGCCTCCAGGGTCAGACCGACCATGCGCAGCAGGCGCCCCTCAACCACGGGTTTGGCAGGCAAGCTGATCGCATCACGATAGGCAGCCAGACGCTTGCCCAGGCTGATCCGTTCAAGGCGCATCCTGATCCACTCCAGCTGCATCGAGGTCGATCTGCAGATCGGCACTGGGTGGATGCGCCTGCTGCTCACGCTGCTGCTCGAACAGCTGCTTGAGCGCCTGGTGCAGGCGGGTCTCGACCGTAGCATCGATACGACTGACCTCCGTTTCCACCCGACAGCCGCCGGGTAACAGAGCCTCGTCTTCCAGAATGCGCCAGTGCTCTTCGTGGCGCTCGCGCAGAGCCTTGATCGACTCGAAATCCTGGGGATTGAGGTGGATGCGCACATTCGCCGCGCCCATGGGCAACAGTTTGAGGGCCTCGCCAAGCACCTGACGAATCTGGCTGGAGTCTATCGCCAGTTCACGCTGGATCACCTGACGCGTCATCTGACTGACCAGGTCGACCAGGGCGCCTTCCAGTTGCTGGTCCTGTTCGGCAATGGGTTCGAACAGGTGACGCATCAAGGCATCAAGGCTGCGCAACTTGGTGGCCAACTGAGCGTCGGCCTCCTGCTTGGCCTTTAACTGGCCGGCGCGAAAACCATCTTTCTCACCCGTGGCAAAGCCTTCGTTATAGGCGTCCTGGCGAATGGCCTCCAGCTCTTCCAGGGTCAGCGGCTTGACCTGCTCCAGCGGCACTTCCTCGCTGGGCTGCGCCGCCTCGGCAGCCACCACCTCAGACGCGGGCTCCACTTCGGGCGCAGGCGACTCACTCAGCTCGCCTTCGGGATCGAAGCTGGGTAGGGACCAGCGGTCGAAGGCGCTGACATCCCGGGCGCGAATCAGCTCGCTGGGGGCCTCCTGACCGATTTTACCTGAGTTGGCCATTTACACCATCTCTTCGCCGCCCTTGCCGCCGAGCACGATTTCTCCGGCTTCGGCCATGCGCCGGGCAATGGTGAGGATTTCCTTCTGCGCAGCCTCCACGTCGCTGACCCGTACTGGCCCCTTGGCCTCCAGATCATCACGCAGCAATTCGGCCGCACGCTTGGACATGTTCTTGAATACCTTGTCCTTGATCGCCTCGTCGGCGCCCTTGAGGGCCAGTACCAGCACATCGCTGGACACTTCGCGCAACAGGGCCTGGATGCCGCGGTCGTCGACATCGGCGAGGTTGTCGAAGACGAACATCAGGTCCTCGATCTGACTGGACAGGTCCTCGTCCACCTCGCGGATCGAGTCCATCAGCTGGCCTTCGATAGAGCTGTCGAGGAAGTTCATGATATCGGCAGCACGCTTGACCCCGCCCAGGGCGGCACGGGTGGTGCTGGCACTGCCGGAGAACTGCTTTTCCAGGATCTGGTTGAGTTCCTTGAGCGCCGCCGGCTGCACGGTATTGAGCGAAGACACGCGCAGCACGATATCCAGACGCACCTTGTGGTCGAAGTGGCTGAGCACCTCGCCGGCCTGGTCGGGGTCGAGGTAGGCCACGACAATGGCCTGGATCTGCGGGTGTTCGTAGCGGATCACGTCGGCCACGGCACGTGGCTCCATCCACTTGAGGCTGTCCAGGCCACTGGTACTGCCGCCCAGCAGGATACGGTCGATCAGGTTGCCGGCCTTGTCCTCACCCAGGGCCTGGGTCAGCATCTTGCGGATATAGCCATCGGCGCCCACGCCCAGACTGGTCTGATCGCCAACGATGTCCACGAACTCGCCCATCACCTGCTCGACCTGCTCGCGCTGGATATTGCGCATGCCGGCCATGGCCACACCGACCCGCTGTACCTCCTTGGGCCCCAGATGACGCAGCACCTGGGCGGCATCGGTTTCACCGAGGGACAGCAGCAAAATGGCGGCCTTGTCGACCTTGGCCAGCTTGGCAGGGGTTCGATTATCACTCATCGGCATTGATCCACTCTTTGACTACCTGGGCGACGCGACCCGGATCCTCGGCCACCAGATTCTTGATGGCATTCAATTGAGCATCATACCCCTCGCTCGGGCTGGGCAGGAGAATGCTTTGCGGCCCACCGAGGCTGACCCGATCCTCGGCCAGATCACCGCCCAGCTCGCCCATATCGCCCAGCTCGACATCACCGCCCCCGGCACCCAACTCCTTGCCTTTGCCTGCGCCCGTGATGTTGTTGAGTACCGGACGCAGCACGCCGAACACCAGCACCAGGATAAACAGCACGCCCAACAGTTGCTTGACGATGTCCCAAAACCAGGGCTGGGTGTAGAAGGCTTCCTCGAACAGGACCTCGCCCTGGGCATCGGAGAACGGCGTATTGATCACGCTGACACTGTCGCCGCGGCTGGCATCGAAGCCTACGGAGTCCTGCACCAGACGGGTAAAGCGCGCCAGATCGTCGGCACTCCAGGGTTGACGGGTCGCTTGCCCGGTGGCCGGATCGATACGCACCTGATCATCCACCACCACGGCCACCGACAGGCGACGCAGGCGTCCCTGCTGCTGCCGGGTGTAGCTGATGGAGCGGTCCAGTTCGAAATTGCGGGTGGACTGTTCACGCTTGTCCGCCGGATAAGGCGCCAGCATCGGTAACCCGGTGGCCGGATCGAATATCTGCTCACCATTGGCGGCCAGCAGCGGCTGCCCCGGCGGCACCGCACCCACCGGTGCGCCCCCGGCACCGGCCTGCTCCGGCGCATTGGCAGCGCCCGGCGGCTGATTGGCCAGCGCCCCCGGAACGCCCTGGGGCGGCAGGCTGCTGGTGCGCTGCTCGTTGACCTGCTGTTCGCTGCGCAGCGCCGGCTGATCGGGGTTGAACATCTCGGCAGTGGACTCCACCGAGCTGAAATCCACATCCGCCGAGACTTCCGCCTTGTAGCGCCCAACCCCCAACACCGGCTGCAGGATATTGTGCACACGCTGGGTGAACAGGCTTTCCATGCGCCGGCTGTAATCGAACTGCTTGCCCGCCACGGTCAACTCGGACATTTCCTGCATATCGGAAAGCAGGGTGCCCTTCTGATCCACCACCGTGACCTGATCCTTGGACATTTCCGGCACGCTGCTGGCGACCAGATTGACAATGGCCATCACCTGGCTGGGTTCCAGGCTACGACCTGGAAACAGGTCCACCAGCACCGAGGCGCTGGGTTTGCGCTCATCGCGCACGAACACTGAACTCTTGGGAATGGCCAGATGGACCCGCGCCGCCCGCACGTTGTTCAGGCTGGACACGGTGCGTGCCAGTTCGCCCTCCAGGCCGCGGCGATAGCGGGTCGCCTCCATGAACTGGCTGGTGCCCAGGCCCTGCTCCTTGTCGAGAATCTCGAAACCGACGCTGGTATCGGTGGGCGCGACCCCGGCCGCTGCCAGACGCATGCGCGCCGTGGCCAGATCATCGGCCTTGACCAACAGGGCGCCGGAGTTGGGCTCCACGGTGTACTTGATATTGGCGGCGGAGAGCGTCTGCATGACCTGGCTGGCATCCATGCCATTGAGGCTGCCATAGAGCGGACGATAGTCCGGCTGCTGGGACCAGAGCACGACGGCGAAACCAATCGCCACGCTGGCCGCCAGGCCGACCAACAGGCCGAGCTGACGCAGCATGGTCATCTCCGAGAGGTTCTCCAGGAAGCTGAGACCCAGCAGAGGTTTGCGAGCAGCGTCTGTGGTAGCGGGCATGTTTGCAGCAGCGGCTTCAGCCATGATTCATTCCACCCTTAAACCGGCATCTGCATGATGTCTTGATAGGCCTGAACCAGCTTGTTGCGCACCTGGGTCATGGCCTGCATCGACACACTGGCTTTCTGCGAAGCGATCATCACATCGGTCAGATCCACGCCGCTCTGCCCCATCTCGAAGGCAGTAGCCAGCTTGTTGGCGGCCTGTTGGGTTTCGCTGACCTTGTTCACGGCCTGCCCGAGCATGTCCGAAAAGCTCGGCGCGCCGGCCTCAGGTACACTGGCCACCGGCTTCTGCCGGGCCATGGCCTCGGCCTGCATGGACCGCATCTCCAGCATCAAGCGATTGAATTCAACACCTTGGCTCATGACATCCTCCACTCGTCGCGGTTTTTTGACGCTGCGCGACTTTGTAGAAGGGTATCTGCAACAAGGGTGCCAATCTTTGAGCTGCAAATTTCAAGCGGCAAGCAACAGACAAAAGCCCGCCAGGCGTGAAACCGGACGGGCTTTTGACAGACGCAAAACTGCAGACAGCTAGCTGGCGTACAGATATGCCTCGACATCCATGCCGGCATCACGCATCTGCGCCAGCTTATAGCGCAGGGTACGCGGGCTGATGCCCAGGCGCTCGGCGGCTTCCTTGCGCCGACCACGCTCGGTACGCAAGGTATCGATGATCATCTGAAACTCATGGCGACGCAGGTCATCCCCCAACCCACCGGCATCACTCTGGCCACCCGACGCGGGCACCGGTGGACTGCTTGAGACCACACTGAGCGGCCGCAGCGCGGCCGTTATCGGCGCCGCACTAAGGCACAGGTCCTGGGGCTGAATCAGCCCGCCCTGCTGCATAATCAGTGCGCGCTGAATGGCATTGTCCAGCTCACGCACATTACCCGGCCAGGCATAGTCGCTGAGCGCCGCCTGGGCCTGAGGCGACAGGCGAATGGGCGAGTGATTCATTTTTTTCACGTACTTGGCCAGCAGCCGCTCGGCCAGGGGCACGATATCCGCCGGCCGTTCACGCAGCGGGCGCCAGGCCAGGGGAAAGACCGACAAACGATAGTAAAGGTCTTCGCGAAAACGCCCCGCCGCCACTTCACCAGCCAGATCCCGGTTGCTGGTGGCCAGCACGCGAATATTCAGGTTGATCGGCTTGCGTGCCCCCACCCGCTCCACTTCCCGCTCCTGCAGCACACGCAACAGCTTGGCCTGTAGACCCAGGGGCATTTCGGAGATTTCGTCCAGCAGAATGGTGCCGCCATCGGCCAACTCGAACTTGCCCGGCGCGCTGGCGATGGCCCCGGTAAAGGCGCCCTTTTCATGGCCGAACAGGGTGGCCTCCAGCATATTGTCGGGAATGGCCGCACAGTTGATGGCAATAAAGGGCTTGCCCGCACGCGGCGACTGCTGGTGGATAAAGCGCGCCAGCACCTCCTTGCCGGTACCGGACTCACCGGTAATCAGCACGGTGGAATCGCTTTGCGCCACCCGCGCAGCCAGCTCCAGCAACTGCACGCTGGCCGGCTCCACGGCCACCGGCCCTTCCTCATCGCTGCCCACCAGGCTCCCCAGGGCATGACGCTGCACCAGTGTCAGCAGCGCCCTGGGCTCGAAGGGTTTGACCAGATAGTCCGCGGCGCCCTGGCGCATGGCGTCCACCGCGCGCTCCACGGCCGCGTAGGCGGTCATCAGCAATACCGGCAAGTGAGGCTGACGCCGACGGATCTGCGCCAGCAGCTGATGGCCATCCATGCCGGGCATGTTCACATCGCTGACCACCAGACTGAAGGTCTCCTCCTCCAACGCCAGCAAGGCCGCCTCGGCACAGTCCACCGCACAGAAATCATGCCCGCCCAGCGACAGGGTATCGATCAGCGCCTCACGCAGGGCGCGATCATCTTCGACCAGCAATACTTTGGCGTTCATGGTCGGTTACTCCTTATGCTCTGATAAAGCCGCCGCGATCAGCGGCAGGCTCAGAATGGCGCAGGTACCGCGCCCCGGACGCGAGCGCAGCTGCAGATCGCCCTGATGGGCGCGGGCCACGGCCTTGACCACGGCCAGCCCAAGACCGGTCCCGGTGGTCTTGGTGGTGAAAAACGGCTCCCCAAGACGCGCAAGGGTGGTCGCATCAATGCCTGGGCCGTTGTCGCAGATACACAGGCGCAGGCTCTGCTCGCGGCGATACAGGTGAATCTTCAACTCGGACTGACGCCCCGCCGCCTGGATAGCGTTCTCGATCAGATTAAGCAGCGCTCCGACCAGGGTATCGCGGTTGCACAGCAACTCCCCTTCACGGGCATCGCACTGCCAACGCACCGACAAGCCCTGCACATGGGGCTCGGCAGCACTGCGCAGGGCAACAAACAAGGCATCCGGGCTCAGCCGATCGGACAAGGGCAGATCGCCGCGGGCAAAGACCAACATATCGCGCACCTGGTGCTCCAGCTCATGCAGACGCTCCCTGAGGCGTCCGGCAAAACGCTGCTGCTGCTCCAGCGGCAGCGCCTGCTCGTTCAGATGGCTGGCATAGAGCATGGCAGCCGACAGGGGTGTACGAATCTGATGAGCCAGGGAGGCGACCATGCGTCCCAGGGCCGACAGGCGCTCATGGCGGGAAAGCTGATCCTGCAGGCGACGGGTTTCCGTCAGATCGGTGAGCAACACCAGCTGACCGGGCTCACCATGCAGGGAACGGGTAGCGATGGACAGGCGTCGACCATCACGCAGGGAAACCTCGTGGCCATCATCCTCGCGGGGAGCGAAGTCACGGCTGATGACCTGACGCCAGAGCATGCCGACCAGGGGCTGGCCGAGCAACTGCCGCGCCACCGGGTTGGCTTCGCGTACCACCCCCTGCCCGTCGATCACGATCACCCCGCCCGGCAGCAGATCCAGCAGACTCTGCAGGCGATGGGCCAGGCGCTCCTTCTCCGCCAGCTCCTGCATGCGCTGGGCGCTGACCAGCGCCAACTGCCCCTTCAACTCGGTCACCCGGGCCTCCAGCATGCTGTAAGAGGCACTGAGCTGGGTGGACATCTGATTGAACAGAGACAAGGTCTGCTCAAGGCTGGCCGCGCTGCCCTGCTCGGCGAGCAGCGGGTCAGCTATGGAGTCGGCAGTGTGCAGGGGTGTGCTATTCATCATTCTCTCTCGCGTGGCGAGCCGTCATAAGACAGTCGGTTACCCGAGAGATAGCAATACCCGTGCCTAAAAAATATTCCTTACATTTCAACCACTTAAAAAACAAAGCCGAAGGATGTGTCAATCCTTCGGCTCTATTGCAAGCTTACACGCCAAGGGACTGGCAGCCGACCTCAGTCGTCCATACCTTCATCGTCGCGGCGACTCATGCCGTATTTGCGCATTTTCTCCACCAGGGTGGTCCGGCGGATGCGCAGGCGTTCGGCAGCCCGGGCCACGACGCCACCGGCGTCATCCAGCGCCTGCTGGATCAGGCCCTGCTCCAGATTGCCCAGGTAGTCCTTCAGATCCAGCCCCTCCGGTGGCAGCATGGCCATGGAGTCGGCGCTTACGCCACCTGCCATGATGGCAGCGCGCTCATCCAGCTCCTCGCGCAGGCCGGCCACCATGTTCTCGTCTTCATCATCGACATGGCGGAACTTCTTCGGCAGCTCGCCAACGCCGATCACCCCATAGGGATGCATGATCGCCATGCGCTCCACCAGATTGGCCAGCTCGCGCACGTTACCCGCCCAGTCATGCCGGCACAGCGACATAATGGCCGCGGAGTTGAAGCGGATGGAGCCGCGCTTCTCGTTCTCCATCCGCGAGATCAGCTCATTGAGCAGCAGTGGGATGTCTTCGATACGCTCGCGCAGCGGCGCCATCTCGATGGGGAATACGTTGAGGCGATAATACAGATCCTCGCGAAACCCCCCATCCTCGATCATTTTTTCCAGATCCTTGTGGGTGGCGGCGATGATGCGCACATCGGCGGTCTGGGTCTTGTTGCTGCCAACCCGCTCAAACGTGCGCTCCTGCAATACCCGCAGCAGCTTGACCTGCATGGGCAGCGGCATATCGCCAATCTCGTCAAGGAACAGGGTGCCGCCATTGGCCAGTTCGAAACGCCCTGCACGGCTGCTGATGGCGCCGGTAAAAGCCCCCTTCTCATGACCGAACAGCTCGCTCTCCAGCAGCTCCGCCGGAATGGCCCCACAGTTGACCGGCACAAAGGGTGCGTCACGGCGCTTGGAGTGATAATGCAGGTTGCGCGCCACCACTTCCTTGCCGGTGCCGGATTCGCCCAGGATCAGTACGCTGGCCTCGGTATCTGCCACCTGCTGCATCATCTGCCGCACCTGCTGGATAGCACGGCTGGTACCCACCAGACTGCGGAACAGGTTGGTCTCGCGCTGCCGCCCACGCTCACGGGCCTGGTCGTACATCTCGCGGTAGACCTGGGCACGATGCAGGGAGTCGAGCAGCTTGTTATAGCTCAGAGGCATTTCCAGGCAGGCCAGCACACTGCGGCGCTGCTCTTCCGGCCACTCGGCTGCAACCTGACCATCGATCAGCAGCGCCGGCAAGTACTCATCCCACCCCGCCAGCTGCTTGAGCAACTCCAGCACACCGCCCTTGCCTTGCACGCTACCCAACAGCACGCATAACGCATCACGACTGGACGTCAGGGCTGTCACGGCCTCACGCCAGCCGGCGCTGTCACAGGCAATATGTTCCTCACCCAGAAAACCCAGAATAACCGTCAGATCCCGACGGCGTTCATGGTTGTCATCAATCAGCAGAAGTTTGGTTTCACGCCACATAGTGTGCTTGTCTGACCCTGGAGTGAGGAAAGGCGCCGATGCCATGAAACAGGCGCCAGCAATTGGCCACTAGTAAAGTCAATTTTCCGTGCCCAGTCAATTTTATGGCGTATTTTTTATCAGCCAGTCACACATGACAGGGCCAGACGCACTGGCCTGGCCCGGGAGGGGAGAGTAAAGGAGACAAAATCAGCCGAACAGCTGATAGACCTTGGCGCCCTGGCGGGACTGATTGAGCTGGCGCAATTCCATCGCCAGTCGCTGCTGCTCCGCCTGACAGACACTGACCAATTCACGATAAAGATCGAGCAACTCCTGCATGCGTACCCGCAGGGTTTCCTCGTCACTGCCTGCCTCGACCATGGCCTCGTCGACCGCCTGGCGGCACTGCTGATCAAGCTCACCAATCGCCGTCCAATCCTGATTGGCCAGCGCAGCGCGCAATGCGCCCCCCGTCTCCTGCAGACGCTCGAAGGCTAAACCCATGATCCAACTCCTAAAAGACCCAACGCCTTACTGCTCGCCAATGGCATCCCAGCCTGTTTTTACATTACGCAGCAAGTCAGCCACCTCATCGATGATTTTGGGCTCGTTCTTAACGTTGGCCTCAATCAGGCGCATCACCATGAACTCATAGAGGCTATCCAGGTTACTGGCCACTTCCCCGCCCTTCTCCAGGTCGAGCCCTTCACGCAGGCCGCAGATAATGGCAATGGCCTTGCTGATCAGATCGCCTTTGAGCGCCGTCTGCTCACGCTCCATGGCGCCCTTGGCCTGAGCCAGGCGACTCAGCCCGCCCTCCATCAACATCTGAATCAGTCGATGCGGGCTGGCCTCCATGACCTGCGCCTTGGTGTTGACGGTTTGATACTGCTTGAGGGCCGCCGCTGCATTCATCGCTGTACTCACTATGTTGACCGCTTGATACTCGGGCTATCGGCATCGAGAAGCAAAGCTTTAACCTGAAATTCCTGCCTGGATGGTCAACCGACTTATCATCGCCACAACCAGCAATACCTTGCCCGCCCATCAGGCAGGCTCTACCTCGACAGCAATACCGTCCCAGGCGCTCTTGATACTTGCCAGCAACTGCAGCACCTCATCCAGAGAGCCCGGACCATCCTCCAGTGCCACACCAGCCAATAGCCGAGTCATGTAGTCATAGAGGGCGTCGAGGTTCTCGGCGATCTCTCCGCCCTGCTCCTTATCGAGGCTGGCTTGCAAAATACCCAGAATGGTCACGGCGGTTCCGACCGCCAGGCCACGCCCTTCTACATCCCCGGACTGCAGCGCCGCATTGGCAAGACCGACCTGCTCTATGGCCTTTTCCAAGAGATTCTGCACCGCTCGATAGGGGCTGATGCTCTGTACGGCAGCTTGCTCGATATCACTCATATCCGTCTCTCTTATTTCTTGTTCTTGGAAACAAAGCCCGGAAGGCTGGCCAGCTGACCGGCCAGGCTTTCACTGGTTTTCTGCAACTGCCCCACCAACATATCCATGGCGTTGTACTGGTTGTACAGGCGCTCCTCCACCTTGGCGATACGCATATCCAGAGCAGTACGCTGCTTATCCACACTGCTCAGTGTCGTTTCCAGGCCACGGCGGCGCTCATCGAGTACGCCACCACCACGGGAAAAGGGCTCGACCACCTTCTGCAGGCGGCCCATCACGCCATTGCTGCCAGCCAGAAACTGGGTAACGCCCTCAAAATCGCGCTGCATGGCACTGTTGAGGGTTGACTCATTCAGGCTCAGGGTACCGTCCTTGTTGCTCGTGATACCCAACTCGGCCAGTGAGCGAATATCCATGGAATCGCCCAGCACCGCGAACTCCCGGCGTATCCCACTGAGCAGATTGCGTATGGAAGAATCCCCCAGCAAAGGCCCGGCAACGGGGGGCTTGCCCTCCCCTACCTGCACATAGGCCGTCAACTGGTTGGTGGCCTGCACCAACTTGTTGTACCCCTCGACAAAGCGCTGCAGGTTGCTGCGAACCGAACCCCGGTCATTGGAAACCGATATGTCGATTGTATTGCCGGCAGCCAGATCACTGGCCGACTGTGCGCCCACCAGATTGAAGGTCAGCCCTTCAACCACACCGGAGACTGTGTTACTGGCGCTGACCTGCTGCAGACCGTCAACGGTAAAACGCGCCGACTTGGCCCGGCTCATCAAACCCGGATCGCCTGCAGCAATATTAGGTTCGGCGAAGCCTTCACCGTTATAACTGCCCACTAAAGCGGACAATTCAGCATTGGCTGCTGGCTGGCTGGCACTCAGATAATCAGCACCATATGGATAGCCGGCGCCCAGGTCATCACCCAGTACGGTAATAGCTTCGCCATTGGCTGAGCTGATCACCAAACGGTCACCCGCGGGAGTGGTTTCGACGGCCGCGGTGAAATTACCGGCAGAATCGTTGATCTTGTCACGAATACTCAACAGCGTATCGCCGTCGTCGATATTCAGATCCAGGCTTTCGCTACCAGCGCTAAGGCTCAGGGTACCTTGGCGAAACTCATCTCCAACCAGGGGGTCCAGTGCCGGCAGGGCCAGGCTGGAAGCGCTGGAAGCATAGGCCAAGCTGATCGGTCCGGACAGAGGCGAAGCCAGCACCAGGCGCTCCCCCGTGCCAGTGTCCTCTACACTGGCACTCACACCATAACTAGCGCCGGCCGTCGCGATGGCATCACGCACTTGGGCCAATGAGCTGCCGACAGGTATCTCTACATTAAAACTTGATAAACCAGTATTAATGGTGAGCTGGCCCGACTTAAAGCTGGCGCCATAGCCAAGCTCAGGCAGGTTAAAGTTCTGCGCACTGGAATAGACCTGGGCCAAAAGAGAGTTATCGCCCAAGGTGACACCATCCTCGGTGGCACTGACTTGAACATCATTGCCCTCGCCGGTCTTGCTGGATGTCACGACTAGACGACTGCCACTGGTGTCAGTAATGATGGATGCACTGAAGCCTTGGGCCGAGCCTTGCTGATTAATGGCATCGCGGATATCAGCCAGGCTATTCTTGCCCGCACTCACCTCGATTTCCAAACTATTGCTGCCAGCCTGCAGCTTCAGGGTGCCACTATTGAAGGTGGCCGCATTGCCACCACTGACCGAGCGCATGGCCAACTTGCTACCAGTGGCCAGTTGCTCGACCTGCAGGCTAAAGCGCGAACCAATAAGAGCCTTGGCCGCCTCCGCATTGGCCGGAGTGGCAGTCACGAGTGAAGGGCTGCTTGAGGATACCGCCTGACGGTCAAAGGACGATATTCTGTTCAGAGCACTCAGGGTGTTGGCCAATTCGCTGGCGGCTGAGCGCAGGGTGCCAATGGCGGAGATGCGGGTAGTGGTAGCCTTCTCCAGACGATCCAACTGAGCCAGCTTGGGTGCCCGCTCAGCATCCACCAACGCCTTTACGATAGTCGCGATATCGATTCCTGAACCGATCCCGGAAACCCTTGTCATCTCACACCTCGTCAGAAGAATGACTTTTCATCCCTTGAAAGGATGAAAAGCAAAGGCCATGCCACAACCTAATTCAGACTTCTGCGCTGAACAGCTTGCTGCGTACCGCGTCGAGGTTTTCCGCTATCTGCAGAGCCTCTTCCGAGGGAATCTGGCGAATCAGATCACCGGACTGCGGATCCGTGACCTTGACCACCAGTTGGCCACTGCCATCATCGACACGGAAGTTGATATCGCGCCGCACTGACTGAGCAAACTCCTGAAGCACCGCAGCCGCCTGTTCCACCCTGGCGCGATCGACAGGTTGGACAGCGGCTGATTGGAGCTTGTCGGCAGAATCCGGCATGGTCGAGGGCTTGGGCCCTGCTTCCTTGGTTGCCGAACGGCTGGGCGTGGTTACCGGTACATCAACCGGCTTAGTAGAGCCGATATTCATAATCCTACCTCCCTAGGATGCGGGGAAGGGTCTTGCCCTTCCCCGCAGTGTAGCGCCTGACCTAGGTTTACCCAAGCAGACTGAGGACAGACTGCGGCAGCTGGTTGGCCTGGGCAAGGATCGCCGTACCGGCCTGCTGCAGAATCTGATTCTTGGTCAGCTCGGAGGTTTCCGCCGCGAAGTCCGTATCGCGAATCCGGCTACGCGCTGCCGAAGCGTTCTCGGCAATGTTCTGCAGGTTGGCGATGGTGTTCTCGAAGCGGTTCTGCACGGCACCGAGCGCTGCACGCTGGCTGTCGATATTGCTCAGGGCACCGTTAATGATACCCAGGGCATCCTGGGCGCCGTAGGAGCTGCTCAGGTCAATGGTATTGACCGCATCCAGGACGCTATAGACTGCCGCAGCGCCGCTGAAGGTAGCCGAACCGGACACCGGACCACCTACACCACTCATGCGTACCGAGTAAACGTCAGCAGATTCAAAGCGCAGATCACCGTCGACACGAGCACCACCGCCACTAGCCAAGGCAGTACCCGAACCGTAGGCGGTCTGACCGGTGAAGTCATAGCCAACCACGGTCATGGTACCGGTAGTGATCCCCAAATTACCGAAGACAATGGCCTTGCCATTGGCCTGCACCAGCTCCACTTCACTGCCTTTGGAGATGGCAGAAATGCCCGTCTTACCGCTTTCCTTGTTGATGGCATCAGCCAGCGCGGACAGATCCTGCACATCCTTGATGCCTACCGAGATGGTCACCATATCCGATTCTTTGGACTTGCTGTCGGCGGCCAAGAGCTTAAAGGAAACGGTATTGGTGGCGCCGCTGGCACCAGCCGTAAAGCCACCGATACGTGCCACGGTACGGGCCTGAGCAGTCACACCAGTCTGGTCGGACTTGTTATTAATGGCTGCCGCCACTTCACTGGTGGCCGCACCAGCCCCCCACTGGATCTGTACTTCGCCCTTGGACAGCTTGGAGTCGATAAAGATACCGCCACTGGCGCCGGTGACTGCATCATTACCCCAGTAGCTGCCGGAAGTGGCTGCGGCAAACACACCCGCGGAGGTGACAAAAGAGGCACTGCTCAACCCCGAGAAAGCGTTGTAACCAGAGGTCTTGTCAGTAGTGACACGATTGATACCGATGCGATCGGTGGCCGCCGAGCCAATCGAAACATTGATGGTTTCGAAAGCCTGGGCGCCAACCTGGAAGCTCTGGGAGCCAAAGGTACCGTCGAGAATCTTGCGCCCACCGAAACTGGTGGTTTCGGCGATACGCTGCAGTTCCTGTTGCAGCTGATTCACTTCGCTCTGCAATGCAGCCCGCTCACTGGGACCATTGGAGCCGTTAGCGGCCTGCAGAGACAGATCACGCATACGCTGCAGAATGCCTGTCGACTGCTGCAACGCACCTTCGGCGGTCTGCGCCAGGGAGATACCGTCATTGGAGTTGCGCACTGCCACGTTCAGACCGTTGATCTGACTGGTCAGGCGGTTGGAGATCTGCAGCCCCGCCGCATCGTCCTTGGCACTGTTAATACGCAGGCCGGTGGAGAGACGCTGCAGCGAAACACCCAGTGCACTATTGCTGTTGCTGAGATTACGCTGCGAGTTCAGGGAAGCAACGTTTGTGTTTACAGTAAGGGCCATGGCGGGTACCTCCAGATGACCTTAGGGATTGCCTGAGTGTGCAAACCAGGGCGACTCAGGCCTCAAAGGGTTCGCATTCAAACAAGCTATCGGCACTCACCTGAAAAGCTTTAAGGCCAATGTGAAAATTCCTTTCCTCGGCCTAATAACGCGCCAGCCTCCACACTTTGCACCACTGCCTCACCACCTGACAGCCCGGCGCTTCACCGCCCAAGGCGATAAAGCACCGATCACTCAGGCATCCGGCAACCAGGCTGCCCGCCACAGTTCAAGATTAGCGCCTTCGAGCATCCATTCGCCACGCACCCGGGCCTGCAGCTCGTCACCCATACGGGCGGTCGCATCCAGATCGGCCAGGTGGGCGCGAATGGCATCGACCCAGTCCTTGTAGCGATTCTTCACGCGCGTCACCGGCATATCACCCCGGTAGGGGGTCATATCACTGCAGACCACCGGGAAGCCGCAGATGCCGTATTCCAGGAGACGCAGGTTACTTTTGCAGTGGTTGAACTGATTGTCTTCCAGAGGCGCCAAGGCCAGATCCAGATCCAGGGACGCCAGTTTCTGCGGGTACAGATCAATATCTACCCCACCGTGCACCTCATGCACATAGGGCCTGATCTTCTCCGGACACATACCGAAGAACACCCACTCCACTTCGTCGACCAGCGCCTTGACCACATCGGCGATCAGCTCCAGATCACCGGTATGACTGACGCCCCCAGCCCAACCGACCCGGGGCTTGCGGCCGCGTCGCCGCTGACTGCTCAGGCCATCCCACCACTCCATAGGCAGACGGTTCTCTACTACCCGGATATCGTCATGCATGCCACTGAAGGCCTCGGCCAAGGCATGGGTGGAAACCACAAAGCGGTCGACAAAACCCATACCGCGGCGCAAGGCCTTGACCGCATCCTTGGGCATGTCCTTGCGGTGCACGCTCTTGAGCGGCAGGTTGGGCAGATAGTCATCCAGCTCATAGACCTTGAACGCCCGGGACAACAGCTTGATCCGGCGCATGGCTTGCAGGCGCGCCTCACTGATCTGCCGCTGCAGCAGGATAACGTCCGGTGCATAGCGCTCCAGATCGGCCACATGCAACAGGCCGGGCGAGAGCATGCCATCGACCATACCGGCATTACGCAGGGCAGCGAAGGGCTTGATGATTCGATAGTTGCCGCAACCGTAGGGATCCGCCGGATGCCCCAGCACCACCGGCACCGGACGCCAGGTCAGCGGGCGCCAGGTCAGGTTCAGGTCAGGTTCCAGCTCAAAACCACGGGAGTTGAGTGACAGGTTGGCGTTGTAGGCCGGGTCGCGACCGATCAGCCCCTGCCAACGTTGGAACATCAGATCTTCGGCTGCGTCACGCTGCTTGCGCTGAGTCTCATCTGCCTCTGTCAGACGCGCAGCCGAACTGTCCTTGAGCAGGATGGCATGGGGTGTCCACACTGTCAGATAACCCTGCTGGCGTACGTTAAGACAAAGGTCGACATCGGCCAGATCATCCTCGCTCAGGCTTTCATCCAGCCCACCAATGGCCTGGTACAGGGCCTTGCGAATCATCAGGCAATCGCCCGAGACGGCGCTGTAGTTCTGATCGATCTGCAACCGATGCATATAGCCACTGGATTCCAGCGTGGCATCGACAAAGGGGCTATCGGCCACGCCATGCAGACCGAGCAGCAGGCCCGCATGCTGGACATGTCCATTAGATGAAACCAGCTTGCTGCCAACTATCCCCACCTCGCCGCGCTGGGCGTGGTTGAGCATGGCCTGCAGCCAGTCTTCGCGCACCACTGCCGTATCCTCGCTGAGCAGCAACAGGTATTCACCGCGGCAGGCCTCGACCACACGATTGACAGCCTGCGCCCGATTGCCCGCCTCGGTCCGAATGACACGAACCTGATTATCTGCCAAGTCTTCCACGCTCTTGAGCCAGGCACGCGCCGCCGGGCCAGCACCAGGGCGCTCGACCAACAGGATCTCGTAGCTGTCGTGCCGGGTTTTTTCCAGCAGACTTTCCACACAGCGCTGCAGCAACTCGGCATTGCTGCCGGCCCAGATGACAATGGTCACCCCCAGCCCATCCACCGGACCATAGTGACTGTTGTAGATACCCGGGGAAACGGTCTGCACGCTGGCCTGATAGCCCCGACGCTGTAAGTGCCGCTCGATCAACTGCTGTTCCGCAGGGTTGTCCGTTGGGGCTGCGGCATCGCGAATCAGCATCGGCTCATCGATATGGGCCAGGCCATTGAGGCCATCCTGTTCCACCAGACGCAACACCATGTCCAGCTCCAGTGCGCCGGCAAAGGCTGGATCGAAGCCCCCCATCTCGATCAGCACATCGCGCCTATAGAGCCAGTTGCGCGCCATGCTGCTGGGAAAACTGAGCAACATGTCGAGGTTGAACCCCGGGCGGAACAGCGCCCCCAGGTCACCCCCGGCACTGCGCTGCAACTCATCGCCATAGACTGCCCGACACTGCGGGGCAGCAATCAGCTCCAGGGCCATCATCATCAGGCCACTCTGAGTAAACTCGACCCCGGCCTCGGCCAGCATCAGCCATTGCGCATCCAGCTCAGCCACTACCTGATTGAGTTGCCGCACATGGTTCTGCGCCTCGACGCGGACAAAATGCAGTTTGCCGCCCGGCTGGGTCGCCGGCACCTCGGCCACGCTCAGCACCACCATCTGCAAGGTGGCATAGAGGTTGTGATCCAGCCCCAGGCTCTTGATCGTTGCCATCATGGCCGCGGTATCACCCGCCAGATCCAGAATGATCACGGCAAAGCGCGGCCCACCCTGCTGGGTCTCCAGATAGGCACTGATCTGCTTGTTCTGCACCTCGGTCGGCAGGCGCCCGGACAGCCAGCGCCCCAGCAGCGGTTGCACGACTGCAGCACCGGTCTGCAGCGTTTGCAGCAGGCGCGGGTCCTGAACCGCCACACCCGTGCCACGCACCTGCAACTGGGCACGCATAAAACCGGCCACGCGGAACTGCTGCAGGCATACCTGGTTGAGGAAAGTGACTTCCAGATGCAGATAGCGCTGCACCTCGGCCGGGCGCTCACTCAGACGCTCGACCACCTGGCTGCACAGATCGGTGTAGCTCAGCGGCGTATTCGATACAGGGGCCGCCACACTGCCCAGACGCCCCAGCGACTGATAAAGCCCGCGGAACAATACATAGTTGAAGTCGATCTGCTCGTCCTGCTGCCACTCCAGATCGAAGAAAGAGGCCGTATCGCCATCGAGCACCATATTGAAGGCCGTGGCATCGAGATAGTGGCCGGGCAGCATCTCGCTCACCCCGACCAGCACACGCTCCTGCTGCAGCCTGGTGTAGAGGGGGCGCAGCCATTCGACCAGATCATCGACACCCCACCCCGGCCGGTTGACGATAGGCAACAAACGGGTGAACAGGGTCTCACCCTTGAGCAAAGGCTCCTGGGCCGGCATATGCATCTGAACCGGCGCTTTCTTGGCGTAGAGCAAACGCCGGTGCACGACCCCGCCCTGCACCCCGTGCTCAATGCGCACTTCCTTGACATAAGGGCGCTTGCGCCCCAACGAATAGGTAAAGGCCAGATTATCCCGGTCAGCCTTCCAGCTGGCATTTTCCGAACGCGCCACCACTAGGAAGGCACTGGCCAGATCGCCGAGCAGGCCGTTGTCGACCAGAGCCCGCCAGACCGCCCCCTCGGAGAACAGCCGCTCATAGTGCTGCCCCTGATTAGGCGCAAATGCCTGGGACAGCAAGTTGTAGGAAGTCTCCGGAGCTGCATCGCACAGGTTCTGCGACAACACCATGCCGGGCAACCTGAAGTCCGGGAAGGGGTAGTAGAACTCGCAATCGGTGAATGCAGCCTGGCGTAGCGCCCGCTCCAGCTCCAAGCGCCCCAAGGTCACGGGCTGACCAACCTGATGAGGTTCCTGCAAACCGGCAAAAGGCAGTAAAGCCCCCTGAGCTGGCGCACCAGCCCAATATTTGAGCGCCAGGCGGTTATCCAGCGCGACGATCAGCACCCCCTTCGGCGCCAGGAAGCCCCTGGCAAAGTCCAGCATTTCGGCAACCGCCTGCCCCCCTGGGAACAGTGTCTCGGCCTGGGCCAACGTACCGATCAGCAACACCACATCAAAGCGTTCGTCTGAGGCGAACTGGGTGATGGGTTTGTCGACCACACTGACATTCTTCAGATCGCGGCAGCGCGCCCGGGCAACAGCGGCCTGTCGTCCCCGCCCTTCGACCACCGTCAGGTTGGTGCCGATTTCTCCCAGATAACGACTCAGGGCACCACACTCGCCGCCCAGCTCCAGCACCTTCTTGCCGCGCAGGTTGGCTTCCAGGGGGCGTAGCAGGTTGGCCCGAGCGTCGCTCAGGTGGTAGAAGGCCGCAGCCGAGTTGGCATGAAACAGCAGTTCGCTGGAGCCAAGGGAAAGATCCTCGGCCTTGAGCATGGCCGCAAGCAGACGCTCCTCCAGAGCGCGCTCATCCTCTACTGGCACCACCTCGGGAGCGTAGGGCTGCTCGGCTGCCCGTGCCTGCACGGCACCCAGCAAGGCCTGGTTGAAATAGACCGAGCCATCACGAGGGCGCACATAGCGGTAGCGATTAACCGCCATGTACTCGTCGAGCAACTGCTTGGCCGTGGTCGGATCCTGCAGCGACGCCATGTCCAATTGTGCAATACCGATAAACTGGGCCAGCCCGCTGAGACGCGCGGCGTAGTCATCGGCGATCTGCGGTTTATGCACCAGGGCGTGGTAGAGCAGCGAATAGAAATAGTCGCGACCGGCAGGGATATAGAAACCACGATGATTCCACTCCCGGCCGTCGAGCATGGCCACTTCCCAGGCTTCGTCATAGTAGTCATCGCCGACCTGACGAAAATCGAACAGTACAGACTCACCCGCGATATTGACGGCGTAGTGCACCCGATAGGACTCGGGGAAGACCTTGCTGGCATTGGCGATCATGGCCATCTCCTGGGCGGAGTTGGTCAACAGATCGATGTCGCCATGTTCCTTGGTGGAGAACGCATCCGGCAACCACTCGTAGTTGCGCATCACCAGATAGGGGATGGTTTCGTTGAGCGTGGCGAAGAACTCACTCAGGCTCTTCCAGCCTGCCGCACCAATCAGATCGGCCTTGTGCTGGGTAATCTTGCCGCCCCAGGGCGTCGTATATTTGCCGGCCAGGGTACGCAGGCTTTCACCGAACAACAGCGCCAGGTCGTGGCGGGTTTCATCCTCGCTGTCGGTGGCATGAATGCGATGCCCGCCCCCGGTCCACTCGCGATACAGTTGCTTGGCATCGAAGGTATTGACGTTGACGCGCTTCTCCCCCTTCGAGGTCAGGCGCAGATCATAGTTGGGCTGGCGGTCGTACAGGATGACTGCAAGAAAAGGGCCCTTGCCACAGTGCTCTTCCTTGAAGGAACCCGGCGGCAATTTCTGCCCGTAGAAGCGGGAGAAGTTCTCCGACACCCGCGACCGGCTCCAGTGGACTTCACACACCTCGGCAATTTCGAAACGCGAAGCCAGGTCCTTGAGGATCTCCTTCTCGCGATGGCGCGCTGTCTCCCAGAGAATGCACAAATGGTATTCGGCACCATCGACTGGCTCGCGGCTTTCGACATTGGGCTCGATCGGCATGCTTAATCCTTCAAAAAGCGGAAAAGGTATTCGGCGCAAGGCTCGCTGTAGTCAAAACCAGCGCAGCGCAATAAACGACCTGCCGAACAATCTACCTGAAAAATATCAGATGGTGACTTGAGGCACTGCGCTTATGGCCGCACCTTAGCCATGCGACGTCATCCGCACAGCCCATACCTGGCTGACAAGCCCCACCAGGCGCCCAAACAAAACCCCCGGATATCCAGCCCGGCAACAGGCGACTGGACAGACGGGGGCGCGCCAAACGGCGGATCGCTTAACCCTGCAACAGACTGAGTACGGCCTGCGGCAGCTGGTTGGCCTGGGCCAGAATCGAGGTGCCGGCCTGCTGCAGAATCTGGTTCTTGGTCAACTCGGAGGTTTCATAGGCGAAGTCGGTGTCACGAATCCGGCTACGGGCCGCCGAGGCGTTTTCCATAATGTTCTGCAGGTTGGCGATGGTGTTCTCGAAGCGGTTCTGCACCGCACCCAGATCAGCCCGCTGACTGTCGATATTGCTCAGCGCACCGTTGATGATGCCCAGGGCATCCTGTGCACCGTAAGGCGTGCTGATATCGATCTGATCGATGGAGTTGAGCACGCTGAAGATATTGGCTGTACCACTAAAGGTCGCGGAGCCCGTGACAGGACCGCTCACACCACTCATGCGCACCGAGAATACCTCCGGCGATTCGAAGCGCAGATCGCCATCGACCCGTCCACCTACGCCGCCCGACAACACGGTGCCGGAACCATAGGCAGTCTGACCGGTAAAGTCATAGCCAGTCACCCGCATGCCGCCAGTGGTCAGATTGACATTGCCGAAGACGATGGCCTTGCCGGTAGACTGAGTCAGCTCCACTTCGCTGCCACGGGAGATGGCCGAAATACCGGTCTTGCCAGTTTCCTTGTTGATGGCATCGGCCAGAGCACTCAAGTCATTCACGTCGCGGATAGCAACGGAAATGGGTACCAGATCGCTTTCTTTCGACTTGCTGTCGGCGGCCAGCAGCTTGAACGCCACCACATTGGGCTGCCCACTGGGGGCCAACTCGAAGCCACCGATACGCGCCACGGTGCGAGCCTGAGCAGTAACCCCGGTCTGATCGGACTTGTTGTTGATCGCCGCCGCCACCTCACTGGTAGCGGCGCCGGCGCCCCACTGGATCTGCACCTCACCCTTGGACAGCTTGGAATCGATAAAGATGCCATTACTGCCACTGACCGCACCACTACCCCAGTAGCTGCCTGAGGTTGCCGCCGCAAATACGCCTGCACTGGTAACAAAGGATGCACTGGTCAGCGTATCAACAGCGTTATAACCAGACGTTTTATCACTGGTTACCCGATTGACCCCAATACGATCGGTCGCCGCCGAGCCGATGGACATATTGATGGTTTCAAAGGCCTGGGCGCCGACCTGGAAGGTCTGCGAGCCAAAGGTACCATCGAGAATCTTGCGCCCACCAAAACTGGTGGTCTCGGCAATACGGCGCAGCTCCTGCTGCAGCTGATTGACTTCTTCCTGCAGGGCCGCCCGTTCGGACGCGCCGTTGGAACCATTGGCCGCCTGCAGAGTCAGGTCGCGCATACGTTGCAGAATGCTGGTGGACTGCTGCAGGGCACCTTCTGCCGTCTGCGCCAGGGAGATGCCGTCGTTGGCATTGCGCGCGGCCACGTTCAGACCATTGATCTGACTGGTCAGGCGGTTGGAGATTTGCAGGCCCGCCGCATCGTCCTTGGCGCTGTTGATGCGCAGGCCAGTGGACAGACGTTGCAGAGAGGTGTCGAGGTTTTTGGACGAAGCGTTCAGGTTTCGCTGCGTATTCAGCGAGGCCACGTTCGTGTTGACTGTCAGCGCCATGGTTTATTCCTCTAAGGATTTGCTAAGCACGCTTGAACTTGTGTACTTCGGGCCGCGTCCTTAACCGGAGACCCTCTGCCACTGCTTGTGCGACAAACCCTCTTAAGCCATTTCCATGCCAAAACAGTAAAACTCAATAAATTCAATAACTAAGAATAAAAAATAGAATCACATTAGGAGAAAGCGGCAAGGCTTTGCCGGCCCTTGCCGAGTTTCCGTCAAGGAAATTGCCGCCAGCGTTGAGAATCAAAAGGCAGCCGCCAGAAAACCATCACTTCGATTTTACCCGCCAATAAAGCAGCAAGCCCCGCTTATGCGGGGCTTGCTTTAGAGAGGAAAATGGGCCGCCCCTAAGCTATGCGCTGCCTTGCCGTCCCGCCAAGCGTTTAAACTCGGCCTCAAGATTACCCACAAGGCGTGGTGTATCGAACAAAGCGCCATGGTCTTTAACCTCGCGCAACTGCTCGCGCAGACGCTGACACTCAGCCGGGTTGAAGGCCAGTTGCACAGCCTTGCGTTCGTAGTCCGGCAGATCGCTGGCAATCAGCTGCGGCAACCCGGCAGCCGTCAGCAGCGCACCGGCCATACGTGAGGCAAAGGTCTGACCGCTGTAGGTCAATACCGGCAGGCCCATCCACAGCGCGTCGTTGCAGGTGGTGCCGGCATTGAAGGGATAGGTATCGAGAAACAGGTCGGCCACGGCCAGGCGGGCCTGGAACTGAGGGGTGGGCACCCGGGCGGCAAAGATCAGTCGATTGTCGTCGATACCGTGGCCAATCGCGGCCTGGCGCAGGTTCTGTTCGGCCCAGGCATTGTCTGCCAGCAGCCAGAGCACGCTGCCAGGCACCTGTTCGAGTATGCGCATCCAGCAGGCGAATAGCTCGGGGGTAAACTTGTAGTTGTTATTGAAGGAGCAGAATACAAAGCCCTCCTCCGGCAGACCGCAGTCGGCACGACTGGGGATCTCGGCCGGCGAGCGCTGACGATCACTGACCTGATAGACATCCGGCAGGTACAGAACCTTCTCGCTGTAGAAGGCCTGAGCCGACTCGGGAATCAGGAAACGGTCACCGATCACATAGTCGATGCACGGCAGCCCCGTGGTGGCCGGCAAGCCCAGGTAGGTGATCTGGATCGGCGCCGGGCGCTGCATCAGCATGGCGATACGGGCGCCCAAGGTCTGGCCATGCAAGTCGATCAGAATGTCGATTTCCTTGGCCCGGATCAGCTTGGCCGCCTCATCATCACTGATGCCATGGATGGGGATAAAGTGATCCGCGGACTGGCGGATACGCTGACGCAGGCTCGATCCATCCTCGCGACTCCAGTCGAAGACAAAAACCTCGAAATCTTCGCGATTATGCAACTCGAAAAGTTCCACGGTGAGCATGGCCACCGGGTGCTGGCACAGGTCGCCAGAGCAGTAGCCCAGACGAATCTTCTTGTGTTTCTGGTATGGCGCGGCCGGGGCCAGCGCCGGCGGCATGTGCTTGCCGAACTTGCGCGCCACATAGCCTAAAGCGGCATCCAGTTGCCGCTGCGGGTCTTCCGATAGGCTGACCATGGCCAATGCCGAGGTGTGCTCAATCTGCCTGTCCAGACTGACACCCGGCAGGGCCTCGTAAACAGGCCAGGCGCACTGCTTGGCACGCAGGAAAACCCAGTGATGGATCACATCCGGCTGATTGGGCTCGATCTGCAGGCTACGGGTCAGGGCAGCCAAGGCGTCGGCATAGCGGTTGCGATCTTCCAGATGACGCCCCAGATTGTTCAGCGCCAGAATCTGCAGGCCGCGCTGATCCGGGTTATCCAGGCTGGTATGGCTTTCGATATGGCGCCACTGGGCGCAGGCCGCATCGCTATGACCGAGACGCTCATAGACCAGGCCCAGGTTAAAACGCGCCTGCAGCAGATTGCCGTCCAATTGCACAGCCCGACTATAGGCCTCACGGGCCCCAATCACGTCATTGGTATTAAGCAGAATAACGCCGAGATTGAACCAGGCCAATTGGTCGTGGGTGGTACGGTTGCGCTTAAGCCAGGTCTGGTAAAGCACCGCGGCCAGCTCCGGCTTGCCTAGTTGGACCAGTTGATCGGCCTGGGGCAGTAGCTGTAGCAGCCCCAGTTGACCAGTCCAGGCTTGCTGAATCAGGTGTTCGAATGAAAGTGTTTGGACAGCGGCCTTCTTCGGCACGGCGTTTTGCTTCCCCATAAAACGACTCCCCCTGGTGATACCCGCTAAAGTGCCATGGCGCATCTAATCGGTCACAGACACCTGACCAGTCATCCCCTCACCCGCCCAGGATTGACCAAGGAAGGGGGGGGACGCCGTGCGGCGATTTACTGGCGTAAGAAATGCTGTGCAACAAACCAAGGCAATAAGCATGCCTTGCGAAGGCAGGAAGACTTGCGAGGAGAAATACAAGCATCACGCTCCAACCCTGCTTGCTGGAACAGGGCAGGTGCATGATGCTTGCAATCAGCGGGAATCAGATACCGCTGCGCAGGGCTATGATTTCCTTCTGATCCATGCTGAAGCCATTATTCGCCGCCAAGAATGCGTCCAGCGCACCCTGGTCATTACCGCCAACCAGCTCTTCGGCCTGGGCCACACTCAGCAGCTCAAGCTGCTCCAGCGACATATCCGCGATATTGGTCAGCTTGGAAATATCGGCCCCTGCCAGCCCGGCAATTTGACCGGCAGTCAAAGCTCGAACCTGATCCCCCGCCAACAGCCCCAACTGGGTATCGCTGAGCAATGTGATATCCAGCCCACTGACCTGACTGGTGGTCAGGGCCGAGAATGTAGTATCACTCAGCTCATCAAGGTTGCCGGCCAAAGCATTGAGCTGAGTAGCCGACAGCGCGAGAGCCTGCTGAGCGGTCAGAACCTGAACCTGAGTATCCTCCAGCGCAGCAAGCGTTGCGTTGCCCAGGCTGCCAATCTGGCTAGCCGTCAGCTCATTGATCCGCGCACCCATTTCGACAATCAAACTATTGCCTGTGGCAGTCACCGCCTCTTCAAGGGAAGCCACACTCAGGGATTGCAGCTGCTCGGCACTGAGACCCGTGGTGTCCTGGGTAAAGGCCCCCAGTTGGGCTGTGGTCAGGCCACCAATGGCTGCCGCACTGAGACCAGACAACTGGGTGGTGGACAGCTCGCGCATATCGGCTTCGCGGAAGCGCGACAGCACCGCATCCAACTGAGTCTGTGTCAGCGCCTGCACCTGGGTAGTGGTCAGGCTCTGGATCTGCGAAGTGGTCAGCCCGGAGATATCACCTGCCATGGCCTGAATCTGATCGGTGGACAGATCCGCCATATTGTTGGCGGCCAGAACATCGCGCATCACATTGAGCTGAGCGCCACTCAGAAGATCGATCTGGTCCTTGGTCAGCGCCTCCAGCTGATCGGAAGTCATGCTCAACAGCTGATCGCTGCCAAGGCTCTGAATCTGGGTAGAAGACAGTTTCTCGACCTGATCGGTGGACAGTCGGGTCAGGATCGCATCGAACTGTGCGCCGCCGCCAAGCGAGCGAATCTGGTCGGTGCTCAGTTCACCAACCTGAGCTGCGCTGAGGAATTGCAGCTGCCCCGCACCAAGCGCCCCCAGCTGGCTACTGCTGAGCGCCTTCAACGAGGCATTGGAGAGAGCCCCAACCTGCTGCCCAAGCAAATCGCCCACCTGCCCCGCAGTCAGTGCCGAAACCTGACTGGCCTGGAGCTGGCTGACCTGTTCTGTGGTCAAGATATTCAACTGGGCACCGGACAAGGAGCGTAGCTGTCCAGTCGTCAGGTTCTGTACCTGGGTATTGCTGATCTTGTCGAGAATGGCCGCCAGCTTATTCCCGCCGAGGGAATTCAACTGCTCGTTAGACAGTGCCTGCACCTGATCGCTGTTGAGGAAGCTCAGCTGGCCAACGCCGAGGGCATTGAGCTCAGTCGTAGTCATGGCGGCAAGCACTACACCGCCAGTGTCTGCCTGGAGTTGAGAGCCACTGAGGTTGCCCAGCTGCGAGCCAGTCAGGAGCTGAGTGGCCTCGGTTACCAGAGCACCGACCTGGGCGTAGGTCAGCGCGGCAACCTGGCTGGCCTGTAGCGCAGCCAACTGAGCCGTGGTCATACCCGCCAGATTACTGGCGGAAATACCCTGCAGTTGCTCGGTAGTCAGTGCACCAATCTGGTCAGTATTACCCTGCAGACGGCTGAGCAGGTTACCGCTGGCCTCGTTGAAGTCCTCGGCCTCCAGTGCCTGTACCTGACCGGAGGTCAGAGCCTGAACCTGAGACGCAGACAATGCCTTGGTCTGATCCGTGGTCATGGAACGGACCTGATCGGTGGTCAACAGGGCGACCTGGGCGCTGGTCAGCTTGCCGATGGCGGCATCGGACAGCTGACTGAACTGCGTGGTGGTAATGGACTGCAGCTGCCCGGCTGTCAGGGCACTAAGCTGGCCAACGGACAGGCTGTTGAGCTGAGTAGCGCCGAGTGCCGCCACCTGATCGGTGGTCAGGTCTGCCATCTGCGCCGTGGTCAGGCCTTTGAGGGCATCGGTGCTGAGGGCAGCCACGGCTTCTTCGGACAGTGTACGCAGCTGCTGATTGGCGCCTGTGGTCAGGGCACGCAATTGTGCCGAGGTCAGACCCTGGCTCTGGGTGCTGGTCAAGGCCGCGATCTGATCGGTATCAAGGGCCTTGATCTGGCCGGTACTGAAAGCCCCGACCTGGGTCGAAGTCAGGGAGCTGAGCTGCTCGGTGGTCAGTGATGCAATCTGGCTATTGGCCAGTTTGCTTTGCAGCGCCACGATATCCTGAGTTTCAAGAGCAGCGATACGCGCTGCATCGAGGGCCTGGACATTGGCCTTGGTCAGGGAGGCCGCCTGGCCATCGGTCAGGGCGCGGATCTGATCGGTGGAGAACTCGACGATCTGGTCGGTCTTCAGCGCCGAAACCGCGGCATTCGACAGGGCCGCCACCTGATCGGTGCTCAATGCCGCGATCTGGTCTGAATCCAGCGCGCGCACCTGGGCACTCTTGAGCGCCGAGACCTGCTGAGTGGTCAATGCGGCAACCTGGTCACTGGTCAGCGCAGCGATCTGGCCAGTGGTAAAGGCACCCACCTGAGTCGAGCTGAGCTGCTGGATCTGGTCGGTGGTAAAGGCCGCTATCTGGTTGGCGGTCAGGGACGATGCCATCTGCTGGACCGCTGCATAGGACAATACCTTGACCTGATCATTATCCAGCGAGCGGGCCGCATTCAGGTTCAGCTTGGTGACCTGACCATCGGTAAAGGCCTGGATCTGATCGGTGCTCAACACATCGATCTGCGCGGCAGTGAGCGCAGCCACACTGCCCGTACTGAGCGCTGCGATCTGTTCACCAGTGAACTTCTCCAGGCTGGCTACAGCCAGATTCTTCACCTGACTGGCCGACAAAGCGGCGATCTGGGCAACACCCAGAGCCTGGACCTGATCGGTATCCAGTGCATTAAGCTGGCTTGAGCTGAGCGAACGGATGGCCGCCGTGGACAGACTGCCGATCTGATCGGCACTGAGTGCCTGCAGCTGGGTATTGCTCAGGGACTTGACCTGATTGCTGCTCAGGGCCGCAACCTGGGCTTCGCTCAGCGCCCCCAGATCAGCACTGTCGAACATCTTCAATTGGGCGGTACTGAGCGCAGCGATGGCGCCGGTAGACAGGGAACCGATCTGGGCGCCGCTCAGGGCATCAATCTGGTTGGTCTTGAGCGCCTTGACCTGGAATTCACGCAGCGCCCCGATCTGGTCCTCGGTCAAAGCCCCAATTTGGGTGGTATTCAAGGCCCCGACCTGAGCAGAGGTCAGGGACTGGATGGCATCGGTACCGAGAGTCTGGACCTGATCCGAAGTCAGTGCCTGTACCTGCTTGGTCGACAATGCAGCAAGCTGGAAGCCCTGCAGGGCACCCACCTGGGTCTCGGTCAGCGACGAAACCTGGGTATCCTTGAGGGCTTTGACCTGGGTCAGGGTCAGGGCCTGGATCTGATCGGTGCTCAGGGAGCGCAACTGGTCACTGTTGAGTGCGGCAATCTGCTTGGCATCGAGCTGGGTAATTTGCTCAGTAGTGAGCAGGTTGACCACGTCCAGCTGGGAACCGGCCAGGCTTTTGACCTGGGTAGCAGTGAAGGCATTGATCACCAGCGACCCTTCATAAACGCCATCACCAGCCAACGCATCATCGCCATCACCATCGTCGCGGCGCATCTGTAGCTGCTCGGCGGTCATGGTCTTGATCTGCTTGACCGACAGGGCGGCGATCTGGGCATCGTCCAGCTCGGCCACCACATCCAACTGGGCCCCCAGCAAGCTCTGCAACTGGGGGTTGCTCATCTGCTGGCCGGCATCGTTTTCCAGCTGGCGCAACTGGTCGCCGGACAGCGAGCGAATCTGCGCAGTGGTCAGGGAGCCGATATCGTCGGTCTTGATGGCATTGATCTGATCGTAGGTCAGCACTGCCATCTGCTGAGTGGTCAACGCCTTGAGCTGGGCTGTATTGAACTCGGCAATCTGCCCGGAGGCCAGGCCATACTGAACCTGCTCGACGGACAAAGCCTTGATCGCAGCCGAGGACAGGGCAACGATCACATCGCTGTCGTAGGTCGTATCGGCATCGTTATCGAGGCCTATGACCTTGAGCTGATCCGGACTGAGCGCCTTGATCTGAGACGACGAAAGCGTACTGACGGCCTCGGAAGTCAGGCCGTAGAAGTCGCTCACGGGACGGGCGGCGAGCTGGTCGTTGGTAAGGCCGGTAAAACTGCTGATCGTCGACATGAAAATATCCTCGCACTAGCCCGCCGGGCCGTTCAGTCGAGCTCCGAATATCCTTCCGGGGCTGCAAAAGAGTTTTGTCATCGGCTGTGTCGGCTGCCCGCTGAAAAGCTTTAGGGAAAGTTTCCAGAGCGTCTTCATGCAGGAGAGAACACGGCCTGTATCGAGCACATCGCCCAGAACCACAAAAAGCAAACTGCAAGCGCCGACAATACAGCCGCGCCAGTAAATTGCCATTATGCCTCTACGGGATCAGCGCAGATGACCATCCATCAGATCCGCTACCCGGCTCATCAGTCCAGAGTGAAAACCCTGATCAGCGGATAAAGTTGAACAGGTTAAGCCCGGCTATCTTCACATAGCTCTGCTGCGCGGCCTCCAGCACGATGGTCTGGAAGGACAGGCGCGACAGGGCCTCAGCGTAGTCCAACTCGCCCAGGTCGGCCTGGGTGGCCTTGTTGACCAGGGTCACGTCCTCGTTGTCGACCAGGGTCGAGTCGATCAGGTTGAGGCGTGCGCCGATCTCGGTCTGCACCCCCAGGACCTTGCCGATACCGGCATCCAGGTTGCTCAGACCAATGGCCACCTCATCGCGAATGGCCAGGTTGCCGGGTGCGCCCTGGGGCGAGCTTTCCAGAGCCTGGCGCAGGCGCGCGATGGTATTGAGAATGCTGGACTGCTGAGGCGGTTTCGGCTGGATGGAAAACTCGTCGCCGGCCACGCCAAAGTCGGTAATGGTGAAATCGGCGCCATACAGACTGATGGTTTCCGGAAAGGTGCCAACCAGGCTGCCGTTGCCCACCGGGACACTGCCGGCACCCAGCGGCTGAACATAGACATCGTAGTCGGTAGCGCTGGAGAACCGCAGCACCAGGCCGGAGATGGGAAACTGGGCATCGTAGACAGCCTGATCGGCAATCACGCCACTGGTCAGCTGCGCCGCCGAGCCATTGGTACTGGAGCGCTGCAGGGCGAAGTCCATGGGAATGGAACGCATGGTAAAGGTATGGGTGTCGATACCCGGGCTGCCGGCGACACTGCTGCCGGCCAGCAGGTTGTTCAGATCCAGTTCGTTATCGCCCGGCTTGAGCACCACATCCAGCTGGAAGCGCATGCCACGGAACTCGAAACCGGTGCCATTCTTGGACAGGGCATCGAACTTGCCGCCGACGCTGGTATCGGCGGTCACGTCCGTGCCATTGCGATCATACAGGCGAAACTCGTTGCCACTGACCAGCACCAATGAATACGGCTCATTGAGATTGAGCGGATCGGTACCGCGAAACTCCTCGTTGTACTTGCGAATATCGGTCACCAGCCCCGGCGAGAGGAAGACCCGCTGTTCATCCGCCGGCCGCGCCGGGATACCCCAGTTGGCCGGATCGGGGTCGGCCGAGTACTCCGGCGGCATTACCCCGGCCGGCAGGAACTGGTTCTGCACACCGGAGAAGTTCTGCACCAGATTGCTGTTGGGCACGCCCTCGAACAGGCGCTGGCCATTGTCATTGACCGCCACCGTGGTCGAGGTTGCCACCTGCAGGCTGCGCTGCCCTTCATCACCCAGATAGCTGTAAGTGCCATCGGGGTTGCGCACAAAGGGCTGCTGTTTGCCGAGGAAGCCGGAGAACAGGTAGTCGCCCTGGGCGTTGCGGGTATTGAACAGGCTGAGCAGCTCGTTCTCGCGCTGCTCCAGCTCCTTGGCCAGGGATTGTCGGTCCGCCGCGGAGAGCGCGCCACCACCGGCCTGCACGGCCAGTTCGCGCACGCGCTGCAGGACATTGACCACCGAGGTCAGGGTGGCCTCTTCCTGATTCAGGCTGTTCTGCGCCGCGGTGAGATTGCCCTTGTACTGCCCCAGCAGGGCCTCCTGCTGGCGCAACTGCAGCAGGCGCACCGAGGCCACCGGGTCATCCGCCGGCGTAAGGATGCGCTTGCCGGTGCTGATCTGCTCCTGGGTGCGGGTAACGTTGCCATAGTTGCGCTGCAACCCGTTGACCCCGTTATTGAAAGCCTGAATGGTGGAAATGCGCATGTCGGCTTACCTCAACGGAAGGTGCTTATCAGGGTATCGAACAATTGCCGCGCCACTTGAATGATCTGCGCCGAGGCCTGGTAGTACTGCTCGAACTGGATCAACTTGGCGGCTTCCTCGTCCAAGTTTACCGCCGATACCGAATCGCGGTTGTCGGTGGCCTGCTTGAGAATGGCGCCAGTGGCCTCGCCATCGACCCGGGCCTGACTGGTCAGGGTACCGACCCGCTCGACCAGATCACCATAGGCGTCGGTGAAACTGGCCCCGGTGGTGGTCGGCGCGGCGTTGTTGATGCCGATGGTGGTGCGATTCTGCAGCCCGGCCAATTGCAGCGCATTGCGGTTGTCGGCCACGCCATTGGCATTAAAGGAAATACTGAAGTTGTCTCCCTGCAACGGCCGACCACCCAGGGTCACCTGAAAATCGAAACTGCTGGGCACCGAGGCTGAGGCCGGCACGGTGATCGTCACGGCATTGCTCTGCCCCGGCACAAAGCTGCCGGTGGCCAGGCTGTTGCCATTTATATCGAACACCTCATAGGTCTGGGTCGGACCACCCGTGGCCCCCATGACGATACGCAGCGGCGGCGCGTTGCGCAGGCTCTCTTCAAGATCGGCCTGGGCCACCGGGTCATAGATATCAATGGAGGTGACCAGGGCGGGTTGGCTGACCGTACCACTGCCGGTATTGGCCGGGTTGGCCACCAGCTTGAGAGGCGCGGCAAAGGCCAGCTCGGCAGCACTGGTCATGTCCATGCGCACGAAGCTGCCGCCATCACGGGTCGGGGTCAGACGAAAGCGATCGCCGCTATCGAAGGTGCCTGCGGCAACGTTGATGGAAAAGCCATCGAACACCAAGGGTGGATCTTCATTGATATCGTAGGGCCCACTGGTGGTCTGGGGCGGCGTCAGCGGGTTGCCATCATGGTCGTAGGGCTGCGGCTGGACGAACTGACCGTCGGAAATACGACGAATGCGATACTCGAAGGGGCTGGTGAACTCCACCTCATAGTCGCTGGTGGTCAGCTGGGTGGTGTCATGGATCAGCACATTGAGGTTGGCCGTGCTGTCACTGTTGCCGATGCGAGCCAGGCTGCGCTGACCGATGATGCTCGGATCATTGATGGAGCGAAACAGCGACTTGCCGAACTGGCCATTCAGATCCAGGCCCTGGCCCAACTGGCGATTGACCTGATCAGTCACCGCCATGGCCAGACGCCCTACGGAGTTGAGGGTGACATCCAGCACGTCCTGGCGATAACGCAGCAGGCCGCCCATTTCGCCCCCCGTCACCAGGCTGGTGATGCCCTGGCGTGACTGCCCGCTGACAAACTGCACCTCGCTGCGCAGCGGGTCGGCCAGGCCGGGAACCACCTCCAGACGGGCGGCATTGCTGCCGACCACCAGGGGCTGGCCAGAGCCGACGAACAGGTTGTAGGTGTTGTCGTCCTGGGCCACCACGGTTACCCCGATCAGGGTAGACAGCTGGCGCACCGCTTCATCCCGGGCATCCACCAGGTCATTGGGTTGCCGACCATTGGCGGCCGCCACGGCGATTGCATCATTGAGGCTGGCCACAGAGCCGGCCAACTGATTGACCTGCTGGGTCACCGCCGTGAGCTGACGGTTGATAAAGCTGTTCTGTTCGTAGAGCCGGTTGTAGACCGTATTGAAACGCTTGGCCAAGCCTTCGGCCTCGGACAGCACCAGTTGCCGCGCCGGAATATTGGCCGGGTCCTCGGCGGCGGTCTGCAGGGCACCAAAGAAACGCTGCAGGCCTGGATTGATGCCGGTGGTTTCACCGGCCAACAGGGAGTCGAGCTGGTTGATCTGGCTCAGGTAGGCCTGGGCATCGCTGTTGAGTGCAGTACTGGAACGCACCTGGGTGGTCAGAAACTCGTTATAGATGCGCCGCACATCCACCAGAGTGGTGCCCGAACCGATATAGCCGACGCCACTGAACTGCGGCACGCGGGTGGCCTGGATGGTCTCCTGGCGCGTGTAGCCTGGGGTGTTGACGTTGGTGATGTTATGGCCGGTGACCGCCAGCGAAGTCTTGTTCGCCGACAGGCCGGACAGGCCGATATTGAGAAGGTCAGCCATGGCTTATCATCCACGGGTCGGCGGGGTGCCGACCGCCGCAACGGTTTGGTAGGTCTGCAGCTTGCGCGCGATCTGGGAGATCTTGCGTGCATAGTTGGGGTCGGTGGCGTAGCCGGCTTGCTGCAGTTCGCGCACGAAACGTTCGGGGTTGTCCGTGCTGCTCAGGGCCTTCTGATAGCGCCCGTTGTTCTGCAGAAAACGTACATAGTCCTCGAAACTCTGGGCGAAGGAGTCGTAGGCGCGGAAACTCGCTGCCTCCTTGACCGCCTTGCCGCCCTTGTACTCGGTGGTCAGCACCCGGGCCGACTCACCATCCCAGCGATTGTGGGTCTTGATGCCAAACAGGTTGTGGCTGCTGGAGCCATCCTGCTGGCGGATGATTGACTTGCCCCAGCCGGTTTCCAGGGCAGCCTGGGCCACCAGATAGCGGGCGTCCACACCGATCTTCTCGGCGGCCTTCTCGGCCATGGGCAGCATGGTGGCGACGAAGTCCTGGGGTGAGCTGAACACGGGCTTGCCCGGGGCCAAAGGTGGCTGGGCGATACGCCGGCCACTGATGGTATCGCTACCCTGCAGACTCAGGCTCTTGTCGGCCGGCGCGGCAAAGCTCTGGGCGGGAATCCAGTCATTCTGCGCCAGGGCCTGCCCTTCTTGCTGAGCAGCCGCGGGCACGATACCGGCCAGCAGGCGATCCGTCAGCTTGCCCGGCAACGCCAGGCGACGCTGGTTGATCAATGGGGCATCGTTGCGTTCGCTGTCCACCTTGGCCATGGGCTTGCTCGGCGCACTGGGCACGGGCTGCTCAATCTGGGCGAAGGGGTTGGGCCGGCTATTGGGCTGCTTGAGCTTGGACATCTGCCGTTCCAGCACGTCAGCCAGGCCGATGCCCTTACCCTCACTGGCCAGGGTCAGGGACAGTTGCTGATCGTGCATATCCTGGTAGGTCTTGCCTTCGCTGCTGTTGAGGTAGTTGCCCTCGGCCAGTACCTCGGTAGCCTTGCGCATGCTTTTGAGCATCTCGTTGAGGAACAGCGACTCGAACTCCTTGGCGACCTTGCGAATATTTTGCTCGCTGTCACCGCCCACCTTGAACTGGTTCAGGCGGTTGAGGTCGGTGAAGGTCCCGCTATCCAGCGGGCTTTTGCCATTGCCGAGCAAACCGGCAGAGAGTCGAGAGTCCATAGCCTATACCTCAGATCACGATCAGATCGGCCTGCAACGCACCGGCCTGCTTGAGCGCTTCGAGAATGGCCATCAGGTCGGACGGCGCTGCGCCCACCTGATTAACCGCCCGTACGATTTCATCCAGGGTGGTACCGGGGCCGAATCTGAACATCGGCTTGGCTCGCTCATCGACATTGACCCGCGAACGTGGCGCCACCGCTGTTTCACCGCCGGACAGCGCCTCGGGCTGACTGATGATGGGGTCTTCGGTGATGGTCACGGTCAGGCTGCCATGGGTCACGGCCGCCGGCTGCACCCTTACGTTCTGGCCAATGACGATGGTGCCGGTGCGCGAGTTGATGATCACCTTGGCCACGGCCTGGCCCACTTCGATCTCCAGGTTTTCCAGAATCGACAGGTAATCCACCCGCTGATTGGGATCGACCGGTGCGCTGACGCGGATCGAACCACCGTCTATGGCCTGGGCCACGCCTGGACCGAGCAGATCATTGATCTGATCGACAATATTCTTGGCCGTGGTGAAGTCGGGCCGATTGAGGTTCAGGGTCAGGTAGTTGCCCTGATCGAAGGCGCTGGGCACCGGCCGTTCCACCGTGGCGCCACCGGGAATGCGCCCCGCTGAGGGCACATTGACGGTGATCCGCGAACCATCGGCGCCACCGGCATCGAAGCCACCCACCACCAGATTGCCCTGGGCGATGGCGTAGACGTTGCCGTCGATGCCCTTGAGCGGGGTCATCAGCAGGCTGCCGCCGCGCAGGCTCTTGGCGTTACCGATGGAGGAAATGGTGATATCGATGGTCTGCCCGGGCTTGGCGAACGGCGGCAGATCGGCATGCACCGACACAGCCGCGACGTTCTTCAGCTGCACATTGCCGCCCTGGGGCACCTTGATACCGAACTGGGCCATCATGTTGTTGAAGGTCTGCACGGTAAACGGCGTCTGGGTGGTCTGGTCGCCACTGCCATTAAGTCCCACCACCAGGCCATAGCCGATCAGCTGGTTGCTGCGCACGCCCTGGATGCTGGCCAGATCCTTGAGGCGCTCGGCCTGGGCAGGCAGACACAACAGGGCACAAAGCAGCACCAGGTAGGCACGGGCAATGCCCGCGATCCCGCCACCGACCTTGTGAAAGCTGTCGCGGGCTGGGCCCGTTCCTAGAATCATCATCTTATTCACCCTTAAAACGGCCACATCGGGCTCATAAAGAAACGACTCATCCAGCCTGGCTGGGCCGCATCGGCAAAGGCACCAGTGCCCGAGTAGGTGATGCGCGCATCGGCAATCCGGGTCGATGACACGGTGTTGTCGGTGGAGATATCGTCCGCCCGCACCAGGCCGGCAATGCGCACCAGCTCATCGCCGGTGTTAAGGGTCATCCACTTCTCGCCGCGCACCAGCAGGATGCCATTGGGCAGGACCTCGGCCACCGACACGGTGATCGAACCACTCAGGCTGTTGCTCTGCCCGGCCTGGCCGGAGCCCTGGGACTGCCGGCTGGACTCCCAGCCTGCTTCCAGACTCAGGTTGTCGCCCGTCATACCCAGCGCACTAAGACCTGCCAGTGGATTCTTCGGCGCCACGGCCATGCCAAACAGGTTGGGCACACCCAGCTCACCCGTGCTGTTTTTCTGGATATTGGTGTTGGTGTTCTTGCTGGCCTGGGTCCGCTCATTCAGGGTGATGGTGATGATGTCACCGACCCGATAGGCCTTGCGGTCGCCGAACAGGTTGTTCTCGAAACCGGCCTGGTAGATCGAGCCGTTGTTCTGCGCAGGTGGCAGGGGGGTACGTGGCATTACCGGGGCGTAGTAGGGGTCATTGGGTTTTGCCGGGGGTGCCATGCAGCCAGCCAGCGCCATAGACACCAGTACAACAGGGGTAACAAGCAGCCGGTTCATAATCACTACCTCATACCTGCCGGGGTACTCACGCAAACCACGGCACACTCAAGCGTTAAAGATTCTGCGACAGGGTGCCGAGCATCTGATCCGCCGTGGAAATCACCTTGGAGTTCATCTCGTAGGCCCGCTGGGTGGTGATCATGTTGACCAACTCTTCCACCACGCTGACGTTGGAGTTTTCCAGGGTGTTCTGCAGGGTCAGGCCCAGACCATTCAGACCGGGCGTGCCAACCTGAGGCGCACCGCTGGAGGCGGTTTCCAGAAACAGGTTGTTGCCGATGGCCTCAAGACCAGCCGGGTTGATAAAGTCGGCGATCTGCAGGTTGCCAATCACCTGGGGCTGCGGATCACCGGCCGTGGTGACAGAGACCGTGCCATCCTCCCCCACGGTAAAGGTACGCACCTCCGGCGGCAGCACCACGGCGGGCTCCAGGGCGTAGCCATTGGAGGTCACGATCTGGCCATCGGAATTCAGGTGGAAGCTGCCATCGCGACTGTAGGAGACCGTGCCATCCGGCAGCAGCACCTGGAAAAAGCCGCGACCATTGATCGCCATGTCCAGGGGTTGCTCGGTGGCCTGCAGACTACCGGCGGTAAAGATCTTCTGGGTACCAACTACCCGCACCCCGGTGCCCAGTTGCAGCCCCGAGGGCAGTTGGCTGTCCTGGCTGGACTGGCCACCGGGCTGGCGACGAATCTGGTAGAGCAGGTCCTCGAACTCGGCGCGATCACGTTTGAAGCCCGTGGTCGAGACGTTGGCCAGGTTGTTGGAAATGGTGGTCAGGTTCATGTCCTGAGCCTGCAGGCCGGTCTTGCTGACCCAAAGTGCCGGAAGCATATCTGTTCTCCTCGGGCGCCTGATTAATGGCACCCCATACTGGTTATCAGGTCATTTGCAAGAGGCGCGCCATGCTCGACGCATTGTCTTCGGCGGTGCGCATCATCTTTACCTGCAACTCGAACTGGCGAGACAGCGACAACATGGCCGTCATCTCGGTAACCGCGTTGACATTGCTCGATTCGAGAAAGCCAGAGGTGATGCGCACCGTGGCATCGGCCTCAACCGGACCCTGCCCCTTGAAGCGAATCAGGCCATCGCTGCCCTTCTCCATCTGCTTGAGATCGGGGTTGACCAGCTTCAGGCGATCGACTTCGGCCAACACATTGGGAGCCTCGCCCAGGGCACGGATACTGATGGTGCCGTCCTGGCCGATCTCGATCTTCTGCTCAGGCGGTACGGCGATAGGGCCGGCATTACCCATCACTGGCAAGCCATTACCGGTGCGCAACACACCCAACGCATCCACGTTCAGACTGGCGGTGCGTACATAGGCCTCGGAGCCATCGGCCGCCTGCACGGCCAACCAGCCCTGGCCACCAATGGCTACATCCAGATCGCGACCGGTTTCCTGCATCGAGCCCGGAGCAAAGTCTGTCCCTGGGCGCTCACTCATGGCATAGACACGCGCCGGATAACCGTCACCGAAGACGGGCATCGAGCGAGCCTGTTCAAAATCCCGGCGAAAACCCGAGGTCGACACGTTGGCCAGATTGTTGGCATGAGCCCGCTGGGCCAGGGTGTTCTGGTGGGCGCCGGTCATGGCGACATAAAGCATCTTGTCCATGCTGATCTCCGCTTTGGCCTCGGCCATAGACTGTCAGCAGGAATAAAGCAATAGCCATGCCACCCGTAAAAAATGGCACAACCTATTGTTTTTTAAGAAACTTTCATGAGGATGCCGATGCAGAGAACGGCAGCAAATTGACAGCCGGCGAAAACCTGCCGCCAACGGCAAAAGCCCGGGCGCGCAGCGGCAAGTAAAAAGAAGACACGAGGAAGAGACAACCCGACCGCCGCCACCTCAAAGGCGGCAGCAGTCGCAAGCCACTATCAGCGGATATTGAGGATGGTCTGGGTGACCGCGCTTTCCGTCTCGATGGTCTTGGCGTTGGCCTGGTAGTTACGCTGCGCCACGATCAGATTGACCAGCTGGTCGGACAGTTCGACGTTGGAATCCTCCAACGCCCCCGCCTGCAAGGCACCCAGGGTACCGGTACGTGGCGTACCCACCACCGGATCACCGGACTGGAAGGACTGCGCCCAGGCGGTCTTGCCCACCGGGGTCAGTCCCTGGACATTGGCAAAACTGGCCAATATCACCTGACCCTGAACCCGCGACTGGCCGTTGGTATAACGTGCAAAGACGATACCGGTGTCATCGATTTCCAGGCCCGAGAGCTGCCCTGTGGTAAAGCCATCCTGGCTGACCCGGTTAACGGCAAAACTACTGGCGTACTGAGTAGCCTGGCGCAAGTCGATGCGCACCCCCTCCGGACTGGCCTGCGCACCATTCGATGACCAGACCGGTGGCGTCGAAGTGTCCGGGGCAGCCGGTACCCAGCCCTGGGTCGCATCCGGGCTATTGGGATCACCCGGCGCCAACTGGATAAAGCCATTGCCATCGATGGTAAAGCCGGCCGGAGCCGAGGCCTGCAGCGCAACCAGGTCCAACTGGCCAGAGGCATTGAAGGTCAGCGGCACCGTGTAGGGCGTGGTCTGGCTCGGGTCACCTGGGTTGCGCCCATTGACCAGCACATTCATGGCCCAGTTGTTCGGCCCGGTCTTGACGAAGTACTGGGTAAACACATGGGCATTGCCCTGAGTGTCATAGATATTGGTCGAGGTCGAGGAGTTGTAGGTGGTCGGGTCGGCAGGATCGAAGGTGGCGGCGGCGGCAGCCTGCGCAGCGGCCTGGGCTGCCGGATCAGCCGCTACGGCAGCCTGGGCTGCCGCCAATTCAGCAGGTGTCGGGTTAGCCGGGTCGACCACGCCATTGGCCGGATCATTTATCCAAGCGGTCTGAGCTGCCTGGATAGAATTGGCAAAGGCGCCCTGGCGAATCGCCGGCACCAGATTGGTCGAGTTCAGATTGAATACCTGCTCGAACTGCTCGGTCGCCCGGGGCGCCTGACTGGCGGTTTCGATACGCAGATCGCCGACAATACCGTTCTGCAGATTGCCATTGGGGTCGACGGTATAGCCCTGCAGGCGATAGCCGAAGTTATTGACGATATAGCCATCACGATCGGTACCGAAATAACCCGCCCGGGTATAGCTGATATCGCCATTATTGCTGGTCACGAAGAAGCCATTGCCGTTGATCGCCAGATCCAGGGCGTTCTGGGTGTAGTTGATATTGCCCTGGTTGAATAGCTGCGACACGTTGGCCAGCAGTACACCGCTACCCTGAGGGTTGGAGCCGGTACCCAGCACCGAGGCGGCATAGACATCGGCAAACTCGGCACGGGACTGCTTGAAGCCCGCGGTACCAGCGTTGGCGATGTTGTTACCCGTCACATTGAGATCACTGGTGGCTGCCCGCAGCCCACTGAGACCAATATTGAACGCCATGGGATGTCTCCTCTGCCGGAACTGCCGGCCGCTAATACCTGTTAATTACTGACCAATAACCTGAACCTGGGACAGCGGCACGGTGCCCAGCCCTGCCAGGTTGAGCATCAACTCGCTGCCACCCAGAGTGACGCTGTCGACGTTGGCCGGCAGCATGGTGTAAAGACCCTTGGTCTCATTGCCATAGCTGGCCTGGGCCTCGAACTTGTAAGTACCGGGCGGCAAGAGATTGCCGCTGGCGTCGCGACCATCCCAGATAAAGCTGACATTGCCGGCCGCCTGCTCACCCAGGTTGATCCGATTGACCACCGAGCCGGCCTGGTCGTAAACGTTCACATAGACATTGCTACTGGTCACCGGCAGCAGCGCGCTGGCACGGAAGCTCTGACTGGTGTCCACCACCGCCTTGTCGGTCGGGACTATCACCTTGCGCCCGACCATGGACGATGCCTGCAGCGCCTGGGACGACTGATAGCCACTGAGCAGCGAACCCATGCTCTTATTCAGCTTTTCAATACCCTCCACCTGGCTGAACTGCGCCAGCTGGGCGATAAACTCGCCATTGCCCTGGGGCTCCAGCGGGTTCTGATTGTTCAGTTGGGCAACCAACAGGTTGAGAAACTCGTTTTTACCCAGCTCTTTATTGACGCTGCGTTCATTCGGACGCTGGTATTGATCCAGAACCGACGCCCCGACTTCGCTGACACCGTTCATCTTGTACTCCTCGGCTCACCCATCACTGACCCAGCGTCAGCACGCGCTGCAGCATCTGTTTGGCGGTATTCATCATCTCGACATTGGTCTGAAAGGCACGACTGGCCGAGATCATATTGGCCATCTCCTCCACCACATTGACGTTGGGGTAGTAGACATAGCCGCCCTCATCGGCCGCCGGGTGATCGGGTTCGTAACGCGGCATCAGGCTGCTCTGATCCTCGACGATGCCCAGCACCTGCACGCCCCTGCCCGCCTCCTGCTGCTCGGCAAACAGTGAGCCGCGGTCACCTCCCTGGGCCTGCTGGAACACCGTGGCGAACACCGGGTGACGCGCGCGGTAGGTCTGATCGATGCTCGACGACACCGTCTCGGCGTTGGCGATATTGCTGGAGATGGTGTTCAGGCGAGTGCTCTGGGCACTCATGCCGCTACCGGCGATATTGAATACGTTAGCGAGTGACATGGCTCAGGCTCCTTATTCGCCGCGCAGGGCACTGACCAGCCCTTTGAATTTGCTGTTGAGCAAGGTAAAGCTGGCTTGGAAATGCACCGCGTTTTCCGCGTAATTGGACTGCTCGATCTGCAGATCCACAGTGTTCTGGTCGATGGAGGCATGCAGCGGGTTGCGATAGAGCAGGCCGGCTTCCCCTGTCGAAACGCCTTCACCCGAAATATGCCGGCTATCGGTACGATTCAGGCTGACCGGGCCACGGGCGCCCTTGCTACTCTGCTCGGCCAGTACCGCGGCGAAATCCAGGTCACGGGCCTTGTAGTGGGGTGTGTCGGCATTGGCGATATTGTTGGCCAGCACTTCGGCGCGCTGGGCGCGAAAGCCGAGTGCCTGTTCATGGATACCCAGTGCACGATCAAAGCTGATGCTCATGGTCAAACCTTTGCCCTAGGGGCCCTGCTCGTTTTCCGTGCAAGTCCTTAAGCAATGGCCGTGCCAGCCAACACAAGCCTCTAAAATCAACACCTTGCAGCCAATCAGAGGGGACAAGAGCAGCCAAGCGGCAAAGCCTTTCCGCTTTCTGGCAAGGGTGCGGCAAGGCAACCCAGCAACCTCGCCCGACAGCTTGAATAAGCGCGCATAAAAAACGGGAGGCCATGGCCTCCCGTCTTTGCGTTCACTGATAACACGCCAAATGCTATTTGGCCTTGTAGATGATGCCCGGGCTGCATTGCACCATCTGGTACAGATGGGGCAAGCCATTGAGCGCCTCGGAAGCGCCCAGGAACAGATAGCCACCGGGCTTGAGCTGGGCATGGATGCGGGTGAGGATGTCCTTCTTTACCTCTGCCGAGAAGTAGATCAGCACATTGCGGCAGAACACGATGTCGAACTTGCCCAGCGCCGCATAGCTATCGAGCAGGTTGAGCGGGCGAAACTCGATACGGCTCTTGATCGGCGGCTTGACCACCCAGCGCCCCGGCCCCTTGGGGTCGAAATAACGCTGCAGACGCTCCTGGGACAAACCGCGGCCCATGGCCAGGCTGTCGTATTCACCGGACTTGCAGTTGATCAGCATCGACGGCGAAAGATCGGTGGCCACAATCTGCACCCCCGCCTTGAGCTGGCCGATATTGGTCTTCTCGAACTCGTCGATGCTCATCGACAGGGAATAAGGCTCCTGCCCCGAAGAGCAGGCCGCGGACCAGATGCGTATGCGCTGGCCCGGACTGGCCTTGATCATTTCCGGCAGCACCCGGCTCTTCAATACTTCAAAGGGATAGGTATCGCGAAACCACAGGGTTTCGTTGGTGGTCATGGCATCCACCACCTGCTCACGCAAACCACTGCGCGGCTGGCTCTGCATGCGCTGCACCAGCTCACCCAGGGTCTTGATGCTGTTCTGCTCCATCAGCTTGTTGAGACGACTGGAAACCAGGTACTGCTTGTTGCTTCCCAGCAGAATGCCACAAGCTTTTTCCAGGAAAGTCCGGAACTGCTCGAAATCCAAATTACCTGTAGACACTCGCGAGGCCTCGACAAACATAGTATTCACTGAGGGCTCAGCCCTCAGTCCCCAGCCGATTGTTTGATGCGATCGACCACCCGGGCGGCCAAATCATCAGGGCGGAACTTGGCAAGGAAATCGTCCGCCCCCACCTTCTTGACCATGGCCTGGTTGAACACGCCAGACAGCGAAGTATGCAGGATGATGTGCAATTTGTTCAGCCGCGGATCGGCACGAATTTCGGCGGTCAGGGTATAGCCATCCATTTCCGGCATCTCGATGTCGGAAATCAGCATCAGGAATTCCTCTGCCGGATTCTTGCCTTCATCGGCCATGGCCTTGAGGTAATCCAGCGCCTGACGCCCATCATTGAGGGCCACCACTTCCACCCCGACTGTTTCCAGGCAACGGGTCACCTGCTTGCGCGCCACCGACGAGTCGTCACAGGTGAGCACGCGCATACTGACGGCCTTGGCCTGGGTCTGGACATCGATCACCCCTTCGGAAATCACCTCTGAAGTAGGGGCCACCTCGGCCAGCACCTTCTCCACGTCGATGATTTCCACCATCTTGTCATCCAGGTGGGTCACGGCCGTCAGGTAGTGATCACGCCCGGTACCCTTGGGTGGTGGATGAATTGCCTCCCAGTTCATATTGACGATGCGCTCCACCGACTGCACCAGAAAGCCCTGCACCTTGGTGTTGTACTCGGTGATGATCACAAAACTGTTGTCGATATTTTCCAGCGGCGCATTGCCGGTGGCCATGGACAGATCAAGGATCGGGATAGTGCCGCCGCGGATATTGGCCACCCCCCGCACCACTCGGCTGGCCTTGGGCATGATGGTGAGCTTGGGGCACTGCAGCACCTCCTTCACCTTGAACACATTGATCCCATAGAGCTGGTTCGTGCCCAAACGGAACAGCAACAGCTCCAGGCGATTCTGACCAACCAACTGAGTTCGCTGGTTAACCGAATCCATCACACCGGCCATACCCAAACTCCTTATCTGAGTGACACTGCTTGATCATGCGCTTTTGCTTAGCGTAGCAGGCGGCACGCGCCTTGCTAAACACCCGACATGAATACTGAAAAGACAAATTACCGACGCCCACTGGCAAAATGCCGCTACTGGTCAGCCTTTGTACCGGCTTTGCTGCTTTCCGGCTACTGCCTGGGCAGCGGCACCAACGCCACACTGCCCGAACAGCTTATCGGCGCGAGCCAGGACTTTCTTGAACAGGCAGTGAGCGAATATCTGCAGCGTAGCAATATTCAGGGCCGCCATGAGGTGCAGATCAATCGCCTTGATCCACGCCTGCGCCTGCCACTCTGCAATCAGGAGTTGAGCATCAGCCTGGAAAGCCCCGCCGAACCCATCGGCCGTGTGACGCTGCGCGTACGCTGCAATGGCAGCGCACCCTGGACGGTGTTCGTCCCCGGCCAGGTACGCCTGTATCGGCAGGTCGTCACCGCCGCTCGCCCACTGAAACGGGACGCTGTCCTGACCGAAATGGACCTGGCCATGGCCGAGCGGGACGTCGGCCTGATCAGCCAGGGCTACCTGAACGCACTGAAACAGGCAGTTGGCAAAAAATTGACGCGACCTCTACTACCCGACCAGGTACTGACCCCCACCCACCTGCAACTGGCCGAAGCCGTGCGCCGGGGCGATCAGGTGGTGATCAGCGCCCGGACCGGCAGCATTAATGTCCGCATGCCCGGCGAAGCCTTGTCCGACGGGGCTGTCGGCCAGCAGATCAGTGTGCGCAACCAGCGCTCCCAGCGTGTGATCAGAGCCAGGGTCACCGGCCCCGGCCAGGTGGAAGTCGCCATGTAGGCATGATTCTTGTTTGGTTTTCTTGCCAGTATTTCCTACACTCTGTGCAGAAGACCGTAATGACTGAAGCAATACGAATTTTCCTAAAGTTATTCCGCTTACTGCCGAAAACCAGGCAAGCGTCCAATTACTGCTAGAGGTTTTGCACCATGGTCATCGACTTCAACCGGCCCAACAATGCCGCCACGCCTGCCAACTCGGGGCGTACCGGCAGTGCCCAGTCCGGTGGTCAGAGTGAGGCCGTCAGCAGTAAGCAGCCTGCACCTGCCCCCACCACCGTCACCAACGAGCAAGCTGCCGCGGGCAAGGGTGGTGAATCGGTACAACTGAGCCGCGAGGCCCAGCAACTGCAGAAAATCAGCGACAAACTGCGTGATCAGCCCTCGGTCAACAAAGAGCGTGTGGCCCAGATCAAGCAGGCCATCGCCGAGGGCAGCTATCAGGTTGACAGTCAGCGCCTTGCCGGCAAGCTGCTGAATTTCGAATCCCAGCGCTAGTCTCAAGGCTGCGCCGGGGTAGTTGACGCCCATAAGGCATGTTGCATGCCTTATCACCCCGGAACCCACCATGCACGACCAAACCCTGCTTGACCTCTTCACCCAGGATATTGACGCGGCCGGGCAACTGCTTGAGCTGATCGACAGAGAGTTCCAGGCCCTCAGCGAGCGCAATCTGGATCAGTTGCAGGGTCTGCTCGACAGCAAGCAACCGCTGTTGGTCTTGCTTGACCAGCATGGCAGGGCGCGCACTCAGCTACTTCAAGCCTTGCAGCTAAGCCCCGACAGTCAGGGGCTGCAGCAACTGGCCGCACAATCCAGCCTGGGCCCACAGCTGCTGACCCAGGCCGAACAACTGGGTGGGTTGCTGCAGCGTTGCCAGGAGGGCAACCTGCGCAATGGCCGCCTGATCCGTTCCAGCCAGGCATCCAACCAGAGCGTACTGCGTATTCTGCGTGGCAACGACACGCCCAATCTCTATGACAGCCGCGGCAGTACCGCTAGAATCAGCCACCAACGCCCACTCAGCCAAGCCTGAGTTTATAAAGAGGTACAGGGGACATACTGTCGCATTGCCAGTATGCTAGTACCCAAGCATTTGCCGGAGATTCATGGACCGTGTCCAATCCCTTTAGTCAGGATGATGGCCCGCAGCCCCCAAAGTTGCTCAAGGCCCCTGTGGAGATCGTGGCCAACCTGCGCCAGTTGCAACAACACCATGACCCTCTGCTGATTACCTTCGAAGGGCGCAGCCAGCGCTTCCAGAGTTATGTGATTGAAGTCGACCGCGACCGGCAACTGCTGATCCTCGACGAGTTGATCCCGCGCGATGGGGAGCGCTTTCTGCAAAATGGCGAAGCCTACAAGGTAGAGACCTTTCATGAGGGTGTCAGGATCGCCTGGGAGTGTTCCGATGCGGTTCGCATCGCCGAGCATGAGGGTGCCCGCTGCTACTTCAGCCCCCTGCCCAGCCTGATCACCTACCACCAACGCCGCAACGCCTTCCGCGCACCGCTCAAGCAGGCCGAGCTGATCAAGGTGAGCCTGGCTGGCGACAAGCTGCGCGATACCTATCAGGGCCAGCTGCTGGATATTTCCGCCACCGGCTGCAAGCTGCGCTTTCCCGGCAACCTCAGTTCTGTGCTGCAGTCCGGCCAGGTCTATGAGCGCTTTACCGCCCAGTTGCCCTTTGGCGCCCTGACCACCCCGATCGAACTGCGCCATGTGCAGTATGAAGACAAGCTGGATATCACCTTCGCCGGAGCACGCTTCCATCGCATGGCCGGCAATGAGCAGCGCCTGGTTGAACGTTTTGTCTACCAGCTGCAACGCGAGGCCCGGCGATTCGAGAGTGACGGTCTGTTCTGATCAGATCTGAATACCCAGCGCCGCCAGCCGCGCCAGGTCTTCCGGGCGGTCTACATCCCATAGCGCCTGCAGTTCATGGTGGCTCCAGGCCAACTGCTGCAGGCGCTCGCGGGTCATGGCCAGGACCCGCTCACTGCCCCATGGCATATCGCTGAACAGCAGGTTGTCGCTGCGCCGCAGCCCCAGCAATACATAGCCGCCATCCTCCGCCGGCCCCAGCACCACCGGGTGCTGCCCCAGCGCCCTGCAGGCCTGCCCCAGATACCCCACATCCATGGCCGGGCAGTCGTTGCCGATCAGTATCACCCCGTCGCTGCTGGACAGCCCCAGGACCGCGATACGCCGCATGCGCTCGCCCAGATCGCCGGCCGGCTGCTCCATCAGGGTCCAGCCAGACTGCTCGACCAGCGCCTGCAGCTCGGCATCCGGGGCATCGTCCAGCCACAGGAAGCGCTCGCAGAAGTCAGCTGCCGGCAGGGCCAGGGTCCGTTCCAGCAACAGTCGCTGCAGGCTGCAGGCGCCCTCCTCGCCCAGCGCGGGGATCAGACGCGTCTTGACCTGCCCCGGTACCGGCGCACGGGCCAGCAGATGCAGGGAAATCGACAGGCTCATCCTCGGGCTCCTCATTGATAGCGCCGGGCCAATTGCTCCGGACTGACTCCGCAATAGTAGGCCAGACGCAGGCACCACATCAGCCCAACCGTACGCCATACCCCATGCTGCTCCCAGCGCCGGCTGGAGGTCAGCAGCGGCGGGCGTAGGCAACAGGGGCGTGCCAGGCGCTTGAGACGCCGGCACAGTGCGATATCCTCCATCAGCGGCATTTCGGCATACCCCCCCAAGGTCTCAAACGGGCGGCGAGCGACAAAGATGCCCTGATCGCCACTGGCAATCCCGGTCAGACGCGAGCGCAGGCTGATCATGCTGCCGATCAGACGCAACGCCAGGCCAGGCCCGCTGAGTCGGACATCGAACCGCCCCCATAGAGGCCGTCGTTCCAGGGCCTGCAACAGGGCCTTGCGTGCCGTTGCACTGACCCGGGTGTCGGCATGCACAAACCACAGATAGTCGCCGCGCGCCGCAGCCGCCCCCAGGTTCATCTGCCGTGCCCGTCCCGGTTCAGAGTGCAGCAGCTGATCGACCTGACCCTCAGCCAGGGCACAGGTGCCATCGTCACTGCCACCGTCGACCAGCAGCAATTCGGCCCCCGCGGCGCGTAGAGCGGCCAGGTCCGCCAGTAACAGAGGCAGGGCCTCGGCTTCGTTGCGCGCCGGGATAATCACGCTCAGCGACGGCGTCATGCCTGGTTTGCCTGTTGCGCCGTACCCGTCTCGCCATCCTGCATCTGCGTCTGCACCAGTTGCTCATCCACCCGCGGGTCGAGGGCGGCGGCCAGGGGCGAGCTGGCCGTGCTATCGGGCATGGGAATGTGATGCAGCGGCGCATCCTCGACCTGATGCAGGTGAGTCACCCGCTCCGGCCGCACCCGCCAGACCAGAATCAGGGCGCAGGCACTGACAAAGGCATAGAGCATATTGGCGCCGACAAAGCGCATCAGTACCCCGGCCAGGAGCGGCCCGATACTGGCACCCACACCAAAGGTGACCAGCAGCATGGCGGTCAGGGACACCCGCCGCTCGGCCTCCACATGGTCGTTGGCCAGCGCCACGGCCAGGGGGTAAAGGCTGAACTGCAGGGCACAGACAATAAAGCCCACAGCAAACAGCAAAGGCAAGAATGGCTGCGGCAACAGCGCCAGGGGCAAAGCAGTCAGCGCCAGCACTGCACTACAACTGCGAATCAGCACCGTGCGATCACGTCGATCCGATAGCCACCCCAGTGGCCACTGCACCAGCAGGCCCGCCAGGATGCAGCTACCCATAAACAGACCGATCTGCTCGGTAGAGAGGCCAATGCGTGTGCCATAGAGCGGTGCCAGACCGTAGAAGGCGCCGATCAGCAAACCGGCCACGGCAATGGTGGTCAACGACAGCGGCACCCGACCGAGAAAAAAGCGTATATCCAGCGGTGCCGGATGCAGCGGCGCCGGATGCAGCTTGCGGGTCAGGGCCACCGGCACCAGACACAGGGCGAAGCACAGGGCCACCCCCATCAGCAGCTCTACCCCCAGACTGGGATGCACCACCAGCACCAGTTGCCCCAGGATCAGCCCAAGGTAGGAGGCGCCCATATAACCGGCAAATACCTGGCCGCGCTGGCTGCCTTCGGCCTGTTCATTGAGCCAGCTCTCGATCACCATGTACTGACACATCATGCACAGGCCCACCAACATACGCAGCAACAGCCAGGCTGGCAGCCAGTCGGTCAATCCGTGCACCAGCACCGCCGCCGTCACCACCCCGGCGCAAGCGACATAGGCGCGGATATGGCCGACCCGGGCGATCAACCGATGCCCCAGCTTGCCGCCCAGCACCAGCCCCAGGTAGTTGGCCGTCATCAGCGCACCGACCCACAGGCCATCAGCGCTCTCCGACAGGCGCAGCCCCAGATAGGTGCTGAGCAGACCGGAACCGAGCAGCATCAGCAAGGTGGCGAAGTAGAGTGAACTGAAGGACTTGATAATCAGGCTCATGGGACGGCGCCAGGCTCCTTGTTGGGCCGCCGGCGCATAAACCGACGGGAATGACTGGGGTCGCAGGATCTGCTCAGGCCTGGGCGGCCAACACGCGGCGCTCCCAGGGGGTGATCTCATCGAAGAAGCTGGTCAGTTCCAGCGTCTTGGTGGCGATATAGCCTTCGATAAACTCGGCACCGAACAGTTCACGGGCCAGGCGACTGTGCTGCAGACGCTCAATGGCTGCATGCATGGTACAGGGTAGCCGCAAATGCTCTGGCACCTCGAACTCGCCCTGGATCGGCAGGCTCGGCTCAAGCTGCTGCTCGATGCCATGCAGCCCTGCGGCCAGGCTGGCAGCCAATGCCAGATAAGGGTTGGCATCGGCGCCAGGCAGGCGGTT